>Ga0307474_10000046_pt1 | contig 92672 bp, 108 predicted proteins | sample atmos_gasesECM1C_2_FD_203312 | JGI IMG/M metagenome (GOLD analysis project Ga0307474, IMG submission 203312) | Hardwood forest soil microbial communities from Morgan-Monroe State Forest, Indiana, United States - atmos_gasesECM1C_05 | ecosystem: Environmental > Terrestrial > Soil > Temperate...
TCAAACGCACTGGCGGTAGCGGGGCGCGGCCCAGAATTGCTTCAAAGACGATTGCCGTGCTGTCTCCACGGAAGGGCAACTGACCGGTCGCCATCTCATATAGTACTGCTCCCAGCGAGAACAGATCCGTGCGAGCATCCAGTTCTTTCGCTCGTGCCTGTTCCGGCGACATATAAGCGATGGTACCCAGTGTGGAACCGGGGCTGGTCAGGTGCCGATCTTCCGTGGCCGTGATCGTGTTCGCCGACGCAACTCGGCTGGAAGAACCGACGCTGGGCGCGATCTTGGCCAAACCGAAATCCAGTACCTTACCGTGCCCGCGCTTGGTGACGAAGATATTCGCCGGCTTGACGTCGCGATGTACAATCCCTTGCGAATGAGCTGCATCCAAGCCGTCGGCAATCTCGGTGGCCAGCGAGAGCACGGTTTCGTTGTCCAACGGCTTTCCCGCAATCAGATGCTTCAACGTCACCCCATCCAGAAACTCCATGGCAATGAACGACTGCTCGCCATGTTTTCCGATTTCGTAGATGGTGCAAATGTTGGGGTGATTGAGAGCAGACGCGGCACGCGCCTCTCGCCGAAAGCGCTCCAGCGCTTGCGGATCTTGCGAGAGCGCATCAGGCAGGAACTTAAGGGCGACAAACCGGCCAAGGTCTGTGTCCTCGGCCTTGTACACCACACCCATACCACCGCCACCGAGTTTCTCGACGATACGGTAGTGCGAGATGGTCTGGCCGATCACTGGCGCGAATCTTACGTCCGTGAAACGTGCAAGTCAATGAAAGCCGCGGAGTAAATCTTAGGTCCCTATCGCAAGTGCGCCGGCGCCGTGTTAGTCGCGTGGACAACGAATGTTTCCCGCCGGGGCACTTGCGATAGGGAGACTTGGAGGAAGCCGCTGGCGGGGCGGACGCGGGGGAGCTATGGGTTTTTCATGCGCGATTCGCGATTTGTTCGTCGGAGGGTTGGGTTGAGCGGACTGGTAAAAGATGTCGGCAAGAGTGTTGGACGCTGTTGGCAGAGATGGGGACGTCGGCGCGTTTGCCGCGGATGGTGCCGGGAAACAGATAGGTCTTGGGCTTTCTCCAGCGCCAGTAGAGGCGCAGGGTTTCCAGCAGTTTGGGACTCAAGGGTACGAAATCGAAAGGAAGAACTGGTATCTGCCTCCGCGCAGCAGGATCAGAATGAGGCGACTCGCCAGCTGGCGCTCGACATTTACAAGCAGTTGATCGGGATCAACACGAACCCGCTCAGCGGGCAGCGCAACCGCGCTTACGGAGCTTTTGCAAAGTGCTTTTGCGATGCCGAGTTTCCGGAAAGCGACATTTCCGTTCTCGGTCCGAATGACCGCAAGAAGAACATCGTTGTGCGCCTGGTCGGATCAGACGAGCACAAACCAATGCTGCTCAGTGAGCATCTAGATGCGACACACGGGGGGGGGTGGAATCTTTTGCTCGCGGAGCCGATGTAGACCACGCGCTCAGGAGCACCCCGTTCTACGCCGACCATTGGCAACGATAGAAAATATGGATAACAACTAATCATGCGGAGCGGTGTTTCAGCTGCTGGGAGAAAATAATTGTGACTATGGCCTTTGAACAATTAAACAGCAGCAATTTTAATTGCCTCGGCACCCTGGTTGATTGGGCAAAGGCGCCTCGCTTTTCCCCAACTCATCCTCTCATCCGGATCGTCATAATGGTCGTTATAAGCTTGCTGATTGCGGCTTGCGGTGGGACCGCGCTCGCTCAAACCCAGATACAAGCCAAAAGGGCGGATCAGTTCGTCGACAGCATGGGCATTAATGTTCACCTGGAGAGCACGGTTTTGCCTTATTCGTTCGCGAATTACAAGAGGATCAACTCAAAGCTGCAAGCGCTCGGCGTGCGGCACGTTCGGGATGAAATGAACGCCGCTGACCCCCTCTACGCCGGGCCGGTGTTGTCAGGACAATTCATTCGTGAAATCCATCGCATTGGCGCATTGGGTTACTCCCTGGATGGCGTGATCGGAGGAGGGAATGACTACCCGCCAGACGACAAACCGCTTGAGGCTTGCAGGGTGGTGCCCATGATTCAAAGTCTGCTACCCTCGATTGATGCGGTAGAGGGTCCAAACGAGCCGGATGACGGCTATCCCAGCAACGACCCTTTCCTGTATAGCGACGTGAGTTATCCACAGGGCGCAATCAACGAGTCCGTGGATCTGTGGAACATCGTCAAGAGCGATAGTACCGATTTTCCAGGTCCCTCAATCAACGCACTGCCCGTCGTCGTGATGTCCGAGGGGTATGCGCCGGATTTCACCGTGTTGGCTGGCGCGTGGCTGGCCGACAATGGCACGCTGCCGTTCGGCGACGCGACTTATGGAAACATGCATGCATACCAGGGAGGCGGCGTTGGCGACGAGGGTTTAACCGGCTCACAAGGGTACATCCATTTTAGTCGCGCGCTGAGCGGCAGGGAAGATCTTTGGACCACAGAGATGGGCTACCACAACAACACGTACTACCTGGACGATTCTGAACAACAAGGAGTTTCGGAGCGCGCAGCGGCGATCTATCTGCCAGCTGCATTTCTGGCTGGGTTTAATGACGGTGTGGTTCGCACCTTCTCTTATGAACTAATTGATGAAACGAAGGGACCGCCACTTGCCGACTGCCCAATCACTCCCAATCCGACCAAGCCTCAATGTGAAGGATATGGCTACTATGGCCTGCTGAATTACGACCTCAAGCCCAAGCCGGCTTTTACGGCTTTGATGAACCTCATCCAGATTCTGGAGGAACCGGCAGCCACGTTCGAGCCGGGATCACTCACGATGACGTTCACCGCTAACGCAGGTCCGAAGCCCTACAAGCCGGAATATGTGCTGTTGGAAAAATCGGACGGCGATTATTATTTGGAAATCTGGAACGACATTTCGGTTTTCGATCCCGCGACCTGTAACAGCAGCCCGTGCACTAATCCCGTGCCGGGCAAGGACAAAGCAACAGAAAATGTCCCGGTCATAATCAGCTTCTCCGGACCGCAATCATTTACTGTCTATGCGCCCAATGAAGCGAGCGGTGTGAAACCGACCGGCGCGTATACGCGATCGACGACCAGCAACTCGATCGAGATTAACCTTCCACCTGAAGTTCTGATTATCAAAATTACCAACGCTGGCGCGTGACCTCAATCGTGATGAGCAGGTTACCACCGGAGAACAGAGAACATGGGCGCAATCCGCGCCCATGCACCATCAGTCAGGTCAAACTACGAATACGTGCAGCTCGATTCGGCAGTTCCTGCTCGGAGAGTGCGCTGCTGGCCTTGTCCTCGTCGCCAGGAATCGCGGTGCGAGGTTTAGCCGGCTCCGCTTCGGCCACGCATGGGTGTTTTGTCTTCCACTTTTCGTCACTTTTGCAATCGCCCAAACCGTTCCGCCCGAAATGTTCAACGGCCTGAAATGGCGCCTGATTGGTCCATTTCAAGGAGGCCGCGCCGTGGCGGTCAGTCGCATCGCGGTCGCGCAGAAGATATCGGCACCCTTGGTCCCAGGGAAACGCTTCGCGGATCTGCTGCATCGTCCAATGCTGGTTGGGGTGGTCGGTCACCTGGAAGTGCAGCACACGGCGTCGAGCATGCGATAACACCACGAAGACAAACAGAACCCGGAAGGTCGCCGGCGGCAGTACGAAGAAGTCGATCGAGGCCATCTGTTCTAGGTGATTGGTCAAGAAGGTTCGCCAAGTCTGGGAAGGGGGCTTGCGCGCTCCGCGAAGATATTTGGCCACCGTCGGTTGTGCTACTTCGATCCCTAACTTGAGCAGTTCCCCATGAATGCGCGGTGCTCCCCACAACGGGTTCGCTTGACTCATGTCCCGAATCAAGTGGCGAGTGTCTGCGGCCACGTTTGGTCTTCCCGGACGTCGCAGTAATTTTCGCGTCCAGTACCAAGCGAACGCCCTGCGGTGCCAAGCGATCACTGTATCGGGGCGAACGATGTGCAGACTATGGCGCCAACCGGGCCACCATCGCGAGAGCAAGATCCACAAGAGCCAGTCGGAGGGCTGGAGGCGCAGACGAGGCGACGCGTTCTTTTGGAAAACGGCGAGTTGGTGATGAAGCGCGAGGATCTCCGCCTGTAGTGCGGCACGAGTTCGAAAACTGGACGCTACCAGAGCGAAAAGGGCGAAGAAAAGAGAGCTCATCGAGATACCACCAGGATCTCATGAATACTCGGAACCCCTGCATTTTCAGCCCGGACGGAGTTTTCGGTAACCACAGTCGAAACGCGCTATCGGGATTTTTCGCCAATTTGATTTTTGGATCGTTGAAAGCCTGCTGCTCACTTTAGGCAATTCCATCTGAAATTAGTCATGGAACGTTGAGTCGCTGCTTGAGCGCGTCTGGAACCCTCAACAGACGCAAGCCATCACCCCGACCGTTGCTGTCGCTGATCTCGACAAGGACATTCCCACCGGCCGTCACAACTTCCGAGGCAAAGCCGCCTTCTCGCTTTCCCCATAACCCGATCACTTCGCCCGACAACGCGTCACGCCACTCAAGATCGAAATTTTCGTTGCGCGTCACCGCCGCTCGACCGAAAGTCTTGAAAAACGCGTCGCTCGTGAACTCGTTGGTGGCCCACAGTAGTTTTCCGTCGTCGACGCTGAAAGCCAATGCACGACCCCATGTCAGGACGTAGACGTTCCCGCCATCCTGCTCAAGCCCGTATCCGGTCGCCTCATCTGGCAAGTCGGTGCGCCACAGCTCGCGAAGGGTCTCTTGTTCCAGGCACTGGAGTTGGTACGTGGGACCAAAACTCACGACGCAGATGACGTTGCCGAACGCAGACAGGTGGGCAATCTTCAGCCCCGTATCCACACGAGTCGGTAGTTGGGTCGGGTCATCAAATACCAGAAGCGGACCGTTGCTAATGGCCGCAAACACCCGCCGCCGACCCTGCACGAGACTCCGAGCTACATACTCGCCCATTGAATAGGTCTGTACCCGACCATCGGGCGTTACAACATACAGGGACTTCTCGTCTGGCACGAAGAGCCGGCCTGCCGCCGCAACGATCGACGGTCCGCTCGTTCCTGGGTTGGGATTCGAGGTCAACGGCTTTGCCCACACTGGCTTGCCTCTGACTGAAATGCAATGGACCACACGGTCATCAGAGACGAAATACAAGCGGTTTCCAATCCGAGCTGCATTTCCCCGTACAGCCTCTGTCGTCGGATACGTCCAAGTTATCTTGTGAGACACGAGATCGAAGCCGGCGACACGAGCTTCGTCGACAATTCCGTATCCGAGCGCCAGCGCGACGGTGTGATCGTCGAGAACGTTGATAACGTGAACTCCCGTCTTGGCCAATCGGACGTCCCAGACCGTATCTACGGCGATTGTTGGCAGAGTCGAACGGAGGGCCTCGTTCAGTGTTCTGAGTGCGTTCTCAGCTACCTCGACGTCGCTGTCCTTCGTTAGATTGCGAAGAACGTCCAGACGACCCGTCCCGTCAACTATTTCGAGAACTGCGATTGTCGCCCTTCTGACGGCACTTTCTTTTGATACGCTCAATGGCTTCGCCAATCGCACAACGTTGTCCGAAGGGACTGTCCGCAGGATTCGTAGCGCGTTTACTTCTAGGTATCGAGGCTGATACTTGGGATTCGAAGCTTGGATCAACGCCGTGACGAAAGCGTCGTCCGGAGGATCGGAGACGGGGAACCCGTGGTCGACAAATCCTTCCTTAATCCATTGCTCTTGCGTCTTGCGTTTATTTTGTTCGTACCACTGTCGCCAGTCTTCGGCATTACGTCCTGCATCGTGATTCGTGATTTCCTGGAGGGCGTCTAGCACGTGAAAGCGAGTATCAATAGCACCGTACAGCCCTTCTCGTGGAACTGTCCCCATTTTCGCCAATTCCCCGATCAAGAACGGAACGGACGTAGGGTCTCCGATTGCGCGAATCGTCAGAATGACGTCGTGAGGATCGCCGGGCGATGCGAGGGCCTTATGAAGCTGCGCGAGACGTTCGCCAGCCGAAAGTTGCTGGTCTGGCACCGACTGGAGGTCGTGCGGCTTGATTGTGGTGACTTGTTGCGCCCAACCGTCCAAAGAAAACAAACAACAGAGGATCCAGGCTGCCACATGGAGCCACCCCGATCGCCTTGGGTTCATGTCCGTATTAGACGCGTATTCAGTCGAACCCGGTCGTAACTATTGTAATCAGGCGATAGCGCTCAAAACCCCCGTTGGGGTCGGTGAGTGTAACCGCGATAATTACGACAGCAATCACGAATTAAGTCTTCTCAGGCTTTGCTAGACTGGGCTGGCCATGAGCGTGATCGACGAAGTTCTGGAAGCCAACGAAGTTTACTCGCGTACTCACGAGTTGCGCCACCTTACTCCGCGCCCGGCGCGCCAGCTTGCAATCCTTACTTGCATGGACACCCGGCTTTCCATCCGCACCTTGGGGCTGACCACCGGAGACGCGCACATCATCCGCAACGCGGGCGGCATTGTGACTGACGATAGCCTGCGCTCGCTGCTAATATCGCACTACCTCCTCGACACCCAGGAAATCATGGTCATCAACCATACCGATTGCGGCCTGATGCACACTAGCGAGCAGGACTTACGCACGCGCATCCAGAACCGTACCGGGACCGCAGCCATCGCTCCCGCATTCTTCTTTGCCTTTCAGAATATCGAGGAGAACGTGCGTCACCAGCTACAGAAACTGCATACCCATCCTTGGATTCCCAAAGAGGTCTCGGTGAGGGGATTTGTCTACGACGTGAGCAACGGCCGCTTGCGCGAAATCAAGTAGGCTTGAGCGGCTGAACCTAACCGGATTTGGAAATACTTGTGCATATTTCAAAATCACACACATTGTAGCGATGGCACTCTAAACTGTCGTAACCAGGCGTTAACACTCATTGGCGGACGACCGGCCCATGGTCGCTGAGTGAGATCGCGATATCTCTCCCACCACCAACCATATCTCGCATCCACTCGTTTGTCCCATCATCAGCTCGTGCGACAATATTCTGGGTCGCGTCGATATTCGCGCGACCCAGAATGTCCCGCAAAACCTCACATCTTGCGCCTTCGCGCAGCATGGCCGAAAGGCATGGTGCGGAAGCTGAGAAAGTGCCTTTAGCGTTGGATCGAGCAGTGTGCGGATTTAGGCGAAAGCTTGGAAACATTCGCCGCAGGCACAGTGATTTTCGGAAGCGTACCTACGACGTCTGCAACGGTCTTGCCCTGGTCTTCGTGTACCGGGGTTGCCAGAAAGGAGTGGACGATCGTTCCCGCGTGCGGGCCTGCCATCTCCACCGCCATACCCGCGATTTGTCCGCTCTCATTGATGTTGCTAGCCGAGATTACGTAGAGGTTAGAGCTAGCGGGAAATAGCTGGTTAAGGTCGAACATCCTCCCGTTCTCCCAGATGAGGCCGTGGGACCAGTTGGAGCTGGAGTCGAAGGAGCTTCCCACCACCTGGCCCCGGTTGTTGATGCTGGTGGCAAAAGCGGCAGCATCGCCCGGCAGAAGGACGCCAAGACTTCTGACTGTATTGTTTTCCCAAATAGCGGCCAAGGCTGTGCCCTCAGAGTTGACGGCTTGCCCAACAATTTGGTTGTGGCCGTTAATGGCGTAGGCTATGGCGCCCGGAGTTCCGAGGTCCGGAAGCGGGGTGGCAGTGCCGTTTTCCCACAGTACGGCGAAATTCACTGCTGTGCAGGTTCCCGAGAAGCCTACGGCTTGGCCTTTATTGTTGATGCCGAATGCGACCCCATCTGGATCGTTTCCGATCGTAGAAAGAGGTTGGGCTTTTTCTTTGCCTTCGTCTTTGTCCCACAACACCGGCAGGTCAACCCGATTATTCGTGACGCCAGCCGGGCAGGTGGAGTCCACGATACCATTTTCTGCATATCCTACGACTTGTCCGCTGTTATTGATGGCGCTGGCTTGCCCGTTATTGCCGCCCAGCGTCGGGAGAGCGTGCATGACGCCGTTTTGCCAAAGAAAGGGAAGACACGTAGCGTGTGTGCCAAAACCGCAGAGGTCTTCGCCATTCGGATCTAAAACAGATGTTTCGGACATACCGACGGCTTCCCCGGGATCGTTGATTCCGTTCCAATTGATCGAACTGTTCTTTCCTCCAAGCGTGCCGAGTGGGAGGTTGAGATCGCGGATGCTGATCCTCACCGTGCCTTGCACGGCCGGGAAGAGGGTGGAAATGGCGGAATGATCCAGGAGCTGATCCATAGTCAGCGTCCAGCCGTAATTATTGAGGCCCATGGCCATGCCCAGGTTGTCAGGGTGCTGAACGCCCAAGTCCTGAATTTTGTAGCGCGCTTGCGCGACCGCATTGCTGAAGCAAGCCAGAACCATCGCCGTAACCGACAGTATCCAGAAATTCCGCAACTGCCGAATCGTCCTTACATCCTGCGTGGTCATATCCTGTTTTCCTCTCGCAAATCGTGATGCCGATGTGACTGACGATTTCCGCCATGTTCCATTCGGCGCTCTGCCAGTTAATTTGCTATTGAGAGCAGAGGCTCACAACTTCACAAACTCCTGCCGAGCGACAATTGAGGAGCATGTCGTGTTCCATGATCACAATGATTACGGGAGACAACAGTCCGGACACTTCGAACTAACGCAAGATAGGGACGGACTAACAGTATTACGGGGCGATCTCGAAATGACCGCACGGCTTTTTCTCCAAATTTCCATATACACGGGGGAAGAATTTATGGTTCCATACATACTGGTTGGTATGTTTGGTATGTTTGCAGCATTCGAAACACAGAAACTATGTCGCGCAATCCTGGGCGGCGCGGGAGCGTCTGCATCTGCAACATCATTCTGCGCGGGACGTTTGAGGAATACATCGTTGGAAGCCTGATGGAGAAACTTCAGCTGGCATCTCACGCCATCGGAGACATAGAAGCTCTGCTCGAAGCCGCGGGCATGAACGAGCAGAATGAGGATGGTATACCGTTCGAAGAGATGATCCGCCAGCTCGTCATTGCGTCTCTCGCCGGCAAAGACGATCGCTGTTTTTTTTCTGCGAGTTGTCGGCGAATGCGTTTTTCAACAGCCACGAGATTGTTCAACAACCCCAGGGGTTGATCCACCCGATTGCATCCCTGCGTCACACGGTCTATTTGGGTACGTCCTCAGACGACAACGCTTTTGTGACATGTCTCTAATCGCTATTGTCACGCCTCAAATCCTGGATCGTCTGCTGGGTTACAGCGCGGGCTATTCGATTTTTTCGTGAAACAGATGCTTCCAGTAATTGGAGAATTTACTTAGTCGCAACGCCCCGAGCTTGTGCGTACAAAATCGTCCTTTCTTTCTGAATTTCTTCGTTCCGTGTCGGGCGCAAGAGTTCTGGGTGATCTCGCTTCGACAGCACTGCAGCCCACAAAGCGACGTAGTTATCGTCGATGCCAAAATCTGTCTGCTCGGCTCGTTTCTGCATCGCTAAGAACATTCGGTCCGATCGGGTCGTAGAAGTGATTGGCTCGGGGTTGGTGTAGGTGTGTCGCCCGAGTTTTGGAATCAGCATTATCCGCTGCTCGATCGCTTCCTCTGAGTCTAGGGCCCGTAGGGCGGTGCGTGCTCGCTCAAATTCTGTTTCTGGAAATTCATTCCGTGAAGCAAGATCGACTGCCAAAACAGATCCTCGGTTGACGGCGGCCATCGCTTGATCGTGAGCTGCGCGAACCTTGGGATCTTTCATCTGCCTAAGAACCTCACTCAAGTGCTTCGCGTCCCACTCGGGATCGTCCGGAAGTTTCGTTAAGTTGAGGAGGTTCGAGGTAGCGGTTAATTCACTTTGCTCCTGGTAGATGTCTTTGGAGTTCGGATTAGCCTTCCCTCGAAAGACTCGGCGAGTGCTATAGAAAACCTGATACCGACCCGGTTTCTCAAAACGCAGAAAGTTCGTGAGGTGTCGATGCAGAACAGTGGGGTTGTGCCTGAGAAACGGGCGATCTGAGCCGCAGCAAATCATGCCGTAAAAGAAAATATTGTTTTCGAATACGATATCCGTCGGCTCTACAACAAAGTGGTTCGTTCCCCCGGCAGCATTCATACCTTCTGAAAGCTCGATTGAATAAGTGGCAGGCGTCGAACTGGCAAAAATCAGATCAATGGGAATGGTCTCGTAGAGGTGATACGTTCCTTTCTCGTCCCGCGTTCGAAGTTCGACCCTGAGGCCGTCGGGATTGTTTCGGGCTGCCTCCGCATTAAACTTCTCAAAGGGTGAAAGCGCCCGCGTGTGACAGCTGGTCCAACCCCAGAGATTTGTTGCGGCGAATACAAGAAGAACAACTCTGCGAGCTATCGCGAAATCGTTGGATCTATTCATCTCGACGTTCTATTAGACACCAAATCTCGGAGTGCCAGAACCGTCGTTGTTGTTAACAGGGATATTTCGTCAACTTCACGGAATATCGGGGAATTCTGGTCGCCGGAGTCGGATAGCACAATGCGGGTCTCATACACTGTAAAGCGCTGCGTAACATTTCCCTGATTGTCAGCTTGTAAGAGTTCGGTTTTGTAATGTGTTTCCCAGCTATTCTTCCCTAAGGTTTTTTCCGAGGAGCCAGGTTGCAAATAATACTTGTGGGCGGGATCAACAGAGTCTAGGGGAATCGACTTGGCACGTGCCCAGATTCCCAAGTTTTCGGGGCCCTTGCCTACGACCTTCCGCCAATTTTCTCCCAGGGTGGCGTCATCGGTACATCCCGAAATACTGATCTCTCTCTGGGAACTCCCGATGTCGATGACGCACTTAGTCAGCGGCGGATCTCCGTGACGCACCGTTCCAAACCCGACAAGTTCGATGCGCTGCTCCGCACAGATCATCATGTGCACTTGCAAATGTCGAAGGATCACTTCTCCCGCACTGCGAATGCCGCTTTGCGAATCAAAGCGGACAACTCTTAGAACCGCCTGTTAGATTAGTTGACTTCCGTCATCCGGAAGCCGCAACAGCGGATTCGGTCCTGATAGAGGGCTGGCCGCTGCGGTTGGTGGTTGAAGACCTGTACTAGACTGGAGCAACCATCAGTTATTTCTTGCTGCGTACTTCATCGACCACTTGTCGGACTGCTGTGACGATGGAGTCCGGCGATTCCACCATGTCGTGGTGCGCGTCCACGATCACTTGCCGACCACGTGTCGACAAGTGCACCAAGCTCGCCTGCAATTGATGTACCCAGATCTCGTGATATTCCGCTGCTTCCTTTTCGAAGCCGTCCGGAGCCCAATACCTTCCTGCTGTCAGCACGACGAGCGGGCGATCACCTAAGCTGCCTGCGTTCCTTGCAGCCTTGTTGATATCGGGGTTTCCGCTGCCTTCTCTCGGAACGATTCTTCCCTCGTCGGTTGCTGCGCAACCCTGCTCGGCCTCGGTCGTAAACGCCTTCGGCTGTGCTTCGAGCTTTGCCAATACGTCGGCTTGCTCGGGGGTGAAATCGGGCGGAGCAGGACGCCGCTCTCGGCTCTGCATGAAACGAATGATGCCAAGTCGCGTAATTCCTGGCAGAGCCATGCAAATGAGGTGTCTGGTGCTGCCCGACATACGATTTAGGGGCGCGAGATAGAAGTCCGGTTCATGCATGTCCGGCACCGCGGAATCCACCAAGACCAGACCAGCCACGTCCGCGGGGTATTGCGCCGCATAGACGTGAACATATTCGCCCCCTACCGAACTACCAACCATGACGTAGGGCGGCAGCACTCCCGCGCGTCGCAGCATTTCGTGAACATCGCTGGCGATACTGGCACTGGTCCTCGGAGACAAGGGCGGATCGCTCCACCCCACACCCGTGCGGTCGTACCAGCATGTGCGAGTGAACACCGCCATCTTGGATTGTTGCAACAGCCACTGATAACCGGGCGAGTTGCCTTCGGTTTCAAGAAACACGGTCGGAGTACCCTCACCAGAGCAGTAGAGGTTCAGAGTGCGCCCACCGATGTCAACCGTCTGTCCAACTCGTGGAGGCAGTTGGTTGGCATCCCTGGCTCTCCCGACCTGTTCGTACGTAAAGCCGGCCAGGACAGCTAACAGCGCCACGATCAGAAACGCGAACGAGATTCTCCGGACCCACTTGAGCATCCGCCGACCTCCTTAGTAGAGGTAACGCCGAGACGATCACTCAGTCCTGTTCGGGCAGGGCTGTATATTTGCTAAGCGATGAGTTCCACTTCGTCCCAGTGCGAATAGAATTCCCCAAATGAGTACGACGATGGCGCAAGCAGATAGAAGCGTCAGCCCCAAAAACCAAGGCAATGAGGGCCATATCGACCCAGCGCCTGCAGCATATTTCACCTGGACCGTGTTGGCCTTCTCCATCGCAAGGATCACGCCACCGAAGATAATTGACATCAGCAAGACTGTGGACCGCGGGAAACGGAATTCGGGACGCATATCGAACCTCGTGAACGAAATCGATCGGTGGCTACCACAGATGATGCAGATATGTTCATGCAGAGCGCCAACGAGGAGACCCCAAGTCTCGCGGGCGCGAAATGAGATGCGCGCACTAGGGCTTCCAGCACGAGCGTCGGCTTGTGCGTCACGAAATACGGAAATCATTTCATCCCTGTACTCACGCCGGTAACCCAAGGGATACAGGTAGAGCAGCCATCTGTAGAAACTGAGCATTCCAGTCAGGCCTCCTTGCGCGCAATGCGGACGGCAGCCACCTTGGTTAAGTGCCTCATTCGTTCAACTTCTAGTTGTAAGTTGCGGCGTCCGCGTGACGTGAGTCGGTAAGGCCTCCGGTCACGGGGGCTTTCGTCTTCTTCGACGCGCTCTATCCACGCCCCGTCCAGTAAACGGCGCAGCGCCCCGTAAAGAGTGCCCGTGCTGAGCCTCACACGGCCGTCGCTCATTCGTTCCACATCCTTGAGGATGGAGTAACCGTGGCGTGGTTGCTCCGCGAGGCTCAACAACACGAGCAATACTGGTTCAGTCAGGGGTAAAGATTCCATATATGTCATGAGCCGCTATGTCGTCTCACGTCATATATTGAACGATTACCCGATTGCTGTCAAGCGCGGCTCGCGAGCCCGCTCGCCGGCATAGTTGAGCAAAAAACAAAGGGAGCCAATTGAAGGCTCCCTTTTAATTGCTTTATTATCAGTATGATTTTGGTTGCGGGGGGTGGATTTGAACCACCGACCTTTGGGTTATGAGCCGCAGCATTTTACCCAAGATTCCCAGCCCTAATTTTCAGAGAGCGTCCGCTGGAGCTTGTGGCTCAAGCAGTTGCAGCGACAGTTGCTCTGGAATTTCTTTCGCACTAGTCAATTGCGAAAGAGGTTGCGAAAGAACTTTACCGAGCGCAGCCGACACTTTTCTATCTTCCGCGTCTACTGCATGGGTATAACCCATCGTTGTGTCTGGATCAATGTGACCCAGACGTTGCTGACGAGTGGCCATAGGTGCACCGAGTCGATCTAGTTCGGTTGCCGCACCGTGCCGAAAACCGTGCATCGCCGTTCCCTTGATCTTAACGCCGAGGTTTCGGAGTATGGGATCGAGTTTGCGCTTTACAAGGTTTTCTGGATGAAGCCTTGCACCTTTCGGCGAAAGGAACAGCGGTTCATCTGGCTTACGGCCTTCAACAAGCGGACGCAAAAGTTCCAAAAGCTCCTGCGAAATGCTAAACAATCTGCCCCTCTTGCTCTTCGTATTCTTCACCACCTTCAGTACGCGATTCCTACGAACAAGAATGGTGGAGTTCCCGAAGTTGATGTGCCGCACGTCAAGACCGCAAGCCTCCCCACGCCGAATGTGAGTTTCGAAGATCAGCCACCACAAAACGTTGTAGGGATATTCAGCCGACTCCATGATTTGCTTCACGGTGTCCACTGGGTACGCCGCACGGTTTGCTTTAGCTTCCTCCTTATCCCAGTCTGGAAGCCGCAAGTTTGCGGGGAATGGGAAATTCGTGTACTTCCATTCTCTAGCTGACTTCCACGCAACCCGAAGCATGCCGACCCGGTTTTTTATTGTTTTCGGCCCAACATGTTTGAGCCCTTCACCCGTATGCCATTTAGAAATGACAGTTTGGATTACAGACCCATCAATCTGCTTAAATGGCAGCGAGCCTTTCACTCTCGTGAACGCTATGCTCCATGCCTTCAGTTCCGACCTGCAACCGGGCTGAGTGCCGGGAGACATGAGCGGCACGATTTCTTTCTCCCAACGCTCCGCGAACTCATCGTATGTGCCGATGCGCGTGGGTTCGTAGCTTTCGCTATTGACGCCAGCTTCCGCCATCAAACGATCAAGTTCACGTTTTGCGAGGCGCATCGTAGCAAACTCCGCTTGGGAAATCGATTTCGAGCGGTGGATGCGACGAAGCAAACCGCATTTTATAACATCTTCCTTCCAGCGAAGTTCCCACGAGTTCCCGCGTGGAATAACACTGCCTTTCTGGTACCTTCTGCGAGCCATGGACGCTGCTTTCCACTGGCTCGATGACTCCGCGTGAGAGTTTACGTCAGTTTCGCCGGAATTCGGCAGGGAATTTTGCTGCAAAAAAACTCCTCGTCCCACGCCAGATTCACTGACGGGAGGCCGAGGGGAACAGATCGTGCTAACCACCTCAGAATTTTGATTTCAACGTATTAGATGCTGCTCGATACCGTTTGAGCCGCAAACTTCGGCTGGGCCTGCGCTGCGAAAACGTCGTTTGACTTTAATTCTGCTTAGGTTGCTAAAATCCTTTTTTGCAACCGGGGCCATCTATCCCTAATGTGGCGAGAGTTCACGTTCGCTGGTTCCACGTCATGCTAATTGCGGGGGCGACGACTGATCCGTTCTCCAACTGGAAGTAATATACCTCGTCGTCGTCCACAAAAACTTTTCACGAAATGTAGCGTAACTTCTTCTTCAAACAACTCTTTCACTTTGCCTACATCATCATTCATTGCATTTCCTCCATACCCGTAATAGATGGTGCACAGGGGTTGGAGGGTTGAAATCACTTAATCAGTTGGGCTCGGCCTTTGGTACATGTACCTCGCAGGAAATGGCACAGGAGAATGGCCAATCTGATTAGTTTTAGGGCCTAAGCGACCTGTGCGCTGGTTACTATTCGCGTTAGATTTCGATGCATGGCGACACAAGCAACAGTAATCGACGCGACGAATACGCCACCGCAACCCGAGTGGCAAAATGCCACTCTCATAAATGAGCGGGCGCAGTTGTTAGTAGATAACTGGAACTCCGCTTGTCATAAGTTAGCCGACTTATACGACGAAGTAGAAGCGATCCAAAAAGCCTTCGACGGGTTGAAGGATGGGCAGGAAATTCTGGGGTGCACAGGCTTCAAGGTTTTCTGTGTCCGCCATCTCAAGCGTGATCCCTCGACCGTCTATCGAATGTTAAAAAAGGCCCGTCTGGAATTGGAGCCAGCGGTGGAGGAAGAAAATATTTTCTCCCGAATCGAGGGAGGGGAGGAAGAAGGAACAGAAGAAGGCGAAGACGAGGAAACCGAAGAGGGTGAAGAGGAAGCCTCAGCCAAGAAGAAAAAGGAGAAGGGCGGCAGAACTCGGCTGGAGATGACGAAATTGAGGAACGCATTTTTTGCGGATCGCTATTTGAATCTCATTGGACTCTTGGTGAATGCCCCGAAGGACGCCAGCCCGGACCTGATCGTGGCAACTATGAAGCAAGAAGCCGAGGCCTCTTACGAAGACTTAGACCCCGAGTTGGCAGAACAAATCCAAATTCCAATCCTCGCGTCGGTAGAGGAATCGAGGATCGCGGGTCTACAGACGGAATTGAATCTGTCGAAGAAAGAAAACGCCACCCTATCAGAACGGCTTCAGGCCAATACCCGCGAGATTCCCGAACATTTGAAGGATGAAAATATTACCGCCAGTCTGAGCGCGGAGCCGGACCGGAATCAATCATCCTCGATGCTGACGCAGTATCTCCAGACGATCGCGGAGCGAGTACTACCGCCCGAAATGGCGAGTAGCGTCAAAGCCAGTGTGACACGGGTCGGGCGCGACAAACGAATCATGCCCGGTGATTGGTTGAAGAAAGAGGCAACGCTAGCCAAGTGTACGGGAGTCCGGGAATTTATGGATCGTCGCGTAGTCAGTGAATGGAATAACACTAAATGGGACAAGGAGCATGTTGTTTTCAATGAGCAGGATAGTGACTACCGCGTGATCACCGAGCCTCAGGCCCGGGAACTAGCGCCGGGGGCATTCGCAGATTGACTAGCAGGGGCACCGACTACAGAGGCCCTATGTGTGGCCTCTTCTATTCGTCCGTCAACCAGCATCCTTCGTGCCAGCGCATTTGCTATACCACTAATCGAAAGGAGTGTACAGATGATCATTACTAGTCCGCCGTATTTTGGCCTTCGGCAATATGCCGGGGGCACCGAAGAAGACTTCGGCAGGGAAAAGACTGTCGATGAGTATGTGGAGCATACGATCCTAGCCATGCGGGAGTGTGGCCGAGTGCTTCGAGACGATGGGATTCTGTTCTGGAATGTAGGGGACTCTTACCACGGATCGGGCCGAGCCGCTGGCAAGAATGGGACAAACGACATGAAGATGAACCCGCTGTGCAGCGGCACACCGCTTCGGGGACAAGGGGAAGCAAAAAGTTTGTGCCTGATCCCCCAACGAGTGGCGCGGGCGGCAGCGGAAGATGGGTGGATCGTCCGAAACTGGATCACGTGGGAAAAACCGAATTGCGTTCCCGAGTCAGTATGTGACCGTTGCACCGTCAGTACGGAAATAATTCTCATCCTCGTGAAGCAGCAAAAATATTATTGGAACCCTGAAGAAGCGCGGGAGCCGAGCGTGTGTTGGGAAAAAGGCTCTCTGGGCGGCGGGCATACCGCGAGCAAGAAAATTGGCAAGATGACCATGCGGCACAGCAACAAGGTGGGCAGTAGTAAGACAGAAAAAAGATGGCATCCCGTGGGCGAAGGTCCCAAGGGGGATGCACTGATCGCAGATGGCACACACGGGAGACGCGGCCTCCTGTCGCCGCCGATTGGCAATGTGAAGCATCAGGGCGTGGGCAATCCCACATTGGTCGGACATCGCATGGAGATGAAGCCTACGCGTAACTTGAGAGATGTATGGACAATCAACACCCAACCGCATAAGGAAGCACACCCCGCGATGTCGCCCGAGCAGTTAGTCGAACTCTGCGTCCGAATCGGCAGCAAGGAAGGGCATGTGGTATTGGATTGCTTCGCTGGCAGCGGCACAGTGGGTCTGGTGGCCCGGCAGTTGGGCAGGAACTCGATCCTGATCGACACTAGCGAAGAGTATGTGGAGTTAATGAAGCGAAGGCTTAAAACAAACGGGAGTACTCCCGTATCTTGAGTAAGGAGGAAGAAAGTGGAAAGAGATTCCAATGGAACCGAATTGAAGAATGGGGACTATGTTTTGATAACCGGAGACGGGATCGCAGCCTTTCCTATCGAAAACTGGTCGGCGGGCATCGTGCGGTTCAGCAGGATGGGTAGTTTCGTAGAACCCGTCCCCCCCAGCCCTCTCGACGGCTTCATCGTCACTCTACCCATTGGCTATCGCATGTGGAAAATCGATTACGCCACGGTGGTAGCTCTGACCTCGCCACAAGAAGTGGTAAGTTCGAGGTATGAACAAACTCTTGAGCAATGCTGGCATGGCGACCACACCGATTGCCTGCATACATAAAAAGGAGAGCACCAACAATGCAATACACCACTGAAGAACTACGGGAACGCAAAGAACTCACCAACGCAATCATTCATAACCTAGAAATTATTGATAAGGACGAAAACGCTGATCTGGAAGACATGGCCGCCACCACAGCGAACATCTGCCATGATCTGGACTTCATCAACAGCAACACGAACGATCTGGACGAGTTGGACGAACAGACGAGCCGGATTTGTGCCGATCTTTGCCAGATTGACGACAACGAAATCGACTTGGAAGAGCTAGCGGACCAGACAGGCGAGATCGTTGCTAACTTGGAAACGATCAAGGAAAGCGAGAAGGCCAGCTAGACTTGCCCATAGAAATGTTCAGAGGGAAATTATGAGCATTATTAACGAAGCACCAGATGAAACTCTGCGCAGAATTACAGCCGATACACAGGAAGAAGCACGCCACAAAGTTCGCCTGATCGAACACCGTCTTGAACGCAAGTTCGACAGCGCCTTCGATCCCAAAATTACTCTGTTGGGCGTGTGGTGCATCCTTCAGGGCGTGGACATCGGGGAAAACATCTAAGAGGCCCCAGTATTAGACCTTGTAAGAACAAACCGAAACGGCGGCAAGCGACGAGGAGTTAGATCGAGCACGGATTCACCGAATGCCGCCCTTACGGGGAGCCTTTAATGAACGCACAACAACTCAACGAGATACTCCAAGGCAGGTCTGTTACCAAGGTGGAGGAAGGCACCACCAAGGGCTGGATGCTGCTCCACTTCAGCAAGCCCGAAGGCGACGGGCGTTTGTTCCTCACGGTCAGTCTGGACAGCGGGGCCGATGCACACTCCTCCATGTGCGCATTGCACGAAGAAGACGCAAAGCACCGGGCATGGGCCTACAACGTGCGGGAAGAGCGGTAGCGGAAGAAAACGGCTGCCGGGCCTCGTTCGCTCCGGCTGCAACAACGCAAAGTCAACTAAATAAGCGGGGCGGATGTGTGAGACGACGAACCGATTACGGAAGCGAACGCCACGCCCCTTAACCAAGAAAGCGAGATCAATGAGCAAAGTAAGCAAGAACACCTTCAATCTGTTTTCGACTGTCCGCAGCGACGGCGGCGAGATCAGAAAAAGTTTCGTCACCGTTGTGTACCCACCGGAGAGCTTTGCGGGATTCGGAATTCCAAAAGTAATTCTCAGCGACAAAAAGCTGTCAGAACAAGAGATTGACCAGAACTTGGAAGAGATGGCCCGGCAGAACGCGCGCTGGTTGGTGAAGCAAGCGGAAGGGAACCAGCCCAATGCTGATTGACGAACAATTTGCAGACATTAACAGGCGGAAGTATCGCCGCTATACGGTGAGGAAGATCGGCAACACCTTCTCACCGTTTGACAAATACAACAATGCTTTCATTCTTCCCAACGCCGACCTTATCCAGATGACGAGGGAACAGGCGTGGCAATATTTGAGGACACACTAACAGCAACGGGCGGCTGAAGGGTCGCCCCCATTTTAGCTCTGGTCCTCCGTCAGCCGACGAACTAGCCGCGTTGAAGGCGGAAGAGCAAAGAAGAAGCCTAGAACGTCACGCAAATCACGAGGCGGGCAAGCAGCAGGCACGCAGACTGAGCAGGGAAACCGAATGCCCGCCGCTCCGCTAACTCTTTCACAATAAGGACAAAGGGACCTGCAAGGTTTTGGAATTAACATCGGGAAGGCCCTACGGCGTTTTTGCAAGTCCGTCATAGGTGCCAGTGTTCCACCGTCAGACGAGTTGCACTCGGCGTGTTGGATGTCGAACGCATATCCGCAGGCATTGGCCGCTTTAGTGAAGATTGGGTTGCCGCAGGAGATTGCCGACTCGTACATTTGTGGATATTGGCGCGGCTTGCGAGATGCTAAGTATTTGATTGAACAGAAATCCAAGAAAAGTAAGTCTGGCGCAGTTAAACCTTCCTAGCAGCCTCCTGCCTAAATTTGTTACTCATCTGGCTTTTTGCGCTTCAGCGACGCGCTTCCGGCTCGTCTTCTTCATCCGGCTCAGTCCACTTCACGATCGCGTGTTTCCCCGGAACCACCTTCTCGACGTGGTGTCCGTCGCATAGTTCGCTAAGCATGTCATGGGCCTCGTCCTCGCTCACGCCAAATTCCGCTGCCACGGTTGAGGCGTCACCGTCCCACAGTCCACCAGCATCGGCATGGTTCCAAATGTGTGCGAAAACAGATTCTTGATCACAATATTTCTTCCTCATGGTGTAGGTCCTTTCTGATGCGGCCTTCCCCAGCCGCTCTAATTTGGCTTTGGTATTGGAAAAACTGGGGTTCACCAGTGCCCGCCCATGCCCACTCTCCAACCCTTTCAAAACTCGGGCCTCTTGCGTATTAGCCACTGTCAGGTTTGTCGCCTGCTAGAGAAGTTTGCCGACTACAAGTTTCTCTAAATGGGTAGAGATTGCGCCTTGCGATTTCTGGGGGTGGTTACCTTCTGACCACCCCGTTCACTTCCCACTGAGAAGGGACGCTACCCAGCGCCAGTGAACAAAATTTAAATAGAGGGAACAACGATGTTTACACTCCGTAGCAATGCTCCAACATTCGTGTTCATGGCAATGTAGCCATGTCCACTCAAGAGGAATATGACCACCAGAACATCGAGGATGCCATCCGTATTCTCTTCGAGCCGGGACAAGTAGTTGAAGTTCGCGCTCCGAAAGCCGGAAAATACGGAACCATTAGCGGCTACTTCAGTGACCACCAAAAACTGGCAGAGAAACTGGAAAAACTGAGCGGCAAGGTTGGGGCAGTCTACTACACGCTCAACCCTGTCAACCCTGCGCTGCTCGCCCGCGCCAATAACCGCGTCAGAACATACGCCAAGGATACGACTAGTGACGCACAGGACAACATAGTCAAGCGCCACTGGCTTCTGGTGGACTGTGACCCGGTGCGACCAGCGGACATTTCTGCCACCGAAGATGAGAAAAAAACAGCGAAACGCCTCGTACCGAAAATCAAAGCGTATCTGAAGGCTTTCGGTTGGCCTGACCCCGTGATCGGGGACAGCGGGAACGGATATCACCTTCTCTACAGGATTGATCTGCCCAACAACGACGACAGCCGCAAGCTGCTGGAGTCGGTCCTGAAGGCACTCGCCGCCCGGTTTGACACAAGTGCTGTAAAGATCGACCAGAAGGTCTTCAATTCATCTCGCATCACAAAGGCATACGGTACGAAGGCATGCAAAGGCGAGAGCATTCCCGAGCGCCCGCATCGTCTTTCTAAGATGTTCGCGCCACCAGATTGCGTCGGAACCGTCTCCAGAGATTTGCTTCTTCTGCTCGCCGCCGAAGCACCTAAACCTGAGAGGAACAAATCTGCCCCGAGGTCATCCGCCCAAACCCCGGGTGGGTGGACGCTGGAGTTGGTGGAAGCAATTCTGGACAAGGCGGACCTCAATCGCGGCGAAGCGATGGGGTACAACGGAGGAACCAAGTGGCAGCATGACTGCCTCAGCAATCCGGATCACCGCAAGCCTGATTCTTTCACGATCCTTGATGCGGATGGCTATGCTCATCACCACTGCTCGCACAACACCTGCTCCGAAATGAAGGATTCGCACTGGCGCAAGCTGTGGGAAGAACGCACAGGTGAACTTTATCCGTGGCCTAACCAACGGAAACCGCACTCTGGTGTCAACAGTGTTGACACTTTGCCGGAAAGTTCCTATCTCTCCCTTAAAGGGGGTTTCCGAGAAAGTGTCAGCACCTCTGACACCCCCAGCGATCCTGTGCGGTACTCCGATGCCGGAAACGCGATGCGCCTTGCCAACCTGTGTGGTCAAGACATCATTTATTGTCGCCAGTCGGACGAGTACTACGTCTGGGACGGCACCCGCTGGGTGCGCGACCTGAACAGCGTGCATATGCTGCGGTTGGCGAAGGCGGTCACAGAGGAGATGTTCCAAGAAGCAGAATCCCTCGGAGAGGACTCCGCTAAGGCGCTCCGCTCGCACGCCCTTAAGTCCCAGTCAGTGCCACGGCTTTCCGGGATGGTCAATCTTGCGAAAATCCATGTGAGAAACACCAACCGTGGGGATTTCGACAAAGACCCTTGGCTGTTCAACTGCGCGACCGGAACCATCGATCTCAGAACTGGAACCTGTCGTCCTCACGACCGCAGGGACCTTATCTCCAAGCTCGCCCCGGTGAACTATTCCCCGGTTGCCGACTGCCCGCTCTGGAAGAAATGCCTGAGCGACTGGATGCTTGGTGACGGGGAAAGTGTGAACTACCTCCAGCGCCAAGCGGGATACACGCTGACGGGTTGCACCAACGAGGAGGTCATGCCGATTCTCTGGGGATCAGGGCGTAACGGTAAGACCAAGTTTTACGTCACGATCTACAACCTGCTGGGAGATGGTGAGTACGCCAAGGCTGCGAATTTCGATTCGTTCGTCGTCAAAAAAGGCGACGAGGGAATGCCCAACGATATCGCCGGGTGGTGCGGCATGAGGCTGATCGTGGCGGCAGAAGGCGAGCACTCAAAGCGTCTCGCCGAGGCCAAGTTGAAGTTGTGCATCGGGCGTGACCCGGTGGTGGGCGAGTTCAAGTACCAAGAGGAGTTCACCTACGTTCCCACATATAAGGTGTGGCTCGTGACGAACCCCAAGCCCCGCATCGTCGGCACCACCGAAGCGATCTGGGACAAAATCCACTTCGTTGCGTGGAAACGCTACTTTCGGCCGGAGGAGCGCGACACGGAGCTTCAGGAAAAGCTCAATGCCGAGGCGTCTGGCATTCTGAACTGGATGATCGAGGGTTGTCTCCAATGGCAGAAGACGGGACTCGCGCTCCCAGCCTCCATGTTGGACGACACCGAAGCCTACCGTCATGAACAGGATGTTGTGGGTCGCTTCATTGACGAGGAAGGTTCAGTGGGCGAGGGATTTACAAGTCCCAAGAAATTCACATACGAATGCTTCAAGGAGTGGGCCGAGGACGCTGGGGAGCACTACATTATGACGCTGGTGGAGTTCAACGAGAAGATGCTTTGCAGGTTCGCCGAGGGACGCTCAAACTCCGGACGGTTTTGGCGCGGGTTCAAGCTCAAAAAACATGAGCCCGACTTCGAAACCACGCTTGCCGAACGCGGGCAAACTCCGGAGACCCTGAAGGACTCGATCCAATAAGTGCCTCGGAAATCGCCAACCAGATCGCCAACCAAATAGTTGACGCAATTCCTGCTCCATGAATGAGAGCAGTTTCGCCGCGCGACTCTGCCCTGATTGAGAACCAGCGAGGGGAACATGCTAGAAGTCATCGACGCTACAAACACCGATGTGATGAACACCATTGAGTCCTTGGCCACAGATTTCACGCCGGAGACAATGCAATCGCAGAATGAGCTAGGGGAATCGATCACCAACCTGTGGGCTGCACATGCAAACGCAAAGATCGCTGCCAGAGCCACTAACGAAGAGCTTCGCGCACTTCGAGCGAAGTTGGGGGAGCGACTTTCAGAAATGAAACAGATTCTCGCGAAGCCGGGACGTGGCGGACAGTGGTCAGGCTTTCTGCGGGAGCGCAACATCCCCCGCGCAACCGCTGATCGTCTGGTCGAACGCCACTTACGATCTCTCAATCCAGATGAGAATTGCGTCACTGAGGACGTTTCCGAGCCCACGGATGAAGAGGTTCAGAAACTTTTCATCGCCGTTTGGCCCAAACTCCGGCGCACTCTGAGATCGCAACAGAGCGTCCGGCTATTCGTTGATCTGCTCATATCTCACTGCGAACACGCCGAACTAACCGTTCACGAGATTCCGGCCGTCATGCCCGCTGCGGCGACGTTTGATCCGCTATCTTCGGACGAGGATTCCTTGGTGGAGCCCGAACTCTGCTCCGCGCCACCTCCGGAACCTGATCGGGCAATGATCTCTGTTTCTTAGCGCCGTCTGATGACCACATCCACGGCTCATTTTGCCGTTGCCAGCCGCAATTCCACGCTCTCGGCGCACATTTGGGCCTGACCGCTGCTTTTCCAAGTCGGAGGTCAACAACGTGACCCTCGTTACCTGTCCCCTCGTCAGTTGGAGCCTACACTCAGTTGTTCGGTGTCTGTCTACGTAGGAGGCGTGCAAGTGGAGCTTTGGCCAAAGGACGGTTGGTCGGTGTGCAGTCGTGCAGCAGGCGTGGTTTATGCTGGTTGCATTCTTGCCTCGCTCGCGGCATATTCCTACATCAACCGAATCGCTCCGGTCGCTGGTTCCGTTTCAGTCATCATTCTTGCGCTGGTGCTTGTCGCGTTTGCATGTCTGGCGGGCACTTCGGGTCAGACTTGGACTGACCCCAGCAACGCACTGGCAGTCCTGCTCATCGCCTGTGCATTCCTGTTAGACGGGTTTTTCATTGCTGGAGCCCGAACCTTCGGCCCCACGGAGGTTATGGATGTCGGAATAGGGCCACAGCGGAACTCCTACGATTCTTACTTTTGGATCGACGGCCATTGGATCGAGGCCAAGCTTCCGGGGAAGATGTCGTATGACGAATGGGAGAAACTTCGATCTTGGTCTGAAAACCTTGAGTTGACGAATGATCCGGATTCCAAACCGGGTCGCGTGCAGATCAGCATGTGGGACAGGCAAGTCTACTGGATCACGATGAAGGACTGGAACCCGCCGACAACAATCGGGGAGCCACCACATGCCAACATACGTGCATTTCTGGAACTGTTGGTGGGTTTGGTGCTGCTGGTTCTGTCGGCCATCATCTGGCGCGAGGGCCAGAGGCGAGGCATTCGATACCACAAATACGATCCTTTTATGTTCTTGGCCGAACAGTCACGCCGTTCTTAGAAGATGCTCCACAACCGCGCCAACTTGATGAGTCCCATTTGCAGGATCGACGTGACGGCATTCGCCAGCGTCATGGTGTTCCTCATGGCTCCCATGATGTTCCTGACCCCGAGCACGCATCACGGCGTAGGAGAACTGTTACGACATTCGGTTCTCTTTCTCTCAGTTTTGGATCGCCCCAAGACGGCTATGACAGCGAACCAAGCGATAGCATTGACGCACAGAGTGATCGTTAAGGAATACGCGAGGCCGCCATTCCTCCAAACTGCAACGGCGTAACCCGGAAGCAGCAGAAACACGCCAAATGCGTCCCCCGGATCAATTTCAATCAGCACCAAACAAATTCCGAACGCCTGAACAAGGCAAAATGTCATCAAACGACGCACGTTCTCACTGGGTAACGCCTCACGCGCCTGCCCTAAGAGGTCCTTGCCCGCGAACGCGACGAGTATCCATGTCGCATAGAGCAGGGCATTGAGGACGAGAACCAGAACTCTTGCGTAGTGAAGACCGCCCAGATGCTGATAGTGGGTGAGTCTGTAGGTCAACCGGGCCGCATCTCCAAGTAGCATTGCGCTCAATCCAACTCGAACGAAACGAAGGGCGTAGTACGAGAGCGATGTCACACCGCCAGCGAGGAGAGCCACTACAACCCGCCGCGCCCACCGTCGAACAATAGCCTGTGTTCTTAACATAAATAGAGTTAGACACCGGTGCGTATTGTGCCGGCCTGATTGTTGGGAAATCCCTGTAACACTCAAAATCTCCTTGGAAGGGCGAAGAGACGGCCCAGCTTCCGACATCGCCCGTTTACAGGAGTTGCCGCACCAGACGCTGGAGTTCTCCGCGACTCGGAGGCATAATTCTCGCATGCACAGGAAGAGCAAACTGTTGTTTCTGTTTTTCTTATTCGCCTCACCGTGCACTGCTCAGTCGAACATAAAGCCCGAATGGGCGGTCTTTTCTTCGCCGCTGAAATGGGAGTCTCCGCCGCCCGAACTGCATTCGAACACCAAATCCGCTCGGGCAAGGATACTTGTCTTGTTCCCATCCGGCGAGTATGGGGAAGTGTACTGCTTTCTAATTCGGCAAGGAGACGGAAGCATTGCAATCTCCCGAGGGGACGGGGAGGTTGTGGGAACAGGCACTTGGCACCAAAAGGGTAGCCGAATAGCAGTACCTCGCGAATTGTCTATCGGGCTGTTGTGATCATCGGTAAGCGCATTCCTGAGGCCGAAACCATCGAGTCATTGACAGGTAGGAAGGGACGGTACTGGACAGTTTCGGATGGCAAAGGAAGCTACGCTGCGCTATCGCCGTTCAAGGACTGGGGATATTTGGCGACTTTGATTCGGTGTGACCGAGAGTACTTCGACGGAGAAAAACGAATGGACGGTGAACAGCCTTGTGCGCCGCAGCCCGAAAAGTGAGATCGGTTGTCGATAAAGTGCGCCGCGAAAGGCGCTGGACTCCAGCGGATGCAACTCCACTGCCCTCCAGTCTGCGCCCGATTCCTGCTCGGCGGGACCTGCGATAAGATGCTAACTGTTCTCGCCAGTTAACTGACCGCCGCGTTGTATGCTGTTGCTCACGGGGGTGTATTCACGATGAGAATTCCCTCAATGCTTCCAAGAATTGCAGCCGTTACCTGTCTCGCGATGGTTGCGTGGCACGTTACGGGAGCGCAAGAGTCCAAGTCCCAAGGCAACTGCACCGGACTTCATGCAGGCATTAGTGCTCAACTGACACAGGGATACAGCGAGCCCAGCGTGATGGTCGCATTCCACTTGTTGAACGACTCAGAAACCACCCAAACTACCGCGCCCGACTCTTGGAAAATCGTGATTGATGGGAAAGAGTTGAGTGATTCGGGTTGGATATTTGGAAACGGCCCCGAGCCAGTCGAGGGCTACGGAACGCTTGCAACCGGGTCCACCTTTGATTTCGGCAAGGCACTACCAATCGTTAAGTACTTTGCTGAAACAAAGGAGCACAGAATTAGTTGGAAGGGCAGGTACTTTCAAAGCCCAACAGTCACGGTTAGAATCCCGACCTCGGAACACTGATACATGACTGGCGAACAATCCCCAGAGCACAAGTTGCGCTTTCCTTTCGTCTGTCTGGCGAGCAAAAGCCGCAAAGTTGGATATCGCCTGTTCTCGCCAGTTGACTCGGACGGATAGTAGACTTTCGCAATGGACGATTGGCAACCAGCAACCATAGAAGAGGTCAACGAGATTGTTGCGAGGGACCTGACGGCCTGCGATGCAGAGCAACTTGCGGCATTCAACAAATATCGCGTTGAGCCGTTTTCAGCCTCCATGGTTCGATACGGACAGACGGACAGCGTGGTTATCGTCGCACGAAACGGCGATCAGGTCATCTACTGGGAAGATGTGGAAGATGGGTTCAACGTTTCACCCATCAGTCCTGATGGCAGGGTCCTTGAACATTGGTGCAATGATGACGAACTGCGGTTTGCACTGAATGCGTGGATCGAAGGTCGCGGCTTGCACGGCAGACTTGGACCTGCCGTCCCACTAAAGTGAGTGTTACAAAATCACCTCCACCAACTATGCCTCGAACACACGACGAAATTCTGCAAGAGCATCGGAAATTGAAAGCTGAATATGGGCAATTGTTTGATTCCGTCTCGGCGCTCCTCTTTCGGCACGACCCGATTGGAATCGCGTTCGACAATGAGAATACCGACGAATACGACCCTGAGACGGGCACCATCTTACCCCGGCTCCGAAATTGCGAGGCCGCCAGCGATGTGCTTCGTATCGTCCATGAGGAGTTTGTCCGCTGGTTCGACGCTGGCAATGCTGGTCCAGTTGAGCGATATGCAGATATTGCTTCTGAGGTTTGGCGGTTGTGGCAATCGCATCGAGAGTCCCCTCCAGAATGAGGAATGGGACAATTGACGAAATAGTGCGCCGTGAAACCCGCCGGTCTTCAGCAAGTGCATGTCCTGCCCGGGAACTGGTTCGCTCCATCCGTTGCCAATCGAAGTCGGTTGTTTCTCAGTAACGAAAAGCACAGTTTTCTAGGAATTTTCCTGCGAGCAGCCGCGTACCGGTTCCTTTGCCGGAGGGTGGAGCGCAATCGCCTATTAACAACAGTTACGAGGGGATGAGTTGGGGGATGAGTTGCACCTGCGCTGGTAAAATGTCCTTCGCATGAATGAGCGGGAGAGATTTTTCCAATCCGTCTTCGCTAGGGTTGAGCGGATAGAGACGATGAGCGAGACTCAGGTCGTCAATGGACTTCGGGCGGTGAAGGCTGTGCGCGACAGTTGGGGCAAGACGCTGGCTTTTCTTACCGCTTGTTCCCTCATGCCCGCTGAAGATTCCGAGGATGCGATTAACAAACTGAGATCGGAACTGAGTTCAGCAGCGCGTCCCGACGACAGCGCATTGCGACTATCAGAATATATTGAGGATGCGCTTAAGAAGCGGCTTGAAACATTAAGGAAGAAAGGCAAGTAGCGGCTGTCAACAACTTCCTTCATCGTATCGGCGTGTGTAGTTGTTGAAACAGTGCGCCGTGAAGCCGCTGGACTTCGGCGGCGGGCAAAACGGGAAATGGCCTCCCTAGAAAAGAGCCGTAACCCATTGCAGACGGGTGGTTGGCGTTGGACCTCTTTTCATGCTTCGTTGTGACCGGATTCCGGCCTTGCTGAGCCTGTTAACATCAATCATCGACGTAACGACTTATACAGGCTAGACTTCCGCGTTTTGAAACTTTCCATGAATGCGTCCGACACTCCTAGTGCGCTGAAGCAGCTTCGTAAGGCCTCGTGGAAATTCCAGCAGACCTTCAAGACCCCTCTCAAGAAACTGGAACCCTTCGTGGCGTCCATTGTTTCGACAGGCGGACCGCAGACCGCGTGCGTCACGATTGAACAGATTGTGTTTGAACCCAAACACCTGATTGACCTGCTCGCTCGGTATTCCCTCCCGCCGAGGTACGGGAAAGGGGCGTCGGTTACCGCTACCGGACAGCACGAGATCGAAGAGTTGCTGCAAGCGGCTTTCGCCGATTGGGTCGATTTTCTTTTCGTTCCTAGCCCGAAACCATTCGTGATTTATGCGGATCACGACGAGTACGCGACGTTCTATGCCAACACGCGGACGAACCTGAACCGCATCTCGGACGCTTTATCGTTGCAAGGCTTCGAGAAGATCGCAGAATACACAAGGCCCCTCTAAGCAGTTGGCGTAACAGTGCGCCGTAAGAGGCGCTGGACTTCAACCGTTGCAACTCCCGCCCAGCAACTGGTTCCCTCCACCCGGAAGCAGTCTAAGCGGCGGTAACCTGAGGAAGCTGAAACCAACTCCAGACATCCTCAGTTTTTGGGTTTCTACTTCTTGGGCTCGAATCCCCGGCCGACCCGGAACACGTGGCCATCAGGATGGCGAAGGTGCATCTCGCGGACGTTCCACGGCATATCGGTGGGCGGAAATGTGACTTCCAGCCCGGCAGCGACGCACTGCTTGTGCATCTCGTCCACGTCTTCCACCGAGACCGACATCCAGACGCCCTTGTCGCCCTCTTCGTCTCCGTCCTTTTGAAACGTGGTGGTGTTCGAGCCGCGGCCGCGCCCTCCCTGCGCTCCCTGACAAAGAAAGATACAGGTTTCCTTACCCGATCCAACCGCGCCAAACGTCGGAGGCGTTCCCCAGTCCCACAATTTCTTCCATCCCCCCTTCTCAAACCACGCGACAGTGCTGGCGATGTCGGACACGTTCAATAGTTGAATCCTGCGGTGGAGTTTTGACCGCCGACTCATTGCCGACGAGAGATAGCGTCTTAGGAGCAAGCGGTACTCATCCTCAGCCTGTAACTTGGCGAAGAACAGCTTCGTTTGTCGAGGATTTCCCTGCGAGCCGCCGGGCGGCACAAGAGTTCCGTTGCGGGAGTTTTGAATCGCCTGTTTTCGCCAATTACACCCTAATTGAGCGATACTAGTGCAAGCGAGAAGCAGCAATGACAAAACGACAAAGCAAAAAGCGCGAATCTAAGAATGAAGCCAAGCCGAAGGAAACCAAGGTCGAATTTCTGGCTTCTCTCGCCGGGGTGCTTGCCACTGGTCTCTTCATCATCACTTTCATGGTGCAGGCGTTTGCGATCCCTTCGAGTTCGATGGAGAACACCTTGCTTGTAGGGGACCACGTTTTTGTCAACCGTATCGAGTTTGCTCCGGCAACTTCGTGGGCGAAGTTTGCGGTTCCTTATGAAGCAATTCGGCGCGGAGACATTGTTGTATTTCTTTCGCCGCAAACCCCGGGTCTCCACGTTGTGAAGAGGGTCATCGGTGTTCCGGGGGACAGAATCCACCTACGAAACGGAGTCGTGTACCGCAATGGTCAGAAGTTGGACGAACCTTATGTGCTACATGACCGCGACGAGACCTTCTATGCGTACAGGGACAATTTTCCGGCTGATCCGCCGCCGACTTTCGATTCCAACATCTGGGAGACGTGGCGGACCAATTTGCCATCCTTCATAGAGGGAGAGGACATCATCGTTCCACCAGACTCCTACTTTGGAATGGGCGATCACCGAGGTGTTAGCTTGGATAGCCGTTTTTGGGGTTTTATCCCAAGAAGGAACATCATTGGACGGCCGATGTTTATATATTGGTCTTTTGAAGCCAGTGAGGCGGAGTACATGGGAAAGTCACTCGGCGACCGCGTAGGATTTGTTGCCCACTCCGTCATCCACTTCTTGGACGAAACACGCTGGCGGCGAACCTTGAGGGTGGTTAGGTAAGGGCGTCTCTACGGATAGAGCGGGACTGCTGATGAGCACGGTAGCGACACCAGTGGTCCGGTGCCCCCCCGTACAGACCCGGACGGGCGCTGATTAGCGGATTAGCGCATCCGGTCCTTATCTGAGAAGGTCGTTCGCAGGTCGTTCCTAACACGATTCTATTTTGGCGGCAGCCACGCCTGATTTCAACACCTAACGACATGCACTACAATCCGTGCGATGCCTTCAATGCCAGAGGGGACTATCAGGGTGGTGGAGTTCTCAGTCGAAGAATGTCCAAAGGCTCCGAATTCCGGCCCTCCGCTCTTTACGTTTGAACAGTTCCATACGCTGCGAAACGAAATCCTTTCGATACTTTCTCGATATGGCACGGTCGGGCCGAATGGCAACCTGTGCATAAGAGACTCGGTCGAACAGTCCACGGAGGTGTGGTCTGGAGACGGAATTATGCACGCTCGCCATCCTGATTTCTACGTGGTGTCCGACATCTGGAATTACTGGTCGCGGTGGATTCGAATAGAAGCCAGCCTTCGCCTTGTTAAGAGGCCGCTGCTGGACGAACTCGCTATGACCTTATTGCCGCTTCCCGGTTGGTGCTTTTACCTCGCGCTTACAAAGGGAGGCTTGACGGTGTTCTCCAGTCGCATTCTGTTTGAAGGCTCAGACTTCGCTGGCTGCGCCTCCATCGACGACCTTTATCAGCGTTGCAGGTTGATCGAATGATGAGGCACAATTCCACCGCCCTCAATTGGCGTAACACCTATCGGGTGTCTACATTGAGGCGCTGTGCCATCCCTGCATCGCTGCTGGTGTCTATGATCCTATGGGGAGTATGCAGGTCGGCTAGTGCATCACGGTCGGATTCTGAGATGTACAGCATACGTTTGGAGCGTCGCGCGGAAAGTAGGGAGTGTGGCGGACAGGGAACTGTGTCAAGTACAAAATTCGTGATCTATCGTTACATTGGGAGGCATTGAACAATGAAATTCCAATCGCGAATAATTGAGGCTCATCTGATAGACGCCTTCGGCAATTTTCATTGTCGTCTGCATTCCGCCGCTATCCCCTGACATCACATGCGAGCAGACTTTGGCAATGCTTCGATCAAGCGCCAGTCCATACGCTTCTGCCGATGCCATACTTACCCGTCCGACACTATAGGGGAAATTGGACTTCTCTGTAACGACAACCGCATCAGTGTGTCCACCAATGGCCGCAGGCATTGACTGCTTTGCCTTATGCATTAAGTATGAGATTCGACACAGGCACGCATGGGGCGACGACCGTGGAAATCCTTGTTGAAGCCAATGGTTGTATATGGGGTCGGCGATAACCCAACCATCCCCAATCGCTTTATAGTCGCCGATAATTTGGGTTACGGTATTTGGCGGCTCACAAAAATAGAGGCGTCGATCTAAATTCCCTTCCAGACACATACCGACGAGCAAATGTACCGTGGGACGGTTATCGTGGGTGGGTACATACCATCGTTGCATCTGCATTTCAATCAACGTCTCCAAGGTATCAAACGCAGAAAGCTCAAGATTCTGATGCTCGAAGGCGTACTGTATATTCCTGACAAGAGAATTGGCCGCATTAGCATCGTGAGACGATTGGGCGATTGCAAACATCCCCGCTGGCGTCGTAAAACTGCACAGCTTCTCCATGTCAGAAACTGTTCCATCTGCATAAGAAACCCGAGTGTCGGCGGCGAGCACTAAACCCCGTTGGCAGGCCATTCCGATTGCAAGCGTCATGCGATTCCTTTTCGGAAGCCGTTCAAGTTTAGAGCGGCGCGTCTAACTAAGACCAGAGCTTTTTGAAAGACCCTCACTGGCTTTGATCGAGTCACCGATCAATTTGGAGTACGTCGCATACGTGTGGATCACATGGGAAAGGAAACCCTTTCCGACTACGATTTCACCGTCATCATCACGGCTCAATGATTCCGTTTTATTCATGAAGTCAACAATCGCCTTGTCCGCACCATCTCGCACAGTGTCCTTATCTGGCACTTTGCCGCCTCGATGAACAATGGCGTTGCGGATTTGTTGTATGTTCTTAATTTCTTGCCATTCCTGCGATGCGTAATGTAGGTTGAGGCCCACGACTTTCTTGAGATACCTTGTCGAGCGATCAATCCCCTCGCCTCGCAGATCGCCAACGGTTACGGCAAAGCCTTTTTCTGATTGGTAGAGCCGACACAGCTTGTCGAGTTCGTGTTCAAAATAACTGCACACCGTCAGGAGGGCAGAACGTCGCTGTAAACTGGGAAAGTATTCGAGAAATATCGTTGGTAAATGGTACGTATCGCCGTCTAGCCCTTGGTGCACTTCCCTTGCGTAGTTCTCTTCAACTACTTCGATCTGTTTTGTCGTTTCGTAGTCGGTAATGGATTCCTCTGCCTGCTTTTCGACGCCATCCACAAAGCTCTCCATAAGCACAGTGGAAAAGCTGATATCATCCTGATGCCAATTCAGAACGACTTTTTTAGATGTGAAAATAGGCATATTGATGAGGGTCCATCCGCCTTGGTCGTGGGTCCAACTTGCGCCAACCCGCCTGTCGTGGGTCCAACTGTGGGTCCACTTGTTTTGCTAGGTGCTCCAAACCCGCGTAAATGCGCGTCTGAATATTCCCGAGCATTCCTCGTAACCCATTGATTTACAAAGATCATGGTACGGTGTGAAGATGGCACTCTACCGCTGAGTTAAGCGCCCACTTTGCTACGAACCGATGATCGGGGGGCCAATTCTTCCACCGAAAACATGCGTAACGACAGGAAGGAACCAAGCCGCGCCGTTAAGCAGCCACGCGACTGCAATCAGAAGGTGCGGTCTTCCCATTGTGCTGCCTTTCTCAACGCCACGATTCTCCGACATGACAAGTATAAGCACGAAGCCGGAACACGTCAGTAGTTGGCGAAAAGTTCTCCATGAAAACGCTGGACTTCGGCGGCGGGGTGCATGTCCCGCCGCGAGCCTGTTCGCTCCACCCCTGAACCAGACGGTGAATAAAAAGGAGCGCATGGTCACCCAAGCCGGGGCGATCTAGTCGCCGCGCTCGTTCCCGCCTCTCTGTTCTGACAGGTGAACCTTCGAGTGTCGCGTTCTTTTGGGCCTTCGCGGCGACTGAGTATTAGGCCGCATGACTTTTTCATGCGACCCATTCTTTATCCTCCGTGGTAACGCCATCGATGTTTTGGCGACATTGCAAACAAAAGTGGACTCCGTTATAACCTCGCCTGCTTACTATCAGCAACGAATTTATGGAACCAGTTCCTACGAAATGGGAAAAGAACATTCCGTGGCTGAATACATCAGCAATCTTGTCGATGTATTCAAGGCGATTCCACTTGAACCGTGGGGCAGCATTTGGGTCAACATTGGGGACAAGCGAAGCAAGCAAGGGGAATTGCTCAATATCCCACAAAGATTTTGCATCGCTATGAGTGACGCCGGATTTCATTTGATCGACCATGTGATCTGGGCTAAAGAATCCGTTCAAGTGGACGGGCAATCGGTTGGTCACTGCATGATTGAGCCTGCGGCCCGCAGGTTGAATGGCAATGGTCACGAACCCTTCTGCCGCTTCGTCCTCGACCCGAGACAAGCATGGTCGGACACTTGCGCCGTGCGAATTCCGAGGCGAAACGTAGCCGACATTCGCTACCTGCCGGAGACATTGATGCGGTGCCACACGTCCTTGGAGGGTCGGAACCTCGGCAATGTATGGAATGTCCCGATGGGTCAAACAAGGAAATCCCACTACGCCGTATTTCCCCCAGCCTTGATCGAACGCCCGGTTGCCATGACTTGCCCTCTGGAAGTTACAGAGCAGGGACCAAAGCGTCGAATAATTGAGATGGTGCCCTACGAGGAAGCTCGGCCGTTCAGTCGAGGCATCGGAAAGTACACCAAGCCTGAGGAGGAAACTCGAACCAAGTCTGGTCGGCAGGATACTGGGCGGCAATATATCCCGAGGAAGCCTATGACCGTAGGATGGGAACCCGATCTGCCAGCGACCCGTCGAGGCATCGTGCTCGATCCATTTTGCGGCACGGCCTCTGCTGGAGAAGTGGCTCTGAAACTGGGGCGTCACTTTATTGGGATCGAACTCTACGAGAACCATGTGCAAATCGCTGAGAATCGATGCCGCCAAGCTCACCTGCTGCGTAGTGAATTTGAAGCAAGGAATCCAATCAAGGCGAGTACCCCATCCTTCGACGAGGCTCTGAACGACACAATGCCGGATGAAGTGCAATTCGGCTTCGATTTTGATCCGGGAGTCCCATGGGAAGAAGCATCGTGAAGCGGGGTCAGGTTGCCGTCGCCTCAAGTGGACAGGGCGAGCGCCCCAGCAATTTCACTCACCGAATAATAGTGCTCGATTTCTTGCCGCTCGTCATTTAGGCGATCCCGTGTTTTTGCAACAACACATCCACAGCGTTTGGCACTTTAGGTTTCTTTGGTCCCTGTTTCTTTGCCGAGAACTTCCCCTCGGCAAGGTCCACATAGGACATATCGATGCCTATGGTGCTAGTTTGTGGGGTTTGCTTCTGCTCCGACCCCGCTAATTGCTTCCGTAATATCTGGCGCACGCCATAAAGCTGCTTCGTCTCTACCCCAAGTCTGTTGGCGAGCGCAGACGTGCTCAGAAATGGGTTCCTGCGCATTTCCCGCAGCAATGCGTTGCACTTGTCCTGCACCGCTTGCCTCTGGCGCAGGTCAAGCCTTCCGGCAGAAATGCGCCACACTGTAGTGCGACTCAGGCCAGACTCGGCGGCTACCGATGAAGGGCTTCGACCAGCCGCTAATTGTTGTTTGATTTCCCGGACAGATGCCACGCTTGCCATTTTGAAGTTGGCCCTGCGCCGCAAGTTATATTTTCGAGCGATGTAACCCACGCGCCCAATCTTTGCGCCTGTCATCTCCGCGATTGCAGAGTGTGTATAGAGCGTGGAGCGTAGCAATTCCACAATTTTCTTGTCGGTTTTCTGCCCTTTATTCATTTGCTTAACTCAAAAGTGTTCACGATTCGATCTCGCCTTCGCTACAGATTTGCACCTGCCAAGCAAACTCATCAGTTCTCGGATACCGCCGACCACGGAACCTGTGCGACTTATTCCCATCCGCCTACAAACAGTGGCATGAACCGCTGAGAACCGTCAGGCATATGAACGCAAGCTTTGGCTTGTTGCCGCTGGTGTGTCGCCTTGGGTACAGCGGGCTCAGTCCAGTCGTACACAGCAACACCAATCAGCAGGGGCTCCCCGCAATTGAGGAACTGAGTGCCGCCGACGAATGGGAGAGTGTCCGAGTGATCAAAAATGGCGAGGCAGAACGGCTGAGGCAAGTTCTGTCCCGTGTACTCGCTTAGCGTGAAGTGCAGGAACTTTGCGTCGTGGAACCCCTGCACGTACTCTGCGCTGATTCCCTTCGGAACCGTCATGTAAAGAGTCTGCTCGTCGCCTTTCCACAGGAAGGTGACCTTCGGTTTAGTCATGCGTTTACGCATTTCGTGAGCGACTTTGTTACGGACCCACAGTGTTGGCTGTCCGATCTCTTGTGTTTCAACCATTAGTCCCCCGCTTTCCGGTTTGCCCGAATCCGCTCGGCTGCGTTCGCCCCGGTCGGGCGCTCACTGGCTCGTGTTTCTTATTTGTTTGCTCGGGTCAGGCACGTCTTTGGTCCGGTTTTGCGCGAGATGCCCATCCCCGCCGCAACTGTCAACACACGCCACCTCGAAGCGCCAAGTATTTCCGCGATCTGGTTGTAGCTCAGGTGCGGGTGTGATTGGAGGTATCGGGCAACCCGTTGGTTGACCCGCGTCCTCGCCTCTGCTATGTCATTCATGTGAGCTTTTGTCATCAGGTTGGTTGGTTCGACTGACCAACTAATTTGAGGATATGGGCGCTGGGGCCATGTTTGACTTGGCTCTCAAATTTGAACCTCAAACCGGAATAACTTGAAAACCGACTATCAGGACTTTCTGCTTTCGGTTGCGAATGCTGCGGACAGGGCGGGAAGTTCCGGGGTACGGAGGCGTTTCATCCTTAGATATCGCGACTCGTTTCCGCCCTATAGTCCATCCGATTTGCATGCGCATCAGATGTACTATCGTGAAATACGTGAGTGGTGGAGCACTAAGCTCAGAGAGCTTCCAATCGAAGAACCAGATGAAGAGTTTGGCCTGCACGTCGTAGTTCTGCGACACAAACTCCGGGTGATCTGGCTGCTTGCATCTTCCGGGGCTGGCGAACAAGCGGTGCTGAACAGAATTGACCAATTAAACACCGCGTACTATCGCGCCTACCGATTGGCGTCCGAGTTGCCAAACGAAGTGTGGCGTCAGCATTTGTTGGGGGCTTGTTCGTGGTTAAGGGGGCAGTACGAAAAGCTGAGGGTGTGCGCAAATACAGCGTGCGAACAGACGACTACGTATTTTTTCCGCGAATTCAACCGCAGCAAATATTGTTCCGTGACGTGCAGTCAGGCGGCCGCCAATTTCCGACGTAAAGAACATCTGAAAAACATGCCGCCGAAGGAATTCAAGAGGTCGAAAGAGGCACGAGATCGGATGAGCCAGAGCGCAATGGTCCGGTGGGAGCGCGTCAGGAAGGCAAGCGGATTGAGGCGTGGCGAGCATCGCGCAGATAACGAAAGCAAAGACAGCGGGGCTGAATAAAGCTGTGTTCTGACGTTCCCATTCTTCCGCATGGGACACGCGATGAGGTTAATAATATCGAGGCATGTGCCCCGTCAAGGATGACCAGTCTACAGTCTTGGATCGTGAACCCGATTAGGAGAAATGCCCCGACGACTCGGGCCCAACCATCCGATGTCCGCTGTGCGGCTGGTCGCCCCGCAAAGAAGACCGATGGTCTTGTGACTGCGGAAACGAATGGAACAGCTTCGATACCTCAGGCGTCTGCCCCGCTTGCCTGCATCAGTGGACTTCAACACAGTGTCTCTCTTGCACCCGCTGGTCGCCGCATTCTAATTGGTATGCTCACTGACGCAAATCCGACGTACTCTATTTGAATGAACGAAGAACTCAAGGTCATCGGCTCGTATATACGTGCCGTTTTCAGAGAATGGTGGGTCATTTTAATTGAAGTTTTGCTAGTGATGACCGATGCTGTTGAGCGGGTTGTAGGGACATGGTTACTTCCTTCTTCCCGAACGAAAGTGGTGCTCGGTCTCGCGGTTCTCGTGATTGCACAGTACCGGGCGTACAGAAAGGTGCTTCTTCAGGCGCAGGTTTCGGCAAGAATCGCCGAGGCCGCCCTACGGGACAAAAATGATGGCGTGCAGGTCAGAGTTAGATTGGCCGCTCTCCTGCAAAAAGGCCAAAAGCTAGAAGAAAATCTGCGAACGTGCGTAGAACCTGCTCATTTTTCCGCTTGGGACGGAGAAGAAAATACATGGGTGGATTCAGTTACGCAGACTCTCACGGCTATTGGTTTTCCTAATTATGCCGCCGAGTTTACACGTGCTGGAACCGAAGCCGCGTTCGTGCCGGGTCCTGTCAATATCGGACACAAACAAGAGAAGCGGCTACGCAGGCTTCGGCTTCGCCAAAAAGCCCTAGAGAATATGGCGAGAGAAATCAAACTTTAGCACTACCCAGCAACGGCATAGCTTCTGGCAGTCCCCAAGATCGGGTGGTGGGTCGGCGGGTCTTGTCGTAGGTGAAGCTGGCTGCTGTCTAAACGTGAACTGTTCATCCGATTTGCCATAATTTTCCCCCTGTGCGGCCGCTAACAGATTGTCGAGGAGAAAGCTGATCATCGAGGAGCACTTCGATTGCCCATCGGACGAACAGGATTTTCCCGGCTTCATGTCACAGCAGAATTGAAAATCAATGCGAGCGGAACTGAACGCTAAGAAAAAGATCACTGCGTTGGAACGTCAGAAGGCTCTTCTTGACACACTGATTGTATTCATCAAGGCGCATCCGCAAATCGCCAGTCAAGCCAACCTGCACCCATTGAGCGCAGGCAAGATTGGGCTGAAATGTGAAGAGTATGCTCTCATCGTACCTAACTGGAAGGATGGGGACGCTGTGTTGCGGCTCGTGAAGTCCGGCGAAGATTGGATTAACACAATGGACGCTGACGCCTATTACAACATGGAGCGCACCGTAGCAGAGGATGTGGGCGGTATATCTGACGCTGAGCTTGAAACTCTGCTTGACAAAGTGTATCGGGAAGCCAACCCTGATGCCTAAGGAGAGGAAGAGTGACAAATGGCCCGAAAAGCAACGAACCTCGATCACGCTGGGACTTACGCAAGTGCAATCGAAGACCCCAATGTCAAATACGCAATCGAATCCATCATCAAAGCATGCAGATCATTCCCCCAAGACATCAACACCCTCTATGCTGACGGTGACGGCTTGCAGCGCAGACTAGGGATTCACTGAATGGTGTCGCCTTCACGATGCTGAAATGACTGCGGTCATGGCCGAGAAGGATTGATCAGTTCATGGCACAAAAAGAAAACTCCGCAATCTGGTATGTTCCAAGTACGGCGTGCAGGCAGAGCACGACGGCGGGAGTGGAATGTACTTTACCAAGGATGGGCTGCATCTTGGCGGCGGTATTCCATGCCCTAAGTGTGGCAGCAAATTAGCGGGTTATCCCCATTTGGCAGTTCGACAACCGTTAAAGCCTTTTATCGCCACTCCTCGAAAACCTGCATTGGCCGCCGACCAGAGAGCGTGGGTTGCAGCATTTGTTCCAGTGGGAGATCAGGGGCGGAACATTTGACTGGTATGTATGTAAACTTGAGACCATCTTTCGCAAGACAAAACGCTGGATATTCCTCCATGAACTTGCGCAGTTCAGGTGATATGTCGTCCATCGTCGGCACCCGACGAAATCGGCGCAGGTGATCTTCAACAAGCTCGCCTTCCATTAGATCGAGAGCCCGAATCGGCGCTGTCGGAGGATCGCATCTCTCTGCCAAAGTGTAGCCGTGGAAATAGCGTTGCTCATCCTCTGAATACGGCTGAAGTGAAACGCTGAGATCAACGATATTAAACGGGGGTGCGCATATCCACGCATGTCCTGTGAACGCTTTGTTGTCTTCGTGCATCAATGGATAGAAGTACTTGGTGCTGACTCCTGACCCCACTGGAAACTCAACCTTGACGCCCCCGCACACGACATGACACCAAATTCCTTGACGTTCCAAGAACCGAAGTACTAGCCCAGAGATGTCTATGCACGCCCCTTTTCTTCCGTCTGCGACAAGCTCATTGAAAAGAAAGTCTGCGGTGTTCTGCACGATGGAGCGGGCTCGATCCAGATATTCAGCGGGCAACTGTAAGGTCTGAATAAAATCCGCATAAGACTTGAGGAAGACCGGATGCTTGCGTTCCACTGCCTGAAATTGGGGCGTGTCGTAGAAGCCGGGTTTCGTGAAATCAATTCCAAGGCGTCGAAACATCCTTTCTAATTCTTGACGGCTCAGCATAATGCGTTCATCCCGTGTCCAGACTTCATAATCGAATAGGCGATTATCACATCCCCTAATGCTAGCGATGAACGTTACCAAAGAATGCAGGACACTATAGGGGTATAATCTCCTGCTCCGAGCACCCGAACTACACCTACTCAGGATCGGCTATTCTCTCAGCATGATGACCGACGACGACCGCATGCAACGAGAGTCCAGCTTGATCGCCACCATCAGAAGGAAGCTTCCCGAATTCGTGAGAGCGTGCGCGGATGATACGGAACTGGTCTTGCTCCACCAAGATGCCTTCGCCGCTGATTACCAAGAGGACGAATATACGCTCCTCGGCATGGCGATCAAGTATGCGGGTCTCCGTGGGAAAGAAGTGCACGTGATCGGAAAGAACCGCAGCACTCTGGGTGAAGACGGCACGATCCAGTGAGCAGTTATCGGTGAGGAGCGAGTCCATGGGTCAGGGGAATTGGACCGAGAGGTCATCCTGCATTTTGCTTAGAGAGGAAAGGCATGTGCGACAATGCACAGAGAGTTGTCTACGCGGAACTCCCCGGTCGCGAGCTGGACATGCTTGCATAGACTGCCCGCAAAACAGCAAGGCTGAAGTAGACCGGAGAACTTATGCACCTGTTTCCCCGGTTTCGGTGGTTTGCTCGCCGGACTAGTGCTCTTCTTCGGCTTGTGGCTGATCGCCTGCTTAGCCACACCCGCAGGTTCGTTTACGTTCGACCCACAGAATCGACCCGAAGCTTTCGAGCCACGCCTCGCCATCTATGTCCGGGCAGGGGAGTACATCGTCGGCATCGCGACAGGCTCCATTGTACTTCTCGTAGGGTCGTCTGGCTTGCATTCCAGCGGTCGCTTGCCGTGGTTGTATGCTTCGCCTCTTGTTCTGCTTGCCTTGTGCGTCATTTACGGCGTTCTGTTCATGGTCTTGCTGGCCTATAACTATGAAATGTTTCTGCACGGGAACCCTTACACACGGTTCCAGTACGTCAGAAACCAAGCTTTTGGGTTCAGCGCCCTCGCGTGCTTCTGCTCTGGGTACTCTTGGCTCGTTGTGGCGATTATCATCGAAATGACGAAGGGCAACTGACTCGTCACAGATCACAAATTCGAAGGTGCAGCATGCCAACCTCCAAAGACGGACTCAAAGAACGCCTCGCCCGCTACCGCCAGATCAAGATGGGCGTGATCGGCAGGAAGTCCGGGAAGACGATCTCGATCCCAGTCTGGTTCGCGCTGGAAGGGAAAAAGGTCTACCTCCTGCCAGTGCAGGGCTCGGAGACGCAGTGGTACAAGAACGTGCTCAAGAACCCATCGATCAGGATTGATGCGCGGGACGCGGAGGCGGAATTCCGGGCAAAACCCGTCACCGATGCCAAAACTGTGAATTCCGTGATCGAGAAGTTTCGGGAGAAGTACGGCGCTGCGGACGTGAAGAAATACTATTCGAAATTCGATGTAGCGGTTGTGGTTGACGTGGACTGACTTGAGTTGAACTCAGTTTTGCGTTTACTATTCCGACCGCAGTCCAGAGGACATGCAATGCACATGAACATCAAGGATATTGTGAAGAACAATGCCGCTAGGTTCTCGTTCTACCGGGCTGGCCACATGTACTACGAGGTTGTTGTTGACGGCCAACGGTATCGGTTCCCGGTCGGCCTAGAAGATTTGGGAACGGCAACTCTATTGGCGGAACACAAAGCGATCACCTTGATGCGTTACATTCGGAAGGCGCTGGAAGACCACACGTTCCGTGAAAGCCTGATTGGATTTGCGCTTTACTGTCCCATAGAGGAGCACTGATGCACCCGTCCATTTTTGCCCTCGGACTGGTCTCAGCGTTGATCGTTGGGGCTGCTCAGCCGGGCATTTCCACTGAGTCGCAGGCAACCATGCAACAGCCCCATCTGATAATTTTCAAGGACTTACCGTGGGTGGTTCGAAAGGGTGCTTATTCCTACGACCGCAAGTTGCTGAAAGGAAAGCGACGAGTTTGATGCTCTCAGGTGGTCAAAAGGGGTAAAGGTTTTGGGCCAGTCGAGACCTCATCCGTTCGCGACCGCCTGTCATCACTTGATCCAGACAGCTACGACCTATGGCTCGATCCGGGCATGAGGGATTTGACTGCGGCGTCCGACCTCCTGAAGCCCTATGATGTCCGGCTGATGCGCTGCTATCCCGTGAGCACTCGGATCAATCATGTGGCGAACGACGATGCGGAGTGTTCGGCACCCGTCGAACTTGCGCAGATTCAGGATCGGCTGTTTTCATAGTGGTGTCGCTCGCCACTCGATTTTAGGAAGCCTTCACGGGGTCGGGGAGATGTTACTAAACAACTGGAAATGCTCATTCATTTGAAGAGCGTCGTCGGGAATGATCCCCACCACCGCCGCAATTAAGTCTTCGAGGTAAAGAACGCTCACCCCGCTCCCGGCAGAGTTCCCGACAAGTTGCCTTCACAGGCTGGGATGTCCCAAGGTCGTTATCTAAAGACCAGCTTCTCCATTTCGGAATTGGGCGGCAACGAATTCGGGAAGTGTCTCTTCCAGCTTTTGGGATAGCCAGCCCTGTAGCTCGGACTTGTGCTCGTCAGAAATGGATACGAACCGAACTCCTAGTTGACCCGTCTGTGACCAGCAGATCGTTGATTCTGCCAGAAGGGGTGCTGTGTGATCTGGTAGAGTGAACTGAACCCGGACCTTCTCTTCGGGAGTCAGCGAAACCTGTGTAGTCAAAGCCATACCCCCTCCGCTGATATTTACGCTGTTGCACCGAATTTCCTGCCTGCTTTCCCTCTGGATGACAACCGGAATAGCGACCGAGTAACGGAAATAGCGTCTCCGTTCTCTCAGGATGAGCCCATATGCAGGCTTGAGAGTTTTGCGGATCGACTCCGCAGAAAGCGGTCTCTCGAAGACAAACTGAGATTTCTTGCGGAAAGCCGACGTAACTTCCGCATCATTATCGCCGATACCGAACGTGACCGCCGTCCGGTTCGATGGGGAGAGACGCACCTCGTCCAGAATGTGTCCGGACTGCGCTCCTAGTTGAAGATCAATGATAACGGCGTCGAACTTTCGGCGCTTCAGGAGGAGACCCGCGCTCGCCGCGTCCTGACATGCTTCGGGCGAAATAGACAATTCTCGCAGGGCGAGGCTGAACTGCTGAATTGTAGCGGGATCAGCGGACACCAAGAGTGCAAGTCCGTTGGACATAAGTGAAATACTCACCTCCATGCGTGGCTCACCAAGAAGAGGCGGCGCAGTATCTCCCTAAACTGTGCCATCAGAGGAAAACAGCGGACAAACGGGGAAAGGGCCACGTGACTTCCTTTAGCATCTCACTCCTTGGGATCAACTTACAGCCGTGGGATATCGTGGAATTGTTCAAGACTGCACAGTGTGTGAAATGAGGGTTCCCGATTTGGGAATGGGAAGGACCTTGCTCGCCGGATTAGACAGGATCGGCTAGCATGCTGGTGAATGCGGCCTGTTCGTGCGCATGATCCGATTCCAGCATGCACTTGCGCTGCTGCTGCTCAGTGTTGAGTGCGGTTCGGGGATGGAGTCAAAAGGTATACCCGGCTGACCACCCGGAACCCGGATTTCCCTTCCAATCAAATCGTCCACTTGTGGCTGCTGTGGTGGCGAAGCCCCTACTGACCACCGGGGCTAAGGGCCGATTCCTCGTTAATTCGGCTGGCTGCGGGCGGCAAGTTCATTTCGATCGGTAGCTCTCGGGTGGCAGCGCGATTTTGCTATTGACGCCTAGAACTCGTGGCACAGCTTGCGCTACAGACAGTCGGAAGGTCTCGACGTTCGGCATTCGATTCAAGTCGCAACCGAGAGGAATTAACTTAGAGAACTCATCGAAGGTGGTCGCAACGATGAGGGTCCCGACTGAAGCGAGATAATCGGCGATCTTTGGACTCATAGCCTCATCGTAATTCTCAGGTCGCCCGGTCAGTCGTGTAACGACGAGATTCGTTGAGTGCTTGGCTGCATGAACGGTCGGATGGGAAAGGGCCGAGAATGCGCTCCAACGCTTTGCGAGTTCGGTATCGCCGCCTCCGACCTTCTTCACAAACTCTTCGGTCTTCTTGTGCCGGGCTCTCCATGTGCTATCGTTCAGTCCTTTGAACCACGTCTGTATCGTGTTGCGGATACCATTGTCATCGAACCTGAAAGTCAAGAGAAGGTCTCTTGTTTCCATGAACGATCTGACGAGAACATCGCAGCTATCACGAGTGGTAGGCTCCAGAAGAGATTTCATTCCCCAGAGCAACGATGTCGAACGGAATCCGAGCAGGAAACACGCGCTTATCTGAGAATTCGGGTCGATGTCCATCGAGCGACCGCCGACTCTATAGAATTCCGCAGAGAGTTCTGTTAGGACCAAAGGAACCCGAGCCAATAGGTCATGAAGTGAAACGGAGCTTTGTTCCATGTGCGTAATGGTAACTGTTGTTATCAGCGATAGCACATTTGACCGCTCAGAAGTGCTTCTGTTCTGTTGCGAAGCGCATTTCAGCCCGAGGCAATCCGATTTTGCGTCGATCCCACCGTCGTTCAGATTTTTATTTGCGTAACGTATGGCCCTTCAACCACTTGCGATGTAGTGAAAACCAGAATGGCCTCCGTATACTGGTAGTGAGGGCACAAATGCTGAAGAACAAGTAATCAGAGCCGGGCTCCTCTTCGGTAATCACGAATAAGCTCTGGCCGGAAATTCTCACCTAGCCCTCGATTTCGCAGGTCACAAACAGACTCCCCCTTCCAGTAGTTCTAAATTTCGATAACGACACGGAGGAACATGAAGACGCCGTCCGAAACCACCGTTACGCCTGCTGTTGATGGGAAGGAAGAGCCAGAATCTAAACTCGCCGCCGTTGCGAGGAAACCCGTTCCAAAGAAGTCACGGAAGGCCGTGAAGAAGGCCACTCGGAAGAAGGCGACAAAACCCGCTACGAAGAAACTGAAGCGCCGGGAGTTTCCGTATCAAACAGTTCTCAAAATGTGGAACACAGGCAAGACGCTGGAGACCATTGCCCGTGCCATTGGCCGCTATCAGAAGGACGCCGCTGACCCACTACACAGCTTCCGGGTAAGTCTCACTCGTTTTCATCGAGGCGTGAAGATCGGCGGGAAGATCGTGAAGTTGCCTCACCGGGTTAGCCAGAAAACTCTGAAGCTCGCCACCAAAGCCGGGAAGAAGGCGTCGGCATGATGGATCGAGTCGGCAAAGTTTTCATCGCCTATCCCCCGCTCAGGAAGTGCGTCATATGCGACGTGATATTTAGCTGGGAGGCAAGTCGAGTGCATTCCGATGAAATTTGCTTCCCCGCCCAGTCAGCGTGCCCGCCCTTTTCATATGGCGTCGTGCTGGGGGAAGCGTGAGGGTCGCTCTGTATGCCCGCGTCAGCACCATGCACAACCAGAACCCGGAGATGCAGTTGACCGAGCTTCGGGAGTATGGCGCTAGGCGAGGCTGGCAAATCATAGCCGAATACGTTGACGAAGGCATCAGTGGTTCCCGTGAGCGTCGGCCTCAACTCGACCGCCTCATGGTTGATGCCCATCGCCGCAAGTTCGATCTGATCGCCGTCTGGAAGATCGACCGCTTCGGTCGCTCGTTGAAGCATCTCGTGAACGCCCTCGCCGACCTCGATTCGCTAGGAGTGGCGTTCGTCAGCTTGAGGGACAACCTCGATCTGAGCACACCGTCTGGGCGGCTGTTGTTTCAGATTATTGGGGCGATGGCGGAATTTGAAAGGTCGCTCATTCAGGAGCGCGTTCGGGCCGGTCTTCGCAACGCTGTCGCTCAGGGCGTTCGCCTCGGGCGTCCACGCAAAATGGTGGATGCCGACCAGATCGGCCGCCTGAGAGCGTCTGGGGCGTCGTGGCGGGAGATTTCGGAGAAGCTGGGGATCGGGGTCGGCACAGCTTGCAGGGCATTCCAGAGTCTTCCAAAAACCCTCTAGATTTTGGTCGGATTCGCAGGCGTCGAATCAAGCAGATATCAAAGGCGTTTCAATCTGCCAAATACATTTCTTTTTGGAGAGTGGCTGTAAGGGGAGCGAGGATGCCTGAACGCCTGCTGAAAGGGTTTAAACGTATTACCGAATTCGGAACCCAAACATGCCGATAAAGCCAAACACGCCCGACAAGTTGCAGATTGACACGGTGCAGATTCGCCTCACCTCGTCAGTGGAGTCGATCCTCGCCTCACTCGAACCCTATACGACGTGGATCGAGCAAATGCTGGACGCACCCCTGAGCGAGACGCTGACGCTCGAAGTGGACTGTAATCCCGGTGATGCAGTTGCAGAGGATTTGTTGCAAGGGCTCCCCATAGTCTCCGCTACCAAAGCAAGAAACAATTATTGGCGAAAATTCATTGAGGGCTGGGCGCTGCCTCCCGGCGTCAGCCCAAGAATCGCTCTCTCCCTCCAACGGGAACGCAAGCCCAATGCCCCTCCCTTCTCCGTGTGGGAACTGGATTGGCAAGATTGCCCTGTCGCCTTCAGGCTGCGGGGTCTGGCACGGCACGTCATCAGCGTTAAAATCCCGCTCATCTTCCCTCCGGGCGACATGCCCTTATCCACGCCATCAGGACATCACTGGCTGATTGTGCACCGACAAGATGCCGCAAAGGTTATGCTGCTGAAGCAAGAGGTGCAGGAGCAGACCGAGCGTTATCTCGAAACTGCCTCCGGCCGGACTCGCCTGCAAGCTCGATATGACTGGGATTCGGTCGTGATGGATGCGACCGTTCGCCGCATGGTGAGAAGTGATTTCGAGCTTTTCTTCGAGCGGGAAGACTGGTTCCGCCAGCACAATTTGCCGTATCGCCGGGGATACCTGTTGTGGGGCGCACCCGGCAATGGGAAAACTGCCGTGATCCGTGTGATGGCTGCGCATCCATATGTCCAGCCTTACACACTTGACCTCAGCGATTCGGAAGAGAAGAGCGCCGATGTTCTCCGTCTTTGAAAAAGCCGCCGAGAACACGCCCGCATTGGTGATCCTTGAAGACCTCGACCGCGCTTTCCCCACAGAGGGGAAGCGCACACAGGAACGGACGGTGAGCTTCCAGACCTTGCTCAACTGCCTCGACGGAGTGGGGACGCAGGACGGGGTTATCGTGGTCGCCACAGCCAACGATCCCACGTGCCTAGACCCAGCGATCCTGAAGCGACCCGGCAGGTTCGACCGCGTGGTTCAGTTCCGAAATCCCAACGCGGACTTGCGCCGCGAGTATTACCAGCGGCTCAGTCCCGTGCTCACCGGGGACCAGTTTGAGATCGCTATCGAGCGGACTGAAGGATTCTCTTTTGCCCAACTCCGCGAAACTTACATTTTGGGGTCTCAGTCTGCCTTCGAGCACGGGAGGGACGTAGGGGTAGCAGATGTCATCGAAGCCGTCGAACTTCAGGCGGCGGGAGCACAGGATTTGAAAACCTCTGTCGCCGCTCCGGGATTCGTGCAGCACACCGAGCCGTCTACCAGCAGGAGATAGCCGCCAAATGCAAAAAGAATTAGAGCAACGTCTGGTCGTGCGTTGGCCCACTTGGTTTAAGACCGAGGGCGACATAAGGGACACAGCGATGCCTCGCGGCTTCGAGCACGGCGACGGGTGGTTCGACATTCTGTGGCGGCTTTGCGAGGACTTGGAACCATTGGTCACAGAGATGGAGCGGGCAGGCGGACCCAAGTTTGAAGTCCTCCAAGTGAAAGAAAAATTCGGCGGCTTGCGCTTTTACGTGAACCGTCGTCGGAATAACGCGATTCGCCGACGCATCGGAATCGCGGCAAACGAGTCCTTCAATATCTGCGAGGTTTGCGGGCAGCCGGGAACACTGCGGGAAGACAGTTGGATCAAGACTGTATGCGACGAGCATGACACCCTTGAACACGGATCGGTTCGCTGACCGATGCAGTCGCGAACCACCGGAGCATCACCATCAATCAAAATCACGATGTCACACAGATGCTTTAAACTGCGGAGGACACATTGACTGAAGGTCTGCTGCGAGGATTTCTAGCTTCGTTGACCACTATGCTTTTCGTGCTCGCTCTGCCTTTCCTGCTCGGGCTGCTTCTCATCCCCAACTTGCCCCCGGACGACCGTTGGTTCCTGAAAATGGCCTTCACCTTCTTGAGTCCGTTCTCGGCGGTTCTCTGGTACATCGCTTTCAGACACCTCGTGCTAGGTCGGAGGGCGGGCTACTTCATGCAACTTGTGCTCTTCATCGGACCCGCTGCGGTGATCTACCTGTTGTTGGTCAACGGAGTGTACCGACTGTGAAGATCACGAGGGAAGCATTCTCGGAACTGTTCGGCGTTCACCTGCCAACGGAATCGCCGTCCGCGTGGGTGAAGGGCACCCGGTATGAATTTATCGCCGGGAACGTCGAGATCGAGGAACTCGAAAGGCTGCTTGGAGGTGGTCAGTGGCAAGGGATAAATTCCCAGCAAACGAAAGTAATCCTGCCCAGAGCCGGATTCCCCTGACGCGGGTGTATTTAAAGATGGCTTGCCCCGAGGCTGACAACAGCACGCGGGCGAGACTTGCGGATTCGATTCTTGCCCTAATCGACGACCAAGGCATCGCCACGCAACAGAAGAAGATCACGGACGCGCAAGCAGTCGAAATGGTGTGGCGGCAGAGCCAATGCGTTCGCAATCAGACGGGCAAGTGCCCGCTTCTGGTCTTCGGACGGCAACTGGCTGAAGAGATCAATGAGTTCTTCAACGAGGAAAGGAGCGGTGATGCTTTCTGACATAAAAACTCCAGATCGCTCAGGGCGGCCAGAATTTCGCTTTCGCCTATGGGCAGATCATGCCGGAGATTTTCGTCCAGCGTGCGCTGGCGAACAGGAAGCCGATTGGCGAATGGGAAATCGCCGTCGAGATCGATGGTCTCGGTAGGTTCAGCATCGATGACAACTCCAGCCTGTGGGACCCGGCGCTGCCTCAGTTCGTGCTGGAGTTCCGCGACGAAACCTCGTGGGCGCTCCTTCCGCAGGCTGAACGTTGGGCATCGGTGGACAAGGGCTGGAACCGGGTGACACCCCAAGAACTCGTGGAGATTCTGGAGTCTGAGGGTGCAATCAAGACTGAATCGATCAATGAGCATTTTGGGTAGGATCAATGAAAATTCTGATCGTGGGTGGCGGTGATGCCCTCTTGTCGTCTCTCACTGAAGAACTGGAGTCCCGAGATTTCGATGTCCTCTCGACACACTTTGGGGATGAGGGCTTTTCGCTCTTCAAAAAGGATGGCCCGTTCGCCTTCGTACTCACCGACTATCGTTTCTTCCCCGGCACGAACATCAAGGATGCAGTTCAACTGCTGACCGCGATCCAACTGATTAATCCATTCCAGCAGATGGCGGTCATGACCGCTGAGGCCAACGAAGCACGAAGGAATCTGCCGCTGACTTTGCGCTATCTCCCCGTCCTGCGAAAGCCCTTCAAACTGGAGCAAGTGCTGCGACTGCTGCGGGAACCCGTGTTACCGCTTTGATCCGGATGGGTTGTCGTTTGGGACTGGTGTTTCCCATCCTATAAGGTGTGACGTGAGACACAAGCTTTGGGGCTCTCCTAGGGGATTCGCGATGTCTTTGGGGTACGCGCATTGGTCACGATTCTACCGCGTCACAGGGTACGCGGCTGATGGTCAACTCGCATGGGAACCGAACAACCAGACAGTGACAGGGTCAAGCCCGTTCGACGTTGGGACGTGGGTTCCGAACCGTCATTGGTGCTGTTGAGAAACGGCGTGCTTTTCGATGACGAACGCTCTATACTTCGTCTTCCCCAGTTAGGCTCCCTTACCCCGGAACTTCAAGATTCAGAAAGGCGGTTGAGTGGCACGTCCCCAGTTGAAAGAAGACCTAGGCAAACTGGTCTCCGAGTGGTGCGCCGTCGAACAGATCGCGCAGTTACTCCGAGACGCCAAAGACACGAGCGAGGAGGTTCGCGTCTCGGCTCCCAAAAAAGAAATCCTGATTGAGGAAAACCTCCGCAAAGCCGTCGAAGCTGGCGCGATCTCTCTCGACAAAGTCTACAATCTAATTAGGGAATCTGAGGAAAACGGGAACCAGCATGTTTTCTATTACCGCCGAAGCGGTCAGCCGGGGACGCTCGACGATGTTGCAACACGTTTGTGGGGTGCGCAATGGCAGAAGAAAATGGACTTGCCGAGAGCCGATCTCGTCGAGAACGACTTCATTTTCGCCGATCTGCATCCGTGGAATGCGACGTTGAAACCCCACGACTGGGTCTTAAAAATTTATGGACATGAATACGTCGATAGGTACACAGATGTCATCAAACCGATTGGAGAAAATCGCTTTACGCACGAGTTTGTTCGTGAAGCAAGGCGGATAGTCATCGTGGTGCGCTGGAACAATCCGGGCATTCTTGAAGTCAGAATCCCTCAGACCGAATCGAAGAAACGAGTCAAGCAGTGGCTACAGAAAGCATGGTTGATGATTGCGCCAGCATGTCCACCGACCGAGTATGCGCCTTGGAAATTGACGAAAGCCCGTGGACGGATGATTGCCGAACAGAAGAGCAACGAAAAGGTTTACCGTCTCAATCACACTCGCGTTGAAGATGAGGATCACAACATCGGAACGTTCGAGTGCCACGATCCTCAAGGTCATCTTTTCGCACAGCAACGGATGGTGGAATCGGTCAAGAAACTCATTGACGGCGGCGAGTGTACCAACCTTCGGGTTCTCTGGCTCACGGGCAACAAGCCGAATCCATCGCGGGAACTGCATACGCTTATTGGACACAACGAATCGAACGAAATAGTGATTGGTGGATATTGCCAATCGAGAGATGTGGATTATGTTACCGACCAACTTCGGCACTTTAGCAGATGAAAATTCGGAGTTTCGCCCCGTACTCGACAGGCTGAGAGAGTGGGTTGAACGGCACTCAACTTGGAGTGTTCTCGATCCGAGAGTTCTCGCCCGTGATCTGCGGGATATCGACCCGATGCTTCTGTCGGTCGTGCTTCTCGAACTCGTTAGGATAGGACTGTACCGACGAGTCTACATGGTTGACACGCCGTCTGGTGTCTTAGCCGACGGGGAGTATGACGATCCTCGGAAAATTCCGCCCAAGGTTCCCGACAGGGCTTACAACTACTTCGACCCGATGGACACCGAGATTGTCCCGATTTTCAAACCAGCCAAGTGATCACGCGGAAGCAAAGGATCGAGGCTGCAAAGAAAATCGTTCTTGAGGAGGAGGCTCGTGTCGAAAATAAGACTGGTGCCGAACTCAACAATCTTAAACTCCGCATCTATGATCGGTTTCGATCTAACGATCTTGAATATGAAGCTGAACTTCTGATGACTTACGATGTCGCGATGAGGGCAAATATGACGAATCAGCCGAACATCACGTATAACTTCTACGACAACCAGATTGCGAACGCAAACTTCGGTACGCAGATCGGAAATATTTCGGCGTCTCTGACTGCCATCAACAGTAAGAACGATCAACGCAGCAAAGACTTTTCATCTGGGCTGAAGCAACTCACGGAAGGTATTGTCAATTCCAAGGAACTCAACGACCAGCAGAAGAAAGAAGCGTTAGAGGCAATTTCGTTTGTCGGTAAACAGGGAGAAGAACCGCCGGAGAAACGGCAAACGGGAGTTTTGAAATCGATGCTGGAAGGAATCCCGAAACTTTTGAGCGCAGGCACTTCTCTCGTTACGCTTTGGCACACGGTTGGTCCGTATGTTACCGCGTTCTTTGGTTTCTGATATTCGGTTGGCGTCAAGCTGATGCCGCCTGCGACTTCGTTCCTGCCCTTGTCGGCTCAGGTGGTGTCACTTTGTTCCACGCATTTGTAATCGTTCGTGCGATGAACTCAAACGTTCGATTGAACCTTTTCAACCCGCCCTCGCAAATCATTTCTTTTCCCGTGGTGACGTTCAAATAGACGACGTTCCTTGCTCTGACTTCCGTGTATCCGCTGGCGACCGCTGCCTTCCGAATCACGGTGAGGAGAATGTCTATGTAGGAAGCCTGCTTCTTTGTGATTCCGATCTTCAATAGAACCTGTATACCAGCGTCTTCATCCATGACCCACAAGTCGGGCTGCGCGGTAAACACGACTTTTCCGACCGAATAGCCGATTCGATGGTTGGGCAAAACCCGAAAGCGCCGCTTCCCGTAAATGGCCCGATAAGCCGCAATCGCATCAACGTTCTTCTCAAATTTCACTTTTTCCAACTCGTCTTCTGTCTTCGTTGCCTTATTTCGCAATTCGACAATCGCAGCCTCGAAGACTTTGCCGTCGTTCCCGTTCGAATGGTAGCTGCGAATCGCGGTTAGAGTAGGCTTGTAGTAGGCGCTTCGCGCAAAGCCTTCTCCGCGCTTGTTAAATTTGAACGGACGCAGAAGTCTCGCAATGGAGTCGGCGGAACGACCCGGCGACTTTATAAGTTCGGCTAGACACGAGACCGACACTCTGATGGGTGTTTGGGATGTTCCCTGTTGTGAAGACGGCATTGCTTCCTCGATTCACCTCCTTCAAGCCTACTCCTCCCGCCACACAAACAAAAGGCGAAAGTGGCGATAAAGCCTGTGCAATCCCTGTGGAACAGCGCATTATCTTGTGGAATACCTGCACACGGGAAGGTGCAATTCGGACGATCAATCGCATTCCCCTCGCCAATTAGTGTTCTCGGCAACCGACCTCCGCTCAGAGCATCCCAGTGAACCCAGCGAAATGGGGTTGCTCACATGACCTTCCAACGTTCGAAAGCTCTGACAACTCACACCGATTGCCTCGTTCTTACCACGTCCAGACGTGCCTGTCCACATGCGGTGGGACAGCACCCTTGCTGTCTTCATCATTCCGACGCTACGCACTCTCTTGGCCTTGAGTACGGCTAGCTCCCGGCGTTGCGGAAGCCGTTCAGGATCGAGCAACTGCTGCGGAAACCCGTGTTGCCGCTTAGAGCCAAATACGGAGTCCCTGATCGGTGGTCGGTTGGTGAAACTGGTTGAGAGGCTTTGGTTGTTGTCGAACTGGTCAAAGTCCCATCGTTTTCATTTTTGTTGCTTCTTCAAATTCTTTGGCTAACTCGAAGCCTATATCTATTTCTGGCGCGACCTGTTTGAAGGCCACATACTCGTAGCAGAGCAACTGAAGGCCCGTAAACGTGCCCGGTAGCGTCCGCAGGTGGTACTCGCTCTTTGGGTCGTTGACGTTAATGCCGTTCATGCCCAATGTCGCGACTTCAAATCCTACTTTGCTTACTTGCTCCGGCGTCATCTGGTCGAACTTCTTTAGAGCACCAAGGCAGTACATCAAAGCATCCATTCGGAGACCCCCGGTCGGTGCCTTTCGGAAGTTCTCCTGCGCAATGCGAGATCGCATTTCCTTCGCAGTCTCCGCAATTGGGGTGTATGGCTGAATTTCGATGACCTTGGTCAACGTCGCGTCCGCGCTATTGGAGTCCCCCGCATTCATCTGAGCCTGTGCCAGCCCGAACCACGACTGCTGATCTTGGGGCAGCAGTTCAACTGCACGCTGCAAATAACGCAGAGTGTCGCCCTTGTCACCCCCGGATTTCATGAGCGCAGCACCGAGATTACGCAAGGCGTAGCCGTTGTCAGGATCGTCAAGCATGGCCTCTTTGAGGATAGCCACTGACTTGTCGTACTTCTTCAGCCGAGAGTACGTGACGCCAAGGGCCACTTTGGCGTTGACCATCCCCTTCTCAATCTCCAACGCCCGTTGCAGATGCCTAAGTGACTGATCCAACTTGCCGAGGTCGCTGTACGCCATACCAAGGTTGTAGTGGACCATCCCGTCCTGCTCCCGAGAGGGGAGAAGGAATTCAAGAATCTGAACACCGGAACCATAGTCGCCCTTCGCAAGGGCCGCCACCGCCTCCTCCAATGCGTCCGGGCGCAGGGAGGACTTCCGCCAACTGACCCGAATCCTGCCGCCGTCTATGGCAACCGAATAGTCGGCAGTAATTTTCCGCAGTTGTTTCTCGTAAAAAGTCTTAACGGCTGACTCAAACCTCTCCGTTCCCGGTGATCTGGCTTCATCCGGGATCAGTCTAAGGTCGAAGTCGCCAACTGCGATCTCGAATACGTAAAGGTCTTTGTCTTCGGGCATCAGTCTTCCAGTTTATACGGTACCCACCTGTACCAGCCCGACAGTCCGAGGTGATCAGCCCAGCGATCCACCAGAACGCAATCACCATCTGGCTTCGGTTCTACCTCGCCAAAGATGTCGAGCAAGCCGTTTCCGTCAACGTCAGCACCGATTGAGCGGTAGGGGAGGCTGATCGACGGGTCCTCCAGCTTGGTCGCCCAGAATAACGCAAATGCTGCATTCATCGCTGTATTAGCCTTGACAATTTTCTTTGGAAACGACTGTCGAATACCGGGACTGAGCACCTGAGCGTTATCACTAAGCTGAAGTCGGGCTGAAGCAACTTGCTCTTCGCGCAGATCAGTGCCGAGCGACCATAGCCAATCATCGATTCTCAGTCCGATAGGGATGGAGCGGAGTTGGGTCAACAAACCGCTCATCAACATATCTTTCGCCATCCGCGCTTGGGGCGGAAGGGAGCGATCTGCCAATAAGGTATCCATCTGTTTTGATGCCTCAGGGGAAGGACCGAAATCAAATCGTCGGTTGGGCGGGGTCTCGAAGAGCCGTATCACGAATCCGCACTGGTAGCAGATGTGATAGTCAGGCTGACGCCCCGGAATCGGGCGATAGCTGATCATGTGCATTGGGGCGATGCCCCGCGCCATTTTGATCGTCGCCAGCACACTCAGCGTGGAATCTTCCCGCACTCGAACCGGGCGTCCAGAAAGCTGTTCCGTAACCTGCAACACTTTTCGTGTGAAATCGAGCAAGGGCATCACGCTTTCCCAGTGTGCTCCATGCGGCTGCGAAAAAACGTCTCGGTGTTCTTGTCCATAAAATGAGCGTAACAGCCCTTCATGCCACGAGTCAGCAGCACCCGGTAAGTGTTTTTCGCCATCTGGGTGAATTGGTCGCCCGACTTCTTTACATCGCGGTCGTGAGACTTCGTTTTGTCCCCTCTCCAATCCGCAATTTCTGGCGCATAGACCAAATCAGGACCGAATATCACTCCTACATAGTCAAACTCGAATCCCTGAGCGGTGTATATGCACCCAATCTGGTTCACACCGCCGTCCTCGTAAGCCCACAAGGTCTCTTTCGGTATCCCGGGTGCAAGATGCGACTTACCAGATTTGGCGTTCCACGGTCGCTTATAGTCGCCTATGATCACGTCTGCCACGAGTTGACCACTAGACATGGGCTTGGACCATGGCCAACAAAACCCTGCCGCAAGCCGAGCGGTAAATTTATCTTCCACCTTTTGCTTAATTGCATCTTCCAACGTTTGGGGGCTGGGCAAAATCTTAAAGTCGAACTCATCCGCCTGATTCCACATCACATGAGCGGTGCGCTGAATCCCCAGTGTGTTGTTAACCCAACTCACGAATGCGTCGGAGCCAGCACAGCGAAATTGAGCTTCCAACTCAAACTCGCGAATATCACAGTTGAGTTTCGTCGCCTCGTCTTTGATGTATTGAGCGGAGCCGATTTCTCCCGGTTTGATTACCTGCTTATCATCGATGAAGAAAACCGCAGTCTTGCTGGCCTTCAACAACTCCTGTATCTGCGGAACCTTACTGCGCTTCACTCTTGGCGTGTAGCGATTGTTGCTGGTCTCTCGAATTCGATGGGCCTCGTCTGCGATCATCACATCGATCACGTTGACATCCGCCGTCATATAACTATTGAAGTACTTCACCTGCGCAGCACCCCGGGTACCTACAATTTCGCGGATCGTAGAGGTGAAAGCCCGAGAACCTGTTACGTAATGGGCATTGAGATGTTGCGCCGAGAGATCACCGAGCAAATTCATGGCTACGACCGATTTCCCGGTGCCGGGACCGCCCCGCACGATAATCACAACTTTCTTCTTTCCCTTAATGCCCTCTTCTGCGGCCTCCATGACCTTGTCGTAGACGACCAACTGTTCATCCAACAGCACGTATTCCGGCTTGCCTTTGATCAGCTTGGCAACGTGATCGAGGAGCTTCTTGCTTGCACAATACTTGCTTTGCTCCACCTTGGCAGCGATTTCCCCGCCATCTCCAACACGAATCCGCCGATCGAGAAAAGAAGTGAACTCCGGTACGTCGTCTGCTGTAAAAACGGGACACTTGGCGATTTGATCGGCGAACTGTGGTGAAAACAGAGGGTCCTCGACTATCGGGTTGTAGTTGTGAAGGTAGGAGCAAGCATGGACATTGATGCAGTCCTTACCCTGAAACGCCGTGTGACAGTCTTGGAGATAGGTCATGTACTGCCCAACCTGCACCGCTGGGTGAAGCACGTCTCGGACGTTGCCCGCGACGAACGTTGCAACTTCGTTTTTTCCAGATGCACAAGTACACCCTTCCCACTGCTTGAGTTCGATGATGACGGCGCTGGGAACAGCCTTACCTTGGTCATAGCCAGTAACAAGGCAGTCCAGTCGCTTCGAGGTCAGAGGGAGTTGGAGTTCCAACAGAACTCCGTTGTCGGTGAGTGATGCCATCTGAAAAACTTGAGAGACGGATCGGAGCGAGTGATTCCATGAATTCACTTCGCCCACAGACGGCTGGTAGCGAAATTCGGCAAAGAAGGCGTCCTTCAGCTTGGTGGAGATTCGGTTGTACGTCGTGTCTTCGATGAGGGATTTGGTCGTACCAGAATAGAGCCGCATTGATAGAATTCGCTGTACTTCAAGCTCTTCGCATTGGATCGTCGAAAAAAATGATGACGACAGATTGTACGCGCAGCGTAGCTATTGCGTTGTAGTTGTGAACGGTGCGCTAAGCTCTGTTTTCCAGCCCCAATCCCGAGGATCGATGTGATCGACAACTATCGTCGGTTCTTGGGCGAGACGCTTAACTGGCATCGCCCGCGATGATTATATGCCTGAAAGACGAACGTGAGACCAATGCTGCGCCGAATAGCAACCCATTGACTCTGCTATATTTAGCAGTTCATTCCCTCAAAGACATGGGCCGTGTCACCACGGAGTCCCGGTAGTTGATCGTGACTCCACCCTCGGGACTCAAGAAATGCTTCTGGATCAGCTAAAACCGAACATCATCGTGCGTGGGCCGATCTTCCCGGAGCCCGTTCAAGTGATCGTCGCAATCCCGATGGGGACATCCGTAAAGCTCATTGGGAAAGGGCTCAACACGAATCAGGTTCACGAGCCGATCCTCAGCGCCGAGCAGCTTTCCCAACTGGAGTCCAGCCCCGAAAAGGAGCCCTTCGACGGCGACCCACTGCGATTCCGGCTCGGGATTGAGGCTTTGAGGCTGGGTCTTGCCTATGAATACGATCCCTATTTCTCGCTCTCCATCGCCCGAGTAGACCCACTTCCGCATCAACTTGAGGCGGTCTACGACTACTTCCTCACGATGCCGCGCATTCGTTTCCTGCTCGCCGATGACCCCGGCGCGGGGAAAACCATTATGGCGGGGCTTCTGCTGAAGGAGCTAAAGATTCGTGGGCTGGTAAAGCGAACGCTCATCATCACACCCGCGAGTCTGTCATTTCAGTGGCAGCGCGAAATGAAGGAAAAGTTCCGAGAGCAGTTTGAGGTCATCCGCAGCGACGTGCTTCGTGCCAATTACGGGATGAATCCGTGGCAAGAACGGAATCAGGTCGTCACATCGATCTCTTGGGTCTCCAGAATCGACGATGCCAAGGAAAGCCTCCTGCGAAGCCGATGGGATTTGATCATCGTGGACGAGGCCCACAAGATGGCTGCCTATAGCGCCGACAAGAAGACCCTCGCTTATCGGTTGGGAGAATCGCTTTCTGGAATGACAGACCATTTCCTATTGATGACTGCGACTCCGCACAAGGGTGATCCAGAGAACTTCTGTCTGTTCCTCGAGCTTCTGGATCGTGACGTGTATGGCAACGTTAAGAGCCTCGAAGAGGCCATGCGGCGCAATTACGCTCCGTTTTATTTGCGGCGAACTAAAGAGGCTCTGGTGTCGTTTCCCGATCCCGAGACTGGGCAGGTGAAGAAGCTCTTCACTGAACGATTTGTCCACACCGCGTCCTTCGATCTGGATGGTGAGGAATATGACTTCTACGATGCGCTCACCCGATACGTTGAAGATCAGTCGATCAAAGCCGCTCAGGAAGATTCTCCTCGCAGCCGTGCCCTGAGTTTTACGATGGCCATGTTACAGCGGCGATTTGCGTCCAGTGTTTACGCGGTCCGCCGCAGTCTTGAACGTATGCGGGACAAGCGCAAGAAAATTCTGGAAGACCCCCGCGACTACCTGCGAAAGCAGATGGAGATTCCGGAGGATTTGGATGATCTTCCCGAAGATGAGCGCGAGGAATACATCGAGGAGATTGAAAACGCTGCGATCAGTTTTGATCCGACCTTGCTTAAAGAGGAAATCGTCCAGATCGGCAGACTGATCGACCAAGCGCGGGCTCTGGAGCACCGTGAAATCGAATCCAAGCTGGTGAAGCTCAAGAAAGTGCTTGCGGAGCAGGAAATCTTCTCGAACCCGAGCATGAAGTTGCTTGTCTTCACCGAGCACAAAGACACGCTCGATTACCTCGCAGGAGACGGACAAGATGGAAGACCTCTCGGCAAACTGCGGGAGTGGGGTCTCAAGGTAACCCAGATTCACGGCGGGATGAAGATTGGAGACCGCGATACACCGGGCAGCCGCATCTACGCAGAGCGCGAGTTCAGGGAAGAGGCGCAGATTCTAGTTGCAACGGAGGCCGCAGGCGAAGGTATCAACCTTCAATTCTGCTGGTTAATGATTAACTACGACCTCCCGTGGAACCCAGTCCGACTAGAACAGCGTATGGGACGTATCCACCGTTACGGACAGGAACACAACTGCCTCATTTTCAATTTCGCCGCCCTCAATACCCGAGAGGGCCGGGTCCTCCAAAAACTGCTGGAACGTCTGAGTGAGATTCGAAAAGAGCTAGGCACTGACCATGTGTTCGATGTCATCGGTGAAGTCTTTCCGTCTAATCTGCTCGAAAAACTCTTCCGTGATATGTACGCGAGAAGAACCGACCTCCCAAATATCGAAGCTCGAATTGTCCGGGAAGTCGATGCAGATCGTTTTCGAAAAATTACCAACTCGACACTCGAGGGATTGGCCAAGCGCGAGTTGAACCTCGGTGCGATTGTCGGCAAGTCGGCTGAGGCTCGGGAGCGCCGTCTCATCCCCGAGGTCATCGAGGACTTCTTCACCCAAGCAGCGCCGATCTCCGGTGTCAACCCGCGCCCCGTGCAGAAAGATGGGCACGTCTACCGCATTGGTAGAATCCCTCGCACCCTTTACCCGATTGGTGAGCGTCTGGAAGGTAGGTTTGGAAAGTTGGGACACGAGTACCAGAAGGTTGTGTTCGACAAGGCGTTACTGCCGCAGGACGCTACTTTGGAGTGGGTCACGCCCGGTCATCCGCTATTTGAAACGGTCAGGGAAGACGTTGGCGAGCGCGTCAGCGACGATTTGCGAAGAGGGACGGTCTTTTACGACCTCCACACCAAACTCCCCTACCGACTGGATGTGTTCGGCGCTTCCATCAAGGACGGGCGGGCTAACTGCCTCCATCGGCGTCTGTTCATCGTGGAGGCCACAATGGATGGGCAACTCACGATCAAGCAGCCCACGCTCTTGCTGGACATTTCTCCGGCACCGAAGGGGACGCCCGTTCCCGACGAGGGCAAGCTTCCAGATCGTGCGGCGGTCGAGCACAATCTGGTTGACGCAGCATTAAAGCCATTTCTAGAAGAGGTTGCCGCACAACGCGCTAAAGAAGTGGACACGATCTCCCGCCATATGGAGATTTCCCTCGGAGAGCTAATCAATCGCCAGAATTTGCAACTCGCCGAACTCGTCGGGCGGCAGCAACAGTCGGGCGTGACGGTGCCGGGTCTCGATGGGAACATTTCCTTGTCCGAGTCTCACCTAGACGGGTTGAACAATCGACTTGAGAACCGCCGAGCCGAATTGCGGAATGAAAAGCAATGCACCATCGGAGATATTCAGCACCTTGGTCGTGCTTGGGTGCTGCCTCATCCCGAGCGCAACGCACCGGGTATCGCATTCATGGTTCGTGACGAGGAGATCGAGAGGATCGCTATCGAAGAGGCCAAGAAGTACGAGATCGGTCGTGGCTGGGAGGTCGAGAGCGTCGAGGCGGACAACCGTGGTTTTGACCTGATCTCCCGAAAGCCGCATCCGCATGATCCGAAGACATTCACTGATGTTCGTTTTATCGAGGTCAAAGGGCGAGTAGTGATAGGGGAGGTCGCACTGAGTTTCAACGAGTACAGAACCGCAGAGCGGTTGAAGCGAGACTATTGGTTGTATGCCGTTTTTAATTGCGGATCGAAACCCGAACTGCATCCAGTACAAGACCCAGCACGGCTGGGTTGGGAGCCCATCGTTAAGATCGACCATTATCACACGAGCGCAGAGCAGATCATTGGCGGCGAGTCGAAATGATGACTTCAGTTCTTCCCAAACGGTTGATCGAAGTCGACCTGCCAATCAAGCGTATCTCGACGCACGCTCGACGCGAGAAGAGCATCAGGCACGGGCACCTATCAACGTTGCACATTTGGTGGGCTCGGAGACCACTCGCGGCTTGCCGATCTGTGCTGTGCGCCTCACTGTGGCCCGACCCCGCCGACCCCTACTGCCCGGAAATCTTTCGTCAAGTTGTGCGCGCTGAGATGCTGAATTGGATCAGGAGTAGCCTCAGACTCGGAAGTGAGGAAACCTTATCCAGATTCGTTAAGTTTCAGCAAGACCCCGCGAAACTCAGAGACAATCTGGAGCTACGTGGCGTATTGCTCGACTTCATAGCGGACTTTGCGAATTGGGATAACTCAACCACGCAAGAATTCTTGGAAACCAGCCGTAGGTTAACGCAGGCGGCACACGAGTCTTTGGGAGGCGGGGAGGGTACCAAACCTCTTGTAATAGACCCGTTTGCGGGGGGAGGAGCGATACCGCTTGAAGCTCTGCGGGTTGGTGCAGACGCGCTCGCGTCCGATCTCAACCCTGTTGCTGCGACTCTGAACAAGGCAATCCTAGAATACTTAGCCGACCTGCCCGCTGGAGAATCTGACAAGTTTGAGCTTGAGGCTGCAAAGGTGAAAGCTCGCGTATACGCAAAGCTGGCTCACCTGTACGACGAGGAAACTGACCCGGCCATAGCTTATATTTGGGCGCGTGTCATTCGGTGCGAGGGGCCTAGTTGCGGCGTCGAGCTTCCCCTCCTGACATCGCCTTGGCTCTGCAAACACAAGGGCAGGTATTTCTGGTTGGAGTTTTCGTCAGAGAAAGCCAAAGGACAGGTCGTCTACGCAATTAAGAACTCGCTCGTTCCTCCCAAGCCTTCACCAACCGGAACTGCTCGAAAGGGGTCCGCAACGTGTCCTGTCTGCGGATACACGACACCTAAAAAGTCAGTTTACCGACAACTCGTTGAACAAAACGGAGGCGTCCACCAAGCTCGCTGTATGGCGGTCGTTCGAAACTCAAACACGGGGCGCGTTTATTCGCTGCCAACGGAGACCGATCTGCGGCGGGTGCAGATGGCTCAGGAGGAATTAGCCAAGATTGAGAGCAGTCTCCCAACCGAAAAGATCAATCCGATCTCACCGGGAAAATTCGGCAGCGGGGTGGCTTCGCCAACCAGAATCGGTTGTGCCAAATTTACTGATCTCTTCACTTCACGGCAACTACTGGTTCTGGCAGGATTCAGCAAGGAAATTGCTGATATCAAAGACCCGACAATTCAGTTATTACTCGCCTTCGCCGTCGATAGGCTCGCGGATTACAACTCGGCTCATTGTCGATGGGCGGCCACGGGTGAGTTCATTGGCAATACCTTCGGACGACAGGCAATTTCGATTGTCTGGACGTTCGTCGAGGTGAATCCCTTTGCTGATGTGTCGGGCAATTGGGATGGGGCTATTGCGTGGATTTCGAGAGTTGTTGAACACATTCGAGACAGCAACCTTCAGAAGGGTCAAGCAGGGTGTTATTCCGCTACTGAGCTTCCTTTGCCCGACGACTCGGTGGACGTGCTCTTCACCGATCCCCCTTACTATGGCGCGATCATGTACGGGGACTTGTCGGACTATTTCTATATCTGGTTGCGACGTTCGGTTGGCGGGAGGTTCCCAGATGTTTTTCATCCCGGCCTCATCGAGAAGGCTGAAGAAATCGTGGCGACACCTACCAGCAATGGGCCAAACGGTGAACGTAAGGATGCCACCTTCTTTGAATCGCGAATGCGTGTTGCGCTTGAGCATGCCCTTCGAGCAGTGAAACCTTCTGGACTCGCGATAGTTGTTTTCGCCCACAAAACGACTAGTGGCTGGGAAGCGATGCTTTCGGCTCTGATTTACGCAGGTTGGATAGTGACGGCCTCTTGGCCGATTGATACCGAAAGGCAGGGCCGTACCAACGCTCAAGGTACGGCCGCGCTTGGATCATCCGTTCACTTGGTCTGTCGTCCCCGCAAGAGGAGCAACGACCGTGCTGGAAAAACCTTTGAGGTTGGAGATTGGCGAGATGTCTTGCACGAATTGCCTCGCCGCATCCACGAATGGATGCCGCGACTAGCCGATGAGGGGGTTGTGGGAGCGGACGCTATCTTTGCTTGTCTCGGCCCTGCACTTGAGGTCTTCTCTCGCTATTCCAGTGTCGAAAAGGCGAACGGAGATCAGGTGAGCCTAAGAGAGTTCCTTGAGCACGTTTGGGCGGCTGTCGCGAAAGAAGCTCTTACCTTAGTTTTCGAAGGGGCCGACGCAAGTGGTTTCGAAGAAGACGCACGGCTCACTGCTATGTGGCTGTGGACTCTTTCAGCTAGCGAGAGTGGCAATGAGGATCACGCAGATGAGAGTGGACAGGAAGAAGAAGATGAAGAGCCAGAGAGCATCAATGCCTCTCCGCCGAAGGGATACGTGCTTGAATACGACACCGCAAGGAAGATCGCCCAAGGATTGGGGGCTCATCTTGAATCTCTGGCATCACTCGTCGAGGTCAAAGGCGACAGTGCCAGATTGCTTCCTGTCGCCGAACGCACTCGTAGGCTATTCGGCAAGGATGACTCGGAATCTCCAACTTCTGCTCGGAAAAAGAAGACACAACAACTTCAGCTTGGCTTTATTGAGGAATTGGAGCAAGTGGAGGAAGCAGGAGCATGGGGCACCAAAGGTGTTCCGGCGCAGGGCGCGACCGTCCTCGACCGTGTTCACCAGTCTATGATCCTTTTCGCGGCGGGTCGCGGCGAAGCACTTCGCCGCTTCCTCGTGGACGATGGAGTTGGAAGCGACGAACGATTCTGGCGTTTGGCACAAGTTCTCTCGTTCTTATATCCCAAGTCGAGTGACGAGAAAAGATGGATCGACGGTGTGCTGGCTCGGAAGAAGGGGCTGGGCTTCTAATGCCCGACGCGCTGACTCCAGTCTGGTACGGGAAGTTCATGGACATCCTTCAGCGCCACGAATCGTCGGCGCTTTTGAAGGATGCAGCTATCCGTGGGCAGCTAGGCAAATGGACAACCGCCCTCACTGGAGTTGTTTGCTCAACGTGCGAGGCGATGGGATGGAAGGCAGCCGCGAAAGGAAATCTCTCGACGCTGCTTCCTGAGGCCCGTCAAGAGTATCTGGCTCTTGATGTAGTGGCGTTCGAGCCCGCAGGAGACCGTCGCTGGCGATTTTCCATCGCGGCTATCGAACTGGAGAATAGCCGGGAGGATGATCGGGTCGCATATTCTCTGTGGAAGGTGCTCTGCACACGTTCCGACTTGCGCATTGTGTTCTGCTATCGGAAAGATGCGGCGGAAGGCGGCACGCTCGTTCGCCACCTGACTGAGCAGGTCGCACAAGCGATGGGAATACAGGAGAGGACTCGGATCGGCGGGGAAACCATGCTAGTTGTGGGATCGAGGAACGAGTCTGCGACTTTCCCTTATGGCTTTTTCAAGGAATGGCGATTCGACATGAATTTGGGGCGCTTTGGACGCGCCTGATTGGGAGAGATGTCCTTTTATGGCACTCAAACCTTGGTACAAAGTTGTTACCCCTCGCGAAGACTTGCGAGATGGCCGTCCGCTGGATGCCTCTGAATTTGCAGTCCATCTGGATCACGTTCGAGATCATCGGGCTCCCGCCGACTATCAGGAGCCAGCCCGATTCTTTGATCGCACATTTCTGACGAAAAATCTCACTGAGTTGGCAGTGAACGCTGTGAGGCGGCTTTCCGGCATTAAGCTCGAAACTTCAGCGGTGTTTAACCTCACGACGCAGTTCGGCGGTGGCAAAACCCACGCACTGACGTTGCTGTATCACTTGGCGAAAGGCGGTCCGGAGACGTTGGCATGGAAGGGTGTTCCCAGCATTCTCGAAGATGCGGCGGTGAAGACCGCCCCAGCCTCAGCGGTTGCGGTGTTTGTCGGCACAGAATTCGATTCCCTTACGGGTCGTGGCGGAAAGGACGGAACTCCACTGCGAAAGACACCTTGGGGCGAGATTGCGTTTCAGCTTGGCGGCCTTGCGGCGTTTGCGGCGGTAGCTCGGCACGACCAAGATCAGATCGCACCCTCTAGTGAAGTAATCCGATCCTTCCTGCCAAAGGACAAGCCCGCACTGATCTTGATGGACGAGCTACTGAATTACATGGGGCGGAACCGGAAGTCTGGTCTCACGAACCAGCTTTATTCCTTCGTGCAAAACCTCTCTGAAGAGGCCCGCGCTCAGGACCGCGTTGTGCTCGCCGTGTCGCTGCCGTCGTTGCTGGACGAGATGACCCCCGAAGATGAAGGGGACTTCGGCCGTTTTCAGAAACTTCTTGATCGCTTGGGCAAAGCGATGATTATGTCGGCCGAGACGGAAACCTCCGAGATCATCCGACGCCGTTTGTTCGAGTGGGGCGGTATTCCGGACGAGGGCAAAAAAACCGCACAGGAGTATGGCGAATTCATTCTCTCCAACAGGACGCAAGTCCCCAACTGGTTCCCGGCAGACAACGCGAAGGAACAATTTGCAGCTAGCTACCCTTTCCATCCGACGTTGCTCTCGGTCTTTGAGCGCAAATGGCAACAACTACCACGCTTCCAGCAGACTCGCGGCATTCTGCGCTTGTTGGCGCTCTGGGTTTCCCACGCATATCAGGCTGGCTTCAAGGGGGCACATAAGGATGCTCTGATTGTGATGGGAACCGCACCACTCGACGATCCAATGTTTCGGTCGGCGGCCTTTGAGCAACTGGGGGGTGCCAAGCTCGAAGGTGCAGTAACGACTGACATCTGCGGCAAGAAGGAATCTCACGCGGTACGGCTGGACAAAGAGGCGGTTGACGCGATCAAGAAGGCACGCCTCCACCAAAAAGTCGCAACATCAATCTTCTTCGAGTCGAACGGTGGGCAATCCAAGACCGAAGCGACTCTGCCAGAGATCAGGCTTGCCGTGGCCGCGCCCGGCATCGACATGGGCAATATCGAAACGGCTCTGGAAACGCTTTCAACGACTTGCTACTTCTTGTCGTCGGAGAAGAACCGATACCGATTCAGCCTATCGCCTAACCTGAACAAGCTCCTTGCCGATCGACGAGCCAGCGTCCAGCCAAAGAAGATCGAGGAGAGACTACGGGCGGAAGTCCAGCGAGTCTTCACAACTGGCGGTACGGGTATTGAGCGAGTCTATTTCCCGGAGAAAAGCGGGCAGATCACGGACCGCCCGGTGCTTTCGCTGGTCGTGATGTCGCCAGAGCAGGCGGTTTCGGAGAAGGCGACGCGCGACTTTATCGAGAGTGCCACGAAAGAAAGCGGCACATCTGGCAGAACATACAAAAGCGGATTGGTGTGGGCTGCTCCCGATTTGCCTGATGCCTTACGCGATGAAGCCCGCAAAGTGCTTGCTTGGGAGGATATCGCCGACGAAAGTGATGATCTCCATTTGGATGAGGTGCAGAAACGGCAGCTTGACGAAAACGTTAAGAAGGCGCTACGCGATGTCAAAGAAGTTGTCTGGCGCACGTACAAGAATTTGATGCTACTCGCGAAAGATAACAGTTGGAAAACGGTCGATCTAGGTTTGGTGCATTCCAGTGCGGCTCCATCCATAGTCGATCTGATCCTCACGAGACTGCGGCAGGATGGTGATATCGAGGAGGCCGTGAGTCCCAGCTTTCTTGACCGAAACTGGCCTCCTGCATTTAAAGAATGGAGCACCAAGTCCGTTCGTGACGCTTTCTTCGCATCTCCCCAATTCCCCCGGCTGCTCAATTCCGAAAGCCTCAAAGACACAATCGCCAGAGGCGTCGAGACTGGGATGCTGGGATACGTCGCGAGGAAGCCCGATGGCAGCTATGCTCCGTTCCACTGGAAGTCGTCGCTGACGGCGTTCGATGTCGAACTGTCCGACGATATGTACATCATCCAGCGGGCTACTGCGGAGGCATATCTCGCAGGAAAGTCAGCGCCCACTCCGATTCTTGTCTTGCACCCACCGGACACCCCAGCGGAAGCAACATCTGAGTCGCAGAAGCCCGGCTCCGTTCCCGCCCCAGTTTCCCCGGCTATGGGGATAGGCCGAGTCAGTTGGAAGGGCGATGTGCCACCGCAGAAATGGATGAACTTCTACACGAAGGTGCTTTCGAAGTTTGCCACCCAGAGCGGCCTAAAGATCGGATTGAACGTCGAGATCGCCCCTGACGGAGGGGTCTCTAAACAAAAAGTGGACGAGATCAAGGTCGCTTTGCGGGAACTGGGGCTTCCTGACGATATTTCTTTCGATTGATTCTTGTGAACAGGGAGGTTCGATTTGCCAATCGACGAAGAGCGTCCGGAGCACGTCGCTAAGATGGAGGAGGAGGCAAACCGACCCGTTCAAGACATGGTACTTGAGGCGGGCTGGGCGCTCATTCCTCACATCGGGGAATCAATCGCAGGACTGTTGCATCAATGGCGCACGAGACAAGCCTTTGAGTGTCTGCAAGCCCTTCGTGAAGAAATGGCTCGTTGGATCGCCAAGATCGACGAGACGAAGCTAGACCGAGAATGGTTCAAGAGCAATGAATTTCGCGCCCTTCTCTTTAGTGTCGTGCAACAGCTTCAACTCACCGCAGACCAAGAAAAGGTCAATATGTTAGCTCGTGCTCTGGTGAACTCCGGATCAAAGGTTTTTGACAAGGAAGAAAGGAAAGAAACATTTGTAGCTCTGGCTCGGCTTCTGACAAGTCAACATATCCGTGCCCTTCTTGCGTTGCGAGCACCAACCCTTCAGGCGCAGACAGATAAGGGCAAATATGTTGACTTGCAAAGAAACCTGCAAGAGGCAAAGGAAATCTGGGGAGCAAAGTGGCGGGATGACCTAGAAGGCATTCTTTGGCTTGACCGTCCTAAGCTGTATGCAACACCGTCGAACCGAATTGTTTTGCAACCACTTGTAGGATACGGGCTAGTCGACGAAAAACTGGAGATGCCGGAACTCAGAGAACCGAACATCTCTGCGATTAGGGATTTGGGAGAGGTGAGGTCGCTCATCCGCGATCTGCTAAAGTCTCTGCAAGTTCCTCCATCCCGGATATTCAGCTTGAGCCCCGTAGGTTCCGATTTCTTGGAGTTCATGGGGTTCGACACGGGCAGTAATAGTGTCTTTTCAACGGAAGAGGTGGAGGCTCAGGTCTCGGGTGCAACCATCACGTAGTCGCTCTATCGCAACAATTCCTTCACAAGGCCGACCCACTCCTCATCGAGCGGTAGTCGGCACACAGGCTTCCCCGCCCGACTGTACCAATAGGCTGCCTTGCCTTCATCGCCTTCTTTGCGATGCAAGTAGGCGTGCACCCACGAACCCTGTGGGCCTTCATCCCGCTGAGCCGACTCGTGAGCCCGCTTCCAATCGCCACCGGGGCCGCCAAATCCAGCAGCCGCCCTGTCACGTTGCAGAATAGAATCGTCCAACAGCATGTTTTCTGCAACCGACATAGCGAGTTTTCTTGCTTGCCGACACACGGCAACCCTCGCCCGCGCTGAGTCAAAAGACGAGATCACCAAACCGTTTTTCAAGAATCAGGCAATCGATCTGCTGCGAACGCTGGGTATCGAGCACGAGCGGCGGTACCTGCGGGAACTGTCTGAGAAGGGCAGTCCGTCGATTACCCAGATCGCCATCGGGGGCAGTTGGAAAGACGCTGTCGCCGAGACCATCGAAGCTTTGCGCCAAGGGGTCGATGCTGTATATCAAGGAACATTTCTGGATGCGCCTTGGCGTGGTCGCTCTGACTTTCTTGTTCGGGTCAACACCCCCAGCGCCCTCGGTTCGTGGTCCTACGAGGTTGTGGAAACAAAGCTGGCACGCTCCACCAAGGCGACAGCTTTGGTTCAGCTTTGCTTTTATTCGGACTTGCTGACGCGGATTCAAGGCACCGAGCCACAGTGGATGCATGTTGTGTTAGGGGGGACGACTTCTCCCGAACGATTCCAAGTCCAACGCTACATCGCTTATTTCCGTAAGATCAGGAGTGAGTACGAAACAGCGTGGAAGGCCGAAATGGACACCTACCCCGAGCCCGTGGAGCACTGCGAAGTTTGCTCATGGTTCTCGGTGTGTGACACCCGTCGCAGGGCTGACGATCACCCATCTCTCGTAGCTGGAATTTCACGGAATCAACGAAAGGCACTAGCCGAGCGCGGTGTTAGCACCGTAGCCGCACTCTCGAAGTTGCATCTTCCCCCGAAGCCCAAGATTGAAGGCATCGGAGACTCCGCTCTGCTGCGAATCCGGGAGCAAGCACGGCTTCAGGTGCAAGGTCGTGAAGAGGGGCAGCTCATTTACGAGTTGCTTGATGGCGTCGAGGACGGTAACGGGCTTGCCGCGCTGCCTGCCCCGTCATCATCCGACTTATTTCTTGACCTCGAATCGAATCCCTACGTGCTGGATCAAGGCTTGGAATATCTCATTGGCATTGTGACGCCGCCCGCGAATTCGGGCGGGGAACCAGCCTACGAGACCCTTTGGTCGTTTACTCGCTCGGAAGAGAAGAAGGCATTTGAGACCTTGATCGCAAAAGTAATCGAGCGTTGGCGTCGGAACCCGGAGATGCACATCTACCATTACGCTCCATATGAGCCGACCGCCATCAAACGATTGGTCGGAAGGCACGGAACGTGCGTCGATGAAGTGGATGAATTGCTAAGGGCGGGAGTCTTTGTCGACCTGTACCGCGCCGTCCGGCAAGGCATTCGAGCATCCGTCGAGAGCTATTCCATCAAGAGACTCGAACCACTCTATGGATTTACTCGCACGGTGCCGCTCCGAGATGCGAATTTCGCCCTCCAGTCTTTCGAGGCGGCGATGGCGCTTGGGCATGATTTGGGGGAAATTGGCGAACTGCTTAAGACCATTGAAGGCTACAACCGAGACGACTGCGTCTCGGCGCTCCGGCTGCGAGATTGGCTTGAAGATCGCCGCAAAGAACTGGAAACCAAATACGGCCGCAAATTGTTACGACCGACGCCCCAATCTGGCGAAGCCCCCGAAAAACTGAGTGCTCGCCTTCAAGAGGTACGAGCAATGGCGGCTCGGCTCCTTGCTCTGCTCCCAGCGGACGAGGCCGCGTGGACGGAGGAACACAGGGCGGTTCGGCTTCTTGCGCAGATGTTGGAATGGCATCGTCGGGAGGAAAAGTCAGCTTGGTGGGAGTACTTCCGGCTCTGCGAGCTAACCGACGATGAACTAGGAGAGGACAGCAGTGCGCTTGGCGGCCTCACTCTCGTGGGAGAAATCGATCACGTCAAGCGGTCGATAGTTTATCGCTACACCTTTCCACGCCAAGACCACGCCATCGACCGGGCGCTGGAGGTCCGTGATCCGAGGACTGGGAAGAATGCAGGAGCGGTTGTTGCGATAGACGAACGCAATCGGACGATTGACCTGAAGCGGGGCGCATCCTCGGAGGCTCCGCATCCGAATGCTCTGATTCCCTTCGACATAATCAACTCGACGGTATTGAGCGACAGCATCCTTCGCATGGCGACTTGGGTGGCAGATCACGGACTCACAGGATCAGGGCAATTCCGGTCGGCACGGGAACTCCTCCTGCGTGAACGCCCGCCCGTACTACAGGGTGTCGTAGGCATGTTGATCGGTGAAGACGAGCAATTAACGGAGGCTGCAAAAGCTCTTGTAGGATCGCTTGCCCATGAAGCCTCAGTGCTTCCGATCCAAGGGCCGCCGGGTTCGGGCAAGACTTTTACCGGGGCTCGCATGATCGTCGAGCTTGTGAAACAGGGGCGCAGAGTGGGAATAACTGCCGTTAGCCACAAGGTTATTGGCAATCTGCTTGATGATGTGTGCAGCACCGCGGCGAAAAATGGTACTGCGCTCAAAGCAGTCCAGAAAGCTAGCGACGGAAGCCACTGTGAGCATGCAGCGGTGATAGCAGAGGATAACGAAGGTGTTCGCGATGCCTTGAGCACAGGGACCGCACAGGTAGCCGCAGGTTCGGCATGGATGTGGGCTCGTGAGGACATGGCTGACTCCGTGGACGTACTCTTCGTGGACGAGGCAGGTCAGATGGCTCTCGCGAACGTGCTGGCATTGTCCACAGCCGCGACCAGCATCGTCCTGCTTGGCGATCCGCAGCAACTCGACCAGCCACAGAGGGGACTGCATCCGCTGGGTGCCGAGGTCTCGGCTCTTGGTCATCTTTTGAATGGTCGTGCAACGATAGCCGCCGACCAAGGGGTTTTCCTGACCGAAACACGCCGCCTTCACCCAGATGTGTGCGAGTTCACCTCGGAGCTTTTCTACGAAGGACGGCTTACGTCACGTCTCGAAAACGCGAAACAGCGCCTCAACGCCGCCGAACCTATGGGCGGCACCGGCCTACGCTTTGCCCCGGTTGAGCATACGGGAAACCAGAACGAGTCACCGGAAGAGGTTGAACGAGTCGCCGCTATGGTTGAAGGTCTACTACGAACGGGAGCGACTTGGACAGACAAAGAGGATAAAACCAATGCCCTCGGGCTTCAGGACATCCTGATCGTGGCTCCATACAATGCGCAGGTGGCGGCTATGATAGAAAGGTTGCCAGCCGGATCACGGGTGGGAACGGTGGATAAGTTTCAAGGGCAGCAAGCTGCTGTCGTTTTCTACTCGATGGCAACATCGACACCGGAGGATGCCCCAAGGGGAATGGAATTCCTGTACAGCTTGAACCGCCTGAATGTTGCTATCTCGCGTGCTCGATGCGTGGCAGTGATTGTCGCTAGCCCAGCCTTGTTCCAAGTGCAGTGCCGCACTCCGCGCCAGATCGAACTTGCCAACGCATTCTGTCGCTATCTGGAGATGGCACACCCGGCTTGACCTCTGGCAGTGAAGAGACTGAAACGGTACATCGAGGATTGAGAAATCTGATGATCGAAATCCAACAGTTTGAAAACATCAAACGAAAACATGGTAGCTATGCAAGTTGGGCTGTGTGGGCTGATGCTTCAGAAAAGCCGAAATCAAATATGGGAGATATCAGTCATTTCGAAAACGAAAGTATTTTGAGTTTATTAAAAAATGATGTCGTCATGGTTGGATTGAATATTTCTAGACCTGTTTTTGAACCATTTGTTAATTTCCATGATCCCAATCCAAGAGGGAATGATTTCAAGATTCGATATGCCTTTAGGGACTCGGCGTACTACGGAGCTTACATGACCGACATCATAAAGGGCCTCGAAGAAGTGAAGTCAACGAATGTGATGAAATGTTTGAAGGAACATCCAGAGATCATTGAACAACACCTGAGGACTTTTCGAGAAGAAATGCAAGACCTCGAAGCCACGGCACCAGTTATATTGGCCTTCGGCAGAGACACCCACAAACTTTTAAGCGAGAACTTGAACAAGAATGAATATCGCAGGCTGATCAAGCTTACCCATTACAGCCATCAGATAGGGAAAGAAGCGTACAAAGAAACCGTGCTTAAAGAAATTGGGTCAAGTTTTGAGGCATCGGGGTTAGACCTGTCGCCAACGAGTGCCCCATGCCACTGAAGCTGCTGAAGGTATCTTAAGGCATTGACACTGAGGGCGAGACGGGCGTGATGAAGGCGAAAACATAGCAGAGTGCGAGTGTGAGTCCGGGTGGCGGCTCGGATGCGGTGAGTGATTCACGAAAATCGTCGAGGTTCATGTTGGGTACTCGGTGATCGAATGGTCGGATGTAATGATACGCTCCCCAATTGCCCGGCGGGGCGACCCGGACGACCTTGCCTGAGGACTCCGCCTTGCCCGCAAAGTCTAGATTCTGCCCAAAAGTTGTAGTGGGCTAACAGTGTGTTGCTGGGATCACTTCGCGCTGGTGTATTTTGGCAGTCCTCTCGTCAGTTGATGCGGAAGGTTTCGGGGGCGAACTTCACTGCGATGGAAAAAGCCATTATGTTCATGACTGTCAACCGCGAATTCCTCAGGGAACGGTTCAGTCGGATTGACGAACACGTCGTTTATTTGTCCCGCCGGGCGAATGGGAATCCACTCATTGTCGCATTCGCCACACTGAACGGCCCAGTAATTGGACATCTCAGGAATATCGCTCATCGTGACCGCCCTCGGAGTTTGCCTCCGGCGGTTCATTCTAGGCTGGGGTCGTCAACTCCGCAATCCCCCAAGCATAGCCTGTTTCGCTTCAATCACGCCGCTCTATGGTCTGGTGAACGCGCCGGTGCTGGAGTCTAGGAGATTCCTGATGGCATCCGTTCCCCGCGCGGCTACTTTGTCGGAGTTGCGACTTCGTTCACGCTTTCAACGTGCGTATCGCAAGTCTGCCCGTCATCCGTGAAAATGTGAAGTTTGCGCTTTTCTGCTCGCGCATGAACATCGGTCCCTACCTGCACGTGCTTAATGCACTTCCACCCACAGGTATAGACAAGATTTCCTATCTGGAACCGCACCGTGAACGGATTCGTTTTCTCCAGTGGATTCGCATCTGCCGCGCCAGTAGCGGAAAGCACGTGGGCGGTAAGGGGATAGTCGGTGGGGTTCTTGTCCTTTGCTAGAGCAAGTCCCCCGAACATCAGAATTACAAGAAGGGTTTTCTTCATCGTGGTATTCACCGTAACCATTCTGCCCGCGGCAATGATCAGTTGCCAGATTACGTCGGTAAGCGTTCCCGCCTCAGTGCGCTTCTGAATGCTGGAATGCTCTATCAGGAGCGCCAGCCCCTTGCTGATCTATCTCAATTCGGAACCTATCAACACCAGCGCCCTGTACAATGAAGCCCGCTGTAAACCTTGAGGAGGACTATGGCAAATCTAACCAACGCGCTTCAGCAGCTTCGTGCGGAGCAGCGAGAAGCGCAGTTGCATGTAGAGAAGTTAGGCCAAGCGATTTCGGTCATTGAGTCCTTAAACGGTTCGGGAACATCCCCGGACACAAACCAGCCCAAGCGAATTATATCGGCGGCTTCGCGGAGGAAAATGGCGCTAGCTCAAAAGGCGAGATGGGCGAGGGCTGGCAAAGGATCGCACCCAGCAAAGGAAGCGACGGGTTCGACTCACGGGAAAGGTCATACGATGTCGGCTTCTGCCCGCAGGAAGATCGCCGTCGCTCAAAGGGCACGCTGGGCGCGGGTGAGGGCGGCTCAGAAGAAGACGGCATAGAACTTCGGACTCGGGAAGAAACAATGATTCCTCCCACCTACAAACCGAAGAAGAAGTTTATGCAGCTTGCAATCGCGGAGGCAAAACGCGCCCGTGACCGAGGCGACTACCCCATCGGTGCGGTCATCACTCGTGTGATTGGGAAACGGGAAGTGGTGATCGCGTCCGCTGGCAACCGGGTAAAGACCTCGGGTTCATCCATCAAGCATGTGGAGCTTGAAACCTTGAAATATGTTTCCTCCGGCTATGGTCGGTATCTGCCGGATTTCGTGTTGTATTCCACGCACGAACCTTGTGCAATGTGCGCGGGTGCCTGTGTCTGGTCAAAAATAGGGGCGGTGGTATTCGGTGTTTCTCAACAAGATATAACCGCCTACGGCAAGAAGCACGGCACCGAGGAATTCAAATGGCGTGCGTGTCTCATCTCATGCAAATTCGTCCTTGAAAAGGGCAACCTTCACATTCCCGTCTTCGGCAATTTCTTGAGATTGGAGTGCCGAAAGTTGTTCGGATATCGAGCCTCCTGACGTGCTACCGTGAGCGGGATGTCTTCCACTCCAACGGCGGCAGTTCTGAGTTTGCGACATCCTTAAGGTACGCTCGGGCGTGCTCTGATGTTCTTTCCTTGCCCTCCTCGATATCTTCAACTTCTTCGGAAGGTGCAATCCAACTCTTCGTGTTGACGTTGTAGACGGACGCCTGCGTGCCCTGAGCATTGTTCTCTGAGAAGAGCCGCAGGTGTTCTTTGCCGACTTGGACTTCAGCCCATACGCCCTCGGTTAACATGGCAGGAAACCAAACACGTTGATTATTTTACGCCAAGGGCAGCGGAGTTAGAAAAAGGGTGCCTCATCCGAACACATTATCAAACTTGCGCATGATCCGCTCTGCCCACTGCACCGCAGCAACGATCTACCCGAGCAAATCCCTCACGATGCTGATCCACTCCTCATCGAGCGGTTCACGCGACACTGGTTTCCCCGCCCGGCCATACCAATAGCCCGCGTTGTCCTGATCGCCTTCCTTGCGATGCAGGCAGGCATGCACCCACGAACCGTCCGGCCCTTCGTCTTGCTGAGCAGATTCGTGGGCTCGCGTCCAATCGCCCTTCGCGTCCCACCAAAGGCCAGAGTGTCAATGTTCAGCGTTTTCAAGAGACATTATCAATCTTGCCCATGATGCCACACCCCAATAGGGGTGCTATCGTAAGCATTAATCGCCAATTAACGCGAGGACAAAGATGGAGAGCCGCATTGAAAGCAAGACGCCGCCTGACGCTTCCGGCGAGACCGACGACCGGAGATTCGCCCGACTTGCCGTCGAGGAGGCGCGGAAGAGTGTGTCGGAGGACGAGCGCATTCACCCGAAGGTCGGTGTCGTGGTCGTCAAAGACGGACGTGTTCTCGCAACCGCCCACCGTGGCGAGATTCCTCAGTGTCATGCCGAATATATCGCACTGGAGAAGAAACTCGCAGAAGCGTTGTTAGCTGGTTCAACCGTCTACACGACTCTGGAACCCTGCACTTCGCGGAACCATCCCAAGGTTCCGTGTGCGATTCGCCTAACAGAGAGGAAAGTCACTCGCGTTGTCATTGGCATGCTTGACCCGGACGACAGGATAAGCGGTCGCGGGCAGCGAGCCTTGAGGAAAGCGGGAATCGCCACCGAATTGTTCGCTCATGACCTGATGGCAGAAATCGAGGATTTAAACCGTGATTTCATCCGCGAGAGAGAACAGAGAACGACACAAGGCAAAGAAGGAGAGGAATCATTTGAAGCCAGACAAGAACTGCAAAAGGTCTCTTTCCTAGAAGTGAAAGAAATCACACTGAAAGCTCTCTACATGAATGCCAAGAGTGATAGCGAAACGTTCAAATGTTCTTCAGTTGTAGAACTCCCCCCTGAGTACGTAGATGACAAGGCAGGAGATGGAGCCATCATGCGAAGCATAATTGAGCCTCCGACTATTCTCATCACAGGAATCGACGCAAATTCAGTCGAAGCCCTAGCATGGAAACCTAATCGTCTGGAGTTCAAGGATGCGAGAAGCGGGGAGGCGAAGGAATACATTGGCGACCTTCGGGCTTCCACAGAGCAAAACACGGTGAAGTTCGCGATACACGGTGAGCACCTGAAGCATCCTGTAGTTCGTCGCCGTGTTTCCAGTTCTCCCAAGGTCAAATCTCGTGTCCGAACAACCAGAGAGCTAACACGTGAGTCGCCTAGCGCCCGACCGTGCGTTACACCCGCCGGATACGGCATTCAGAAATCTGACGGAAGAACGGGGCTGCATTTGGCAAACGAAAATGACACGACTGCATTTGACGTTATTATCCCCGACATCTGGATTGGATCATCTCGACTGCATTTCTGGGGACGAGAGCTTTATCGTTTGTCCAAGAATGAGGGCACAGTGCTCTTAGAAGCAAATCTTGAGCTCGCAAAAGGCCATGGCTTGACGGGAAACGGACTCGCGCAAGAGATGGCAAGGAAAAACATCGGCACTGTACCGTTCACGATTGAATACAGGGACACTCAAAACAACCATTTCGTAAGCCATTGTTTGATTGAGCGAGATGTTCTTGAACGCAGCGGGATTGCAACGCGATTTCTAAGGCAGGAATTACTTGAGTCGCCCGGTTCTCTCAACGCTGATCCTGAGCGGCCATCCTTCTCCCTCGATGTATTTGAGAGCGAAATCCATTCCTACACGGGGTCTCCGTCCTACTTCTCGCTGCGTAATTGTGGCGGTCGAACGGCTCGGGATGTCAGATTCGATCCCGTATATTCGCGATCACTACACCACGCCATTAGGTTTGACAGAATTTCGAGTTTAGGCAAAGACGAATCGGTTCCTCTGCGTTTCCAAGCCGGAGTGGATGAGACTTGGTTGCATAAGGGCACAGCGAATCATCTGATATCTTTTTTTGAGGACAATCCACAGAACGAACCGATGCTGACTTACACCGTCACGATACGATTCCTTGATGGGAATGTTCCTCTCGTAGAGCAACACGTTCTTGAGGGCGAATGCCTTCCAAAGGGTGGTATTAGACTCAGAGCTTATCCGCTGACGCGCCCGCAGAACTAACGGAGCAGGACTTGATTGCTGCCAAGCTGTGTAATTTGGACAGTCGAACAGGGGGACAGCGCATGGACTGTATCTGTAGCATAATAGCTGGGCTGGTCACAAAGCCCTCCCACACGTTTGAAACGCCCAGCCGACCCCTAACCCCTGTCGGGCAGGCAAATCGCCGGAGAATCGGCTTCCGCAGCTCCACCCAGAACTGCGATAGTTTGAATCATGGGAGTCCGGTCATGAAGGGGCGGGAACATTACAAAGGCTACGTCATCGAGGCGCGGTCACGCGGGTTTGAGCCATCGGGGGAGCTTGAAAACTTGACATCGTAGCTACTGTAAAGGCATTTCTTGCCGCATGTTTTGCAATGAAGCTCCTGATCTGGGCCGATGACTAGATCACGTGCGGCACCCTCATCGAACTGGTCAAGTACGAGGAAGACACGGCACGCCTTGCAAAACACCCCGCAGTAAGTTGTGGCCATGACCAATTGTCTCACCACTCGTCAAACGCAGGAGCGGGGTAGTGAGCCGCTTTGAATATTGAGTGCCCAAGAATAGAATCTCTGGAAACCATACCCTACAGTCCAATCGATTTTGAATGGTGGACGTGGCTGCTATTCGCCCTAGCTTGGGAAACTACTCGACAAGATTGATGATGAAGCCATTTGGGGCGCAGTTTACAGCACCCTCGATTGCTGGCTTCATCGTCTCTAGGGTCTGCTTGCCGAAGTACAGCCCTTTGAAGCCGTTCTTGCTGAACATTGACTCCAACGACTTCCTCGCCTTCATAACTCCGTCGCGTTTTCCGTGTAGAAGTCTAAAGGTCTCATAGGCAATCAGGTCCGCAGTCTGTAGCGGGATCACTTTGTCTGATGAAGCTGGCGTGCAAGTAGCCAATCGATTTCGATCACGGAAGACTGGGTTATCCTTCATCTTGTAGAAAATGTCCACCACCTCGGTCTGAAGGTCATTTCTGTCCAGCACAACTGCAAATTGATCCTCAGGATAGAACTCGCCTTTCGGGTCATTCATTGCCCGCGCAATCATGGCAACGCAGGTTTTAAAGCAAGCGACGTATGGATGGCCGAGATTGCGACGGCCCTGTTCGTTAATGACCTGCTCATAGTCGCGGACCAACATCCCGCAACTGACAGCATGGAGGTCGAGGCCCTGCGCTTTCAGAATATGCAGCATGGCCTTGGCGTACCGGATTTGTCGGTTCTTGCCCCAGCCCTCGTATTCGTAGACTCTGGCGTTCAAGTGCGAAGCGTGAAACCGCTGGATTCCAACGCGCTTATTCTTCCAGTCCCACGATCTCTCGATTTTCCCCCACACGATTTCATTGGAAAAGAACCCGCCGACCACGTAGGTTTTGGAGACGTGTGGATTCTTGGTCTTGTCCAATATGCGGTCGTTCTCTTGATGCGGATCGGAGTCATAGCTTTCGTCGCAATAGAAGGTGAATAGCGCCATGTGTTTCCTTCCGCGCTTTGCTGCATCGTCGGCGGTCTTCAGGTGACGTGGCACAAGGATTTCTGAGTCCACCCGGAGAATCAATCAGGGCTCCGCTACGCCTCCATAGTCCATCTGCTGTCGATCCTCGCCATGATCCGCTCTGCGATTGCTATGCCATCCGCGATTGCGGACTCCAGCGCAGGAGAAGGTCGCCCGTCCCAGTTCACCAGCTTACGTGCCGCCAAAATCGACGCAGCGATCAGCAGCACGCGCTTTCGACCTTCGTCCACCGGGGAAGTGTAGCCAATTCGTCTTTTGTTCGCCCGCCTAAAACACCTGAGCTATCTAACCGGAGGCCAATGCATCAATATTTCTCTGGCCTGCTCAGATTTATGGTTGACAAAAGGGAATTACAAGGACTAAAAAGGAGAATAGTAAGTCCCTTTTTTTCGGGGACGAACAAGCGTGGCCCGCCATTGTACGTAGTGATTGAGCGGTCATGCTGATGGAGCGAAAAAATGGATACGAGTGTCGAGCAATGTCCCATATGCGGCACGGAACTCTCGAGAATCAAGTTCCGGGAAATCCAGTCGAAACTTCGTGACGAGGAGCAAAAGAAGGCTGCGGAGGTTGCTCAGGCAGAATTGGCAACACGGCAGCGCCTTGAACAACAATTTAAGCTGGACCTCGAGAGACAAAAGCAGATAGCCGAGAAGCAGGCGAAAGAGGAGGCTGTGCAGCAGATCAAGAAGGTAGCCGCCGAACGTGATCAGGCTGCCCAGAAGCTCAAAGAGGCCCAAGATCGTGAAGCCGTAATCCGGACGCAGGCGCAGAAGGAATTGGAGAAAGCAAAAGTTGTGGCTCAAAGGAAAGCGAAGGAAGAATTTGGGGACCAGATCAAGAAAGCAAGTGCTGAGGCGCGGGAAGCCACTAAGAAACTCAAGGAGGCTGAAGCACGAGAAGCAGCCACTCGGAAGCGGGTCCAAGAGGAGGCAGAACTGCAACGTCAGAAAGAGCTTGCGCAGCAGCGTCAAGTCCTTGAGAAAGACCGGGACGCAGCATTGATCAAACAACAGGCCGAATTCAATCGGCAGAGACAAGGTTTCCAGAAGAAGTTCAAGTCTATGGAACAACAACTGCTAAAGAAAACAGCAAATGAACTCGGCGACGGCGCAGAGATCGATCTATTCGAGGCGCTTAGAGAATGCTTCGCCGCTGACAAGATTTCTCGGGTTCCGAAGGGGCAAGCTGGTGCAGACATTTTGCAGGAGGTTCTTTACAAGGGCGAAAGCTGCGGAAAAATCATCATCGACTCGAAGAATCGTCAGGGTTGGAAGGATGAATTCGTCCCCAAGCTTCGGCTGGATCAAGTTAACGCGAAAGCCGAACACGCTATCCTCGCGACAACGGTATTCCCTGAAGGCAAGAAGGAGATGTGCATTGAATCCGGCGTGATCGTGATCGCCCCGGCTCGGGTGGTTCACATCGTTCAGCTTCTCCGCGATGCTATGGTCACTATGCACGTCAAAGGGCTGAGCCTTAAAGAGCGGTCAAGCAAAATGACCCGCCTATACACGCTGATCACCTCGGAGACGTACTCCCGGAAGTTCTCGGAGGCGGGCAAACTCACTGATGAGATACTGGACCTTGATGTCCAAGAAAAAAAGGCGCATGACAACGTCTGGAAAAAACGCGGGACACTGGCGATACGCATCAATAACGTGTTGAGAGAGGTGGAAACCGAAGTCGCTGCGGTCATCGAGGGCGGCGACGAGGCGGAAGTGCCGCCAGCATTCCGGGCAAGGAGCGACGGGGCTGGTGCGAAAATCGGGGAGGCCGCTGCATGGAGCAAGCACTAACACTTCACTGGCAGGAGCGGCGGCTGGGGCGAACGCTCCTGCGCACCTACCGGGACACCGTTGATCTTAGCGATGTCTTTCCAAACGAAAAACAGCCTCGGATGACTCCAAAGGAGGACCCCGAACTGCAAAGGCAGATTGAGGCAAACGAGGGCGTATTTGAGCCGCTGCTGCTGGAGCCTCATCCGGAGAACCGGAACAAATTCCGAATAATTGACGGGGATCGACGTTGGACGAATTCCAAGATTCTCGTCGAGGTTCAGAAGAAGGAACAATATAAGCGCCTTCCAGCGGAGATCACGGACCGCACGCTGACAGACGAGGAACGACTACGGGTCTGGATTTACATCCATCGCCAAAGACGAGAATGGGACACCAAAGAAAAGGAGATGGTGGCTTACAGCCTCGTTAACATGGTCGGTCGCGCCAGCGCAGCAAATATCTTGGGCATCACCGTCAGGGAACTAGACAAGTTGGTCGAAATCTACGACCTATCGGAAAAATTGACCAACCTAGCAGAGCCGGGTGCTTCGATCACTTGGGCGCGAGAGATCAAGAACCTCAACAGAAAAATCCTCACGCCTACGGTTCTGGACACAATCATCAAAAAGGTCAACGAGCAAGAGATCACGAATTCCAAGGATTTACGAAAGCTCCGGCAGATACTCAAAGACCCCGTAGGGAAGGAGAACTTCTTGTCCGCCGAGGGCAGCCTCGAAAGCGCCCTAAAGACCTTGGCTCCTGCCCCATCCAAAAGGGCGCACGGACTTCTCGGAGACATCGAGCAGCTTTCAGAATCGCTCCAGCGGTACCCGTGGACAACGTTAGCCGCAATGAAAGGGGATCAGCAGGTCATTCGCAAGCTGGAGGAAACGGAAAAGCTGATCAAGGATTTGAAGAAAGCTCTTTCCAAATAGAAGACTCGCGATGAAACGAAGCGCACCATGTCGGCGTCAGCCCGCAGGAAGATCGCGACGGCCGCAGCGGGCACGGTGCGCGAAGGTAAAGGCTGGGAAGAAGGCGGCGTAAAATCAGGCGCGACACCGAGATTTCCACAGGTCGGCGAGCTACTTAGCGACTCGAATTCAGTGCTTTTTGAGATATTATCTGAGGTGAGCGTTTAGAAGATTCGGCATTCCAGCCATTGCCACTCTTCGCGGGGGTCATTGCCTCAGGCCAGTCCCCGGATAGCCTTGGAATTTCCTTCCGCAAAACGCCTTTTTGCAGCCGTGCCTTTATGAGGGCAATCTCTGCTTTCGCCCACAAGAAGGAAGGGTTGTACGAGTTCGCGCTCGCACAACCCTTAGCAACCGAAACGCAGCGGAACACCGGCGCGCTTGGTTAACGAACCTGCTTTTATAGACGCTGGTGGTTCGCGCTGTCAACCTCAACGAACCACAACCGGCAAATCTGCCATGAATGGGAGCGTCATGAACATAACTATTGCAACTACACGCACGCGCATCTTGATTTCCACCTTTCTGCTGCTTTGCTCAAATAACCCATGGGTCGCAACTCTGCAAGCGCAAGACAAGGCTGCGGTGAAGATGGCACCATCGGTAACTGACATCGCCGCAGGGAAAGACATAACTCTAGAGGTTAAGTTGAACGAGCCGCTACCGCCAGAATCCTCGGTGATTGCGCGTGTAAGGCCCGAAGGCGTTTCGCAACTAATCGTCTTAGAATCTTCATCGCCAGACGACCCAAGCCGGACGAAGCTGACGCTGAAAAGAAACTTGCCGAACACTGTTGTACCCGGAAAGTGGACACTGGAAGATGTGTTTATTGTTCTACCGGGCACCAATATTTGGCAGCCTCTAGGACACAACCAGTTGTCATTTGATGTCAAAGGAAAACCGTTTCCCATTCCATCGAAAGCCGAGGTTGCGGTGAAATAGCAAGTAGGTAATTCGGGCCAGCCTCCACCGGGCGGCTGGCCTTCTTTCCTCAAGGAACAAGCCCCGAGGTCCCAATTGAACGTAGTCCTCGCTTGTGGATAGGGGGCACAGAGCGGGTCGCTGAGCCTCTCCGAGAAATCATCGCCACGCTGGAAAAAGAGGTGCGGATATTAAGGATCGGTGTGCGGATTCCGTAACCTGTGATGGTACCGCAGGCCGTCACTTGCCGTGACGCCGAGCGCCTGTGGGCTTCATCTGCGGACAGGCCATCGGCTCGTCAATCGCCCGCATGATTTCCTCTGCCCAACGAATGCCGTCGGATATTGCAGCGACCGACGCTGGCAGCCGCTTTCCTCCATCGTATGAGCGAGTGTTCGTGCGGCAACGATTGAAGCAGCGATCAGCAGCACGCACTTTCGACCTTCGTCCATGCTGGGCACTGGGGCGGAAGCCCACGCAACGGTTACGCCCAAAACCGTCTATTCTTCTGGTCGGATGATGGGTCGGACGGCGCTGGGATACGCACGCTAGCCCGTTCCAAAAACCGCAGGGAGGATTTCGAGCGGCAAGGGTGGGTATTGAACCCTCCCGGCAGCCAGATTGCCGCAGAATCGGCTTCCGAGGTGGCGATGATCGTCACTTCATCCTAGTGTCGTTACATCCGTAATCTCCAGCGCGGCTGGAGATGAAGATACGATGCGAACTAATGCGACAGCAACACACCGAAAGTGGATGGCGCTGTCCTGCATGGGGGTAGCAAACGTGGCGACTCCAGAGCGCATTGTGGATCACAACGGGCTGTCGAGGGAGCAGATTAATCTCATCCAACAGTTCGAAGCCGACTTCAACGTCGTTGATCATTTCCTCCGCGTTGCTCTTGACAGTGAGGACCACGTCGGGTTTACGAAGCTAGTTCGCAGATACTCGAACGAGCATGTTGGCTGGGCTGACGCTGAATTTCTCACAACGATTGCCAAGATTCGCAATCTGATCGTTCACGAAAGAACCCACCTGCACCGGCATGTGGTCATCCCCACACTTGCTATCGCTGAGGGACTAAAGCACTGCAAAGAACGGTTGATGAATCCGGCACGTGCCGTGCCGACCTTTCAGCGGACAGTTGAGACAATTTCGATGCACGTTACTTTGAGCCGTGTGCTGAAGATCATCAACGAGAGGGATTATTCGCAGTTCCCCGTGTACGACGACAAGCGGTTTCGGGGCTTGCTCACGGAGAACGGCGTCACACGCTGGCTGGCTCGGCACGTCTCCCAATCTGTTTCCTCCGCAAGGCTGGGCGACATCCCCGTTTCGCAGGTGCTCCAGAATGAAGAAGAGCGCAAGAACCATCAATTCGTGCGGCATGACATGAGAGTGGACGATGTGACTGCGCTGTTCGCGAAGCAGGCTTTGCTGGAGGCTGTGCTCGTCACGGCGAGCGGTGATGAAACGGAAAGCCTGCTTGGGATTGCCACTCGTTGGGACATTCTTCAACTCGCGTGATCGGAGGTGATCAGCGCTTTGGAGATACCCAACCTGAACCAACCCCTCTGGGCAGTCGAGATGTCGGACATATGCGAATTCCCCAAGATCAATCGGAACGATCCGTGTCCCTGCGGCTCCGGCAAGAGACACAAGCAGTGCTGCGGCGGGGCGACGGGGACTGAGCCCCGGCAGCCCAATGCCCTATGGAGACGAAAGCCCTGAATCGCCGCGAACATTCTTGCTGCATGAACGCGGAGAACGACCACTGAGCACCAGATCGGCAACGATTCGGTGCCTCCAGCGAGGGCACTCGCCGAGGGCGAAAATGCCGAAACGAGTGCCCTTCACAGGGGTTGCGTAAAACTGTGCGTAAAGAAATCCTGAAATTTGGGCTGGGAAGTTGGGTTTCGAGTCACCGAGCCAGTTATTGAGATTCGCTCAACCCATTGAAACCAAAAGAAGGTTTTGGTTGCGGGGGGTGGATTTGAACCACCGACCTTTGGGTTATGAGTCGAAATCCGTTCCCTAAGCCATACCAAGCCCGCCTGTAAGATACTGAAAACGCTAGAAGGGAATCAGTGAAACTGTCGCTGGTTTAGGTCTGAACTGGACCCAGAACCCGCATAGTTTGTGCATAGTCAGCCTTGTTGTCTTCGCAAAATGGAAAAGGGTAGTCAATCTCCACCGCCAGAAGTCATCGAAAAAGCGCGGCGTCTTCTGCAAGAAAAGATGGAAACAAATCGCAAATGGGTTGAGCGCTACGGTCACGTGCCTCAGCCGATTACAACCGAGAAATCGTGACGACACTCCGTCCGGCATGAGCATCCAGAACTGCGCCGAAGTTTCGACCCCGAGTCCGGGCGCGGCTTACTAGACGACGTGGATTCGCCTTCACCGGGTGCAAGTTGAACGCTTAATCGGACAGCCATTTGCGCCGGAACGAAAGTCACGATGAGTTCTGAAACTAAAATCCTCCCCCTGAGGTATTGGGACGACCCGGTGCTGAGCACTGCCTGTGAGAAGATCGCGGACAATGAGTTCGGGCCGAAGCTGGAAGAGTTTGGGCGGGAACTGGTTGCCACAATCCGCTGCGGCGCCGGGAAAAGCAGGCCAAACGTAGAAATACATCAGGGCTCAACCCAGACTTTGCCCAAGGTAGTAATGAGGTGAGAATAGTCGAAAAGAATTGGGCCTTTCAATTGGCAAGACTGAAAATCGCTGATTCAATAATGGCGCCGTTCACTTCCGTAGGCGTATAACTCACGCGGAAGTCGCGATCTTCGACAGGAAGCCAATCATAGCTCAACAGCTCAGCGACTAAGCTCTGAAGGTTCACACTCCTACTCAACGCTGGGAGCAACGCGTCGAAATTCACGATGGCAATTGCGTCCTGCGGATCAATCCAAAACCAGTGGTCCCAGACGACGAGAAGATAGTGCACGTTCGCATAGGTTGTAAGACTACGCTGAACCTTCCCCTTCTCGCTAAGAAAATGGGGGTTGTTGCGAGCGTATGACCGGATAAGTTGCAGCTGGCTCAGGCCTTTCTCTACATCTTTGTCCCGAGCGATCCTTTCCAACGTTCTATACGGCTTTCGAATCCACTTCAGCTCGACAAAAACAATAGTGGAAGATGCTTCGTCGCTAAGGAGCAAATCGATTTCCGTAGACTTATCCGGGAGTGCGATCGACGGCTCCGGCCTAAAGTGTGGAGCAGCATCCTTGATTCGATCTCTCATGATTCCCTCCTTCTCCGTGTTCTGAGCCGAAAAGAGAGCAGGATAGCGGTAGGAGAACGACCTGAGGATGTTGTCATCTGCGGCGCTGGCGAGAGGAAATTGCGGGGCGACAGCAAGTGCCGAGCGATCTAGAGGGACAAATGGATGAATGCACATGCTCGCACCCGGCTGGGCCACCGGATCGAGAGTGAGATCGGAAATGATGGTTTCGCAGACCGTCCTTGGTAATCCCGAAATCTGACTCAACTTCGCCGTCCAGACGGAACGCGTTTTCACCATCACAAGAGAAGAAATCGGTATCGGCTGTCCCGGTTTATTGAATGGATAGCATATATATTCGTGGATCGAGCACAAGATCAGCAGGGCAATATAGAACGACTTAAATTCGCCCAGAAAGTAACCGTTGAGGTGAAACTTGTCGGGGTGCCTAAAGTTTTCGTCAAGGCGATCCTGATACTTCCCGCGCAATGCTTCAACCAGTTCCCCCGAAGGCTCGTACGCGAACTTCTTGGCGGTTCCTCGCGGCCGTGCTTCTTGCCACAGCTGGTCGAGTAGGCGCATAGCCTCAGCTGGCTCGGCCTTCGACGGCTCTGCACTATAGGGTGAAGCAATCTCGCTCTCCCTAGCTCTAAAGCTTTGCTGGAAGGCAATTACCTGTCGCTGCCTTGAGGAATCTCTCGGAATGTTGAAGCGAACTCGCCCATCCGGTTGGGGATCAACCTGTTGCTGGTTCTTGTGCCACATGGGGAAGACACTCAGAAAATCGCTATACCGCTCAGTCACCTGGAGCGCGTGGTTCGCCTCCAGCATAAGCGAGCCATGCCAGGTGTATTTTTGGGCGAGTTGGGATACTGGTTTCCCATGCTCAGAGATGAATTTGAACCCGCTTGTACACCTGTCGAGGTTCACCATCCTAATTTTGAGGGACATGCCTTTGCCATTCTGCTGTTGCAGAGTCTCCAATGCGAGCGCCATGGCCGTCAGCAACGCCCATCTTGCCTCGTTGGCAGGACGCTTCAGCAATCGCAAAAGCTTGTAGCATTCGTCGGCGCGGTCTTCGACGGACTGCACCGCATTCTTCAATTCAGGAGAGGCATCCTCAAGTAGAAAAGGCATCGTTGTCGGTCGTGCGCTCGTTTGCTGGCATGTTCGCAGCAGCGCCTAATTTCTTTGACCTTTCCCCACTTCATTCTAGTGTGGCCTCACGCAGTTTAACTTCATCTCATGATTCTAGTGTGGCCTCACGCAGTTTAACTTCATCTCATGCAAAACCGCACTTTACTCTTGCTGATATATAGAGTCCGAGCGGATTGCACATCCGCTGTGCCGCTGCTAAAAGCTTGCTGGGTGCTACTTTCTGCGTCACTATGCCCGACCCGCGCCCGTTCGAAGTGTCCACCGGCAGGCAGTGCTGGTTTCCGCTCGCCCTCTTCGGAGTTTACCGTCAGCTGTTCAAGTGGTAGATCTCGCGCAGAATCCGAACGAAGTTCCACGGGTCTCTCTGGCGGCGCCGGCAAGTTCACATTGACTTGTGCCACAGCTCCAGCGGCAGGGTATTGATGTCCATGAATATCTATATCCATCAATCTTATCGATCGACGCTCATAGAGATACGGTCGATCCTGTCGCAGCAATCGGCTGGGGGAGGGCTGGCCCTCGCTGGGATAATATTCCCATGGAGGTTGGTTATGGAAGCGAACAAGATCCCCAACTGGGAAGGAGTCGAAGAGGCGATCAGCGGCCTGCGTGCGAAGTATGCAAAGCGCTCCTTGGTCTTTCGAGGACAGAGTAATTCCGAATGGCCGCTGACCAATACACTCGAACGAAACGGGCAAGGCAACATGACGTTCCTTGATTTTTACCGACTGATTGTTACCAGAGTTGGGCCTGCAGTCGAGACTTTCACCGGTGTCAGTGTGCCCGAATACAGTAAAGAGGTCTGGGATTCGTTCTCGGACCATGAATTACTTTCGCTTCGTCGCTTTCCTCCGCAAGCCCTGTATCGTTACATGGTTTATTTGAGGCATCATGGATTCCCGTCGCCGCTCCTTGACTGGTCGCGATCGCCATACGTGGCGGCATTCTTTGCCTTTCGTGATCAGAACATCGGGGTCGAGAGCAGATCGATCTACGCTTATTGCGAGATGCCCGAAGGTCATAAGGGCGGCGCGGTTGGTGAGCCCACGATCCAACGTATCGGCCCTTACGTCCGCAGCCATCGAAGACACTTCTTGCAGCAGTCCGACTACACGATTTGCGGTGCCTTCGATGCCAACTACGGTTGGCACTTTTATTCGCACCAGGAGGTCTTCAGCCGCACGCGCCCCGAACAAGACGCTCTATGGAAGTTCGATGTTCCCTCGAGTGAGCGATTGAAAGTTCTGCGACTGCTGGACGACTATAACCTCAATGCATCTTCCTTGTTCGGGTCGGAGGAGAGTTTGCTAGAGACGATGTGGTTCCGTGAACAGGTTTTGCGAAATCCTAGTTGACTTGCTACAGGACGGCGGATTGTATATCTGGTGCGACCTTGATCAAAGGCGCCACTCGAGCTTCTTCGGAACGACCGCGTCCAAAGTCTGCCCCAAAGGCAGCGATACCTATTTAGATTGGCGTAAACTGTTTGCCTATGACGACTCAGGGAGATCAGCGATGAGGCGCTTTAACGAAGTAGAGTCCTTCGGTGCAATCGACGCCGATGCCGATCAGCTTCTCGATACATGTTTTGAAGATCACGAGGCCTACCTCGACGCGAAAGCGCACAGGAAATTTCTCATAATAGGTCGCAAGGGAAGCGGGAAAACTGCTATTTACAGGAAGGTGCTTAAGGAAACACGGTTCGACGCCTTCTCCTTTGGCCATGATTTTAGCGATTACCCGTGGCAACTTCATGAGAAGCAGGCTGACATGGGCGTTCCAGAGGAGGAGAGATTCGTTCAGAGCTGGCGCTATTTGGTCTTGATGACACTCTCCAAGATTTTACTCAATCAAGATCATTCGCAACCGTGGGCTGATTCGGCCCAAGATGTTCTGGCAAAGTTGGAACGCTTTGTCGTTGACACATACTCCTCCCGAGACCCTGACATCGCACAAATTTTTTCGCCGGCCCGACGACTGCGGTTCAAGTCGTCTTTTGAGATTTCGTGGCCTTTGAAGATGACGGTGGGTGCAGAGGGCGTCCCAATGTCGGATCTTCCCGTCATCGTCCAAGAGGTAAATAGGAACCTCGCCCGAGCCGTCGTCGAGAGCCTCAATTTAAGCTTTGACTACTATGTCTGTTTCGATCAACTTGACCTTGGTTTTGATAATTCCAGTGGCTACAAGAGTCGATTGATCGGATTGCTGCTTGCCGCCCGCGAGATCAATATAAAAGCTCGGCAGGCTGGCAAGCGGCTTTCTATTCTGGTATTTCTCAGGGACGACATTTATCAGGTTCTGGGTTTCGAAGACAAGAACAAGCTGACAGAAAACTATACGTCCCGGATCGAATGGGACACCTCGCGTACTTCTAGGACGCTAAAGCAACTCATGGAAAAGAGATTTGCGGAGGTGCTCGCTATTCCCGAGCAGAACGCCTGGAACCTTGTCTTTGATGAGCAAGAGGAAATGACATCAAGGCAAAGCAAGTATCAACACATGCTGGATCGTACGTTTCTTCGGCCGCGGGACATGATTAAGTTCACGAACGAAGTATTAGAGGCGTTCAAGAAATCAGTTCCCGGGGACGGCACTCAGGAAAGGTTCAACAACCGTAACGTTCAGGAGGCTAGAGAAGAGTACTCCGCATATCTTCTGCGCGAACTCGACGATGAGATTCCCAAGCATCACCCGCAATACCCGACCTATATCGAGATTCTCAAATCGCTCGAAAGCCTCCAATTCACGCTTAAGGATTTTACGGAAGCTTGTGAAAAGCGGCGAAAATCCTTATCCCCTGATATCGAACCGGTCGCTATCTTGGCTGTGCTCTTCGAGTTTTCGTTGGTCGGGTACTATGCGCCTGGCGGCGGAGGTTTCGGAGGGTCTCAGTACATCTGGAGGTACAAGGACGTTCGCTCCCGATTCAATGAGGCTGCGCTTAACTATCGTATCCACGCCGGACTCAAAGAAGTCCTGGGCCTTAGGAAATGGACGAGATCTGAATAGATTCTAGACAGGGAAAACCACGCTTTTTTCGTGCCCGAACTGTGCCCGTCACATCTTCACAGTTCGTCACCGGACCTCACAGACTGCCTCGCCGGGGAATTGCATGTGATTGGAAACTATAGAAAATGGGCTGGATGGAAAACGGGGGATTCCGACTTAAAATCCGCTATGTGCTGTCCATGTTGCCTCCAAGGTCCGCGACCGGAGCGATCCAAAAACATTTGTTCTTGAATTACGCACACTCGTGCACTCCTGGAGGTTGTGGCGGAGGCAGATAGGCAACGATTCAACCGTTTTTTGGGCAGTGTTTTCCACCGAACTGGTGAGTCCACCTGAGAAACAGGCACACCACCGACACAGTTCGGCCTGCTAATGGTTATGTCTAAGGTGCTTGAATAGGTTTCCAGTTGATCGGCTTTAAGTTGCCTCGCCGCATCCACACCTCGAATTGCCTCCTGGTAATACAGAAACTGAGCGACGCTCGACTTGGCCTCCGCGAATACGTGCCAAGTGCGTACGCCGCAACTCGCAATTTATAATCGGTGCAGAAGCCATTGAAGCGCGAATGCCCTCTACTGAAGACGACTACTACCGCTACGTTGAATATCTCCAGGTGCAAAGTCTTGACGAAGACTGGAGACCCGCCTTTGATTCATCCAAGTGGAAGGATTGGGTAGCAAAGAACCACGAGCGGCTTGAGAAAATGGCCCAGTTCACCAGCGGCGCCGACGGACCATCTCTAGTGGCTCATTTTGAGCGGTCTGTCCAAGGATTTATCCCAACAACGCCATTTGAAGTTCCAGGCACAAAGGCGATCTTTCAACCCATTTTATCGGAGGTCACTCAGGCAGCGGCGAAGCTCGGCGTCCGTTCTGTTCGCCCGATTGAAATCGCAACCTCGACGGATTCATGTGCATCTCCGGCGAGCCTGCCTACCACAGGAGATCATCTTTTGTTTATTGGCCTGGGGACGTCCAGTTTCTGTAACTACTGGGCAAAATGCATCACCGCTGTAACGAGGGCGATTGCCTCTGGGATTGGATTCAAGCGCGTTGAGTCTGCGAAGGATTTGGAAAGAGTCTTCCGCCAAGATCCCTCAGGCATCCTTCTTGCGGCGCGATTATGTCTGTACTATGCCGTCTTCGGTACGATGATTGGGTTCGGCGAGGTACAGCAACCACAGAACTATTTGGCATATCGTCTACAACTTCTCCACGCAATGGAAGTGTTTTCGGTGGCACACGAGTACGTTCACTTTATTTCGGAAGAGAGGATTCAGCAATTCACCGGTTCCCTGAATCCGTCTCAGAGCCAACAACTTGAGTTTTTCTGCGACGAACTGGGAACCGCAATCAGCCGCGAATGCGAGAGCGCTCGGAACAACTATCTCATTTTCGCCGGAATCGGAGCTCTCGTATTTTTTCGTGCAATCCAATTGTGCGAATCCGTTCGCGAACTGCTTGTGAAATCTGACTTGAAAGTTGTGCACCAAAAGAAAACCTCTAATTCCCATCCTTCTCTCGAGGAGAGGATACTTGCCATCAGATCACAGGTGTGTACCAAAACGGTTCCCGATCAGCAACACGGGGTACGACAGTTTGTCGAGGAATACGACACAATTCTGTGCGCAATCGCTTCCGCGGTGATTGAAGCCGTGAGCTCCGCGTGTGGTCAGAAACCGTGAACTGACTGATTGGCCGTGAGTCTGCACACCATTCGCAACAGGAATGCTGTGACCCAACGGCTACCTCAAGGCGAAAGCCGCTGGCGCGATTCCATGACGGAGATTGTCAGCACAAGCGGACTCCGGTTCATTGCGTCGGAGTTACTGCCGTTGGGAGCAGGGTCGAGATCGAGATAAACGATGATTTATGAGTCATTATGTGGATGGACACTGCTACTGAGGCCCAACTCGGTCACAGCGGGTTGACGCCGGTCGACACGTTCCGCTTCGCCACTCGTGAGATATCGAAACACGAGGACGACACTGACAGCGACGAGTGAAAGAACGAGATTTTCCCGCAGGTGGTGCGCGACCTTCAATCGACAATAGTCACTCTGACTTGGTGTTGTCTTATTCATCCCGCAGCGCCGCCATCGGATCCAGGTTCGCCGCTCGCCGCGCCGGCACTACGCTCGCTGCAACGGCTACCAACCCCAATCCCACCACCGCCGCCGCCAACGTTTTCGGATCGTACGGCTTAAGTCCAAACAGCAGCGACGCCGCCCACCTTCCCGCCGCGACCGTCAGCACCACGCCCACAGCGACTCCGATCGCCAGCAATCGTCCCGCCTCGCTGAGCACCATCGCCAGGATTTGTCGCGGCGCCGCGCCCAGCGCCATGCGGATTCCGATCTCGTTCGTCCGCCGCGCTACCATGTACGCAATCACCCCATAGAGTCCGACCGTCGCCAGCACCGCCGCCAGGAGGCCAAAGAAACTCGACAGCGTAGCAAGCAGGCGCTCGCGCAAAAGTCCGTCTTTGATGATCTGCTGGTCATACGCATGGAAATCGACAGAAATGCCGCTGTCCACCTGCGCGATCGCCGCCTTAACTTCGTTGATCACCGCGACCAGATCCAGGTCGGAACGAACCATCATCTGCGTCTCGGCATCCGGATTGTCGTCTTGTGCTTCCGGATAAAACGCGATCGGCTGGAAATTCTCGCGCAGATCGTAGTACTTCGTATTCCGGACGACCCCCACGATCTGAAAGTTGTACCGCTTCTCACCCCGATCGGCCGCGATCTGGAACGTTTTCCCCAGTGCGTCACCGCCAAACAGTTTTTTTACCGTCTCCTCGTTCACGATCGCTACTTTGGGGGATTGCCGGTTGTCTCGTTCATCAAAGTCGCGCCCCAGCAGGATCGGTGTTCCCGTGGTGCGGAAGTATCCGGGGCTTATGTTCGACTCCAAGACAAAGGTGTCGCTTTCTTTTCCGCCCACCACGACGTCGTTTTGCCAGCCGAAGCCCCTGACCGGTACGATCGACGTATCGGCCGCGCCGGTCACTCCGGGCAGCGCTCGTACCCGCTCCAGCAACAGTTCGCGGAACGCGACTCGCCGCTCCGGTGGGAGATTGAGCCCCGCGTAACCGATGTCCACCACGACCATGCCGTCGCGTTGAAACCCGGCATCGAGCGTCAGGATGTTGCGCAAGCTGCGCACGAATAGCACCGCGCCCACCAGCAACACCAGCGATAGCGAAACTTGTATGACCACCAGCCCACGTCGCAGGCTGAATCGTTCTCTGGTCGCAGTCAGCCCGCGGCCCGCCAAACTAACGATCGCGGCCGGTGCCGCGCTCGTAGCTTTCAATGCCGGCGCTAGCCCGAACAAGACGCACGTCAGCACCGCTAATCCGGCCGTGAAGCCCAGCACGCGCCAGTCCATGCCTAATTCAAGGAACATAG
>Ga0307474_10000047_pt1 | contig 89107 bp, 89 predicted proteins | sample atmos_gasesECM1C_2_FD_203312 | JGI IMG/M metagenome (GOLD analysis project Ga0307474, IMG submission 203312) | Hardwood forest soil microbial communities from Morgan-Monroe State Forest, Indiana, United States - atmos_gasesECM1C_05 | ecosystem: Environmental > Terrestrial > Soil > Temperate...
CAGGCTTTCATCGAACGTGGCGCCGACGATGATGTTGGCATCCTGGTCGGCCTCTTCGCGAATGCGCATAGCGGCTTCGTCGACCTCAAACAAGGTCAGGTCTTTTCCGCCGGTGATGGAGATGATGAGGCCGCTTGCCCGCTTGATCGAGGGATCCTCGATCAATGGATTGGAGATCGCAGCCACGGCGGCCTTGAGGACGCGCTTGTCGCCAGAAGCCTCGCCCCTGCCCATCATGGCTTTGCCCTTTTCGCGCATGATGGAGAGAACGTCGGCAAAATCGAGATTGATCAGACCTTCCTTGACGATGAGGTCGCTGACGCAGGCCACACCGGCGTAAAGTACGTCATCGGCAAGGGCGAACGCATCGGCGAATGTGGTCTTCTCGTTGGCAATCCGGAACAGATTCTGGTTCGGGATGATCAGCAGGGTGTCCACCTGCTTCAGCAGTTCCGCGATGCCTGCCTCGGCAAGGCGCATCCGGCGCCGGCCCTCGAAGTGGAATGGCTTGGTGACGACACCGATGGTCAGAATGCCCAGCTCACGCGCGGTCCTGGCTACGACGGGCGCGGCCCCGGTGCCGGTGCCGCCGCCCATGCCGGCAGTGACGAACACCATGTGTGCGCCGGCCAAATGATCCCGGATTGTATCGACGGTCTCTTCTGCTGCTGCGCGCCCCACTTCGGGGTGCGAGCCGGCGCCAAGGCCTTCGGTCACCCGAGTGCCCATCTGGATGAGGCGCCTGGCTTTCGACATGGTGAGCGCCTGCGCATCGGTATTGGCGACGATGAACTCGACGCCCTGCAGCCCGGCCGCGATCATGTTGTTGACGGCGTTGCCGCCGGCGCCGCCGACCCCAAACACGATAATGCGCGCCTTCAACTCGCGAATATCGGTGATGTCGGTCATGTCCGCCTCACGATTTCTCCGGCAAGCTGGGGATTGGGAAATGGGAGGATGCGGATAGCTACCCCCGAGCTTTGCGGTCTGCTTGCACCAACTCCGCGGCGAGATGTCCCAATCGACGTTGTCCCTGGCTCTCGGTCGAGTTCCCACCGCCGCCACCGGTCCGCAGGGAGCCTTCGAGCCGAGCCTTTGCCTCCCTGGCGGCCATCGTCTCGGCAGTCGCCTGCAAGAGCTCAACCATCAACCGTTCGGAGCGCTCGCGCTCGCGCTCGAAATCTGCCCGGTGGCCGGCTGATGTTGCTTCGAGCCTCGCGACATCCGCCTGCAATGCCACGATCCTTGCCACCAATCGGGCGCCATCGCTCGCCTCGTGACTGGCTGGTGACCGCGGCTTGTGCCGTATTTCGGCGAGATCCACGCTCACCATTGCTTTGCCATCATCCGAAAGCGAACGCGGCAACCGGAGCCGCTTGGCAAACGAACGAGCGGCCGCCGGCGAGATTCCGAGGCGGGCGCCAAGTGCAGCATATGTCAGCATTTCAACGGGCATCGGTTGTTCTCCTGGAACGAACCGGCCAACAGGCGGCTGTTAACCGAAAAGTAACCGCAGGCTAGGCTGCGTTGGTTAATAGATCGTTAACGGAGGCCCGCCTTTCGCAACGTGAGCGTGCGGCAACCGGGATGCGCGCCGGACCACTTGCCGGGTCTGCCCGGACAAGTTCATTTCGAGATAGTGAAGCGCCTTACATTTGTCCGCTTTTGGACGGGCTAGGATCAGCTCAGCTTCTTGCTTTCAAGGAGGCATCCGATGCTAAAGGCGATCAACGACCGAAACCCCGGACACAACGCTCGCGACCGGATGGTGATGCTTTTGGACTCTGTCTTCCCTACATCGAATGCGTCGCAAAGGGAGCGTGCTGACGGCAGACCGAAGCCACTCTGGAAGCAATTCGACGATACCCATCATTGGGATCCAACCGCGGAGGAATGGGTCCCCAACGATCCCAGCGATCGTCAAGTGATCGTCAAGTGATCGTCTTGTTCGACATGCGTCGGCGGCGGTTCTAAAGATGCGCGAGATAATGCGCCAGCGCCTCGATTTCCTCGTCGCTTAAGGGAAATGCGACATCGGCCATCACGGCTTGTCCCCCACCGACGCGCTTGCTGGATTTGTAGTCGTGCAGCGCCTTGACGAGATATTCCTCGCGCTGGTCGGCGACGCGCGCCGCCGCCTTGGTGCCGGCGAAGGTGTCGGTGTGACAGGAGGCGCAGCGCCGACCCACGGCCGCCTGCGCGCCCTTCTTCGACAGGTCGGGATTGTCGTCCGTTGCCGCCTTGGGCGGGGTCAGCGCGGCGAAATAGGCGCCAAGATCGCGGATGTCCTCGTTGCTGAGGCTCTCGACGATCGGCTGCATCTGCTCGTTCTTGCGGCTGCCGGCGCGAAAGAACACGAGCTGCCACTGGATGTATTGGTCGGGCTGGCCGGCGAGAGATGGGATATTCTCGGTCTGCGAGATGCCGTTCTCGCCGTGACAGCCGGTGCAGACCGCGACCTTCTCCTTGATCGCCGCGTCATCGGCGGCATGGGCAGGCAAAGCGCCGGCGAGTGCGGCCGCCAGCATTCCCATCAACGCGTTTCGCATATGCTTGATCCTTCGATGCAGACAACGCGCGACGCTCCGCGCGTGCCGCCAGCACGCTTCTTGTGTTGAAGCCAAATTGCGGCGAAAGCACCGACAGAAAGGCTGCGGTTGCCAGCAACCGCAGCCTCTGCTCAGTCAATCCTTCGCTACTTGCTGTAGCTGATGCGATAGATCGCACCCGCCCAGTCGTCGGCAACGAGGATCGAGCCGTCCTTGGCCAGGATGATGTCGTCGGGACGGCCGAGATAGCCCTGGTCACCCTCAAGCCAGCCGGAGGCGAACACTTCCTCCTTGGGGTTCTTGCCGTCGGGACCGACGATCACACGCACGATGCGGGCGCCCTGGTACTTATGCCGGTTCCAGGAGCCATGCTCCGCAATCAGGATGTTGTTCTTGTATTCGGCGGGGAATTGGTCGCCGGTATAGAACTTCATGCCGAGCGGAGCCACATGCGCGCCGAGATTCAAGACGGGCGGGGTAAACTCCGAGCACTTGTGACCCATCGCAAATTTCGCATCCGGCAGATCGCCCTCGTGGCAATAGGGATAGCCGAAATGCTCGCCGATTTTGGAGATCATGTTGAGCTTGTCGGAGGGTTTGTCGTCGCTGATCCAGTCGCGCGCGTTTTCCGTGAACCAGTATTTGCCGGAGCGCGGATCGACGTCACCGCCAACCGAGTTGCGAACCCCGAGCGCCCAGACCTCGGCGTTGCCGGTCTGCGGATCGACTCGGCGGATCTGCGAGACGCTGGTCGGAGGAATGCCGACGTTGAACGGAGGTCCGAACGGAATGTAGAACCAGCCGTCCTTGTCGGCCGCAAGATATTTCCAGCCATGCGCGGCGTAGGACGGCATGTCGTCGTACACCACCTTGCCCTCGCCGAGATTGTCGAGATTGGCCTCGGCATTGTCATATTTGATCAGCTTGTCGACCGCGATCACATAGAGCGCGCCATCTTTGAAGGCGAGGCCGGTCGGCATGTTCAAACCTTTGAGGACCGTCTTGACCTCGCGTTTGCCGCCGTTGTCCTTGATCGCATAGACGTTGCCTAGACCGAAGGAACCGACAAACAGCGTTCCCTTGTCGCCCCAGGCCATCTGCCGCGCCGCGAGCACGCCCGGCGCCCAGACTTCGACCTTGAAGCCCGGCGGCAGCTTGATCTTCTTCACCAGCGCCGCCAGCTCCGCCTCCGACGCGCCGGTCGGCGGACCGTTCGGCGGCGTCAGGCCCTTCTGCTGTTCGGTTTCGTCGCCGAGGAACCAGTCATCCGGCGGATGGGTCCAGAAATCCTTGGTGCCGGATTCGTAATGTTTGAGCGCCCGGCTCTGGTCCTCCTTCTGCTGGGCCTTTGCAGCGCCCACGCCCGCGATCAGCCCTATGGCCGCGAGCGCAATAATAGTTTGATGGAAAGGCGGTTTCATCGCGTCACTCCCCTGTACAGCCTGGTGGCTGCTGTTCATTTTGGACGTTTCGAGAGACGTACTTTGGCGTCTGCGAAGAGATCAGACGGCAAAAACTCTAGCACATCTTGAGCGGGTGAGAAGCGTGCAGCGTGTTGCGTGATGGCACGCAGCAAAAATTGAGACTGTGGTGCAATTTGCTAAGGCGATCTCTGGCGTAGCGCTGCAGCGCAATATTTGACATCGCAACAATATTTGACATCGCAAGATGACTGCCACCTCTTTGGGCGCCTTCCCAAGACCGAGCTGTCACAACGGATTGTTCACTCTCGGCCGCCCACCTTGTCTCTGGTGACGTAACGGATCGAACTCGCCGAGGAGTTCAGCGATCTTGGGAACGCGCGAGCACGTGATCGACCATCTCGCCGCACAGACCGAGATAGTTGGCAGGATCGCAGCAGCGGCGGATGGCGTCCACGCCGCCCAGCGCGTCAACGACCTCCGGCACGCCGGACAAAATATCAGCGAGATCGCCGCCGCCTTCGATCGCCTTGCGGCAGGCGTCATAGACGACATCATGCGCATGCTGTCGCCCGAGCACGGGCGCGGCCGCCATCATCACCGCCTCGGCAACTATCAGGCCGTGGGTCAGACCGAGATTGGCGCGCATGCGGTCCTCGTGAACGACGAGGCCGGCGAGCATGAACTTGGCGTTGGCGAGGGCCGACGCCGTCAGGTGAAAACTCTCCGGCAGCGACACCCATTCGAGATGCCACGGACCGGTCGCCCGCTCGAAATCATGGATCATGCCGTCGAGCATGGTTGCGACGTGCTGGCGGACGGCTTTCGCGGCCGCAAGAATAAGCTCGCTGGAAATCGGATTGCGCTTCTGCGGCATGGTCGAGGACGCGCCGCGTCCGGACACAAAGGGCTCCGACACCTCACCGAATTCGGTGGCCGACATCATCATGACATCGGTCGCGATCTTGCCGAGCGTGCCCGTGATCAGGCCGAGCAGGGTCACGACCTCCGCAATGCCGTCACGCGCGACGTGCCAGGTGATCGGCGGCTGCTGCAGGCCAAGCTCCTCGCAATAGAGCCGCTGCACCTCGAGCCCTCTGGCGCCGATCGAGGCCAGTGTGCCGGCCGCGCCGGAGAACTCGCCGAAGAGGATACGAGGCAGGGCTTGGGCGAGGCGCTCGATATGGCGGTCGATGGAGGAGAGCCAGACGGCCGCCTTGTAGCCGAAGGTGATGGGTAGGGCCTGCTGCAGATGCGTGCGCCCGGCCATAGGCGTGTCGCGATATTTTCGCGCGAGGTCGGTAAGAACTGCACGGATCGCGTGCAAATCTCGGTCGACGATGACGAGCGCAGCACGGATCTGCAGCACCGTGGCCGTATCCATGATGTCCTGAGTGGTCGCGCCCCAATGGACATAGCGACCGGCCTCGCCGGCGGCTTTGGCGAGCTGATGGACCAGCGGCAGGATCGGATAGCCGACGATCTCCGTCTCCTGGCGGAGCAGGTTGTAGTCGATCACGATGGAGCGGGAGGCCGCATCGACCGCCTTGGCGGCGTCGGGTGGAATGATGTCAAGCCGCGCCTGCGCGCGGGCAAGCGCCGCCTCGGCTTCGAGGTAGCGTCCCACCAGCGCCTCGTCGGAGAAAACCGCGCGCATCTCGGCAGTGCCGAACATGTCCCGGAACAGGGCGGAGTCGAAGACGGTGCTGGTCAATTTGCGCTCCCGATCGTTGATATCAGCTCATAATCGCCGCGACAGAGCTTGGCGAGCGGATCGCTGACAAATCCGACTTAAGGCGGCGCACGCAATATTCCTCTGATGTAATTGAGGCGCCGCCCCGTCTGGATCATTTAAGCGATCGTCATCTCACAGCGCCACCCGGCGCGAGAGGCGCGCTTCCAGCCGCTTTTGTTTCAAGCGGATTGAGGGCTGGAGCGCATTCTTCAATTCGGAACCAGGCTCAGGAGAGAGCAATGCAGGTTACGTTCACCAGGAAGGAGCCGCCGCAATGGCTGCTCGATATGTGGAAGGAAATCGACGACAAGACCTTCGGGAAGGGCTTTGACTGCTTCACCGAGGACGCCGTGTGCAATCTGGGCGTGGCGGATTGGAGAGGCCGCGAGGCCATTCGCGCCAATCTGAAGGCCTTCATCGACACCGGCTTCACAGCGCTGCATCACGTCACCGAATATTGGGACGGCGGCTTCCTGAAGGTGTTTCGCGGAACCGTCGACATGACGCCGGACAATGGTTCAGGGTCGACCGTGCATCCGACGATGACACATTTCTTCTACATGGACGAAACGGACAACACCAAGGTGCGCCACTGGCTGGGCGCGGTGGGTCCGGTCAGCTTCGGCTAGGATGCCTGCCCGATCAGGCCGGAAATCCTTCTGGCCCGATCGTCCTGCCCCTTTCAAGTCGGATCGGAGAGCCATGGTCACATCGATCGTCCAGAGCAAAGCGGCAGTCAACCATGCCGGAGCCATCCTGCGTCAATGGCGCGGCAGCCGCGGCAAGACGCAGCTCGACCTGTCTTTCGATTCCGGCATTTCACAGAAGCATATCAGCTTCGTCGAAAGCGGCCGCAGCACGCCGAGCCGGCAGACGCTGCTCGATCTGGCACAGGCGCTCGAGATCCCCTTGCGTGAACAGAACACGCTGCTGCTTGCCGCCGGCTACGCGCCAGTCCATTCGCAGGAGGCACTGGATGCGCCGGCCATGACGAGCATCACGAAGGCGCTCAAGCGCATGCTGCACCAGCACGAGCCGTTTCCAGCCATTGTCATGGACCGGCACTGGAACGTGCTCATGACCAACGACGCCAGCCCTCGGTTCTTCAACTGCTTCATCGACATGAATGCACGGCAGCCGCCGCGCAACCTCTTGCATCTGATGTTCGATCCCGCAGGCATGCGGCCCTTCATCGCAAACTGGAAGAATACGGCAAGGAGCCTGCTCACTCGCGTTCATCGCGAGGCTTTGGGCCGCGTGATCGATGCCGGGACCAGGAGCCTCCTGGACGAGCTTTCGAAATACCCGGACGTCGCGCCCGAATGGCGCACGCCAGCGCCGGATGATGCACTCCCCATGATCCCGCTCTCCTTCCGCAAGGGCGCCGTGACCCTGAATTATTTCTCGATGATCACGACGGTCGGGACGCCACAGACGGTCGCGGCACAAGAGCTGCGGCTCGAGTGCATGTTTCCGGCGGACGAGCAGACGGAAGCTGTGCACGTGCGGTTCGTTCAGGAGAATGCCGACGGCAGATCAGCACCGCGGCAACACTGACCTCAATATGCCTGGCGGCGGCAACGCGATCGACTGTTCGATGACGGCCTGGGTCTGGGCGCGTGTTTCGGTCACGATGCCTCTTTCAGCGACCGGCGGCATTTTAGAAAATTGGAGCGGGCGATGGGGCTCGAACCCACGACCCCGACCTTGGCAAGGTCGTGCTCTACCACTGAGCTACACCCGCATCCGTAAGAGGGGTTGGCGGCGGCTCCACAGCGCGCCGGCAACCGCAGTCGTATGCCAAATGCTGTCGGTGAATGCAATGCCCGCGAAGGGCTCAAATCCACCCAAAATTCGCTGGTCCCGGAGCCAGAGACGGTAAACTAGCCCGATTTTCGGGTTTTCGGACCCGGAATCCGCCACTTCTGGAGCAGCCGGGGCGGACGGGACCTCTAGATGGCCCGGAACGATTCGAGCCATTTGGCAAACCAGCGCCGTAAAGCCGTAGCCATTCCCTCGCGGCGCGCGAAGCCAAACCTCCCGACCTCCGTTCAACGTGGCCGCAGGAACCCGATTGAAATTTGCACTTGGACTGCCATCTAGAGCATGATCCGGAAAGGTGTGCGGCGGTTTTCCAAGAAAATCAGCTCAAGCAAAATCCTGGAGCACGATGACCGTTCATCGTGCTTCAGCTCAAGAGAATTTCAAACTCAGCGCGTGGGCCGTGCTAGAAGGCCCATTCCAGACATCGGATGAGGATCCCGTGACGATAGTAGAGCAGGGCAATGGGGCGGCGGGCGCCGCGCCTGATCTGATCAAGGAAACCACGACCCAGACCTTCGTGAAGGACGTGATCGAAGAGTCCCGTCGTCAGCCCGTGCTGATCGACTTCTGGGCTCCCTGGTGCGGTCCGTGCCGGCAGCTGACGCCGATCCTGGAGAAGGCGGTGCGTGCGGCCAAGGGCAGGGTCAAGCTGGTCAAGATGAACATTGACGAGCATCCGGCCATTCCGGGTCAGATGGGCATCCAGTCGATTCCGGCCGTGATCGCGTTTGTCGGGGGACAGCCGGCCGACGGCTTCATGGGCGCGATTCCGGAGAGCCAGGTCAACGCATTCATCGAAAAGCTGACGCGCGGCGTGCCGGCCGCGGGCGAGCCCAATCTCGCAGAGATCATCAAGGAAGCCGAGGCAGTTTTCGCCGAGGGCGATGTCGCAACCGCCGCGCAGATCTATGCCGAGGTGCTGGCGCATGATGCGACCAATATTCCGGCGCTCGCGGGCCTTGCGAAGTGCTACGTCGCAACCGACGCGATCGACAAGGCAAAGCAGACGCTGGCGCTGGTGCCGGAAGGAAAGCGCAACGACGCCGCGGTCAAGGCCGTGCAGGCCGCGATCGATCTTGCCGAGCAGGCCTCCTCGCTAGGACCGGTGAACGAGCTGGAGCGGAAAGTCGCTGCAAATCCGCTCGATCATCAGGCACGATTCGATCTCGCCACCGCATTGAACGCGGCGGGCAAGCGCCCCGAGGCCACCGACCAGCTGCTCGAGATCGTCAAGCGCGATCGCAAATGGAACGACGACGGTGCGCGCAAGCAACTCGTGCAGTTTTTCGAAGCCTGGGGTGGCGCCGATGAGGCTACCATCGCGGGACGCAAGCGGCTGTCGACGATCCTGTTCTCTTAACACCAGAGACCACCGGGGCGCGCAATGCCGACCAACGCCGATTATCGCGGGCCCGGCGACCTTCCCGAGGTGATTCCCGTATTTCCGCTGCCCGGCGCATTGCTCTTGCCGCGCGGGCAGATGCCGCTCAACATTTTCGAACAGCGTTACCTGTCGATGGTGGACGACGCGTTCCGCGATGGCCACCGACTGATCGGCATGATCCAGCCCGACGTCACCCACTCGCCGGACGAAGATCGACCGGTGCTGTTTCAGATCGGATGCGTGGGGCGCATCACCCAGCTCGCCGAGACCGGCGACGGCCGTTACATCCTCGAGCTGACCGGCGTCTCCCGTTTCAAGGTGGTCGAGGAGATGACGGTGCTGACCGCCTATCGCCAGTGCAAGGTGAACTATTTCCCCTTCATCGACGATTTCACCGCCCGCAAGGGCGAGGGCGCGGTCGACCGCGAGGCGCTGCTCGCCGTGTTGTCGGATTTCCTCAAGGCCAACAATCTCAAGGTCGATTGGGAAGGCATCGAAAGTGCACCCAACGAGGCGCTGGTCAACGCGCTGGCGATGATGTCGCCCTATGGTCCCGCGGAGAAGCAGGCAATGCTGGAAGCGCCTGACCTAAAGACCCGCGCCGAGATCCTGATCGCCATCACCCAGATCGATCTCGCCAGGAAGCGCACCAGCGGCGACCCGCCGCTGCAGTAGCGCGCTTGCGGCTTCAGGCCCGCGCCCGTCGGCCCAACAGGATATGCACCGACGTTGCGGGATCAAGCGGCTTCAAGTCCGGTTTCGCGGCCACCACGTCCTTCTTGGCCGTGCCATCCGTCTTAGCGGCGCCTGTGTCCTGCGGCGCGTCACTGGTTGCGGCCGGGCCGGCATTTTTCTGTGGAGCCGGTTGTTCTTTGACGAAGTGGGAGCCGCGGCAGACGCCGTCGTCGACTTCTCGGGCTTGTCGGAAGCCGCCGCGCTCTTCGCCGGCGAGGCCGCTCGCTTCTCCTTCAACTCGGCTTCGAGCGTCCAGATGCGCTGCTCCATCTGCTCCATTTTCTTGAACGGAACGATGTCCGACTCGATGTCCATCCGCCGGCGACGTCAATAGCCGGCGAAGGCAAGCGCCACCACCGCGCTCATGGCGACCCAGCCGACATGTCGCCCGCGCAGGGCCCAGGCGTTGCCGAGCGCGGCGGAGCCGAACACCACCGCTGACGTGATGATGATCCAGTGCCGCGCCACATCCGAGCCCATCCAGGGCGCGGCAGCCATCAGCGCGCCGCGGCCGATCCAGGCGACGGTGCCAGCCTGCCAGACGCCGTGTATCAGCGTAGCCAGCTGCTTCGGCTCGATCGAGGCGCGGGCGAAGACTTTCGTTTCGCCAAGCACGCCGTGCGCCAGCGACGTCGCGATGGCAAGCCACCCGGCACATTGCAGCAGGATGTCGCGCATTGATGCCTCCATTCTCTACGTTCTCAACCGCAAACATACAGTACTGTATGGTTATGCGATTGTCGCTGGCGTCTGTCAATACAGTAGTGTATGGTGCGACATCATGGCCGACCAACTCTCAGCAAAGGACTGGCTCGAGGCCGGCCTGGACGCGCTTGCCGCAAGCGGCTTCACGGCGCTCAAGGCCGAGCCGCTCGCGAAGGCACTCAACGTGTCGCGCGGCAGCTTCTATTGGCATTTCGCCGACCTGAACGCCTATCACTCAGCTATCCTTGGCCATTGGCGCGAGGTCGCCGCCGAGCGGATCATTGCCGACCTCGAACAGACGCCTGAAGGCGAGAACGCGCTTCGGCGCCTGCTGCGCCGGACGTTTTCCAGACCACTGGCCCTGGAAAGGGCGGTGCGCAGCTGGGCGACATCAGATGCACAGGCGCGGGCTGCGGTGCAGGCGATCGACCGCCGGCGGCTGGATTATGTCGAATTGTTGCTGAGGAAGTCCGGGCTGCCGGGCGACATTGCGCAGGCGCGGGCGCAGATCCTCTATTGGACCTTTGTCGGCTACGCACTCTCCGACAAGCCGCTACCGAAGGCGCGGCAGGACCTCATCCTCGACGAGTTGATGGGGATGGCCGTAAGGCAAGACGACACGCGTAGTCGAGCTGTGCTAGAAGCCAACCGTTGAAGTGCGACGGTGAGATGGGCTTTGCTTGAATTGGCTGGAGTCGGAAACTCGGTCCACCTCTCCCATAGGGAGAGGTCGGATCGCATCGATGCGATCCGGGTGAGGGGTTACTGTCCCCACCGACTGATGCGGCCCCTCACCCGGACTGCCCAGGACGATGCTTCGCATCCGACCTCTCCCCGCCGGGGAGAGGTGCACCACCGCAATCGACTGAGCTTCAAATGCTCAAGCCGGAGCCCCGATATGACCGCACCAGAACGCCCCGAAAACACCGTCGATCCCAAGCTCCTGGAAATCCTGGTCTGCCCAGTGACGAAAGGCCCGCTCGAATTCGACGCGGCAAAGCAGGAGCTGATCTCGCGCTCGGCGAAGCTCGCTTATCCGATTCGCGACGGCATCCCGATCATGCTGCCGGAAGAGGCGCGCAAGATTGATTAGACACCATTGATCGGGTTGCTCATGCGTACCGCTCTCGCCGCCCTCGCTCTTTTGCTTGCCGCATTCGCCGCGAACGTCTCCGCCGAAGAGAGCAAGGTCACCGTCGGCGCCATCGACGCCGTCCTGACGACGCCTGCCGGCGTCGAGAAACCACCGGTCGCGCTGTTGATAGCAGGCTCCGGATCCGTCGATCATGATGGCAACGGGCCACAGATGAAGCCCGCCACGCTGAAGAAGCTCTCCGATCAGTTGGTCGCGCGCAACATCGCGACCCTTCGCTATGACAAGCGCGGCGCGGGCAGCTGGAAGCTGCAATTCGGCAAGCCGGAGGATTTCCGCTTCAAGGACTATGTGACGGATGCGTCCGCGCTGGTGAAGTATCTGCACGACAGCGGCAAATTCTCGAAAATCATTCTGGTCGGACACAGCGAGGGCGGACTGGTCGCGATTCTCACCGCGGAGCAACAACAGCAGACGGTCGACCGTCTGGTGCTGCTCGCGACCGCCGCGCGCAAGCAGGGCGACATCTTGAAAGCGCAACTGGAGAAGAAGCTCTCGTCCGAGGCCTATGCGCCGGTCGCCAAGGCGATCGATGACATCATGGCCGGGCAGATCGTCAATCCGCTCCCGCCGGGCCTCTCCATCCCGCCCGCGATGCAGCCCGGCATCGCCTCAGCCTTCAACGAGGATCCCATCCCGCCGCTGCAAAAGCTGACGCTGCAGATCCTGATCGTCGCCGGCGGCCGCGACCTGCAGCTTGCGCGCGTTGACATGATCGCGCTCTCCACCGCCGCGCCCCAGGCGAAGACGGCGTGGCTGCCCGATATGAACCACGTGCTGGTCGACGTCACCGACGACGCCGACAATCTCGCCGCCTATGGCCAGTCCGATCGCCCGCTCGACGCCAACATGATCGACGAGGTGGCTGCGTTTATTCTGCAAAGCGCAGCGCGCTGAGACGCAACAGCGCGCCTAGCTCGTCATCGGCAATAGAGCAATCGCATACTATTTCATTCAGGTATCGTCTCGGACGGTTCCGCCAAGCTGACGTTGCAATTCCCGCAAGAGGTCCAGCACGGCTGAGTCGTGGTCAGAGTGACGACCACTAACATCAGCCTGAATGCAACGACCGCCATCCTCATCATCAGAGATGTAGAAATATGCGATCGGATCGCCGCTTTGAGAGTTTAACAGCCACGGCTCCACCTGGTTCGGAAGCGCCTTAGACAGCTCAATTCGAGCCGACTGTTTGTCGATCAGACCCTCAAGAAAATAGCTTTTCACGATCGCTCTCACGCTTTTCGTATCAACGAGTCCGCGACCCGATCAAAGCGCCTCGCCCTTCAACAGCCGCGGCACTTCGCCGGTGAGGCCGGCGGCCTGGCGGATGAACAGGTTTTTCAGGGGCGGGGTGCGGTCGACAACGCCGAGCCCGATGTCGCGCACGGTTCGGAGCAGGGTCGATTTGTTGGAGAACAGGAAGTTGAGCGAGTTGGTGGCAACGCCCATGGCCATGGTGTCGAAACGCCGCCAGCGCTGATAGCGCTCGAGCACGCTGGCTTCTCCTATGTCCATGCCGAGCCGCGCCGCATCGACCACGACCTCGGCCAGCGCTGCGACATCCTTCAGGCCCATATTGAGGCCTTGGCCCGCAATCGGATGAATCACATGTGCCGCGTCGCCGATCAGCGCAAGCCGATCGGCGATGAAGGCGCGCGCGACGAAGTAGGAGAGGGGAAAGGCGCGCGGCTTGTCGAGCACCTTGATGTCGCCGAGATGCAGGCCAAAACGCTCCTCGAGCTCCGGCAGGAATTCCTCCTCGGGTAGGCCGATGATGCGCGCCGCCTCAGCGCGTCTCTCGGTCCAGACCAGCGAGGAGCGCTTACCCTTCAGCGGCAGGATCGCGAAGGGACCGGCGGGCAGAAAGTGCTCCTCGGCGCGACCGCCGTGATCGCGCTCATGGCCGACGGTGACGACGATGCCGGATTGATCATAGTCCCAGCCATGGGTCGGAATGCCGGCGCGCTCGCGCAATTTGGAGCGGGCGCCATCGGCTGCGACCAACAGGCTCGCGACAATGCTACCGCCGTCGGCCAGCCGGACGTCGATGCCGTCGGGACGCGCTTCGTAGCTTTCGAGTGCGGTCGCCTTAAGCTCGACGCCGCTCGCCTCGGCATGCTTGACCAGGGCGTCGATCAGATGGCGATTTTCGACCATATGCGCGAACGGCTCGCCCGGCTCGACATGGCCGGCAAAAGTCAAGAACACCGGGCGTGTCGCATCGTGCAGGTTGGAATCGGTCACAACCATGTCGAGGATCGGCTGCGCTTCGCCCGCCACCTCGTCCCAGACCCCGATGGTCGCAAACAGCCGCCGGCAGGCGGCGACGATAGCGGTCGCCCGTGGATCTCGGCTCGGCCGGGTCGCGAGCGCGGGATCGGCGACAATGACGGGAACTTCCGGTCCAAGGCCCTGGCGCAAGCCCAGCGCCAGCGCCAATCCTGCAAACGCGCCGCCCCCGATTACGATACCTGCCTGTCCCGACATCGCCCAGTTCACCTTCCGGTCTTGCCCCAAGCTTATACCTGGGCGAAACAGGTGGGCGAAACAAGGCCTTCGTAGGCCTCTGGGACGTCATTCCGAGGCACGCGCCCGAACTCGGGTCTACCCAAGTTCGGATTTATATTGTCCAAGTCGGCAACAGCTGACTTGGGTGTGAACCCGGAATCTCGCGCCGTAACCTCTGGATTCCGGGTTCGCGCTTCGCGCGCCTCGGAATGACGGAACACTGGAAGCAAATATGTCGAAAAGCCTGATCGATCTCCTCGCCATTCTCGATATCGAACCGATCGAGGTGAACCTGTTCCGCGGCAACAGCCCGAAGACCAGCTGGCAGCGGGTGTTCGGCGGACAGGTGATCGGGCAGGCGATGGTCGCGGCCTGCCGCACGGTCGAGGGCCGGCTGCCGCATTCGCTGCATTGCTATTTCATCCTGCCCGGCGATCCCCAGGTGCCGATCATCTATCAGGTCGAGCGCTTGCGCGACGGCAAGAGCTATTCGACCAGGCGCGTCACCGCAATCCAGCATGGCAACGCCATCTTTTCCATCATGGTGTCGTTCCATGCCGAGGAGGAGGGCGCTTTCGACCACCAGGACAAGATGCCCGACGTGCCGCCGCCGGAGAAATTGACGGCGGAAGAGATCGCAAAGCAGCCGATGTTTCGCGAAATGCCGGAGTTCATCCGCCGCTATTACGAGTCCGATCGCCCGATCGAGCTGCGCCCGGTCGAGCTCGGCCGCTATTTCGGCCAGACGGTCGAGGACGGCCGCATCCATGTCTGGATCAAGACCGCGTCAAAACTGCCCGACGATCCGGCGCTGCACATGTGCGCGCTCGCCTATGCCTCGGACTTCTCCCTGCTCGATGCCGTCATGGCGCGCTACGGGCGAACGCTGTTCGACAAGCGCATGATGCCGGCAAGCCTTGATCATGCGATGTGGTTTCACCGCCCGTTCCGCGCCGACGAATGGCTGCTCTACGCCCAGGATTCCCCGAGCGCGCAGGGCGGCCGAGGCCTCACCCGCGGACTGATCTTCAAGCCGGATGGGACACTGGTCGCGTCGGTCGCGCAGGAAGGCTCGGTGCGCGAGCGGCGGTAGACTGTGACGGGCGTTGGTTGATGGACAGAGCCCGACTGAACTACCTCTTCAACTACACCCGCGGCAGCGAGCTTGGCTCCACGAGTTCCGTCTGCGAGGCCTGCCAGCGCAGGAGCCAGCGCACCACCCACGGAATCGGGATGATGAAGCTCGATGCGATCGCGGTGACGATCGCGCGCCACAGATATTGCAGGCCGGTGCCCTTGAACACGACTTCCCGCCTTGTGCCCTGGATGTTGCGGCAGAACCAGCGGATCATCGCGGTGTAGACCCAGGCCCAGCCGATGATGGTGACGATCGAGAGGGCGGCCAGGAGGTTCCAGCCGAAATAAGCCCAGAACGAGCCCGAGAAGCTCAAGCCCAGCGGCTGCCCGTTCGAGGCGAGATTAGCGACGAACCAGCGGATGAAGAGCCAATAAAGAACGAGCCAGACCAGGGAGACCAGATTGCTCAGCGCCTGGGCTTCGTCGGACAGCCAGTAAGCTGCGATGTCGAGGATGATGGCACCAAAGAACCACGGCGCCAGCGTCAGCGGCCGCCCGGTGAAGGAGAGGTTGGGCCGTCCCGGCACGTGCACACAGGACACCATCCAGTTTACATACCAGACGATCACCCAAGGCGCCGGAATGACGAGAATGGCGCCGATGGCGGTGACGATCGTCCGCCAGACATAGTCCCAAATGCCGAAATCGATCGAAATCGTACCGCCACCATCATAGCCGCCGGTGGTCGGAACCATACCGCCCGATCCGGGCACCGGAGGGAAAGCCGCGGCGCTGGACAACAGTCCGGGAACTTCGCCGGCGCTTTGCCAGGCCGCCATGCCCTCGCTCCAGACCAGCGTATCCGCCGTCACCGTGCCGCGGGCGATCAGGTCGCGGAGTTGCGCCTCGCTCACAGGGCCCTGCTGCTGCCCGCCCGCCGCATAAAACCAGGATCGCTCGGCCATTTCTTTCCCCATGGTTGGCTTTTGGATTGAGCGCGATCTCCGTGCAAACGCTTCGCGTTTCTCGCGAGGAAAACCGCCATACGCTTTGTGGCTGAACGCGGCCCTCCGGGTCCGGATCATGCTCCAGCGGGACTTGCGCGCCCGTGGGACCCATTCTGACCGACCCCGCGGCCCTGTACAGGGCCGAGTTACGAACAGGCGCCAAAACAGCTCCCCCAAAACCTTGCAACTTTCTTGTGCCATTTGCCCAGAAAGATGCCAGATTGCGCGGGTCACCGACCGACCCATCCGCAGAAGCCGAGGGACCGCCATGAAACTCGTTGTCGCCATCATCAAACCGTTCAAGCTTGACGAGGTGCGCCAGGCGCTGACGGCGATCGGCGTGCACGGCATGACGGTGACCGAGGTCAAGGGTTACGGCCGCCAGAAGGGCCACACCGAAATCTATCGCGGCGCCGAGTATGTGGTGAATTTCCTGCCCAAGCTGCGCATCGAAATCGCTGTTTCGTCCGACATTGCGGACAAGGCGATCGAGGTCATCACGGCGCATGCGCGCACGGGCCAGATCGGCGACGGCAAGATTTTTGTCACGCCAATCGATCACGCGCTGCGCATCCGCACCGGTGAGACCGACAGCGACGCACTCTGAACTCGCTCTTTCTTCATAGCGTAGCGGCAACGGCATCGCCTCGTCGTGCGTCTCTCTGCGGGCGCCAACGGGGATCATGAGCATATTCGTGCCGCTGCGGGTGTTGCAGGAGCACGAGCTTGAGGGCGTGGATATTTCGCAGCCTGGCGAGGCGCGGCAAAAGCGCATGATCCGCAAAGCAGCGCCCAAAGCGTAGCTTTGCATCCGCTCGCCCCATAATCCATCCGTTGCTGCTGTCGCAGTAAGCAGGATTACGTCGGCAGGTTGACTTGCTCACGATTTAATCATCGTGACTGCAATTTAGGCTGGTAGAAATCTCATCTACGGGCCCGCCGCTCGCGGAGCGCGAAAAGACCCGCGTTCATAATCCGTTAGGGAGCATGCTCGTTCTGGCACGGCATTTGATTATGTGGTCCCGGCTGTGCCCCGCGTCGTGATTTTCTCGCGTGGTGAACCTCAGTCGAGTACGCCCGGTCACGTCCGCACCGGGTCCAAGCGGGGATAGGACCTATGAAAATTGTTATGGCGATCATCAAGCCATTCAAGCTCGAGGAAGTCCGTGATGCATTGACCGCCATCGGCGTTCACGGTCTCACGGTAACGGAAGTCAAGGGATATGGCCGGCAGAAGGGCCATACCGAAATCTATCGCGGTGCTGAGTATGCCGTGAGTTTCCTGCCCAAGATCAAAATCGAGGTCGCCATCGCCTCCGATCAGGTCGACAAAACCATCGATGCCATCATCTCGGCGGCCAAGACAGGCCAGATCGGTGACGGCAAGATCTTCGTCATCAACCTTGACCACGCGGTACGCATCCGCACCGGTGAGGCCGACGCCGCGGCCCTCTGATACCGCGCTTAACCTTTATCATTCAGGAGTAAGTGAAAATGACGTTTAAGCGTCCCACCCGCGCGGGCTGGGCAGCCCTCGCGATTGCAACGCTCTGCATTGCAGGCTTCGTCGACGTTGCGTTTGCCGAAGATGCGGCACCCGCAGCGGCCGCCGCACCGGTCTCCAACAAGGGCGACGTGGCCTGGATGCTCACATCCAGCGCGCTCGTTCTGATGATGTCGATTCCAGGCCTAGCCTTGTTCTATGGCGGCCTGGTTCGCACCAAGAACATGGCATCGGTGCTGACGCAGGTCTTCGCGATCGTCTCCATGATCGGCGTGACCTGGACGATTTATGGCTACTCGCTCGCCTTCGGTGACGGCGGAAGCATGACGCCCTGGATCGGCGGCTTCGCCAAGGCCTTCATGCATGGTGTCGATGCCAGCTCGACCGCGGCGACCTTCTCCAACGGCGTGGTGATTCCGGAATACGCTTATTTCGTGTTCCAGATGACCTTCGCGATGATTACGCCGGCTCTGATCGTCGGCGCCTTCGCCGAGCGCATCAAGTTCTCGGCCGTGATGCTGTTCATCCTTTTGTGGTCGACCTTGATCTACTACCCGATTGCGCACTGGGTCTGGTACGTGGCCGCTCCCGACGACGTCGCAGCCGCTGCCAAGGCGCTCGCCGCCGCAACGGATGCCGCGGCGAAGACCGCAGCGCAAGCCAAGCTCGACGAAGTCACGGGCAATGTCGGCTGGCTCGCCGGCGCCGGCGCCCTCGACTTTGCAGGCGGCACGGTCGTGCATATCAACGCGGGTATCGCTGGCCTGGTCGGCGCTCTGATCATCGGCAAGCGCGTAGGCTATGGCAAGGACCTGATGGCCCCGCACTCGCTGACCATGACCATGATCGGCGCCTCGCTGCTGTGGGTGGGCTGGTTCGGCTTCAACGCCGGATCGAACCTGGAAGCCAACGGCACCACGGCGCTCGCCTTCGTCAACACCATGGTTGCCACCGCAGGCGCCGCGCTCTCCTGGCTGCTCGCAGAATGGATGTTCAAGGGCAAGCCGTCTCTGCTCGGCATCTGCTCCGGCGCGGTTGCGGGCCTTGTTGCGGTCACGCCGGCTTCCGGCTTCGCCGGCCCGATCGGCGCGCTGGTGCTAGGTCTCGTGGTGTCCCCGATCTGCCTGTTCTTCGTCTCGACGGTGAAGAACGCGCTCGGCTACGACGACGCGCTCGACGTGTTCGGCGTGCACTGCATCGGCGGCATCGTCGGTGCGCTCGGCACCGGCATTCTGGTCAATCCCGCGCTCGGTGGCGTCGGCATCACCGACTACACCAACATCACCGGCAACAACGCCGGCACCTACGATCTGGTCACCCAGATGATCGCCCAGGGCAAGGCGGTGCTGGCAACGCTGATCTGGTCCGGTGTCGGTTCGGCGATCCTCTACAAGGTCGTCGATCTGATCGTCGGCCTGCGTCCCTCGGTGGAGGAGGAGCGCGAGGGTCTCGACATCAGCGATCACGGCGAGCGCGCCTACAACATGTGATTCCTCCCGGGGCGCGATCCCCCTGGGGTTTCCTTGGGGGTCGCGCCCACAACTTCGGTTTGGGCACATACCCGGCAACGCCCCGACCGTTGAGGGGCTCCAGCGAAAGTTGGAGCCCTTTCTTTTTTGAAAAAAGAGATTGCAAAGCTGCATCCAGGCATCGAAATGGAAAAAAACCAGGAGGACATATGAAAGTGGAAGGCGGATGCTATTGCGGTGCCGTGCGCTATGCCGTCGAGGGCGATGCGATGATGAAGGGGCAATGCCATTGCCGCGAATGCCAATATATCTCAGGCGGCGCGCCCAACGTGTTCGTGGCCATGCCGGCCGATGGCTTCAGCTATACCAAGGGAAGCACGAAGCAATTCACCCGCAAGGATCTGGAACGCCCGGTCACCCGTGAGTTCTGCGCCGAATGCGGCACCCACATGCTGACCCGCGTGCCGGGGCTGCCGATGATCGTGCTGAAGGTCGGCACCTTCGACGATCCGAGCCTCGGCCAGCCGCAGATGGCGATCTACACCATCGACAAGCAGGTATTCCACCAGATCCCCGAGGGCATGCCGGCGTTCGAGCGGCTGCCGCGGCGGTAACGCTGGCAGCAACCACTCATAATCTTGGGTGGCGAAGCCCGCCGGAAAGTGGTTTCTCGGTCGTCAGCGACACCAAAATCGTCGCTGGCGTCGATGGTTAATCGCGTCTTAACCTCGCCTTATCTATGGTGATTTGATCCGCCTTCCCGGCCGGTCCGATTATGATCGGCGGTCTTTTGAGTATTGGCGCCCTACAGTATGGCTATGACCGCTTCATCCCGTGTACCGCAAGGCGCAGCCGGTTCCCAAGGCACCGAGGACACCGAACGCTCCCCCTTTGTCCGCACGGCGGAACTGTTGGCGCCCTATCAGCCCGGTAAGCCCTTGATTGCACTTTCATTGGGCGAGCCGCAGCACGCGGTGCCGGATTTTGTCGGACCGGTGCTGGCGCGGCACACTGCCGAATTCGGCCGTTATCCGCTAGCCAAGGGCATCGAGCCATTCCGCAAGGCGGCGGCCGGCTGGCTCGGCCGTCGCTTCAACCTGCCCCGCGCAGTCGACCCCGAGAGCGAGGTTTTGGTGCTCAACGGCAGCCGCGAGGGGCTGTTTTTCGCCGCCATCACGGCAACCCGATATGTCGGGGAACGTCGGGGCAGGCCGGCGATCCTGATGCCGAACCCGTTCTATCCGGTCTATGGCGCGGGCGCCCGCGCTGCCGGCTGCGAGCTCGTCTATCTGCCGACCACTCTCGCCAACGGCTTCCTGCCCGACCTCGACGCAATCGATGAGACCACGCTCGCGCGCACCGTGGCGTTCTACATCGCCTCTCCGGCCAACCCGCAGGGATCGGTGGCTTCGCCCGACTATTTCAGGAAGCTGAAGCAGCTCGCCGACCGCTACGGCTTCGTCATCCTCAGCGACGAATGCTACTCGGAGATCTACACCCGCGAAGCGCCGGGCAGCGCGCTCGAGCATGCGGGCAATGATTTCGCCCGGGTCGTCGTGTTCCAATCGTTGTCAAAACGCTCGAACCTGCCGGGCATGCGCGTCGGCTTTGCCGCCGGCGACAAAATGTTTCTCAAGCTGTTTCATGAGCTGCGCAATGTCGCGGCTCCGCAAGTGCCCGTGGCGCTGCAACATGTCGCGGTCGCAGCCTATGGCGACGAAGCTCATGTTGAGGAGAACCGCAGGCTCTATCGCATCAAGTTCGATCTCGCCGACCAGATCCTGGGCGCGCGCTACGGCTACAAGCGGCCTGCCGGCGGCTTCTGCGCCTGGCTCGACGTGTCGAACCTAGGCGGCGACGAAGCTAACACGGTGAAACTCTATCGCGACGCCGGCGTGCGCGTCATTCCCGGCAGCTATCTCGCGCGGCAGCAAGCCGACGGCTTCAATCCGGGCGCGGGCTATATCCGCCTGGCACTCGTTTCCGACAGCGAATCGACGGCCGAGGCGCTGCATCGCCTGGTCGAAACACTCGGATAATCGCGGGGGCACAAAGGGCATGCCGGCGATCGAACGTGTCATTCCCCTGGTCGGCCACCTGCCGACCTCGATACGCGACGCGCTCGCACGCCGCCTGCGCGAGCTTGCAGGCCTCGGCCTCGTCACCGTCGCCGGCCTGATGGCGGCGGCGCTGATAACCTGGTCGGTGCACGATCCCTCACTCAGCCACGCCACGTCGCGCGGCATCCATAACATCATGGGCTTTCCCGGCGCGATCGGCGCCGACCTCTTGATGCAAATCCTGGGGCTGGGAGCGATCATGCTGATCCTCCCAATCGCGATCCGCGGCTGGCGCATGATGAATCATCGCCCGTTCGACCGCGAAGCGCTGCGCTACGGCTGCTGGGTGTTCGCAACCGTAACGGCTGCGGGATTTGCGAGCTGCTGGCCACACAACGGCGCCTGGCCCTTGCCGACGGGACTCGGCGGCGTCGTTGGGGACGCGCTCGTGCGCGCACCGGCTGTCGTGTTCGGACCGCCCGGCTTCATCTATCGCCTGGTGCTCGGCATCATCTTCCTTTTCGTTACCATTGTGACGCTCGCAATTGCCGGTGGCTTCGGTGCGCAGGAAGCGGATGAGGAGGAAGCAGAACTGGCGGACAGCGCACCGATCGAGGAAGATGAGGACGAGCGCGGCTCGGTCTCGCTGGGCTGGATTTTCCACGCGTTGATAAGCGCAAAGGCCCGGCTGACCTGGCTCGCCATCCGGCTCTATCGGATGCTCGTATCGAGCGACGCCCAGCCGCGGTTGTCATACAAGCGTCAGGAGCCCAATCTCGGCGGCAAAGCACCCTCGATCGCACCCAATGCGCAAGGCGATTTCGAGGACGAGGAGGAAGAAGAGACCGAGGACGACGAGGAGGAACAGGAGGCCCCGCGCAGCCCGCGAAAGAAGGCCGCCCCGCGCACAGCCTCGCGCAAGGCCGACAAGTTCGAGCTGCCGTCGGTCTCCATGCTTGCCGCGCCCAAAGCGGCCGACCGTCAGCCGCTCAGCAAGAGCGAATTGGAGACCAATTCGCGTGCGCTGGAAGGCGTGCTGCAGGATTTCGGCGTCCGCGGCGAGATCGTCAAGGCCAATCCCGGCCCCGTCGTCACGCTGTACGAGCTCGAACCGGCGCCGGGCATCAAATCCTCGCGCGTCATTGGCCTTGCAGACGACATCGCGCGCTCGATGAGCGCGCTGTCGGCACGCGTCGCCGTCGTGCCCGGCCGCAACGCCATCGGCATCGAATTGCCGAACGCGCATCGCGAGAAGGTGTACTTGCGCGAGCTTCTGATCGCCAAGGAGTTCAACGAATCAGTGGCAAAACTGCCGCTGTGTCTCGGCAAGAACATCGGCGGCGAATCGATCATCGTCGACCTCGCACGCATGCCGCATCTTCTGATCGCCGGCACCACCGGCTCCGGCAAATCGGTCGCCATCAACACCATGATCCTGAGCCTGTTGTATCGGCTGCGCCCCGACCAGTGCCGCCTGATCATGGTCGACCCGAAGATGCTTGAGCTGTCCGTCTATGACGGCATCCCCCATCTTCTCACCCCCGTCGTCACCGATCCGAAGAAAGCAGTGGTCGCGCTGAAATGGGCGGTTCGCGAGATGGAAGAGCGCTACAAGCGCATGGCCAAGCTCGGGGTCCGCAACATCGACGGCTACAATGCGCGGCTTGCAGAGGCAAAAGCCAAGGGCGAGGAGCTGACCCGCACGGTGCATACCGGCTTCGACAAGGAGACCGGCAAGGCGATCTACGAGGAAGAGAAGCTCGATCTCGATCCCCTGCCCTACATTGTCATCATCGTCGACGAAATGGCCGACCTGATGATGGTCGCCGGCAAGGACATCGAAGGCGCGGTGCAGCGCCTCGCACAGATGGCGCGCGCCGCGGGGCTGCACGTGGTCCTCGCGACCCAGCGCCCCTCGGTCGACGTCATCACCGGCACCATCAAGGCGAACTTCCCGACCCGCATCTCCTTCCAGGTCACATCCAAGATCGACAGCCGCACCATCCTCGGCGAAATGGGCGCCGAGCAGCTGCTCGGCCAGGGCGACATGCTTTATATGGCGGGCGGCGGACGCATCAGCCGCGTGCACGGCCCGTTCTGCTCCGACGAGGAAGTCGAGAAGGTCGTACGTTATTTGAAGACGCAAGGCTCGCCCGAATATCTCGAAGCGGTCACCGCGGAAGAGCCGAGCGAGGAAGATGGCGCGGTGTTCGACGCCACCGGCATGGGCGCTGGCGGCGGCGAGGCCGATTTGTTCGCGCAGGCCGTTGCGATCGTCAAGCGCGACCGCAAGGCCTCGACCTCCTACATTCAGCGCCGCCTGCAAATCGGCTATAACCGCGCCGCCTCGCTGATGGAGCGTATGGAACTTGAGGGCATTGTCGGCCAGGCGAACCACGCCGGCAAACGCGAAATTCTGGTCCCTGAGGAAGAAGGCGGTTTTTAGTTTTCAATAGCGTTCAGGCGGATGAAACTCTGAGGGCGACACAAGCGCAATGCGCTTTAGGTCTTTGATTAAGCGTGATCTTTTTCGGAAAACCGCTATACACTTTTCCGGATCACGCTCTTATTTCACGGAAAGGCCATATCTCCCATCGCCAAACCAAGATAAAGTAGCTCGAATCCAGGCAGGACGACGCGTTGCATAAAAATCCAGAAATTCGATCGACCGAATCATCCGCGTCGTGCGGCGCCTCTGTGGTGGCGCGGCTTTTGATTGCGGCATCCGTGATCGCGCTTGCCGTGCCGTTGTCGGCGCAGACCGCGCAGGTGCCGCAGCAAACCGTCCCGGTGCCGAAGCCGGCGCCAAAAGGCCGCAACAACACGCAGCTCTCAGCCTCGGATATGCAGCGCGGCCCGTCGATCACAGGCACGACGCCTGCGGCGCCGCCCGAGCCGATCATTCCCGATCCGCGCCGCAATGTGCCTTCCAGCATTTTTACGACCTTCGATGCCAATCAGAAGGCGCAAGCCGCCAAGGTCAGCAGCTATCTGTCTTCGCTGCAGACATTGGTCGGAAACTTCGTGCAGGTCGGCCCCGACGGCAGCAAGACTACTGGTGACTTCTTTATCCAGAAGCCGGGCAAAGTGCGCTTCGAATACGACCGGCCGACCCCGATCGAGATCATCGCCGACGGTTCGTCGCTCGTCGTGCGCGACCGCAATCTCGCAACCCAAGACGTCTATCCTTTGTCGCAGACGCCGCTGCGTTTTCTCTTGTCCGACCGCATCGACCTGATGAGGGACACCAATGTGGTGAGCGTCACCGCCGATGACGTCTTCGTCAGCGTCACCATCGAGGAGAAGCAGGCCCTCGTCGGCACCAGCCGCTTGATGCTGATGGTCGGCGCCAAGGACGGCCAGCTCAAGCAATGGACCGTGACCGATCCGCAAGGCTACGACACCACGGTCGCCGTCTACAATCTCGACTCCACCAAGAAGGTCGATCCCGGCCTGTTCAAGATCGACTTCACGAAATATCCGGGCTCGCCGGGTTAGGCACGGTGTTTCCCGCGCGGCTTACCTCACCCAGCGGGGAGAGGTGTAGGAGCCAGCTTTCGTGGCGATAAACACGTGGATGACCGGGAGGCGCCTTGCCCTATCGGCAATCGACAGCCGTTCCATCCGTGCTAAGACGCAGTTCCCATGCGTCTTTCCCTCACAACCTGGAATATCAACTCGGTGCGGCTGCGCATCGACCTGGTCGCAAAATTCATCAAGGCGGCGCGGCCCGATGTGCTGTGCCTGCAGGAGACCAAATGCATCGACGACGCGTTTCCGCTCAAGCGCTTCAGGCGGCTCGGCTATGAGCATGTCGCGCTGAACGGGCAGAAGGGCTATCACGGCGTCGCCATCATCTCGAAGCTGCCATTCGACGCCACCGATATCAGAACCTTCTGCGACAAGATCGACTCGCGCCACATCTCGGTCGCGTTCGGCGAGAAGGCGCAGCTGACGGCACCGCTGGTGTTGCACAATTTCTACGTCCCTGCGGGCGGCGACATCCCCGATCCCCAGGAGAACCCGAAATTCGACCACAAGCTCAAATTCCTCGATGAGATGAAGGCCTGCGAGCCCCTGCATCCGCGCGGCTACGATCGCCACGTCCTGGTCGGCGATCTCAACGTCGCGCCGTATGAGAACGACGTGTGGTCGCACAAGCAGCTTTTGAAAGTCGTCTCGCATACGCCGATCGAATGCGAGAAGCTGCTCGCAGCCCAAAATCACGGCGAGTGGTTCGACGTCGCGCGGGAGCGGATCCCGCTTTCCGAAAAAGTCTACACCTGGTGGAGCTACCGCGCCGCCGACTGGACCGTCGGCGACCGCGGCCGAAGGCTCGATCACATCTGGGTCTCGCGCGCGCTGAAGGATCACGTCAGCGATTTTCAGATCCTGCGCGCCGCCCGCGGCTGGGAGCGACCGTCGGACCACGTGCCGGTGACGGTGACGCTGGAAGTGTGAGCTCTCGCCGTCGCCCCGGCTGCCCAGTGCGCAATTGCGCCCGGGGACCGGGGCCCCTAACCACAGGCTTGTGCTATTGCGCCGGGCGGCCGACGCGATCATCTTATTGATCGATTCCGCGGATCAGGGTCCCGGCCCCCGTGCGCAATTGCGCACTAGGCCGGGACGACGAGTAGCGCCTTCGGGAGCCTACATGGACACAGAGAGTCGCATTCTCGCAACGAGGGTTGCTTTTGCGATCGGACTCTTGCTGACGTCGCCGAGCACCCACGGCGTCATGTCCCCTGCCACAGCGCAACCGACCGCGCTTTCAGCTCGGCAAGCAGATGCGCTCGAGGCCTATAATCACGCCTTGAGTAATTTCAAATCGATCCTCGCCGAGCGGCGCCGCCAGATCGATGCGCATCAGGAGCTTCCGAACCTGCCGGGACAAGCGCTCTACCTCGCACGCATCGACATGATGAGCACCTACAAGGACCTCACGGACGCGTTGCCGTCGAAGATCGGGCGACCCAACAAGTTCAAGATCCCCCCGCAATATTTTGACGCCGACAATGAGCCGCTGGTCGATGAGTACAGGGCCCTGTTCGACATCATGGAGGCTCCGCCTGCCTACGCGCAGAAATCGGCGACGCCGTTCAAGGACGTGGTCGAGCTCGGCACTGCGATCGCGCGAGCGAAGGGTCTGGATGCGGCCGACGCTGACGTGGCAGGCCGCATCAGCCTCGGACTGTTCTTCGCCGAGACGAGCGGCACTCAGAATGCCGGCAATGCCCGCTCCAATAGCTACAAGGGCAGTTTCCAGACATCCCCGTCCGAAGATCGAAACGGCCAGAAAAAATGGGGAGTCTTTAAGGAGCGCATCGCGGCGTTCGACCGGCAATTGATCGCGCGCGATGACAAGGAGGAGGGGCGTGCCGCCGGCATCGATCAGCGGTACAACCACTGGACGGCCGTGAGAAACGGCTTGATGAATGCCCACGCCGAGCTTTTCGGGCAAATACCGGCGATCGTGAAAACGCTGCCAGACACGATCGATCAGATGAAATTCTTCGAGCTGATCCAGATCATACCGACACCTGCACGATCCGCCCTCAGATCGGGCAATTTGCTTGACTATCGCATCTCCGAGCCGCGCATCATGGGCTATCTGCGCAACAACGGCATCTTCGCGCTTGGCCAGACCGAGAGGACCCGCACATCCGCAAGCTTCCGCGAAATCTTCGATGCGATGTGGCTCTTCAACATCAAGTTCGAACAGGCGCGGGCGAAGTTTGAGGAGATCAGGTCGCGATAAGCGGTAGGGCGGATTAGCGCCAGCGTAATCCGCCGTCAGGCTCTCTTACGTTGCGGCGGATTACGCTGCGCGAATCAAGAGAAGCCCGCCCAACCTCTGGCGTCATTGCGAGAGTAAGCATGTTGATCGGCGACTGCGCTAGTTGGCCCTGCGCGCACGCACGTAGGCGCGCTCGCCGCTTGAAGGATGAAACCAGACATCGAGGGTTTCGCCGGAGGAGGGATCGACGAAACGCTCCTCTGTCAGCACCCAGTCCGGACCCGGCGGGGCATCGAGCGGCACGCGTTTGTAGCCGCCCTTTCGGAAGAGCAGCCAGATCACCACGATCAGCACAAAGACCCCGAACGGGATCGAAAAGCCCATCATCGCGCAGGCTCAACCACCGCGGCAGTTCCGTAAGCAACTATCTCGCTCATGGTGTTGCCGATCTCGGCGCTGTCGAAGCGCATCATGACGATCGCATTCGCGCCCATTGCGGTCGCATTCTGCACCATGCGGTCCAGCGCATGGCGGCGGGCCTCCTCCAGCATCTGGGTGTATTCGTGGATTTCGCCACCCACGATCGAACGCAAGGAGGCCATGAGATTGCCGCCGATCCCCCGGCTGCGCACCACCACGCCGAAACATTGCCCCAGCATCCGCACGGTGCGATAGCCGGTCACGTTCTCAGTTGTCACGACGATCACTTGGGCTCTCCCACTTGGCTCTCCGCCTGGTTTGCGTCACGCGCAGTTCGTATCGTAGGGCGGATTAGTTAGTTAGCGCCAGCGTAATCCGCCGCTATGTGCGGGACGCAACAATGGCGCAAAGCGCTACCACTAACCAGAGCTATCCACCTCCGACATCGGCTGCATGGCGGCGGATTACGCTGGTGCTGATTCCGCCCTACACACTTTCATCGAAACCTCGCCTATCCTATTGTGACAACATCCGCCGCTGGATCTTGAGATCATGAGCCGCTTCTGGAGTCCGGTCGTCCACAGACTGTCGCCATACGTCCCCGGCGAGCAGCCGAAGCAGGACGGCATCGTCAAGCTCAACACCAACGAGAACCCTTACCCGCCTTCGCCTCACGTGCTGGCTGCGATCACCGCTACAACCGATCGCCTGCGCCTTTACCCCGATCCGCGCGCGTCCCGTCTGCGCGATAGCATCGCGGCCCATTACGATGTGGCGCCTGAAGAGGTGTTCGTCGGCAACGGCTCCGACGAGGTGCTGGCCCACACCTTCCAGGCCCTGCTCAATCATGATGCGCCGCTATTGTTTCCCGACATCACCTACAGCTTCTTCCCGGTCTATTGCCGCCTTTATGGCGTCAGTTACGAGGAAGTGCCGCTTGATGCCGCGATGAGGGTGCAGATTGCCGACTACCAGCGGCCATGCGGCGCCATCATCTTGCCCAATCCGAACGCGCCCACCGGCATAGGGCTTCCGCGCGCAACGATCGAGGCGCTGATAGCCGAGCATCCCGAGCAGCTCGTGGTAGTCGATGAGGCCTATGTCGACTTCGGCGCCGAGAGCGCCGTGCCGCTGGTCGCGCGTTACGACAATCTGCTCGTCACCCAGACACTCTCGAAGTCGCGGTCGCTGGCTGGACTGCGCGTTGGCTTTGCCATTGGCCAACGTCCCCTGATCGAGGCGCTGGAACGGGTAAAGGACAGCTTCAACTCCTATCCCATCGATTGCCTCGCAATATCAGGTGCCGTAGCCGCCTTCGAGGACGATGCATGGTTTGCCGAGACGCGCCAACGCATCATGGCCAACCGCGAGCTACTTGCCCGTGCCCTCTCCGAGCTCGGCTTCGAGGTTCTGCCGTCCCAGGCAAACTTCGTCTTCGCGCGCCATTCGACCCGTGCCGGTGCACAACTTGCCGCCCAGCTTCGCGAACGCGGCGTTCTGGTGCGGCATTTCCAGAAGCCGCGGATCGAAAACTTCCTGCGCATTACGGTTGGAACGGAAGAGCAATGCGGCCGCTTGATTGCGCTGCTGCGGGATTTGATCTGAGTGTTTCGCTTCGAGCGCCGCCCGGCGGGGCGTCCAGTATTCCAGAGACTACTCGGCTTGAACTCTGGCGTCTCTGGATTACTGGATCGTCCGGTCAAGCCGGACGATGACCTCGGCACGAAAAAATTGCCTGTTTGAAAATTGAACTGATAACGCGACGTGTGTGTGTGGCACGACGCCTACGTGCTCAGCTTCGCGCCGGCCACCAGGATATCGCTGGCGATCTGGCTGGAGCGGAGTGCGAACTCGTCGCGGAGCCTGCGGGCAGCCGCAGGGTCGCTTTCCAGCACACGCTGGAACAGGCTGCGGGCGATGCGGATGACGGATGAATGTTCGAGCGCAGTCGCGGTGGAGGGACGGCGCATGGCGACGACCAGCGCCAGTTCGCCGAGCAGTGAGGCCGGCCCGGCGGTGATTTCGGCGCCGGCGTCGTCCTCAATGCGGAAGGAGCCGCGCTGCACCACAAAGCCGCAGTCGGCCTCGTCACCCTGGTTGAACAGCGTGTCGCCGCGGGCAACCTCGCGCTGCTCGGAGCCGATCGCAAGCATGCGCAACGACGCGCCGCCTAGCAGGTGCAGCGTCGGGACCCGCGCCAGCAGCGCGACATCATCTTCGATCGACATTCAGGACCGGTGATCGGGACACTTTCTCGGCGAATCGGTGTCCCGAATCGTATCACGGCACCAGCTTGTAGCCACCGGCTTCCGTTACCAGGATCTCGGGATTGGCCGCGTCCTTCTCGATCTTCTGGCGCAACCTGTAGATATGGGTTTCGAGCGTGTGGGTCGTGACGCCGGAATTATAGCCCCACACCTCCTGCAATAGGGTCTCGCGCGACACCGGAAGCTGACCGGCGCGGTAGAGGAAGCGCAGGATCGCGGTCTCCTTCTCCGTCAGCCGCACCTTCCGCGCATTGGCGCCGGTGAGCATCTTCGAGCCGGGCCGGAAGCTGTAGGGGCCGACCGAGAACACCGCGTCCTCGCTCGCCTCGTGCTGGCGCAGCTGGGCCCGGATGCGGGCCAACAGCACCGCAAAGCGGAAGGGCTTTGCGACGTAATCATTGGCACCGGATTCAAGGCCAAGAATGGTGTCGGAATCGGTGTCATGCCCGGTCAACATGATGATGGGAGCCTTGAAGCCGCCTTTGCGCAAGGAGCGCACCACTTCGCGGCCATCGGTGTCGGGCAGCCCAACATCCATCAGCACGAGATCAGGAGAATTGGCTTTGGCAGCGCTGGCGCCCTTGGCACCGGTATCGACAGCAGAAGCCTCGAACTCGTCGTGCAGCGACAATTGCTCCACCAACGTATCGCGCAGATCGGTATCGTCATCCACGATGAGGATCTTGCGGGCATTGGCCATAGGTACATCCTTTAAGAGGGCGGCGGCGGGAGCAAATAGGCTGACGACCGGCCCGGTTCTTGCGGTGGGGCCACCTCCAGTGGATACGCTTGAGGTAAGCGGCCGTTACCGATTCACAAGTCGGCTCTTTACTTTACTCCAGAAAAGCAGGTGGTTCAGGTGAATGTCCTGTAATCCAGCGGATAACCTTAAGTCTCCGCGCGATCTGGAATCCTGATGAAAAAGACCGTTATATCAAGTGGTTACAAGAATGCCGTGCCGAACCGGAAGCTTACGGCCGTGACGATTCGTCCCGCCGCCGGCAACCCGCGGCGGGGTTGGCTGACCGGCGGCGGGCTAACGATCCCGGTGGCGCTGGGACGGGGCGGCATCCTCGCCAACAAGCGCGAGGGCGATGGCGGGACCCCGCGAGGCACCTTCCGCCCGCGGCAATTGTGGTGGCGCGCCGACCGCCACATCCGGCCGCGGACGCACCTGCCGGTACGGCGGATCGAGGCCGAGGACGCCTGGTGCGAAGACCCCGGCGACCGGCATTATAACCAGCCGGTGCGGCTGACGCCTGATAGCGGCGGTGACCGCCTGACGCGCGCCGATCGTCTCTACGATTTCATTGTCGAGATCGACCACAACACGAGGCCACGCGTTGCCGGGCGCGGCAGCGCCGTGTTTCTGCATCTGGCGCGGGAGAATCATGGGCCCACCGCGGGCTGCGTATCGATGACGAAGGGCGCGATGCTGCGCCTGTTGCGGCGGCTCTCGCCAAAAACAAAAATCGTGATCGGGTGAGGATGCGTGATGCTCAACAGAGACCAGATCGAAGCCGCCTCGCGCCTGCTGCATGGACATTGGCGCGCCGGCACCAAGATCGGCGCACTCGAGGACGCGATGCGTCCGCGCAGCCGTACCCAGGCTTACGAAATCCAGGCGGAGCTCCAGCGCTATTCGCGAGAGAGATTGTTCGGCTGGAAGATCGCGGCCACCAGCGAGGCCGGCCAGCGCCATATCAATGTCGCCGGCCCCTTGGCCGGCCGCATCCTTGCCGAGACCGTGCTGCCCGATGGCGGCACCGCTGCGATGGCGGGCAATACGATGCGGGTCGCGGAGCCGGAATTCGCATTTCGGATGGGAAAAGACCTGCCGCCGCGTGCAACGCCCTACTCTGTCGCGGAAGCGCTTGATGCAGTCGCGACGCTGCATCCGGCGATCGAAATTCCCGACTCCCGCTTCGCCGATTTTGTCAGCGCCGGCGAAGCGCAGCTGATCGCAGACAATGCCTGCGCGCATCTGTTCTTGCTGGGCGCGGCGACAACGGCTGACTGGCGCGCGATTGATCTCGTCGAGGAGCGACCGCGCATCACGATGCGCGGCCAGCATTATGTCGGCCACGGCAAGAACGTGCTCGGCGACCCTCGCGTCGCACTCACCTGGCTCGCCAACGAATTGCGTAGCCTCGGCATCACGTTACGCGCCGGCGAAGTGGTGACGACAGGCACGTGCCATCCGCCGCTGCCGATTGTATCGGGTGACCGGATGGAAGCGGACTTCGGCGCGCTCGGGAAAGTGTCGGTGGGGTTTGAGTAGTGTGCTGCACCGTCATTCCGGAGCGACAACTAGCGATGCCCAAAGATTGCCGAGCCGACGCGCACATGGGTGGCGCCGAATTTGATCGCGGTGGCGAAATCCGCGCTCATGCCCATCGAGAGACTGGCAAGGCCATTGCGCTTGGCGATCTTCGCAGTCAGCGCGAAATGCGGCGCCGGCGCCTCGTTGACAGGCGGGATGCACATCAGCCCGGAAATTGTCAGCCCATAGGTCTCGCGACAGCTCTTGATGAACGCGTCCGCCTCGCCAGGAGCCACGCCCGCCTTCTGCGGCTCCTCGCCCGTATTGATCTGCACAAACAACTCAGGGTGTTTTTTTTGGGATTCGATCTCTTTGGCCAACGCCTGGCAAATGCTCGGACGATCGACTGAATGAACGGCATGAAACAGCGCAATCGCCTCTTTCGCCTTGTTCGATTGCAACGGCCCGATCAGATGCAGGACGATATCGGGGTAAGCAGTCATTAACGCTGGCCACTTCGCTTTGGCTTCCTGGACGCGGTTTTCGCCAAAAACGCGCTGCCCACCTTCGATCACGGGCGTAATCGCGTCGCTGCCGAAAGTTTTCGACACCGCGATCAGCGTGACGGATGAACGTTCGCGGCCAGCCTCGCTGCAGGCGCGCGCGATCTCCTGTTCGACGTCGAGCAGCGCATTTGGTGAATGCGAAGTTACAGCAGATGTATCTTCAGGCGTCATGGCTGATTACGAAAACTTAGTTTCACGGGGGTCGCTCGAATTTTACCGAGTTCGAGAAAGGCTTCTTGAACCATTCCCGCTAGCGTCCCTCGCGGGGTAGGGATGATGATGTTTCGGGTCAGTTTCAACCGTAAACGAGTGAAACTCAAGCAGCTCTTGGGTATCCGCGCGCGGCTTGCACTGCTTGCGGTGATCCTGGTGGCGCCCTTGATGCTGGAACGCGCCCGCTCGCTGGAAGACGCGCGCGCCAGGCAGATCGCCACCGCCGCGACGGAATTCTCCAGCCTCGCCAAGCGCAGCGCCGATACCGAGCGCGAGGTGATATCATCCGTCGAGACCGTGCTGAGATCCGCGGCCTATATCCGGGCGACCTCCGGCGGCATCGCCAAGAGTTGCGATTTGCTGCGCGCGAGCCTTCCGACCAACCTGCCCTGGATCCGCAACATTCTGATCGTAGGCGGCGACGGGCGCGTACAATGTTCGACCAGCAACACGTCGGTTGGTCTCGATCTTAGCGACCGCGCCTATCTGCAAGAGGCGCAGGCGACCCGCGATTTCGTCTTCAGCGACTTCATCTTGGCGCGCGAGAGCCACGTGCCGATTGTAGTGGCGGCCTATCCGGTCGCGGCACTCAACAGTGAGAGCAATGCCGTGGTGCTCGCGGCCGTGAATCTCGATTGGATGTCGAAGGTAATGGGCAATCTCAACGACCGGCCCGGCGTCTCGGCGGTACTGGTCGACGGCAACGGCACTGTGCTCGCCGCACCATCCGACCAGGCCAATCTGGTCGGCAAGTCGCTGGACGACCTGCCGCTGCTGTCGGCGATCGCCAAACCGGCGCTGACCTCGAGCCAGGACGAGGGCTCGCTCTCCTTCACCGCGGCCGACGGCTCCAAACGCGCCATCAGCTTTGCGCGCATCGCAGGGACCAGCGCGCGCCTGATCGTCAGCAATGACGAGGAGCAGGCGACCGCGTCGATCGACCGCAACATCCGCACCGCCTATCTGCAGCTCGGCTTTGTCAGCGTGTTCGTGTTGCTGGGGGCGCTGATCGCGGCGGAAACGCTCATCATCAGGCCGATCGAGCTCCTCGTCGGCACGGCGAAACGATTCGGCCACGGCGACTGGTCGGCACGCGCCACCCGCGAACGCCTGCCATCCGAATTCGTGCCGCTGGCCCGCGCCTTCAACGCCATGGCGGCAAGATTGAGCCAGCGCGAACGCGAGCTGCTTGCCACCAACGACCGCCTGACCGTGATCGCTTCGATCGACATGCTGTCGGGGCTTGCCAACCGGCGTGGCTTCCAGAGCCGGCTGGAATATGAATGGATGAAGGCGCAGCAATATGGCTCGGAGCTGTCGCTTCTGATGATCGATGTCGATCATTTCAAGCTCTACAACGACACCTATGGCCATCCCGAGGGTGACGCCTGCCTGACCCGACTCGGCGAGACGCTGGCGGGAATCGCGGCGGAAAACCTGGGGTTCGCCGGCCGTTATGGCGGCGAGGAGTTTTGCCTGCTGCTACCGAATACGGAAGCGAGCCATGCCCGCGGGATCGGCGAGACCGTGCGTGCATCCGTGCAGGAGCTCAGCCTCCCGCACCGGACCTCGCCGCACCAATATGTCACCGTCAGCGTCGGCGTGGCCGCAACCAGGCCGAACGACACTCTGCGCCCCGGTGATTTGATCGAGGCGGCCGACGCCGCGCTCTATGCCGCCAAGCACAGCGGCCGCAACACCGTGGTCGAACACGGTTTTGTGCTGTCGCCCGACGGCGGCGACGGTATCGCGATGGCAAGCTAAAGGGCCAAGCGGGGTCGCTTTTCAGGACCTCAACCGTTGACCGTGCGGCCGCTTTTGTGGCCTAGTCCGCCGTCTTTAAGGACGGTCCGAATCCACAAAAACCTAAGCGATTCCATGAGTTCCGAACGCTACAACGCCCGCGAAGCCGAACCGCGCTGGCAACGCCAGTGGGACGAGAGGGCGATCTTCGCCTCCAAGAACGACGATCCCAGGCCGAAATACTACGTGCTCGAGATGTTCCCCTACCCTTCCGGGCGCATCCATATTGGCCACGTTCGCAACTACACGCTCGGCGACGTACTCGCGCGCTATATGCGCGCCAAGGGCTTCAACGTCATCCACCCCATGGGCTGGGACGCCTTCGGACTGCCAGCGGAGAACGCCGCGATCGAGCGCAAGGTAGCGCCCAAGCAGTGGACCTATGACAACATCGCCGCGATGAAAAAGCAGCTGCGCTCGATCGGGCTGTCGCTCGACTGGGCGCGCGAGTTCGCGACCTGCGATCCCTCTTACTACAAGCATCAGCAGAAGCTATTCCTCGACTTCCTCGCCGCCGGCCTCGCCGAACGCGAGAAGCGCAAGGTGAACTGGGACCCGGTCGACATGACCGTGCTCGCCAATGAGCAGGTGATCGACGGCCGCGGCTGGCGCTCGGGCGCTGTGGTCGAGCAACGCGAGATGAACCAGTGGGTGTTCAAGATCACCAAATACGCCCAGGAGCTGCTCGACGCACTCGACACCTTGGACCGCTGGCCCGACAAGGTGCGGTTGATGCAGCGCAACTGGATCGGCCGCTCCGAGGGCCTGCTGATTCGCTTCGCGCTGGATGCAGCGACGACGCCCACCGGGGAAACCGAGCTGAAGATCTTCACGACGCGGCCAGACACGCTGTTCGGCGCGAAATTTATGGCGATTTCGGCCGATCACCCGCTGGCGCTGGCGGCAGCCGCGAAAGATCCGAAGCTTGCGGAGTTCATTGCCGAGATCAAGCGCATCGGCACCGCGCAGGAAGTCATCGATACGGCCGAGAAGCAGGGCTATGACACCGGGATCCGGGCTATCCACCCGTTCGATCCCAGCTGGAAGCTGCCGGTCTATGTCGCGAACTTCGTGCTGATGGAATACGGCACCGGCGCGATCTTCGGCTGCCCGGCACACGACCAGCGCGACCTCGACTTCGTCAATAAATACGGCCTCGGCAACGTGCCGGTGGTATGCCCGGAAGGTCAGGATCCCAAGAGCTTCGTGATCACGGATACCGCCTTTGACGGCGACGGCCGCATGATCAATTCGCGCTTCCTCGATGGCATGACCATCGAGGCTGCCAAGGAAGAAGTCGCAAAGCGGCTGGAGAGCGAAATGCGCGGCAACGCGCCGGTCGGCGAGCGTCAGGTCAATTTCCGCCTGCGCGACTGGGGCATCTCGCGGCAGCGCTATTGGGGCTGCCCGATCCCGGTGATCCACTGCCCGAAATGCGACGTGGTGCCGGTGCCGGAAAGGGACCTGCCGGTGCGGCTGCCGGAGGATGCGACCTTCGACAGGCCGGGCAATGCGCTTGACCATCATCCGAGCTGGAAGCACGTCACCTGCCCGAAATGCGGATCGAAGGCACTGCGCGAGACCGACACCATGGACACGTTTGTCGACTCGTCGTGGTATTTCGCGCGCTTCACCGATCCCTGGAACGAGAACGCCCCGACCACGCGCCCCGTGGCGGATCGCCTGATGCCGGTCGATCAATATATTGGAGGCGTCGAGCACGCGATCCTGCACCTGCTCTACAGCCGCTTCTTCACCCGCGCGATGAAGGCCACCGGCCACATCGACATGGACGAGCCGTTTGCCGGCATGTTCACGCAAGGCATGGTGGTGCATGAGACCTACCAGAAAGAGGACGGCGCCTATGTGACGCCGGCCGAGGTGAAGATCGAGACTGGCGGCAACGGCCGCCGCGGCGTCATGATCGCCACCGGCGAGGAGGTCACGATCGGCTCCATCGAGAAGATGTCGAAGTCGAAGAAGAACACCGTCGACCCCGACGACATCATCGCAACCTATGGCGCCGACGTCGCACGCTGGTTCATGCTGTCGGACTCCCCGCCCGATCGCGACGTGATCTGGAGCGACGAGCGGGTGCAGGGCGCGTCACGCTTCGTGCAGCGGCTGTGGCGGCTGGTCAACGAATCGGCCGAGATCGCGAAAGGCGCGCCGGCGGCGCGACCGCAAAGCTTTCGCGAGGAGGCGCTCGTCTTGCGCAAGGCGGCCCATGGCGCGCTGGACAAGGTGTCGGCCGGTATCGAGCGGCTGCATTTCAACGTCTGCCTCGCCTATATCCGCGAGTTCACCAATACGCTGGCCGAGACGCTGGCCAAGCTTTCGGACAAGGGCGACCAACCGGCGGGCGATCTCAAGCCTGATCTCGTTTGGGCCATCCGGGAAGCGGCCACGATTCTGGTCGAGCTTATCGCCCCGATGATGCCGCATCTGGCGGAGGAATGCTGGCAGGTGTTGGGCGAGAGCGGGCTGATCTCCGAGGCCAGTTGGCCGCAAATCGAACGCGATTTGCTGGTTGAAGACAGCATCACCTTGGTGGTGCAGGTGAATGGCAAGAAGCGCGGCGAGGTAACCGTGGCCAAGGCGGCCCAAAATGCCGAAATTGAGGCTGCCGTTTTGGCGCTCGATACGGTAAAGACTGCACTGGGGGACAAACCCGTCCGTAAAGTGATTATCGTTCCCATGAGGATCGTGAATGTGGTTGGCTAGAACCCGCATCGCCCTCCGGCTGGTTGCCGTGCTCGCACTGGCGGCAACAACGGCCGGCTGCTTCCAGCCGATGTATGCCGAGCACATCGACGGCTCGCCTGACCTGCGCGAGAAGCTACTGGGCGTGGAAGTTCCGCCGGTCGACAAGCCGAACAGCTCCCCAGAGGCCCGGGTCGGCGTCGAAATCCGCAATGCGCTGGCGTTCAAGCTCTATGGCAACGCCACCGGCATGCCCCCGACGCATCGCCTGGTCCTGAAATTCAACTCCAGCAGATCCTCGCTGATGGTCGACCCGAACACCGGTCTGCCGACCGGCGAGAACTATGGAATCGACGCGTCCTATACCCTGATCGAGATTGCGACCGACAAAGCGGTCATGAACGGCTCGAGCTTCGCGCGCGTCTCTTATGACATGCCGGGCTCCTACCAGCGCTATGCGCGCACCCGCGCCTTGCGCGATGCCGAAGACCGCGCCGCGCAGGAGATCGCGGAAAAGATCCAGACCCGACTCGCCTCCTTCTTCGTGGCAGGGACCTGACTCGTCATCGTTCCGGCAAAACGCCCATGCGTCCTAACCGGCGGCAGCAATCTGTGCTTCGGTCCTAAATGGTCGCGCTGCGAGGAAAAGATATCGACGCCTATCTTGCCCGGCCCGACCCGGCACGGCCGATCGTCCTGCTCTATGGGCCCGACGCAGGCCTGGTGCGCGAGCGCGCCGATGCACTGATCGCGACCGCCGTCGACGATCCCAATGATCCCTTCTCCCTTGTCAAGCTCGATGGCGACGAACTGGCTGCCGAGCCGTCGCGGCTGGTCGACGAAGCCCTCACCGTCCCCCTGTTCGGGGGCCGCCGCGCCATTCGGGTGCGCGCTGGCTCCCGCAGCTTCGCCTCCGGCGTCGACACGCTGGCGGATACGCCATTGAAGGATTGCCGGATCGTGATCGAGGCTGGCGACCTCCGCGCCGAATCGCCGCTGCGCAAGGCCTGCGAGCGCGCCAAGTCCGCGGTGGCGATCGCCTGCTATCCCGACGGCGAACGCGACTTGGCAAAATTGATCGATGACGAGCTGCGGCTCGCCAATCTGCGCATCGCAGCCGATGCGCGCGCGACACTGACCACATTGCTTGGCGGCGACCGCCAGGCCTCGCGCAACGAACTGCGCAAGCTGACGCTGTTTGCGCATGGCGAGGGCCAGGTGACGCTGGACCATGTCATGTCTGTCGTCGCCGACGCGTCCGAGCTCAAGCTCGATCCGATCGTCGACGGCGCCTTTGCGGGGAAACCGGAGCTGGTGGAAAGCGAGTTCGCCAAAGCCATGGTCGCCGGCACCTATCCCGGCGTGATCATGGCGGCCGCGCAGCGCCAGGCCGCCTGGCTGCACAAGTCGGCGCTCGCATTGGCCGAGGGCACGCCACTATCCACGTTGCTCGAAGGCGGCTATCCGCGGCTGCATTTCTCCCGCAAGGGTGCGGTCGAGATCGCGCTGCGCAATTTCAGTGCCGAACGGCTGGTCGCGATCATGGATCAGTTGGCGATTGCCGCGCTGGACATGCGCAAGCAGGCCTCTCTCGCGGCGGTCATCGCGCAACGGGCGCTGCTGGCGATTGCAGTGAATGCGCGGCGGCGGGGTTGAATTTCATCGCCCGTCATTCCGGGGGGCGCGAAACGCGAACCCGGAATCTGTCGGACCGCAACTTCTGGATTCAGGGTTCGCCCGCGATGCGAGCGTCCCGGAATGACGATCAAGCGCTGCGTGCCAATCGCTTCATCACTTCGTCAAGCTGTTCCAGGTTGCGGTAGCTGATCTGGACTGCGCCACCGGGATCGCGGTGATTGACGGTGACCGCGAGGCCCAACGCATCGCTAACCCGCTTTTCCAGCGCGACCGTGTCAGGGTCCTTGACCTTGGCGCCGGCACGGGCCTTTTGCGGCTTGCGCTCCGGCACGCCCTCTTCATGAGCCAACGCCTCGACCTGGCGCACATTGAGGCCCTCCTCGACAATGCGCTTGGCGACGCTAAGCGGATCCGGCACGTTGATCAGCGCGCGTGCGTGCCCGGCCGACAATTGCCCGGTCGCGATGAAGGTCTGTACCTCCGATGGCAATTTCGTCAGCCGCATCATGTTGGCGACATGGCTCCGGCTCTTGCCGACGATCTTGGCGATCTCGTCCTGGCTGCGTTTGAACTCGCCTGCGAGCGCATGATAGCCCTGCGCCTCCTCCATCGGGTTCAAATCCTCACGCTGCACGTTCTCGATGATCGCGATCTCCAGCGCATCGCTGTCGCTGACATCGACGGGGACGATCGGCACCTCATGGAGGCCAGCGGCCTGCGCCGCGCGCCAGCGCCGCTCGCCGGCGATAATCTCGAAGCGGTCATGCGTACCGCGAACCGGCCGCGCCACGATCGGCTGGATCACACCATGCTGCCTGATCGACTCCGCGAGCTCGGCGAGTTCGGCATCGGAAAAGGTACGGCGCGGGTTGCGTGGATTGGGCTTCAAGAATTCGATCGGCACCTTCCGCTGGCCGCGCGGTCGCTCGACATGCGCGGCCTCGCCGCCGACGTCTCCGATCAGACTTGCAAGACCTCGGCCCAGTCGCGAACGCGCTTCGTCGGCCATCGCCAGCTCCCTTGGATTCAACTTGAGCGCTCCTGTCATTTCGTCTCCATCGCCGAGGTCGCCAGCGCGAACCCGGAGCCTCCCTGGAATCTCGCAGGGTGGGCAAAGGCGCGCCTTCGCGCCGTGCCCACCATCAGACCATCTCACGTGTGCCGGTGGGCACGCTCCGCTTTGCCCACCCTACAATTAGGATTCGTTCGCTCAATTCGTCCGCAGCTCACGCTCGCGCTGGATCACTTCGGTGGCGAGCTTGAGATACGCTTCACTGCCGACGCATTTGAGGTCGTAGACCAGGACCGGCTTGCCGTAAGACGGCGCCTCCGAGATGCGCACGTTGCGCGGAATCATGGTCTTGTAGACCTTGGATCCCATGAACTGCCGGACGTCGGCGACCACCTGGTTCGACAGATTGTTGCGGGAGTCGAACATGGTCAGCACGATGCCGTGGATCGACAGACTCGGATTGAGGGTCGAGCGCACCTGCTCGACTGTCTGCAAGAGTTGCGACAGACCTTCGAGCGCAAAGAACTCGCACTGCAGCGGCACCAGGATCGCGTCCGATGCCGCCATCGCATTCACCGTCAGCAGGTTCAGCGAGGGCGGGCAGTCGATCAGGACATAGGTATAGTCATTGTCCGGAGAGACATTGTTATTCAGCGCTGCGATCGCGTCGCGCAGGCGAAAGGCGCGGCCCGGGGTGGTCCCGAGCTCAAGCTCGAGGCCGGAGAGATCCATGGTCGACGGCGCGATGTGCAGGCGCGGTACGGCGGTTGCCACCACGGACTCCCGCAGGCTCGCTTCGCCGATCAAGACATCATAGGTCGAGCAGCTGCGGTTGCGCCGGTCGATGCCAAGACCGGTCGAGGCATTGCCCTGCGGATCGAGATCGACGATCAGCACACGCTCCCCAATCGCAGCGAGTGCCGTTCCGAGATTGATCGCAGTGGTTGTCTTCCCGACCCCACCCTTCTGATTGGCCAGCGCCAGAATACGCGGATGGCCTGCTGGAACCGTAGCTCTATCCTCTTGATAAACTTGATCAATTACGGTCATCGGCGATTGCCATCTGCTGTCGCGGACTTATTCCCGCCGCTCGATACGGTCGAGTTCGACGATCCAGCCCTGTCCGCCCGTCAGGCTGGGGGTGAGTTTCGGTTTGATATTCCAATATCTTGTGGCTTCGGTCAATTCTGCCTCAACATCTTGACCCTTCAAAAACAACGCTTTCGCGCCTTTTTGCACCAGCGGCTCCGCAAAGCCGATGAGTTGATTTAACGGAGCCAGCGCGCGTGCGGTGACACAATCGGCAGGCCCAGCGAATCTATCCACAGTATGTCCGATCTCAGCAAGGTGCACCACGCCCGGCGCGCCAGTAACCCGCAATGCCTCGCGCAAAAAGGCAGCTTTTTTGGCATTGCGTTCGACAAGGTGAACACGCGCGCCCTGTATCTCAGCCAGAGCGCAGGCCAATACGATGCCAGGAAAGCCCCCGCCGCTGCCGAGGTCGACCCAGATCTTGGCAGAGGATGCGAGCGAAAGCAGCTGCAGAGAATCGGCAATGTGGCGAGTCCAGAGCTGGGGCAGAGTCGATGGCGCAACCAGATTGGTCTTGGCCTGCCATTCCCTTAGCAGATCGATATAGCGATCAAGCCGAACCTCCGTTTCACGTGAAACGGGCGTCAACGCCAACGCCGTAGCCTTGTCGGCTGCGATGGCTTTGGCATCGGCGGTGTCAACCGCCGAGCGCTCCGCCTCTGCTGTCCGGCCCTTACCCGGCCTCTGTTTCACGTGAAACACCTTATGCGCTTGCGCGCGCCAACTTCCGTCGCGCTTCGCGACGCAGATAGGCCGCCAGGATTCCGAGCGCGGCCGGGGTCATTCCGTCGATGCGGCCGGCCTGCCCCACCGTCCAGGGTCGTGCCGCCGCCAGCTTCGCCCGCACTTCGTTGGAGAGCCCAGGTACCTGGCCGTAGTCGATGTCAGCCAGCACCAAGCCTTCGTCGCGCCGGAAAGCCTCAACATCAGCAGTTTGGCGTTTGAGATAGACATCATATTTGGCGTCGATCTCGAGGTGGACGGCAATGCCGGGTTCAATGGCCGACAGCTCCGGCCAGATGCGCTGGACCTCGATCCAGCCGATCTCTGGATAGGCCAGCAGTTCAAAGGCCGACCGGCGGTGGCCATCCTTGTTCAGGGTGATCCCGTACCTTGCGGCTTCGTTGGGCGTCAGCGTCAGCGACTTCGCAAGCGACTTCGCGACAGCCAGCGCAGTCATCTTGTCGACGTGGCGGGCTCTGCGGGCTTCCCCAACGCAGCCCAGCGCGATGCCCTTATCGGTCAGGCGCTGGTCCGCATTGTCGGCCCGCAGCGTCAGGCGATACTCGGCGCGCGAGGTGAACATCCGATAGGGCTCGGTGATCCCTCGGGTCACAAGGTCGTCGATCATCACGCCCAGATAGCCATCTGCGCGGTCGAACACGAGCGCAGTGGACCCGCCCGCAATCAGCGCCGCGTTAAGGCCAGCGACAATCCCCTGCGCCGCTGCTTCCTCATAACCGGTCGTGCCGTTGATCTGGCCGGCCAGGAACAGACCCGGCAGGCGCTTCGTCTCCAGGGTCGGATCGAGTTCGCGTGGATCGATGTGGTCGTATTCGATCGCGTAGCCTGGCCGGATCATCCGCACCCGCTCCAAGCCCGGAATGGTGGGCAGGATCGCGAGTTGGACTTCCTCCGGCAGCGAGGTCGAGATGCCGTTGGGATAGACGGTGCAGTCGTCGAGCCCCTCGGGCTCCAGGAAGATCTGGTGCCCGTCGCGATCTCCGAAGCGGACGATCTTGTCCTCGATCGAGGGGCAATAGCGAGGGCCCGTACTCTTGATCTGGCCCGAATACATCGGCGAGCGATGCACATTGGCGCGGATCACCTCATGGGTGGCCGGTGTGGTACGGGTGATCCCGCACTGGATCTGTGGCGTGGTAATGCGGTCGGTCAGCACCGAAAACGGCTCCGGTGGGTCGTCACCGGGCTGCATTTCGACACCCGCCCAGTCAATGGTCGTGCCGTCGAGCCGCGGCGGCGTCCCGGTCTTCAGGCGCCCGAGCTTGAAGCCCGCCCGCTCAATCGACCTGGAAAGTCCCATCGCCGGCGCCTCGCCGACTCGCCCCGCAGGCCAGTTCTTCTCACCAAGATGGATCAGCCCCCGCAAGAAGGTGCCGGTTGTGACGACGACCGCCCCACAGCTAAACTCGCGCCCGTCCGCCAGCCGGATCCCGCTGATCCGTCCGTCCGTAACCAAGAGCTCATCGGCCTCACCCTCAATGACCGACAGATTGGCGGTACGCCGGATGGCCGCTTGCATGGCGGCTGCGTAGAGCTTGCGATCGGCCTGGGCGCGTGGTCCGCGGACCGCCGGACCCTTGCGGCGATTGAGAACACGAAACTGGATGCCGCCGGCATCCGCGACCCGGCCCATCAAACCATCCAGCGCATCTACCTCGCGGACGAGATGACCTTTGCCAAGACCGCCGATGGCGGGATTGCAGGACATGGCGCCGATGGTGGCAAGGCGATGTGTTACCAGGGCTGTAGCAGCGCCCATCCGGGCAGCTGCACTCGCGGCCTCGCAGCCGGCATGTCCACCACCGATCACAATGACATCGAATGATTCTGCGCGTGCGCTCATGGCGCGGACTTCTATCGCGAGATGACAAAAGCCGAAAGACGTTTCACGTGAAACGCCGCCAAAGGACACTGCGTGCGTGGCCTGTTTCACGTGAAACATTTGGGTCGGTGGCGCGAGACGTTTCACGTGAAACAGTCCGTTAACCCCAACCCGAAACCATTCGTTAATGGCCTGACCAGCAGGCCCTCATTTGCCGATACAGAACTCGCGAAAGATAACGTCGAGGATATCCTCGACATCGACCCGACCAAGTAGCCGCCCCAGAACGTAGGCCGCGCGGCGCAATTCCTCCGCCGCCAGCTCCTCGCCTTCAGCGATTACGATCGTGCTCCGCCGCAGCGCGTCCGCAGTCTCCAGCAAGAGCGCCCTCTGCCGTTCCCTGGTGATGAGTCCACTCTCTTGACCAGCAAAAAATCTCTCGGCGAAGCCAACCAACGCTGTGACGAGTTCGGCCACACCGTCGCCTCGCGCGGCCGAAATTCGAAACGGTGGTACAGCCACCTCGCTTCGAGTTAGGCCACTGGCCGACCCATCCAGGTCAGCCTTGTTGCGCACCAGCCAGATCGGAGCCGAACCCTCGGTTGGGGGCACGACCCCATCCGCGTCAGTCAGCCAGAGAACGAGATCCGCCGCCGACGCCCGAGCCCTCGCCCGGCGCACCCCCTCCTGCTCGACCGGATCATCGGTCTCACGAATGCCCGCGGTGTCGATCACGGTGACAGGATAGCCATCCAGATCAAGCTGAACCTCGATCACATCCCGGGTCGTGCCCGCATGGGGTGATACGATCGCAACTTCCCGGCGCGCGAGCTGGTTCATCAGGGTCGACTTGCCGACATTGGGAGGACCAGTGATGGCAACGACAAGACCATCGCGCATCCGCTCGCCCCTGCTCTCGACGGCCAGCGCCTCCTCGATCTCGCCAAGCAGCGTCTCAACTTTCGCCAGCGCCGGCGCGATCAGCTCCATCGGCACATCACCCTCATCGGCAAAATCAATGCCTGCCTCAAACAGCGCCTGAGCCTCGATGATCCGGCCTCTCCAATCGCGCGCCTTGTCGCCGAGAAGTCCCTTCAACTGGCGCAGTGCCTGGCGACGTTGCCGATCAGTGTCGGCATGAATGAGATCGTCGAGCCCCTCTGCTTCGGTCAGGTCGATCTTGCCATTCTCAAAGGCGCGGCGGCTGAATTCGCCGGGCTCAGCGGGACGCACGTGCTCGATTGCCGAGAGCGCTGCAAAGACCGCGGCGAGAACCGCACGGCCACCGTGGACATGAAACTCGGCAACGTCTTCACCGGTCGCGCTCGCGGGCCCAGGAAACCACAGCACCACGGCATCATCGATCGGTTGCGCTCGGGCGTCTCGCAGCAAGGCTCGCGTAACTTGTCGTGGTGCCGGAATTTTTCCTGCCAGCGACTTCAGTGCAAGGCCGGACTGAGGCCCGGATACCCGCACAATAGCTATCGCACTCGGCGGCCGCCCTGACGAGAGCGCAAAGATGGTTTGGTCGTTGGGGTGCATGGCATTTCTGTTTGTGCCGCGATCCCCCCAAAGGCAACGCTGAATTGCGGGGAATCAAGATATCATGTTGCACTGCAACATTATTCCCGACAAAGCGGCGCGACTTCCAACCAACAAAAAAGGGCGCCCGCTTGCACAGACGCCCTCTCCAGGAATTGTCGCTATCGACGTCAAGTGTTCATCGACTCGAAAAATTCCGAGTTGTTTTTGGTGTTGCGAAGCTTGTCGAGCAGGAAGTCGATCGCATCCATCGTGCCCATCGGATTGAGGATCCGCCGCAGCACGTACATTTTCTTCAAGACCTGTGTATCGGTGATCAGCTCCTCCTTGCGAGTGCCGGAGCGCGAGATATCGATCGCCGGGAAGGTGCGCTTGTCCGAGACCTTGCGGTCGAGGATCAGCTCCGAGTTACCGGTGCCCTTGAACTCTTCGAAGATGACTTCGTCCATGCGGCTGCCGGTGTCGACCAGGGCAGTCGCAATAATGGTGAGCGATCCGCCCTCCTCGATATTGCGCGCGGCGCCGAAGAAGCGCTTTGGCCGCTGAAGTGCGTTGGCGTCGACACCGCCGGTCAGCACCTTGCCGGATGACGGCACCACCGTGTTGTAGGCCCGGCCAAGGCGGGTGATGGAGTCGAGCAGGATGACGACGTCCCGGCCGTGTTCGACAAGCCGCTTGGCCTTCTCGATCACCATTTCGGCGACTTGAACGTGACGAACCGCCGGCTCGTCAAACGTCGAGGACACCACCTCGCCCTTCACCGAGCGCTGCATGTCGGTGACTTCCTCGGGGCGCTCGTCGATCAAAAGCACGATAAGGTAGCACTCGGGATGATTATGCGTGATCGAGTGCGCAATGTTCTGCATCAGCACGGTCTTGCCGGTGCGCGGCGGAGCCACGATGAGGGCGCGCTGGCCTTTGCCGATCGGCGCAACGATATCGATGACCCTGGCCGAGAGATCTTTCCGGGTTGGGTCGTCGATCTCCATCCGGAAGCGCTGATTCGGGAACAACGGCGTCAGGTTGTCGAAATTGACCTTGTGTTTGGACTTTTCCGGATCCTCGAAATTGAGGGTATTCACCTTCAATAGCGCAAAATACCGCTCGCCTTCCTTCGGGCTTCGGATATGGCCTTCGATGGTGTCGCCGGTGCGAAGTCCGAAGCGGCGGATTTGAGAGGGCGAGACGTAGATGTCGTCCGGTCCCGGCAGGTAGTTGGCATCGGGCGAGCGGAGGAACCCGAAGCCGTCGGAGAGAACCTCAACGACGCCTTCGCCGATAATGTCGGTTTCCGCAATCGCCAGCTGCTTGAGGATGGCGAACATCAGCTCCTGCTTGCGCATGGTGCTGGCATTTTCGACCCCGTTCTCTTCCGCGAACGAGACCAGTTCGGCCGGCGTCTTGGATTTGAGGTCTAGAAGTTTGATTTCCCGCATTGGGGTAGTCCTGTGGAGCATTTTCGTAATGGATGAGGGTGCGAGGGGGCTTCGAGAAAAGCGGACGCCAAGGAAGAAGAAGGTCCGCAGGTCTGAGCAAGGAAAGCGCCGGTTAGGCTTCAAACCTGATGCGGCGGCCGGCCTAAAACCGGGACGCAATCACATCCGCCTGCGTTGGGTGGGATACGCCCAATATAGAAAATCAGCGGACGTTCCGCAAGCAGGGGTAATGACGGAATGATCGGCTGTCCTGCCTATCAAAACGGCTTAACGACCACGAGGATGACGATCAGAACCATCAGCATGGTCGGTACTTCGTTGATAAATCGATAGAATCTCTGACTCTTGGTGTTGCGGTCGGCCTCGAAATCCCGCCGCCAACGCGAAAAAAAACCGTGGACTGCCGACATGATCAAAACCAACAGGAATTTGGCGTGAAACCAGGGCGACAAATACCAGTGGCCAGCCCAGGCGAGATAGAGGCCGGCAAGCCAGGTCACGATCATGGCGGGGTTGATGATTGCCCGCATCAACCGCCGTTCCATCACCTTGAAGGTCTCGGACTGCTTTGAGCCCTTTTCTGCCTCGCAATGATAGACGAACAACCGTGGCAGGTAGAGCATACCCGCCATCCAGGAGATGACGGCAATGACATGCAGCGCCTTGATCCACTCATACATCGACAGACCTGCCTCTTCACGACGATCGCAAGCTCGTGGCCAGCGCCTTCAGTCTTGGACCGAGACATATCCGCGAACGCGTCCCTTCCAAACCAAATAATTTTAGAATCTTAGGTTTGAGTCTGTAGTGACAGTGGATTGGACTCACGCAATGCGATCCTGCAGCTGCGCCAGCCTTGTTCACATCCCTCAATATTCTTCGGCCGGTATAGCTCCACCCGGATTACGCTTCACCCATCAGGGGCTTGTCATAGCGTGTGGGCAGCTTATGCAGAGACAAGTCCACATAATCCCACTATCATTGTGGTAAGCGGGCTGACTTGTTCTTTTGCGAGGTGGTGTGAAAAACAATTTTGGTTGTCCGCCGCTTTTGCGGCCCCAGCACTTGACACCGGGTTAACTCCACAAGTGTCCACAGCACTTAAAGGATCGACGTGCCCACTTCAGGCAATTACTTCCACCTCCACTTGGTGTCCGACTCGACGGGCGAGACCCTGATCACCGTGGCGCGCGCGGTCGCGGCGCAATACGCCAATGTGACGGCGGTGGAGCATGTCTATCCGCTGGTACGCAGCCAGAAGCAGCTTGACCGGGTGCTGGATGAGATCGAGGAGTCACCCGGCATCGTGCTCTTCACGCTGTTGGAGAAGGATCTGGTCGGCCGGCTCGAATCCAAGTGCAAGGATATCAATGTCCCGAGCCTGTCGATCATCGGGCCGGTGATGCAGCTGTTCGAGGCCTATCTAGGCGCTGCGACCACGGGCCGGGTTGGCGCGCAGCACGTGCTCAATGCGGAATATTTCAAGCGCATCGACGCCTTGAACTACACCATGATTCATGACGACGGTCAGCATGTCGAAGGCCTGGAAGAGGCTGATGTGGTGCTGGTCGGGGTTTCACGCACCTCCAAGACGCCGACCTCGATCTATCTCGCCAATCGCGGCATCCGCACTGCCAATGTGCCGCTGGTGCCGGGGATTCCGATTCCACACCAGCTCGAGACGCTGGCCAAACCGTTGGTGGTCAGCCTGCATGCGACGCCGGAGCGTCTGATCCAGGTGCGACAGAACCGGCTGCTCAGCATGGGCGCCGGTCCTTCGAATGAGGACTATATCGATCGCCAATCGGTGGCCGACGAGGTCGCCTATGCGCGGCGGCTCAGTGCGAGGTTCAACTGGCCGCAGCTCGACGTGACGCGCCGCTCCATCGAGGAAACCGCCGCCGCGGTGATCAAGCTCTATTCCGACCGGCAGCGGCAACGGCTTGCGGAATGACGATCTGGCGCGATTCCCTGCCCCTGGTGCTCGCCTCGCAAAGCAAGGCGCGTCAGACGCTGCTTAAAAATGCCGGCATTGCCTTCGAAACGCTACCTGCTCATATCGACGAACGTGCGATCCAGTACAATTCGGGCCTGGCAGGGCCAGGCAAGATTGCTGCCTTGCTGGCGCGGGAGAAAGCGCTCGCCGTGTCGCGGCAAAGGGACCAGCAATTCGTCATCGGCGCAGACCAGACGCTGGCGCTTGGGAGCCATATCTTCAACAAGCCGGCTGGTCGGGCGCAGGCCCTTGCTCAGCTGTCGCAGCTCGCCGGCCAGAGCCACGAACTGCACTCGGCCATCGCCGTTGCCAAGGCTGGAACAATTTTGTTCGAACACGTCGCCTTCGCGCGTATGACCATGCGGCCGCTCAACGAAGCCGAGCTCGTGGCTTATGTCGACGCGGCGGGAGAGGTGGTGACGTCGAGTGTCGGGGCCTACCAGCTCGAGGGCCTCGGCGTCCATCTCTTCGAGCGCATCGAGGGCGACCACTTCACGATTCTCGGTCTGCCGCTATTGCCCTTGCTTGATTTCCTGCGCGGTCAAAGCCTGCTTGCGGTATGAAAGCCAACCGGCGAGAGAACGTCTGATGCGAGTTCTGGGTTTGACCGGATCGATCGGAATGGGGAAGTCGACGACCGCGAAATTGTTCGCGGAGGCCGGTGTCCCGGTCTACGACGCCGACGCAACCGTGCATAAAATCTATGAGGGCGAGGCGGCACCCGCCATCGAGGCGGCGTTTCCCGGCACTACGGTCAATGGCAAGGTCGACCGTAGCAAACTTTCCGCCAAGGTCGTGCATGATCCCGCTGCGATCAGACAGCTGGAGAGCATTGTGCATCCCATGCTGCGCGCCTATCACCAGAAGTTCCTGGAGGAAGCGGAAGCGTGCGGCGCGCCGGTCGCGGTGATTGATGTGCCGCTGTTGTTCGAAACCGGCGGCGACAAGCGCGCCGATGCAGTGGTGGTCGTGACGACCTCGCCGGAACTGCAGCGCGAGCGGATTCTCTCTCGCGGCACCATGACAAGCGAAGCGCTGGATTCCATCCTGGCGCGGCAGATGCCGGATGCCGAGAAGCGCCAGCGCGCCGATTTCGTGGTGGATACGTCGCACGGGCTTGATCCTGTGCGCGCCCAGATTCGCGACATTCTGGAGCAGGTTGTTAAGATGCCGCAGCGGCGCGCCTGATTCGCCGCCTGCCATCGGTCCAATTCATGCGTGAAATCGTTCTCGATACTGAAACCACCGGCCTCGATGCCTTGCGCGGCGATCGCCTGGTCGAGGTCGGTTGCGTCGAGATTTTCAATCGTATGCCGACCGGGCAGACCTTCCATCGGCACATCAATCCGCAGCGCTCGGTCAATCCTGAGGCTGTGGCCGTGCACGGCCTCACCGACGAATTTCTGGCCGACAAGCCGTTATTCGCCGAGGTCGTGGATGAGTTCCTCGCCTTCATTGGCGACGCGCCGCTGGTGATCCACAACGCTTCCTTCGATATCGGCTTCATCAATGCTGAGCTCGACCGGCTCAAGATGTCGCCGATCCCGCGCGAGCGAATGGTCGATACGCTCCTCCTGGCGCGACGCAAGCATCCCGGTGTGTCGAACCGGCTGGACGATCTCTGCTCGCGCTATTCGATCGACAATTCCCACCGCACCAAGCACGGCGCCTTGCTCGACGCCGAGTTACTCGCGGAAGTCTACGTCGACCTGATCGGAGCGCGGCAGTCGTCGCTGATTCTGGCTACCGATGCGCGCGAGATTCGCGTCACAGGCACAACCGACGCACCGCGCCGTCAACGCCAGATCCCGCTCGCGCCCCGCCTGACGGAGGCCGACCGCGAGGCGCACCGAGCCTTTGTCGCTACTTTGGCCGACAAGCCGATCTGGAATGATTTCCTGCCGGTGGCGCCGGCAGCAGAGGCGGTCGCCGGTTAGCTCGGTTTGCCTTAGCTGAGTTTGACCCCTGCCGCCTGTGTGGCAGCGGCCTGGCGTTCCATGTTCTGCCTGTAAAGGCCGACAAAATCGACCGGATCGAGCATCAGCGGCGGGAAGCCGCCGTCGCGCACCGAGGTGGCGACGATCTCGCGCGCGAACGGGAACAACAGCCGCGGGCATTCGATCATGATCAAGGGATGAAGGTTTTCCTTCGGGACGTTCACGATCCTGAACACGCCGGCATAGACCAGCTCGAACGAGAACATCACCTTGCCGGCGTTCTCGGCCTTGCCCTCGATGGTAAGGGATACTTCATATTCAGTTTCGGCAAGCGGGTTGGCGCCGACATTGATCTGGATGTTGATCTGCGGCGGATTTCCCTGCGGCTGCAACGAGGCCGGCGCGTTCGGGTTCTCGAAGGACAGGTCCTTGGTATATTGCGCCAGAACGTTGAGCTGGGGCGGAGCATCCGCGGTGGGAGGATTGCCATTGCCGTTGGTCATAAAATCTTCTCCTAGCGCAAAAGCGACGTCTTTCCGCGGCGAGTGGCTAACACAGCCCTGCCACCCTCGACAAGGACACCACCCGGAAAGCACTACGCTTTCTTAACCCTAGGGCTGGCAGGTCGTGCCGAAAAGGGGCCGAAAGCTCTTCGCCCGGCCCCTAAATGATTGAAGAGGCGCGATTTCCAAGAAAGGATCGGATTTCCCCTCGACCGCAAAACGCGCTACAATTCGCCTCAACCACACGCCATTGGCCGGGCAAGATTTCGTGCCTACATCCTTCGGACTTGAAGCGGTGATGTAGTGAAAAGCCGTTCCCTCAATTGGGGAACGCATCCAGTGCCGGTCCCGTTACCGGACCTAGACCTTGACCAAGACCTTGAGAGAAGCGGAAAGCGACGTGGATATTTATACGATCATCTTCCTGGCGTTGGCCGTTTTTATCTTCCTGCGGCTGCGCAGTGTGCTCGGGCAGCGCACTGGCAGTGAACGGCCGCCGTTCGACCGCGCCGCGCGCAACGCCCTGCCGGGCACGCCCGACAGCGGGATGGTTCCGATGCCGGGAAAGGTCATCGACCAGCCTCCGCCGGTGCCATCAGCCGAAGTCGCGCCAATCGCCGACCGCTGGAAGGGCATGGCCGAGCCGGGCACACCGCTCGCGCAGGGCCTGGACGCCATTGTCGCGCAGGATTCCTCCTTCGACCCCAAGCATTTCCTGTCGGGCGCGCGCGGGGCCTATGAAATGATCGTGCTCGCCTTTGCCAATGGCGATCGCCGCGCGTTGCGCGACCTCCTGTCGTCCGACGTTTATGAGAGCTTCGAGACAGTCATCAAGGATCGCGAGAAGCACGACCAAAAGACCGAGACGCGTTTTGTCTCGATCGACAAGGCGGAACTGGTTGGCGCTGAGCTGCGCGACCGTATCGCCCAGCTGACCGTTCGCTTTGTGTCGCAGATGATCTCCGTGACCCGCAACAAGGCCGGCACGATCGTCGACGGCAATCCGGACAAGGTCGCCGATATCACCGATATCTGGAGCTTTGCCCGGGACACCACCTCACGCGATCCGAACTGGAAGCTGGTTGGCACGGGAAGCGTTCACTGACGTCAGGCGTCTGAAGCGATACGCCGCGGCCGGCCTTCTCACCGCGGTTGCGCTGTCGCTGGTGCCGCTTGCTGCATGGGCGGCGCGCAGCTGGCGGGCCCATCACCTGCCCGCCCAAGCCGTTCACCAACTACCGTATCCGCGCCTCGACTTTCCGCTTCAGATCGCTGGCGGCCAATATATCCCGCTGAGCTTTGCCGATATTCCTGAATGGACTGAGGACGATCAGCTCGCCGCCTATAAGGCGTTTCGCACCAGCTGCCGGCCGATCGCAATCCAGCCGTCGCAGCCCACCGACGACAAGGCATTGGGAACCTCGCTGCGCGATCCCTGCCGGCTGGCGCGGGAGACCGATATCACCGACGCCGCCACCGCCCGGGTATTCTTCGAGCGGCATTTCGTGCCGCTGCAGATCTCGCGCCTCGGCGAGGGTGACGGCTTTGTCACCGGCTATTACGAACCGATCCTCGAGGGATCGCCGACGCAGACTGATGTGTTCAAGGTGCCGGTCTACCGCCGTCCGTCGAACCTGTTTGTTCGTGGCTACAGCCAGGATGCGCCGAACCTCCCGAACAGGGGTCCGGTCTATCGCAAGATCGGACGCCGCAAGCTCGTGCCCTATTACGACCGCGCCGAGATCGAGGACGGCGCGATCGCCGGCCGCGGCCTGGAAATCTGCTGGTTGAAGGATCAGACCGACCTGCTATTTGCGCAGATCCAGGGCTCGGCGCGGATTCGCCTCGAGGACGGCGCGACCGTCCGCATCAACTATGACGCCCATAACGGCTATCCCTATACGGCGGTGGGCCGCGTTCTGATCGACCGCGGCATCATTCCCAAAGATCAGATGTCGATGCAGAAGATAAGGGAGTGGATGGAGCAGAATCCTGACGCCGCCAAGGATGTACGGCGGCAGAACCGCTCCTATGTCTTCTTCCGCGAGGTGCAGCTCTCTGACAAGGACGAGCCGGTGGGCGCGCAGGGCGTGCCCCTCACCCCGGGTCGCTCCATCGCCGTCGACAACTCGCTGCATGTCTATGGCACGCCGTTCTTCATCGAGGGTGAGCTGCCGATCGACTCCGCGCAATCCAAGACGCCATTTCACCGGCTGATGATCGCACAGGACACGGGCTCGGCGATCGTGGGTCCGGCTCGCGCTGACCTTTATTTCGGCGCCGGGGCCGATGCCGGCAAGGTTTCGGGGCGGCTCAAGCATGCCATGCATTTTGTGATGCTGGTGCCGAAAGGCATCGACCCGGTCGAGCGCGGCCGCAAGATGCCCCTGCCCGACCCGCGACCTTCGGAGAAGATCGCAAAACTGTTTCCACAGATCGAGCCAGCGCCGGCGAGGGTGCAGTCCAAGAACCAGGTCAAGGATCAGGCGAAGGACCAGAAGGCTGCCGCGCCTGTGGCGCCCGGCTCGACGGTCGCGCAGGCGACGAGCCCCACTGCGGCAACAGTGCCGCTCCCCGAACCGCGGCCCAAGATCGCGCCGGAACCCGAACAACCGCGCCATCATTATTTCAGACGCTATCATCAGAGCCGATGAAGCGCTCAACCCCATTTGCCGACCTCGATGTTCCCCTGTCGCGCCGAAGGCGCGCTATGAGCGAGGAGGAGCGCTCGCTCTGGGAGAGCGTAGCCAAGCAGGTCAAGCCGTTGCGCAAGAAGCCGCGCGCACCCAAACCGCACGCCGCCGAGCCTAAGCAAGCGGCCCCTGCGCCGTCCAAGGCCACGCTGCGGCCGATCGTATCAGTGCCTGCGCCCAAGCCGAACAAGCCGGCCATTCCGCCATTGGTGACGCTTGGCCGGCGCGAGCGATCAAAACTCTCGCGCGGCAAAAGCGAGATCGATGCAAGGATTGATCTGCACGGAATGACCCAGGTCCGCGCGCATCATGCGCTGCTCGGCTTTCTGCAGCGCGCCCATAGTGATGGTCTCACCTTCGTGCTTGTCATCACGGGCAAGGGCACGGTCGGCGGGCCCGATGCCGAGCGCGGCGTGCTGCGCCGACAGGTGCCGCAATGGCTTAGCCTGCCGGAATTCCGTTCGCTGGTCGTCGGCTTCGAGCAGGCGCATATTGGCCACGGCGGCGAAGGCGCGCTCTATGTGCGCATCAGGCGGGCGCGAAGCTAGCAACGGCGAAGCAGATCTATGGCCAAGTGGTCAAAGCCATGGCCGGAAAACGACGCTTGACAAACACTCTTTGCGAATTTGCATCATTCTATCCGAAAAGCGACGCGTACCCGCCCGAGCCACTCGGCAGTGCGGAAAAGATACTAAAAGTTTATTTTTCTTCGCCACAAAACTAATCCGAACACTATCTCGAGGAAGTTCATGTCTTGGCTCGACAATATCCGCATCTCATTCAAGGTCGGAATGATCGTTTTAGTCATGTCCATGGTCTCCATTGTCGCCGCTGGCTTTGCGGCGACGCAGATGCTCGTTATTGACGAAAACTATTCGTTGCTTATCCACAAGGTCGACAACTCGGCGACTGTCGAGGCGACGGCGGCCCGTTGGGGTACCGAGTATTTGGCCTATGCCTACAAGCTATTGTCGGAGACAACGGATGAAGGCAATCGGCGCACCCTCAGCATGGCCAACGACGCGCGCAGACAATACACTGCACTGATGGCCCCCGTTGCGAAGGACCTTCCGGAGCAATCGACGCTTATCGGGCTGGCCATGGAAAAATTTGATAAGGCATTCGCGGCATGCCAACCCATCGTCGAATGGGCAGCGACCGTCACTTCGGTGGAAGACAACGCCAAGGCTGCAGCTCGCCTGCGGGCGGAGTGCGAGGGCGTCATCAATGAAGCGATCACGCAGCAGAGGAAGCTGGGCGACGCGCTTCGGGAGTTGTCCTCGAAGCGATCGGATGATCTCACTGACACGACGTGGCACACCATCTATCTGTCTTTGGGGACTCTGGCAGCCGGCCTCATGGCTGGGCTGGCGCTTGCGATGTTCATCGGAGTCAAGGGGCTGTCGCAGCCGATCGGCCGATTGAAGAGCGTCATGGAGGCTTTTGCGAACCGGGACTTGGCGCGCGACGTACCAGGCCTCCGGCGCGGCGATGAAGTCGGCGAGATGGCCAAGACCGTCGAGGTCTTCAAGACCAACGCGATCGAGGTCGAGCGCATGCGGGCCGAGCAGGAAGCGAACAAGGAGAAGACCGAGGCACAACGCAGGGCGGACATGCACAAGCTTGCCGACGGCTTCGAACAGGCCGTCGGGCAGATCATCGACACGGTATCGTCGGCGTCGGCGCAGCTTGAGGCGTCGGCTCAATCCTTGACCAGGACTGCCGCCTCGACCGAGCAGCTGTCGAACACCGTGGCGGCGGCCTCCGAAGAAGCGGCCGCGAACGTTCAGTCCGTGGCAGCTGCGAGCGAAGAAATGACCTCGTCGGTCAGCGAGATCAGCCGACAGGTGCAGGCATCGGCGCGGATTTCCGCCGACGCCGTTCAGTACGCTCAGCGCGCTGACATTAGAATCAACTCGTTGTCCGAGGCGGCGGTCAAGATCGGCAATGTCGTCGAGCTGATCAATACCATCGCCGGCCAGACCAATCTGCTGGCACTCAACGCCACGATCGAGGCGGCGCGCGCAGGAGAAGCCGGTCGCGGTTTCGCTGTGGTTGCCGCTGAGGTCAAGAGCCTGGCCGAACAGACCGCCAAGGCGACCAGCGAGATCGGTCAGCAGGTTTCGGGAATTCAGAGTGCGACCCAGGAATCGGTCGAAGCCATCAAGCAGGTTGGCACTTTCATCAACCGCATCTCAGAGATCTCGTCGGCCATTGCTTCTGCGGTCGAAGAGCAAGGCGCAGCTACGCAAGAAATAACCCGGAACACGCAGCAAGCTGCGGCCGGCGCTGCAGATGTCGCGTCGAACATCACGGTAGTGAATCATGGTGCCGTGGAAACTGGATCGGCATCTTCACAAATGCTCTCAGCGGCAAGGTCGCTCGCGAGCGATAGTGGTCGGCTGAAGGTCGAAGTCCAGAAATTCATTCGCGGCGTGCGGACGGGTTAGCCGCTTCAACGAGACCAGCGTGAGCCGAGCTTCCATCAGGCTTAAAGAATGAACCGGCTCAGATCGGCGTTGTTGGCGAGGTCGCCGACATGCTTCTTCACATAGTCGGCGTCGACCCGCACGGTCTCACCGTTGCGGTCGGGGGCGGTGAAGGAAATCTCGTCAAGCACACGCTCCATCACCGTCTGCAGCCTGCGCGCACCGATATTCTCGACCGTCGAATTGACGGCGACTGCGACATCGGCCAGCGCGTCGATGGCGCCGTCGGTGATGTCGAGTGTCACGCCTTCGGTCTTCATCAGCGCCACATATTGCTTGATCAGCGAGGCCTCCGGCTCGGTCAGGATGCGGCGCAAGTCGTCGCGGGTCAGCGCCTGCAATTCGACGCGGATCGGCAACCGTCCCTGCAGCTCCGGCAAGAGATCGGACGGTTTTGCAATGTGGAAGGCGCCGGACGCAATGAACAGGATGTGGTCGGTCTTGACCGCGCCATGCTTGGTCGAGACCGTCGTGCCTTCGATCAAGGGAAGGAGGTCGCGCTGCACACCTTCGCGCGAGACGTCACCGCCGACGCGGCCGTCGCGCACGCAGATCTTGTCGATCTCGTCGAGGAAGACGATGCCGTTGTTCTCGACCGCGCCGATCGCCTCCTGCACTAGCTGATCATTGTCGAGCAGCTTGTCGGATTCCTCATTGACGAGAATTTCGTGCGAGCCGGCCACCGTCAGCCGCCGTGTCTTGGTGCGGCCGCCGAGCTTGCCGAAGATGTCGCCGATCGAGATCGCGCCCATCTGCGCGCCGGGCATGCCCGGGATCTCGAACATTGGAAAGCCGCCCGAGGACTGCGTCTCGATCTCGATTTCCTTGTCGTTGAGCTCACCGGCGCGCAGCTTGCGGCGGAAGGAATCGCGCGTCGCGGCGCTTGCATTGGCGCCGACCAGGGCATCGAGCACCCGCTCTTCGGCCAACAATTGGGCGCGGGCGGCGACATCCTTGCGCTTGCGCTCGCGCACCTGCGCGATCGCGACCTCGACGAGATCGCGGACGATCTGCTCGACGTCGCGGCCGACATAGCCGACCTCGGTGAACTTGGTGGCCTCGACCTTGATGAACGGGGCGCCTGCGAGCTTCGCCAGCCGTCTTGCGATCTCGGTCTTGCCGACACCGGTCGGGCCGATCATGAGAATATTTTTCGGCAGCACCTCCTCGCGCAGACCATTATCGAGCTGCAGCCTGCGCCAGCGGTTGCGCAACGCAATCGAAACGGCGCGTTTGGCTTCGGTCTGGCCGACGATGAAGCGATCGAGTTCGGAGACGATCTCACGGGGGGAAAAGTCTGTCATGGGCCCTAGCTAGGATGGTAATGGGGTGAGAACAAGCGGTCAAAACATGGCCCCGAAAAGTGTGAAGCGGATTTCCGACAAGATCATGCTCAATCTAGAGGATCGTGAACCATAAGTAAGGCAGGTCCATCCGGGGTTTTGACGACGCGATCCCGCGCAAATCCCGCTTTCTCGTAGGCGCGGATGGCGCGGAGATTTGCCGGATCAGGATCGGTGACGATGCGCCACACACGGTCCTTGACGAAGTGGCCGATGAAAGCCGATCCGTGACCGATCATATCGGGTTCTCCGATGAAGACGTCGATGCCGCGCGTACCTTTGGGCTGCGCGCCGAAGCCGGAATTCCAGGACGTCAGATCGTAGCATTGCAGGTAGGCAAAGGCGCGGCCGTCCAACTCGACAAGGTACTGGTCCATCGCCGGCTCGCTGAGGTCGCCGCTGACCAGGGCATATTGTTCGGCGGGATCACCCCACCACTCCCGGACATGCGGCATGGCGAGCCAGCACGCGATTTGCGGCAGGTCGCCAGCTTGCATTGGGCGGAAGAGATATCCCGGCGACATGCGTTGGAGGCCCACGGCGCTAGCCGCTTTGCAAGGTCTCGATCGTGACGTTGCGGTTGGTGAAGACGCAGATATCGGCGGCGATGTCGAGCGACCGGCGCACGATGGCTTCGGCGTCCTTGTCGCTGTCGATCAGCGCGCGGGCGGCGGCCAACGCATAATTGCCGCCGGAGCCGATCGCCATCACACCGGCCTCGGGCTCCAGCACGTCGCCGGTGCCGGTCAGGACCAGGGACACGTTCTTGTCGGCGACGATCATCATGGCTTCGAGCCGCCGCAGATAGCGGTCGGTGCGCCAGTCCTTGGCGAGCTCGACGGCGGCCCGGGTCAATTGCCCCGGATATTGCTCCAGCTTGCTCTCCAGCCGCTCGAACAGGGTGAAGGCATCTGCAGTTGCGCCGGCAAAACCGCCGATGACGTCGCCCTTGCCGAGCTTGCGGACTTTTTTGGCGTTGGACTTGATCACGGTCTGGCCGATCGAGACCTGGCCGTCGCCGCCGATCACGACTTTGCCGTCCTTGCGCACGGTGACAATGGTGGTGCCGTGCCAGACCAGCGACTCGTTTTGGGATGCTTGCATGGGTTACCTCGCTCCGGGCCTGATTTAGGGGCTTGGCGGCGTCCTTACAATCAGGACAATCAGAGGCGCTCAGGGACCGGATTCCGGTCACCATAGGCACAAGTTCAGCCCGGACCGGCCGATGCCGCAGTAGCGAAGGGGTTATCTGCCTGCTAAAAGGGCCCGTTTTTGACGGCCGGAAAACCCGTATGCGTAGCGCTACCATCAAGCGTAAGACCAAGGAAACCGACGTCGAGGTGACGGTAAACCTCGACGGCACGGGCGCGTCCAGCGTCTCGACCGGTATCGGCTTCTTCGACCACATGCTCGATTTGTTGGCGCGGCATTCCCGCATCGACATCACCGTGAAGGCTGTCGGCGACCTCCATATCGACTATCACCACACCACCGAGGACGTCGGGATCGCGCTCGGCCAGGCCGTGAAGCAGGCGCTCGGCACCATGGCCGGCATCGCCCGCTATGCCTCCGTGCACATGCCGATGGACGAGACGCTGTCGCGCGTCGCGCTCGACATTTCGGGCCGGCCGTTCCTGGTGTTCAAGGTTGTGTTCCCGCGCGACAAGATCGGCACCTTCGATACCGAGCTGGTGCGCGAATGGTTCAACGCCTTTGCCATCAATGCGGGCGTGACTTTGCACGTCGAGACGCTATATGGCGAGAACAGTCATCATATCGCCGAGTCCTGCTTCAAGGGTCTTGCGCGAGCGTTGCGCGCGGCTGTTGCGATCGATCCGCGCGCCGCGGGCGAGGTGCCGTCCACCAAGGGTCAGCTCGGCGGTTAGAAGGCCGGCCTAAGGCTGATCGGAGAGATGCGATGCCGGTCTATACAGTTCATGCGCCAGGAGCGGGCGGTGCGGATCTCCGCTCGACCGACAGGTTCGTCTTCGTTCGCGACGGCTTCCATTTCTGGGCCGCGCTGTTCGGCCCGCTTTGGCTCATCACACACCGGCTGTGGCTGGCGCTGATCGGCTGGATCATCGCCGTCATCGCGCTCGAGCTTGCGCTGAGGCGACTTGGCGTCGGTTCCGCGGCGATCGTTTTCGCCGACATCATTGTGGCCCTGTTGATGGGATTCGAGGCTGCCAGCTTGCAGCGCTGGACCTTGTCGCGGAATCAATGGAGCCAGCTCGATGTGGTGATCGCCGATGACGAGGAAGCCGCCGAGCGGCGTTTCTTCGATCGCTGGGCTACCAAGCAGCGCGGCATTGTCAACGATCAGCAGGCGGTCGACCGCGGCGCGCCGCCGCCGACCCGGGACGTTGCAGGCCAGCAGTTCTCGCGGCCGCCGGGCAGTGGGATCATAGGATTGTTTCCGGAACCGGGAGGGCCGCGATGACCGTTGCCATCATCGATTACGGGTCGGGCAATCTGCACTCGGCGGCGAAAGCCTTCGAGCGGGCGGCGCGCAGGGCGGAGGACCCTGAACGGATCGTTGTCACCCGCGATCCCGATTTCGTCTACCGCGCCGACCGTATCGTGCTGCCGGGCGTCGGGGCCTTCGCCGATTGCCGCAGGGGTCTCGGTGCGGTCGATGGCATGATCGACGCGCTGACCGAAGCCGTGCGTCACAAAGCACGGCCTATCTTCGGCATCTGCGTCGGCATGCAGTTGTTCGCGACGCGCGGCAAGGAGCATGTCATCACCGAGGGTCTCAACTGGATCGAAGGTGACGTCGAGAAGATCACCCCGCGCGACGAGAGCCTGAAGATTCCCCATATGGGCTGGAACACGCTCGAGCTGACGCAGGAGCATCCGGTGCTGGAGCGCCTGCCGTTGGGACCGAAGGGCCGCCACGCCTATTTCGTGCACTCCTATCACCTTAACGCCAGAAACGAGGGCGATGTGCTGGCACGCGCTGATTACGGCGGGCCGGTCACCGCTGTCGTGGCCAAGGACACCGCGATCGGTACCCAGTTTCACCCCGAGAAGAGCCAGCGCTTCGGCCTGGCGCTGATCTCGAATTTCCTGAAGTGGAAGCCGTGATCCTCTTCCCTGCCATTGATCTGAAGAACGGCCAATGCGTGCGGCTCGAACAAGGCGACATGGCGCGCGCCACCGTATTCAACCTCGATCCCGCCGCGCAGGCCAAGAGCTTTGCCGCGCAAGGATTCGAGTATCTCCATGTGGTCGATCTCGACGGCGCCTTCGCCGGCAAGCCGATGAACGCGAACGCTGTCGAGGCCATGCTGAAGACGATCACAATTCCCGTGCAGCTCGGCGGCGGCATCCGCGATATCGGGACCGTCGAAGCCTGGCTTGCCAAGGGCATCGCCCGGGTGATCATCGGCACCGCGGCCGTGCGCGATCCTGAGCTGGTCAGGGGCGCGGCCAGGAAACACCCCGGCCGCGTCGCGGTCGGGCTCGATGCGCGTGACGGCAAGGTCGCGGTCGAAGGCTGGGCCGAGACTTCGCAGGTGACGGCGCTGGAGATCGCCCAGCGCTTCGAGGATGCCGGCGTTGCCGCCATCATATTCACCGACATTGCCCGCGACGGCCTGTTGAAGGGCCTCAATCTCGAGGCGACCATTGCCCTCGCCGACCGCATCTCGATCCCGGTGATTGCCTCCGGCGGCCTCGCCTCGATCGAGGACGTCAAGGCGATGCTGAAGCCGGGTGCGAAGAAGCTCGCCGGCGCCATTGCCGGCCGCGCGCTCTATGACGGACGGCTCGACCCGACTGCTGCGCTATCGCTGATCCGCCAGGCGCCGGCGACGGCTTAAGGAGTTTTTTCGATGTTCAAGGTCCGCGTCATTCCCTGCCTCGACGTCAAGGACGGGCGCGTGGTCAAGGGCGTCAACTTTGTCGACTTGCGCGATGCCGGGGATCCGGTCGAGGCGGCGATCGCCTATGACGCCGCCGGCGCCGATGAATTGTGCTTCCTTGACATTACGGCGACCCATGAGAACCGCGGCATCATGCTGGACGTGGTCCGGCGCACCGCCGAAGCCTGTTTCATGCCGCTAACGGTCGGCGGCGGGGTCCGTACCATCGACGACATCAAGACCCTGCTGCGCTCCGGCGCCGACAAGGTCTCGATGAATTCGGCGGCCGTAGCCCGGCGCGAATTCGTCAAGGAAGGGGCCGAGAAATTCGGCGAGCAATGCATCGTCGTTGCGATCGACGCCAAGCGGGTCAAACGATCAGGCGGCTCGGACCGCTGGGAGATCTTCACCCATGGCGGCCGCAAGGCCACTGGCATCGACGCGATCGAATACGCCCAGGAGGTGGTCTCGCTCGGGGCGGGCGAAATCCTGCTCACCTCCATGGACCGCGACGGCACCAGGCAAGGCTTTGACATTCCGCTGACGCGCGCGATTGCCGATAGTGTATCGGTCCCGGTCATCGCCTCCGGCGGTGTCGGCAATCTGGATCATCTGGTCGAAGGCATCCGCGAGGGGCACGCCACGGCCGTGCTGGCGGCCTCGATCTTCCATTTCGGGGAATTTACCATCCGCGACGCCAAGGATCACATGGTGCGCGCGGGACTACCGATGCGGCTCGATCCCTGACGACTCCGCGTCACAAAAGTGCTAGATCAGCGCGGGGAGAGAAAGCGTCTTTATTGTTTGAGCATGATCTTTCGGGAAACCGCTACACACTTTTCCGGATCATGCTCTAGCGGGCGTAGCTTTTGAGTGTGCAGATGTCGCGTTTTACCATCCACGATCTGGCCGCCACCATCGATGCCCGCGCTGCATCGACGGGAGACGCGTCCTACACCAGGAAGCTGCTCGACCAGGGTGCCGAATACTGCGCCAAGAAACTGGGCGAGGAGGCGGTGGAAACCGTGATTGCCGCGGTCGGGAATGATCGCGGGCATCTCGTCGCTGAAAGCGCCGACCTGCTCTACCACCTGCTGGTGCTGCTGAAATCCCGCGGCGTCGCGCTTGAAGACGTGGAAGCGGCCCTTGCGCAACGTACCTCGATGTCCGGACTGGAAGAGAAGGCATCACGCAAACGCGATCAGTGATTGAAAGGCGGCTCAATGGACATCCGCGCGCCCGACCAGAAGTATAATCCTTATCGCCTATTCACCCGCGAGCAGTGGGCGGAGCTACGCAACGACACGCCGATGACGCTGGAGCCGGGCGAGTTCAACAAACTGCGTTCGATGCACGATCGCCTCGACATCAAGGAGGTCGAGGAGATCTACCTGCCGCTGTCGCGGCTGCTGTCGATCTATGTCGATGCCACGCAGCGGCTGTATTATTCGCAGCGGCAGTTTTTGGGCATTCGCGACCGCAAGGTGCCCTACATTATCGGTGTTGCCGGATCGGTCGCCGTCGGCAAATCCACCACCGCGCGCGTGCTGCAGGCGATGCTGGCGCGCTGGTCGCCGCGGCCCAAGGTCGACATGGTGACGACGGACGGCTTTCTCTATCCCAATGCCGTGCTCGAGCGGCAGGGGCTGATGCAGAAGAAGGGCTTTCCGGAAAGCTACGATCTGCCGCTCCTGTTGTCGTTCCTGAGCGACATCAAGTCCGGCCGAGCCAAGGTGCGTGCGCCGGTCTATTCGCATTTGACCTACGATATCGTTCCAAACCAATGGATCGAGGTCGACGAGCCCGACATACTCATTGTCGAGGGCGTCAATGTGCTGCAGACCGGACCGTTGCCGCGCGACGGCAAGGCGGTGCCCGTCGTCTCCGACTTCTTTGACTTCTCTGTCTATATCGACGCCGAGGAGGCGGTGCTGCGGCAATGGTATGTAAAGCGCTTCCTGGCGCTGCGCGACACCGCATTCACCGATCCCAAATCCTATTTCCATCGCTATGCGCTGCTCTCGGACGACGAAGCCATCGCCACTGCGGTCGCGATCTGGGAGCGCACCAACCTCGCCAATCTCGAGGACAACATCCTGCCAACCCGGCCGCGCGCGACGGCGATCCTGAAAAAAGGCGCCGATCACGTGGTGGAGACGGTGGCATTGCGGCGGCTGTAGTGGTCTTTGCCGGCGGCAATCCTGCGATTATGGAGAGCGCTACGCCGCCAGATGCCGTGTCGCGGCTAGTCCACTCAGCGCCTCCTCGAGCTTCTCGCGATCGAGCGGCTTGATCAGGAAGCCGTCCATGCCAGCTTCGAAACAGGCGTAGCGGTCCTCGACCAGGGCATTGGCGGTGAGGGCCAGGATTGGCGTGCGTGCACCCGGTTGCTCCGCCTCAAGCTTTCGGATGCGCTTGGCCGCCGCGATGCCGTCGAGCTCCGGCATCTGGATGTCCATCAGCACCAGGTCGTAAGGCGTGCCGGCCGACTTCGCCGCAGCCCAGGATTCCAGTGCTGCCGCGCCATTGGTTGCGATCACTGCGTGATGACCGAGCCGGGTCAGGAGCGAGCGCATCAGAAGTGCGTTGATCTCGTTGTCCTCAGCGACCAGGATCGACAGCCCCCTCGCCTGCTGCGCATCCGGCGCTTCGATCTCGCCGGATGCGCCGGCTACCGCGTCATCGCCAAGCGCGGGCGCTGCGACCTCCGGCGGCGCCGACAGCCGTGCAGCGAGCGAAGCTGCGCGCAGCGGCTTGACCAGATAGCCGGTGAAGGCTTTCGACGGCGTGACCTCGTGCCGTGTCGCCTGCGTCACCATCAGGATTCGCAAGCTCGCATGACGGCGCGCAGCCTCGCCCAAACTGTCCGCCACATCGGGGCCGAGCGCCTGGTCGACCAAAAGCGCGTGCCAGGGACGCTCCGGGAGTAGCGCCTCAGCAACTCTCACGTCGGAGATCAGGCAGGTCTGTCCGCCCCATCGCTGCAGGCGTCTGGCCACCAGCGAGACCTCGATGGCTTGCGCGCTCACCAGCATGATTGACTGTCCGCTCAACTCGGGCGCGACGAAGACAGGCCGCGTGATGCCGGTCTCGGCTGGTGGCAGCGGCAGCGATACCTCAAATGTCGAGCCGGCGCCCGGCTCGCTCTCCAGCGCGATCCGCCCGCCCATGCGTTTGACGATGCGCTCGGAGATGCTCAAGCCAAGTCCGGTGCCGCCGTAATGCCGTCCGATCTGGTCATTGGCCTGCTCGAACTCACGGAAGATGCGTTCGCGTGCATCGGCTGCAATGCCGATGCCGGTGTCGCGCACCAGGAAGCGGATCTCGTTCGGCCAGATGCCGGGCTCGGCGATCAGGGCGACCCCACCGGCTGAGGTGAATTTGATCGCGTTGCCGGCAAGGTTGAGCAGCACCTGACGTAGCCGCGCCGCGTCGCCAACCACCTGCACCGGCAGCCGCTCATCGACGAAGGCCGCGATCTCGAGCTGTTTTGACTGCGCACGCGGCGCAAGCAGTTCCGTGATTTCCTCGATCAGGCCGGTCAGCGCGAACGGACGCTGCTCGAGATCGATCTTGCCGGCCTCGATCTTGGAATAATCGAGGAGCTCCTCGATCAGCGACAGCAGCGCCTCGCCCGAGGTCTTCACCGCCTTGGCATAGGTGACCTGTTCCGGCGTCAGCTGTGTGTCGAGCAACAGGCCGCTCATGCCGATGATGCCGTTCAGCGGCGTGCGGATCTCGTGGCTCGTCATGGCGAGGAAGCGCGACTTGGCGCGGTTGGCGCTATCGGCCTGATCGCGCGCTTCGGCTAGCGCGCGCTCGGTCTCGGTGCGGTCGGTGACGTCGCGGCCGACGCATTGCAGTTCCGCTGGCCGACCTGCATCGCTGCGCACCAGGCCCTCCCGCCAGGCGATCCATCGTGGGCCCAAGGGACTTGCGATCTTCTGGTCGTGAATCCGGGTGCCGTTGGGCTCGCGGGCGTCCTCGCTTTGCTCCAGAATTTGAAAATCGAAGCGGGTGCCGATCAAGGCCTCGCGCGGCCGTTCGGCAAGCTCGCAAAAGGCGTCATTGGCAAAGGTGATGTGACCTTCGTCGTCGCGCATCACGATCAGGTCGCCCTGCTGCTCGAACAGGCTGCGGGCGCGTTCCTCGGCCTCCTGCAGCTCCCAATTTCGGTCGATCAGCGCCTCGTTGTGGAGCGCGATCTTGCGCAGCCGCCTGTTGAGGAAACGCAGCCGGATGCTCAAGGTCGCGAGTGCAAGGCAGGCGAGCGCGAATAGAAAGCTCGCGCCGATCGCAAAAGCATTGGCGTCGTAGCCGGAGTGTTCAGACCGGCTGCCGGAAATGAACCCGTATGCCCCGCCGAAGGTGGCAGAGAAGATCATGAAGGAGCGGACCACGCTCGTGATCAGCGGATGGCGTCGCGCGAGGCGGCGAACGCCCAATTTGATTCGTAAGCCCCGCCCCATCACAGATCACCCTCGACAAGTGTCGTCTGCTTTTTGCGCGTCGCGACCTTGCAAAGTGTTTGAAGCATCGAGGGTTCCCTCGGCGCGATGCAAACAGGGTTGATGAAAGGTTAAAGCGCCGCTGCTCGCTGCAGCTGTTCGCCGCGGGCACTGACGATCAGCGCGGCCGCTTCACGCGGCGTGAAGCGCATCGACCTCACGAAAACCCGGTAATCGGCCGGGCCGTCTTGCGCGAGATAGATGACAGGGGCGGCGGGGGCCGGCTCCGCCGAGATGGCGACGAATTGCGTCGGTGTCGTCGCGCAGGCGTTGTCCTCGCTGCCTTGAACCTCGCTGCTTTGGACATCGTCGATCACGGCGAAGTCGGCTTCCGCCACATTGTCGGTCAGCGCAACGCGCACCGTTGCGAGCGCGGGATCGTCGGTGAAGCTGACATGCAGGTCGGCGTGCCACGGCGCCGATCCGATTTCGAGCGTCTCGGCGCCGACGGCGATGCAGGGGCGCGGGCTCTGATACCCCTCGACACCGGCAAAGATCGCACCCGCGACCAGGGGAAGAGCCGAGACCAGAATCTTGTAACGCAGCTTGAAACGCAACATGACGGGCACTCACTCAAGCACAAGCCCGGTACACGAGAGGGCTTTATGGTTGGCAGAGCGTAAAGAAAACTTGTTACCGGCTGATTGACGGTAATGCGGAACCTGCAGCTTTGATTGAGCATGATCCCTCGGGTCAAGCCCGAGGGCATGCTTTTCGGGAAACCGCTACACACTTTGCGCTGGCGCGGCCCTTCGGGTCCGGATCATGCTCGGCTCACGCCGCGTGCCTGACATCCTCGGCGAGCGCGCGATAGGACAAGGCTTCGGCCAGATGCAGCCGGCCGATCTTCTCCGCACGATCGAGATCGGCGAGCGTCCGGGCGACCCGCAGCACACGGTGATAGCCGCGCGCCGACAGGCGCATGGTCTCAGCCGCATCGCGCAGAAGTTTCGCGCCTTGCGCATCCGGCTGCGCGATCTCCTCCAAAAGCGACGCCGGCGCTTCGGCATTGGTGCGGATACGCGGCAAGCCCGCCGCCGCATAACGGGCGCGCTGGATGTCACGCGCGGCCGCGACGCGCGCGGCAACCTCGGCCGAGCCCTCCGCCGGCGGCGGCAGGATCAGGTCGGCCGCGGTCACGGCCGGCACCTCGATGCGCAGATCGATGCGATCCATCAGCGGACCGGAAATGCGCATCTGGTAGTCGGCGGTGCAGCGGTCGACGGCAGCGCGCTTGCAGGAATAGCCGGGTTCGAAGGCCCGGCCGCATCGGCACGGGTTCATGGCTGCGACCAGCATGAAACGGGCCGGATAGGTCACGCGATGGTTGGCGCGGGAGATCGCTACCTCGCCATTCTCCAGCGGCTGGCGCAGCGAATCCAGGACGCGCGGATCGAATTCAGGCAATTCGTCGAGAAACAGCACGCCGTGATGCGCGAGCGAAATCTCGCCAGGTCTCGCGCGCATGCCGCCGCCGGTCAGCGCTGCCATGCTGGCGGAATGATGAGGGCTGCGGAACGGCCGCCGCGCGGTGAGCGCGCCGCCGTCGATTTCGCCGGCGACGGAGGCGATCATCGAGACTTCCAGCAGTTCGGAAGGCGTCAGCGGCGGCAGGATCGATGGCAACCGCGCCGCCAGCATCGACTTGCCGGCTCCAGGCGCGCCGATCATGAGCAGGTGATGCCCGCCGGCGGCTGCGATCTCGAGTGCACGCTTGGCGCTCTCCTGCCCCTTGATGTCGCGCAGGTCGAGCGAAGAGGCCGGCTCTTCGTGAATTTTCGGCTGCGGCCGCGACAGCACCTGCGTGCCCTTGAAGTGATTGGCGATCTGAATCAGTGAATTGGCGGCGATGATCTGGAGATCCGGGCTTGCCCAGGCTGCCTCCGCGCCGCAATGCCCCGGGCACACCAGCCCCTCCTCGCGCGCATTGGCGCCAATCGCGGCCGGCAGCACGCCGGCCACGGGCGCGATCGACCCGTCAAGCCCAAGCTCGCCGAGCACGGTAAAGCCGTTCAACGCATCCGGCGGAATCGCTCCGATCGCTGCCATCAGACCGAGCGCGATCGGCAGGTCGTAATGGCTGCCTTCCTTCGGGACGTCGGCAGGCGCGAGATTGACGGTGATCCGCCGCGCGGGCAGCGCCAGCCCCGAGGCGATCAATGCCGAACGCACCCGCTCCCGCGCCTCGGAAACGGCTTTGTCCGGCAATCCCACAATGGTGAAGGCTGGCAAACCCGGCGCGACCTGTACCTGTACATCGACCGCGCGAGCCTCGATCCCCTCAAAGGCCACAGTCGAAACTCGCTGAACCATGCCACCCCCGCCCACTGTCTTCCGCAATCAAAGGTAGCGGAAGGTGGAGGACTTGGCAAGAACATTAAGAGAACAGCGGGGCTGTCTTCTTTCTGAAGCCTGCCTGTCAGGCTCTGGTATTCGCGCGCTTCGCCTCGATCACGTCCCAGATCTTCGCGGCGATGTCGGGTCCGCCGAACCCTGCGATCGCGCGAATGCCCGTCGGCGAGGTCACATTGATCTCGGTCAGATAGCCGCCGATGACATCGATGCCGGCGAATAGAAGCCCGCGCTCGCGCAAGCTCGGCCCGATCGTGTTGCAGATCTCGCGCTCGCGGTCGGAAAGTTCAGTTGCTTGCGCGGCGCCGCCGCGCACCATGTTGGAGCGCAGATCATCCGCGGCTGGCACGCGGTTGACAGCGCCGGCGAACTCGCCATTGACCAGGATGATCCGCTTGTCGCCGTGCTTTACGTCGGGAAGGAAGCGCTGGACCACCCAAGGTTCTTTGAACGTCACGGAAAACATGTCGTAGAGCGAGCCGAAATTCATGTCCTGCGGCATGACGCGGAACACCGCGGCGCCGCCATGGCCGTGCAGCGGCTTCATGACCACAGCGCCATGGGTGTCGCGAAAGGCGTTGATCTCGTCGAGATCGCGCGAGATCAGCGTCGGCGGCATCAGCTGCGGAAAATTCATCACGAACAGCTTTTCCGGCGCGTTGCGCACGCCTGCGGGATCGTTGACGACCAGTGTCTTCGGCTGCAGCCGCTCCAGAAAATGGGTCGAGGTGATGTAGGCGAGGTCGAATGGCGGGTCCTGCCGCAACAATATGACGTCGAAATTGGCCAGCGGCTCGCGCTTCGGCTCGCCCAGGGTGAAGTGGTCGCCGGGCTCGTCGCGCACGGCGAGCACCTGGACCGGTGCGACCAATTCGTCGCCGACGAGTGAGAGCTTGTCAGGTGTATAATAGGAGAGCCCATGGCCGCGCTTTTGCGCTTCCAACAGCAGCGCAAAGGTCGAATCGCCGCGGATGTTGATGCGCGAGATGGGGTCCATCTGGACGGCGACGTTTAGATTCATTGTGAGTCCGTGTGCTCGCAGGAGGAGGGGGTAGAGGTTATGTGCTGGCGTCGAACGCCGCCATGACATGGCGTGGCAGATGCCGCGGCGCAATCAGCATGGCGTCGAAACGCAATTCGAATTCCGCATGCTCGGGATGCGCCACGAGCCAGGCCTGCGCGGCATCGACAATGCGGGCCTTCTGCCGCGGCGTGACCGCGAAGGCCGCATCGTCAAGGGTGGCGCGGGCCTTCACTTCGACAAAGGCGATGAGGTTGCGCCGTTTGGCGACGATGTCGATTTCGCCGTGTGGCGTGCGGAAGCGTTTGGCGAGAATGCGATAGCCCTTTGCCATCAGATAGGCCGCGGCGCGGCTCTCGGCCGATAGCCCGGTGCGAAACGCCGCGACACGTGCTGGCGAGGCCAGTTTGGCGGCGGCCTCCGCCGGCGCGGCGCCGTCACGCTTGGCCGGGATCTTGGCCATGATCTCCCTTCATGTCTTTTGCCAGCTCCAGCGCGCGCGCATAAACCTCGCGGCGCGGCCGCCCCGAAATCTCGACCGCCTGCGCCACGGCATCCTTCAAGCTGGAATGCTTGAGCGCGTTGCGCAAGAGCTCGTCGAGGGAATCGGCGGACATCACCTGCGCATCCGCATCCGGTGGTCCGATCACAAGCACGAACTCGCCCCGCGTCTCCAACTGGTCCGCGCGGCCAGCAAGCTCGGCAAGGGAGCTGCGCAAAATCTCCTCATGGAGTTTTGTGAGTTCGCGGCAGATCGCGGCCTCCCGGCTGGCCATAAGCGATGCGAGATCGGCCACCGTCTCCTGCACACGGCTGCCGGATTCGAACAGCACGAGCGTCGCATCGATCCGGGCGAGCTCCGCCAACCGCGTTCGGCGCGCGGCCTGCTTGGGCGGCAGGAAGCCCGCGAAGTAAAAGCGGTCGGTCGGCAGTCCCGCAACCGTCAGCGCCGCGAGCACCGATGACGGGCCCGGCAGCGCGGTGACGGCATATCCCGCCGCACAGGCCTCGCGGACAAGCTTGAAGCCGGGATCGGAGATCAGGGGCGTGCCGGCATCCGAAACCAGCGCGACCGCCTCGCCCTGTGCCAGCCGCTGCAGCAGCCTGGGCCGGGCGGCCGTCGCGTTATGCTCATGATAGGGCGTCAGCTCAGCCGAGATGGCGTAACGCTCGGTCAGCCGGTGGGTGATGCGGGTGTCCTCGCAGGCGATGAGATCGACGCCGGCGAGCGTCTCTAGTGCGCGCAAGGTGACGTCGGCCAGGTTACCGATCGGGGTCGCCACCAGATAGAGGCCGGCTCGCAGCTTTGCCGCCGGCAGGACGTGTCCGCGAATCGAAAAGCTGCGGGGTTCCGTGCCGCCTTCTGTGTTTATCGGGGACGCTTTTGCGCGCATAATGGGTCAAGCTTAGAGGGGAGATGGCCAAGACGCTATATCAAGGCGCTATATCAAGGCGCCACGTCATGGAGTTGTTCTCTGCGTTACCTCATTCGCGGCGCAAAACGGACAAAACGGTGGCCGCGCGTCGCTTGTGGACGCCCGGTGAAGTCATAATCCTTTTGTTTTGGTTAACTATTCGCCGACAATATGCCTGAATCGATCCTTCCTGATCGGTTTTGATGGAGGGGAGCCTGGCCGCCTCCGGTCGGTCAATCCAAGAGACGCAATGGTGGGCCCGTTCAATCGCAAGTCTTCTTCTTCGGGTCCCCAGACTCCGAACGCGACGCGGCGCGCTGCGCTGGGACTTATTCTTGGCACGCCACTGCTCAGTGCCTGTGCCGGTGTGCAGCAGACCCTGAGTTCGTTCTCCAATCCGTTCTCTTCGCAGCAACAGCCTGCGGCAGCGCCGGCCGGCCCAACCCAGCAGCCGATGGTCGCGGGCAACGGCCAGGTCAAGGTCGGCCTGATCCTGCCGCTGTCGGCGTCAGGCAATGCCGGGGTTGCCGCAACGTCCATGAAGAACGCGGCCGAAATGGCGCTGGCGGAGTTCCAGAATCCGAACATCCAGCTCCTGATCAAGGACGATGCCGGTAGTCCGCAAGGCGCCGGGCAAGGTACGCAGCAGGCTGTGGACGAAGGCGCCGAGATCATCCTCGGACCTTTGTTTGCGGCCTCGGTGCCTGCCGCCGCGCAGGCCACGCGCAGCCGCAGCATCTCCTGCATCGCTTTCTCCACCGATTCCACCATTGCCGGCCGCGGCGTCTATCTCCTGAGCTTCCTCCCCGAGTCGGACGTCAACCGCATCGTCGAATACGCCGCCTCGACCGGGAAGCGGTCCTTTGCCGCGCTGTTGCCGGATAATGCCTACGGCAATGTCGTGGAGATCGCATTCAAGCAGGCGGTCGCGCGGCGTGGTGGCCGTGTCGCGGTGTTCGAAAAATATGGCAGCGATCGCGCGACGCCGGCGCGCAACGTGGCGCAGGCGCTCGCACAAGCGGATGCGCTTCTGCTGGCCGATGACGGCGAATCCGTCGTGGCGGCGGCGGACGCGCTCACCGCGGCAGGCGCAAACCTGCGCAATATCCAGTTGCTCGGCACCGGACTTTGGGACAATCCGCGTGTCTTTGCCAGCGCCTCGCTGCAGGGCGGCCTGTATGCCGCGCCAGATCCCGCCGGCTTCCGTGCCTTCGCCGGCCGCTACCGCACCCGCTTCGGCGGCGAGCCGGTGCGAACCGCCACGCTGGCCTATGATTCCGTGGCGCTTGTCGCAGCACTTGCCCGCCAGGGAGGAGCCGGCCAGCGCTATTCGTCCGACGTCTTGACCAACCCATCCGGCTTTGCCGGCATCGACGGTCTCTTCCGCTTCCGCCCCGACGGCACCAATGAACGCGGGCTCGCGGTGATGCGAGTCGCATCCAACAGCGGCGTCCCGGTCGCAGGCTCGCCGAAGAGCTTTGGGGCTTGATGAAGGATTACGCGGCGAGATCCGCAACGACAGCATCGAGCACGGGAAAGCCGGCCTGGGTGACACGCAGACGCCCATCGCTGTCGACTGTGATCGCGCCTTCCTCGCGGAGTAGCGCAATGCGGTCGGGATCCAGCGATCGGCCGGCGAGCGCTGCATAACGCTTGGGATCGATGCCTTCGGCGAGCCGCAGCCCCATCAGCAGGAATTCGTCAGCACGCTCTTCGCTGTTGAGCCCATCGTCGGTGACGATGCCATGGCCGTTGGCCTCAACGCGCATCAGCCAGGCCTCGGGCCGCTTCTCGGTCGCGGTAGCATGCCGGATGCCGTTGATGTCGAGCCGGCCGTGCGCGCCGGGGCCGATGCCGGCATATTCCTGGCCCCGCCAATAGACGAGGTTGTGCCGGCACTCCGCGCCCGGGCGGGCGTGGTTGGAAATCTCGTAGGCCGGCAGGCCGTGACGGGTACAAATCTCCTCGGTCACGTCGTAAAGCGCGCGCGCCAGTGCCTCATCCGGCGTCTTCAACTTGCCGGCCGCGTGCAGGCCGAAGAAGGGCGTGCCTTCCTCGATCGTGAGTTGGTACAGCGACAGATGTTCGGCGGCCTCGCCGATCGCCTGCCGCAATTCCGCGGCCCACATCTGCGGCGTCTGATCCGGCCGCGCATAGATCAGGTCGAAAGAGTAGCGGTCGAATGCGTTGCGTGCGACGGCGACCGCGTCCAGTGCCTCGCGCGCGCTATGCATACGGCCCAGGGCTTTTAACGAGTCATCATCCAGCGCCTGGACGCCGAGCGAGACGCGATTGACGCCGGCTGCGCGGTAACCGGCAAAGCGCGCAGCTTCAACACTGGTCGGATTGGCCTCCAGCGTGACCTCGACGTCAGGCGCCACGCGCCAGTGCTTGCCGATTGCGTCGAGGATGGCGCCAACTGTCTGCGGCTGCATCAGCGAGGGCGTGCCGCCGCCGAGAAAGATCGAGGTGACCTCGCGGCCGGGAAGGCGCGCAGCCGTCGTCTGGATCTCGCGGGCGAAGGCGCTGGCAAAACGGGCCTCGTCGATCGCGGCATGCCGCACATGGCTGTTGAAGTCGCAATAGGGGCATTTGGAGAGACAGAACGGCCAATGCACATAGACGCCGAATGCCGCCTGCGCCGCTGCTCTTGCCTTACCTGCCTCAGCGCGGATCAAGGCAGATCTCCGCAAGCTTCACAAAGGCCCGGGCGCGGTGCGACAACCCTAACCCGAGCGGCGGCAGCCCGTGCTTCTCGATGCTCGTCATCTCGCCAAAAGTGCGGTCGAAACCATCGGGCATGAACATGGGATCGTAGCCAAAGCCCGCCGTGCCGCGCGGCGGCCAGACCAGCGTGCCATCGACGTGCGCCTCGACCTCCTCGATATGGCCGTCGGGCCAGGCGACGCAAAGCGCGGAGACGAAATGCGCAGCCCGTTTGTCGGGTGTGCTGGCGCCCTGCTCCTGCAGCAGGCGCTCGATCTGCGCCATTGCGGCGTTGAAGTCCTTGTTGGGCCCGGCCCAGCGTGCGGAATAGATGCCGGGCGCGCCGTTCAATGTATCCACCGCGAGTCCCGAATCGTCGGCAAAGCCTGGCAGCCGCGCGGCCTTGGCCGCGGCGATCGCCTTGATCCTGGCATTGGCTTCGAAGGTATTCCCGGTTTCCTCCGGCTCGTCGAGGCCGAGCTCGCCCGCCGAAATCGCCTCAATCCCATGCGGTGCCAACAGCTCACGCATCTCCGCGAGCTTGCCGGGATTGTGGGTGGCGATGACGAGCTTGCCTGTGATCCGACGGTGCATGGTTCTTTACGTGACCGCCATTTTCTGCAGGTCGACCAGCCGAGCAATGCCTTTGCGGGCGAGTTCCATCAGCGCCAGAAATTCGTCTTGCGTGAACGGTGTCTTTTCCGCGGTGCCCTGCACCTCGATGATGCGGCCATCGCCGGTCATGACGAAATTGGCGTCGGTCTCGGCCTCGGAATCCTCGGCATAGTCGAGATCGAGCACCGGTCTGCCGTCGAAAATGCCGCAGGAGATCGCCGCGACATTGTCGCGCAGCACGTTGCCCTTCACCATGTTGCGCGCCTTCATCCAGTTGATGCAGTCGGCGAGCGCCACCCAGGCACCGGTGATGGAGGCCGTACGCGTGCCGCCATCTGCCTGCAGCACGTCACAATCGACGGTAATCTGGCGCTCGCCGAGCGCCTCCAGGTCGACGGTCGCCCGCAGGGAGCGGCCGATCAGGCGCTGGATCTCGACGGTGCGTCCGCTCTGTTTTCCGGCGGAGGCTTCGCGCCGGGTCCGCTCCAGGGTGGCGCGCGGCAGCATGCCATATTCGGCCGTGACCCAGCCGCGGCCCTGGCCCTTGAGCCAGGGCGGCAGGCGGTCTTCCAAGGTGGCGGTCACCAGCACGTGGGTGTCGCCGAATTTCACGAGGCAGGATCCTTCCGCATATTTGACCACGCCGCGTTCCAGGGTGACGGCGCGTAGTTCGTCCGGGGCACGGCGGCTCGGCCGCATGGGAATCCTCCGAAAATTCGGCAAAGAAATGTGGCTGGCGCAGCTTTTAGGTGGGGGACGGCGGGGCGGCAAGCCCCCATGGCTCGATCTCCGGCTTGCCACGGGTCCCGGGGAGGGACAAATTATCGGCATGATCCCGGATCCGGAGGCAGCGTGAGCACAAAGCGGCCACCGGTTTTGCGACGGGATCAGCTCGTTCAAAGAGCCAAGAACGCGACGGCGCTCTCGGAGTTTCTTTTGGGGCTTAAAAGCAGTGGAGTAACGATTGGCCCACCACGATCCGATCCACCTGATGGCACCGCCTGCCGGACTTGCCCAGCTCAACGAGCGCTCGCGGGAGATTTTTCGCCAGATCGTCGAAAGCTACCTCGCAACCGGCGACCCGGTCGGTTCGCGCAATATCGCGCGGCTGATTGCGGTTCCGCTGTCGCCGGCCTCTGTGCGCAATGTCATGGCCGACCTGGAACAGCTGGGCCTGATCTATGCCCCACATACCTCGGCCGGCCGGCTGCCGACGGAACTCGGATTGAGATTTTTCGTCGACGCCTTGATGCAGGTCGGCGATCTTACCGCCGACCAGCGGGACACCATCCAGAGCCAGCTTGCTTCCGTCGGGCGCGCCCAATCCGTCGAGGCAGCTCTGGACGAGGCCCTGATGCGGCTGTCCGGATTGACTCGTGCGGCGGCGGTGGTTCTGACCCCGAAATCCAACGCGCGACTGAAGCACATTGAGTTCGTTCGGCTGGAGCCGGAACGCGCCCTGGTCATCCTGGTCGGCGAGGACGGCCAGGTCGAGAACCGCGTGCTGACGTTGCCGCCCGGTGTGCCCTCCTCGGCGCTGACGGAGGCCTCCAATTTTCTCAATGCGCGAATCCGGGGCCGCACGCTGGCCGAGGCCCGACTGGAGCTTGAAACCGCGCTGACGCAGGGGCGCGCCGAGCTCGACCAATTGACCCAGAAGGTGATCGCCGCAGGGCTTGCCAGCTGGTCCGGCGGCGAGAACGAGGACCGCCGGTTGATCGTTCGGGGTCATGCCAATTTGCTGGACGATCTGCATGCGCTGGAAGATCTGGAGCGGGTGCGGCTGCTGTTCGACGATCTCGAGACCAAACGTGGCGTCATCGATCTGTTGGGGCGCGCGGAACAGGCAGAGGGGGTGCGGATTTTCATTGGCTCCGAAAACAAATTGTTCTCGCTGTCCGGTTCCTCGACCATCATCGCGCCCTATCGCGATGCCGCCGGCCACATCGTCGGCGTTCTCGGTGTGATCGGCCCTACAAGGCTCAATTATGCGCGGGTGATCCCGACGGTGGACTATGCCGCGCGCATTGTGAGCCGGATTCTCGGTGGCTAAGGGAACGATCACGAGCGCTTGATTTTCGTGTCCCAAAGCACGATATCCGGCGCGAACGAAGTCCAGTAACCGAGCGATTTCTCGAAAAAGGCCGTCAATGTCCGATTCCGAGCCGAAGAACGATCAGGCAAACCCGAGCGAGCCCGTGGTATCGAAGCCCTATATCATGCCTGACGACCCAGAACCCGCTTCCGCAGAGGCTCTGGCGAGGGAAGCTGCAGAAGCGCGCGACAAGATGCTGCGCACGCTGGCCGAAATGGAAAACCTGCGCAAGCGCACCGCCAAAGAGGTTGCGGACGCGCGGACCTATGGCGTTACCGGCTTTGCGCGCGACGTGCTCGACATCGCCGACAATTTGCAGCGCGCGCTGGATGCCGTGCCGGCAGAGGCTCGCGCCGCTGCCGATCCGGGACTCAAGTCTCTGATCGAGGGCGTTGAGCTCACCGAGCGCTCGCTGCACAACACGCTGGAGAAATATGGCGTGAAGCGGCTCGATCCGTCGGGCAGTAAATTCGATCCGAATTTCCACCAGGCCATGTACGAGGTGCCTGACGCCTCCGTGCCCGCGGGCACCGTGGTGCAGGTGGTGCAGGCCGGCTACACCATTGGCGATCGTGTGTTGCGGCCGGCGCTGGTCGCGGTCTCCAAGGGCGGGGCGAAGGCCGCTCCCGCAGCTGCCAACGGCAACGAGCCAAGTGCGGCCTGAGGCCCTCCCACCCAACTCGGGTTTACCCGAGTTGGGCATCTAAGAAGGTCGAAGCGGATATATCCGACTTCGATGAGGGGGCGGGTCGATCGCGCATGAATCGGGCGATCGGGGTGGGATGACGGTCTGTCCGCGAAGTCGGTGCTTCAGTGGTGAGCGGGCGTCTGGCGGATCGACAGTGAGACCGCCGTTGCGGCTTCACCCCATCTCGCTCGCATTTGCATGCGAGCGATCCTCCTCCCAGTGGAGGGTGGGAGTCCGGGCCCCGGTTGACGCCCATCTCGCTATGGTTCAGGCGGCGATATCGCTCGACTGAATGCGCTTGACGCCGGCTGCATCCATATCGGCCCAGGCCTTGGCGAGCGAGCCTTGCGTGTCGATGCCGCGGCAGGCGTCCTCGATCACATAGGCTTCGAACCCGGCCTTGCGCGCATCAAGCGCGGTCCAGCAGACGCAGAAATCGGTCGCGAGCCCTGCGACAAAGACTCTGCTTACCCCGCGCGCCTTCAAATAGGCTTCGAGCCCGGTCGTGGTCTTGCCATCGGCTTCGGTGAAGCCCGAATAGCTGTCGGTGTCCTTGTGATAACCTTTTCGGATGATCAGTTCGGCCTGAGGGATCGAGAGATCCTTGGATAGCGACGCGCCATCCGTCCCCTGCACGCAGTGATCCGGCCACAACACCTGCTTGCCGTAAGCGAGGTCGATGACCTCGAACGGCTTCTTCCCCTCATGGGAAGAGGCGAACGAGACGTGTCCCGGCGTGTGCCAGTCCTGCGTCATCACCACATTGGTGAAGGATTTGGCGATGCGGTTGATGATCGGAATGACCTGCTCGCCGTCCTTCACCGCTAGGCTGCCGCCTGGCAGGAAGCAGTTCTGCACATCGATCACCAGCAGAGCTGAGTTCTCATCGGGCTTGATCGTCGCCGCGCGAACACCGCTTGAGCTGAAGGCTGCAATCGCGGTCGTGCCGAGACCTGCAAGAAGCTGCCGTCGATCCAACATGGTTCCTCCCCCGTGGTGTGGGTGGCCGGCATCAAATCAGGTGGCGGGACGAGCGTAAAGCTGCTTTTCGCGCGCTATTCGGATCGAATGCTGGGCGGTTGCTGCCTTATGCGTCAGCCGGTCTTTCAACGCGTTTTTCAACTGGTCTTTCAACTGGTCTTTCAACTGGCCTTTCAACTGGCCTTTCAACTCTTGGGCTCGATACCGTCACGCACGGCGCGGAAGCGGGGAAAGGCCGCCGACCACTGGTCGCGCGGTGCGCTGCCGACAATGCGCATCGAGGTCGCCCCGCCAAACCGGATCCACTGCACGACGGTCACCTTGGTGTTCTCTTTGCCGCTGGTCGCCTCGATTCGCGTCTCATAGGCGGGCATGCCGCCGATCCGGATCGGCTCGGCCATGGTGATGCGCGCGTCGTGGACGCCCGGGATGCTGGTTGCGGCCTGCTGGGCGAAGCGGGCGCGGTCGTCGGGTTCGGGCGGCGTAGCGCCGATGACGGCGATGATCATGAAGGGTGCGGGCTCGAACCCTGTCTTCTCGTCGCCATCGGCGAGTATGACACCGGCGCCGGGCGCCAGCGTGCGAACATTTTTGAAGTTCGCGAGGTCGTTGAGCTTGAAGGGGAGCATGCCGAGCTGCTCATCGATCGGCACCTCCTTGCGCAAGGTCGCGGAGGCGAACATCTGCCGCACCGCGTCGTCTGTATAAATCTTGGCCGTGGCTTCCGGGATCTGAACGGCGACATAGCCGGAAAAGGTGCCGCCCGAGAAGATCATTGAATAACGCCGGACGCTGGTTGCGCCCTCCTTGGCGTTCTCGATGGTGTAATAGGCAGGGCCGGCCGTCGTCTCGATGCTCTCCGGCTTCACGCTCCCCGTGCCGCCGGGATTCGTGAACGCGGTCTTCACCTCGTTATAGGCGTCCGCCGGAAGCTCGGTCACCAGCACCTTTACGCTATGGTCTTCGGATTCGAAACCGGGGAAGGTCTTGGACGGGGAGAGGCCGACCAGCGGCGCCAACCCGACCCTCACCCCCAACGGGAAGACGGCGTCCGCAGCAAGGGCAGGCTTAAACGCGGCAATGAGCAGGGCTGCGGCAGTCAGTAGTCGAAGAGGCTTCATGAAAGAACCTATTTGGGTTGTATTGAGGCCGTTCCATGGTCGGCCGGCGCTACCCCTTGACGCGTCAAGGGGGTGCCCTCGGTTTAACCGCTTTTAACGGTTTTGACCTGCCGGCAACAGGGTCAGGGGAACGCGCCGAAAGGCAGGGCACGAAAGCTCCGGCGCCGGCTGCCCGGACGCGCGCTGGTGATTCCTGACTGGACCGGCTGGATGCTTTCAGTCGACACTATCTTCCAATTGCAAGGTTTTTTCCGGACCCAAGGTTGCGGCTCGGTCCTTGCGGGCCCATGGCCCCCTCCTATATGAGGCTCACCGTCGCAATATCGCGAGTTTTTGATCTAGAGGGGGTTTGGAGCCGGGCGCCGCCAGGGCCCTGCCGACCTGCCGCAAAAAGAAGGATGTGAGACCATGGGAAAGGTCATAGGGATCGATCTCGGCACCACCAATTCGTGCGTTGCCGTCATGGATGGCAAAAACGCCAAAGTCATCGAAAACGCCGAGGGCATGCGGACGACCCCGTCGATCGTTGCCTTTACCGATGATGGCGAACGTCTTGTCGGCCAGCCGGCCAAGCGCCAGGCGGTCACCAATCCCGAGCGGACCTTCTTCGCCGTGAAGCGGCTGATCGGCCGCCGCTATGACGACCCGATGGTCGAGAAGGACAAGAAGCTCGTCCCCTACAAGATCGTCAAGGCGTCCAACGGGGATGCCTGGGTCGAGGCCGACGGCAAGACCTATTCGCCCTCGCAGATTTCCGCCTTCATCCTGCAAAAGATGAAGGAGACCGCCGAGGCCCATCTCGGCCAGAAGGTCGATCAGGCGGTCATCACCGTTCCCGCTTATTTCAACGACGCCCAGCGCCAGGCGACCAAGGACGCCGGCAAGATTGCTGGCCTCGAGGTGCTGCGCATCATCAACGAGCCGACTGCGGCTGCGCTGGCCTACGGTCTCGACAAGACCAAGACTGGCACCATTGCGGTCTATGACCTCGGCGGCGGCACCTTCGATATCTCCATCCTCGAGATCGGCGATGGCGTGTTTGAGGTGAAGTCGACCAATGGCGACACCTTCCTGGGTGGCGAAGACTTCGACATGCGCCTGGTGAACTACCTGGCCGACGAGTTCCAGAAGGAGCAGGGCATCAACCTGCGCAACGACAAACTCGCGCTGCAGCGCCTGAAAGAGGCCGCTGAAAAGGCGAAGATCGAGCTGTCCTCGACCACGCAGACCGAGATCAACCTGCCCTTCATTACGGCCGACCAGTCGGGTCCGAAGCATCTGACTATGAAGCTCACCCGCGCCAAGTTCGAGGCGCTGGTCGACGACCTCATCCAGAAGACCATCGAGCCCTGCCGCAAGGCGCTGAAGGATGCCGGCGTCACCGCTGGCGAGATCGGCGAGGTGGTCCTGGTCGGCGGCATGACGCGCATGCCCAAGGTCCAGGAAGTCGTGAAGCAGCTGTTCGGCAAGGAGCCGCACAAGGGCGTCAACCCGGACGAGGTCGTCGCCATCGGTGCCGCAATCCAGGCCGGCGTGCTGCAGGGCGACGTCAAGGACGTGCTCTTGCTCGACGTGACCCCGCTGTCGCTGGGCATCGAGACGCTGGGCGGCGTGTTCACCCGCATCATCGACCGCAACACCACGATCCCGACCAAGAAGAGCCAGGTGTTCTCGACCGCCGAGGACAACCAGAATGCGGTGACCATCCGCGTCTTCCAGGGCGAGCGCGAAATGGCGGCCGACAACAAGATGCTCGGCCAGTTCGACCTAATGGGCATTCCGCCCGCGCCGCGCGGCATGCCGCAGATCGAGGTGACCTTCGACATCGACGCCAACGGCATCGTCAACGTCTCGGCCAAGGACAAGGCGACCGGCAAGGAGCAGCAGATCCGCATCCAGGCCTCCGGTGGCTTGTCGGAAGCCGACATCGACAAGATGGTCAAGGAAGCCGAGGTCAACGCCGCCGCCGACAAGAAGCGCCGCGAGGCGGTCGACGCCAAGAACCATGCCGACGCGCTGGTGCATTCCACCGAGAAGGCGCTGGCCGAGCATGGCTCGAAGATCGCCGAGACCGAGCGCCGCGCCATCGAGGACGCGGTCAGCGACCTCAAAGAAGCGCTGAAGGGCGACGACGCCGAGGCGATCAAAACCAAGACCAACACGCTGGCGCAGGCTTCGATGAAGCTCGGCGAGGCCATGTACAAGCAGCAGGCCGAAGGCGAGGCTGCCGCCAAGGCTGCGAAGGACGACGTCGTCGACGCGGAGTTCACCGAGGTCGACGACGACAAGAAGAAGTCCGCCTAAGAGAGCTGCGGGCGCGATCATGACCCTCATGCCAAAGAGCGCCACTTGCGTCTCGATGGATGAGGGTCATTTATTAAGCCGGAGGCTGCATGATTCTTGCAGCTCTTGCGGGATAAAGACGAAGTTCGGGCGGGTCTGACGGATATGTCTACCAAGCGCTGCTACTACGAAACCCTTGAAGTCGAGCGCAACGCTGACGATACCAAGCTCAAGTCGGCCTTTCGCAAGCTGGCGATGAAGTGGCATCCGGACCGCAATCCCGGCGACGCCCAGAGCGAGGTCAGGTTCAAGGAAATCAACGAGGCCTACGAGGTTCTCAAGGACAGCGACAAGCGCGCCGCCTATGACCGCTACGGCCACGCCGCCTTCGAGCAGGGCGGCATGGGCGGCGGCCACGGTTTCGGCGCCGGCTTTGCCTCCTCTTTCTCCGATATTTTCGAAGACCTGTTCGGCATGGCCGGCCAGCGCCGCGGCGGTGGCCGCGAGCGCGGCGCCGATCTCCGCTACAACATGGAAATCACGTTGGAGGAGGCCTACCAGGGCAAGACGGCGCAGATCGAGATTCCGGTCTCGGTCACCTGCGAATCCTGCTCGGGCACCGGCGCCAAGGCCGGCACGAAGCCGAAGGCCTGCTCGATGTGTGGCGGCGCGGGCCGCGTGCGGCAGGCGCAGGGCTTTTTCACGCTTGAGCGCACCTGCCCCGGCTGCCAGGGCCGCGGCCAGATGATCGAGGATGCCTGTCCCTCCTGCTCAGGCTCGGGCCGGGTCGCGCGCGAGCGGACGCTGTCGGTCAACATCCCGCCAGGAGTGGAAGACGGCACGCGGATCAGGCTCGCCGGCGAGGGCGAGGCCGGTGTGCGCGGCGGCCCGCCTGGCGACCTCTACATTTTCCTGTCGCTGGCGGCGCATCAGTTCTTCCAGCGCGATGGCGCCGACCTGCATTGCCGCGTGCCGATCTCGATGGTGACGGCGGCGCTCGGTGGCGAGTTCGAGGTGCCGACCATCGACAAGGGCAAGACCAAGGTAAGGGTCCCTGCGGGCACGCAGTCCGCGCGGCGCTTCCGCATTGCGTCGAAGGGCATGCCAGTGCTGCGGTCGCGGCAGATGGGCGACATGTATGTCCAGGTCGTCGTCGAGACGCCGCAGAATCTCACCAAGCGACAGCAGGAGCTGCTCGCCGAGTTCGAAAAATTGTCGTCGGGCACGACACAGCCCGAGGCCACAGGCTTCTTTGCCAAGGTCAAGGACTTTTTCGGCAAGTCCGCTGCCAACTAGCTGGCAGCTCGCCGCGCGAGGAGGCTGGCCATGTCGTTTTGTGCCGCGCTGTGACCTCGGCCGAAACCTAAGATAAAGCAGCAAGTTATGGCTGATCTTCTGCGGTCACGGCAGGCCGCTATGGCCGCAGTGCGGCTTGACCGCCCCGCCGGGGACCTATACGTCTTTGTGACTGTTTTCTGACATCCACCGTGTTTTGCACGGTCCCGTCTGGTTAGTGATATGCCCTCGCAATCGTCCGTGCGTACGCTGAAAAAACCTCGGCTTGACGACGAGGTTCGTTTTCTCCGCTCATGGATCGAGAAGCCGCTACATGTCGGCGCCGTGATGCCGTCGGGCCGGCCGCTGGCCCGCACAATGGCGAGCTATATCGATCGTCAGGCCACCGGTCCGGTGATCGAGCTTGGCCCCGGCACTGGGGCCATCACAAGCGCGCTCGTCGATCACGGTATCGACCAGAAGCGGCTGGTGCTGGTTGAGTATAATCCCGGCTTCTGTGCGCTTTTGCGCGACCGCTATCCGCAAGCGAAGGTGGTGCAGGGTGATGCCTATCGCCTGCGCGATACGCTCTGGAACGTCTTGGGCGCGCCCGCGACCGCCATCGTCTCCTCGCTGCCGCTGGTGACGAAACCGATGCTGACGCGGCTGCGCCTGATCCGCGATGCCTTTGCGACGTTGGCTCCTGGCGCGCCGTTCGTGCAGTACACCTATTCGGTGGTGCCGCCGATCCCGAAATCGCTGCCCGGCGTATCCACCGAAGCCTCCGAGCGGATCTGGATGAATCTTCCACCCGCCCGGGTGTGGGTGTATCGCAAAGACTAAGCCCAGCGCCCGCCGCATTCGTCGGGTGCATCGACCCCGAATGCGTTTTTTCTAAAGATGGCCGCGCCGAAGATCCTGATCATACCCGGCTCGCTGCGTACCGGCTCGCATAATGCAAAGCTGGCGGCGCTGGTGGCCTACGAGTTTGCGCAGACCGGCGTCGAGGTGGCGCGGCTGTCGCTCGCCGACTATGCGCTGCCGATCTATGACGGCGACCTCCAGGCCAAATCCGGCGTGCCGAAGAACGCCGTCAATCTCAAGCGCATGATGGCGGCCCACCACGGCATCCTGCTCGTCACGCCGGAATATAATTCCTCGATACCGCCGCTGGTCAAGAACACGCTCGACTGGCTGAGCCGCGTGCAGGATCCGCACGAGGCGCGGGCGCAAGTGTTTCGCCAGCGTCCCTTTGCGATCGCGGCGGCCTCGGAGAGCAGGCTCGGCGGAACGCGGGCGCTCGCTGCCCTGCGGTTGATCCTGGCCTCGCTGCAGGCCCATGTGATCCCGAGCCAGCTCGCGCTGTCGCAAGCGCATCTGGCCTATGACGATATGGACAGGCTGAAGAATCCGAGCGATAGCGAGGCGCTGCAAGCCCTGGTTCGGCAATTGATCGACGTCTCGCAGCGCATGATGTGAGGTGATCAATGGCTCTGACCGACATTCCTCCCCGCGACCGACTGATCGTGGGCCTCGACCTAGCGAGCGTCGAGGCGGCGGAGGCCATGGTGGCGGGCCTCGGCGATAGCGTCACCTTCTACAAGATCGGCTATCGGCTCGCCTATGCTGGCGGCCTGCCTTTGGTGAAGAAGCTCGCCGACCAGGGCAAGAAGGTCTTCGTCGATCTCAAGCTGCACGACATCGGCAACACGGTCGCACACGGCGTCGAGAGCATCGCCAAGTCAGGCGCCACCTTCCTCACCGTGCATGCCTATCCGCAAACCATGAAGGCTGCCGTCGAGGCGCGGGGTGCGAAGCTGAAGATCCTCGCGGTAACGGTCCTCACCTCCTATGACGACGCCGACCTGGAAGCGGCCGGCTATCGGCTCGGCGTGGCTGAGCTCGTGGCACAGCGCGCACGCCAAGCCGAGGCGCTCGGCATCGACGGGCTGGTCTGCTCGCCTGAGGAGGCGGCTTCCCTGCGCCAGTTCGTCAGTCGTCAGGTGAGCCTGGTCACGCCGGGCATTAGGCCCACCGGTTCAGCCACCGGCGATCAGAAACGCGTCATGACGCCCGCGCGCGCGATTGCCGCCGGCGCCGATTATCTCGTGGTCGCTCGCCCCGTCATCGAGGCGGCCGATCCCAAGGCGGCTGCCGAGGCGATTGTCGCGGAGATCACGCCGGTTTTGGCGGGTAGAGCATGATCCGGACTCGGAGGGCCGCGTTAGTGCAAAGAGTGTAGCGGTTTTGCGAAAGAGATCATGCTCAATCAAAAAAGGAAGAAGGAAGAACAGACATGGCCAAAGGCTATTGGATCGGGCGCGTCGACGTACACAACGAGGATGGCTACAAGCCTTACGCAGCGGCCAATCCGGCGATCTTCAACAAGTTCGGCGCGCGTTATGTCGTCCGCGGCGGCAAGTTCACCGGTGTCGAGGGCCAGAGCCGCTCGCGCAATGTCGTGATCGAATTCCCGGACTATGAGACCGCACTGGCCTGCTACAATTCGCCGGAGTACCAGGCGAACATCAAGGTGCGGCAGCCGCACGCGATCGCCGATCTCATCATCATCGAAGGTTACGACGGCCCGCAGCCCTGACCGGAACGGTCGGGCGCGGCTGCGAGGCGGCGAAAAGATAAAGCCATGAGCGATATGCGCTTGATCGTCGCCGGCGCTGGCGGCCGCATGGGTCGCGCATTGACGTGGGCCATCGCGGAAACGCCTGATGTGGTGCTTGCCGGCGCGCTGGTGTCGCCGGGCTCTGCGCTGCTCGGCCAGGATGCAGGCGTGCTGGCGGGTCTGCCGGCAAATGGAATCAAGCTTTCAGCCGATCTGCGGACGCTCTCGGCAGAGGCGGATGGAATCCTGGATTTCGCCGTTCCGCGTGCCACCATCGCCAATGTTGCGATCGCTGCCGAGCACGGCCTCGTGCATGTCATCGGCACCACCGGCCTGTCGGCATCCGACGATGCCGTGATCGAAAGCTTCGCCTCGAACACGGTTATCGTGAAATCAGGAAATATGAGCCTGGGCGTCAATCTCTTGGCCGCGCTCGTGAAGCGCGTGGCGCAGACCCTCGACCCCTCCTTCGACATCGAAATCCTGGAGATGCACCACAAGGGCAAGATCGACGCCCCCTCCGGCACCGCGCTGATGCTGGGCGAGGCCGCAGCTGCGGGGCGCAAGCTCAAGCTGGACAAGCAGTCGGCCCGGGGCCGTGACGGCGTCACAGGCGCCAGGCGCACCGGCGATATCGGCTTTGCATCCTTGCGCGGCGGCACCGCCGCCGGCGATCACAGCGTGATTTTCGCAGGTCCCTCCGAGCGCCTGACTCTGTCGCACCTCGCTGAGGATCGGATGCTCTTCGCCCACGGTGTGCTGAAGGCCGCGCTATGGGCGCATGGGAGGAAACCGGGGCTCTACACCATGATCGATGTGTTGGGCGTGGCATGAGCCGGGCAATCCGGTCGGTTGCTGGAACGGCCTGCCCCGGCTACAAGGGGCGTTGAAGAGGTAGGGCCATGGCCGACATGCGTTTGATCGTAGCAGGAGCCGGCGGCCGCATGGGTCGCACGTTGACGCGTGTGATCGCTGAAACCCCGGGCGCCGTGCTGACAGGGGCTCTGGAAGCGCCGGGCTCGGAACTCTTAGGCCAGGATGCCGGCGTGCTGGCGGGCCTTCCCGCCAACGGCATCAAGGTCTCGGCCGACCTGTGGTCGCTGTCGGCGGAGGCTGACGGCATTCTCGATTTTACGGTTCCACGGGCCACCATCGCCAATGTCGCAATCGCCGCCGAGCGCGGACTTGTTCATGTGATCGGCACCACCGGGCTGTCGGCCTCCGACGATGCCGTGATCAAGAGCGTCACCTCGCGCGCGGTGGTCGTGAAATCCGGCAATATGAGCCTGGGGGTCAATCTGCTGGCCGCGCTGGTCAAGCGCGCGGCGCAGTCGCTCGATCCCTCCTTCGACATCGAGATCCTCGAAATGCACCACAAGGGCAAGATCGACGCGCCCTCCGGCACAGCTTTGATGCTGGGCGAAGCCGCAGCCGCGGGCCGCGGCGTCACGCTGGAGGATCACTCGGCGCGCGGCCGTGACGGCGTGACCGGCGCGAGGCGCGCTGGCGATATCGGCTTTGCCTCCTTGCGCGGCGGCACCGCTGCTGGCGATCACAGCGTGATCTTTGCCGGTCCCTCTGAGCGGCTCACGCTCTCGCATCACGCCGAGGACCGCGCGATCTTCGCCCATGGCGCGTTGAAGGCAGCGCTGTGGGCCCATGGCAAAAAGCCCGGGCTCTACTCCATGGCCGACGTGCTGGGGCTGGGCGACATCTAGAGCATGATCCAGAAGAGTGGGAACCGGTTCTCCGACAAGATCATGCTCAATCAAATACCCAAATCGAACATCGGAAATCGAAAGACATGACCGACCGACTTCTTGTGCTGGTCCGCCACGGCCAGAGCGATTGGAATCTGAAGAACCTTTTCACCGGCTGGAAGGATCCTGATCTCAGCGAACTCGGCGTGCAGGAGGCGAAGGACGCCGGCCGCAAGCTGAAGGCGAAGGGCATGCAGTTCGACGTCGCCTTCACCTCGGTCTTGATGCGCGCGCAGCACACGCTCGATCTGATCCTCAATGAGCTCGGCCAGACCGGACTGCCCACCGAGAGGAACCTGGCGCTGAACGAGCGCGACTATGGCGATCTCTCCGGCCTCAACAAGGACGATGCTCGTAAGAAATGGGGCGAAGAGCAGGTCTTGATCTGGCGCCGTTCGTATGACGTGGCGCCGCCCGGCGGCGAAAGCCTGAAGGATACGCTGGCCCGAGCACTGCCTTATTATGTGCAGGAGATTTTGCCCCGCGTGCTGCGCGGCCAGCGCACGCTGGTTGCCGCGCACGGCAATTCGCTGCGCGCGCTGATCATGGTGCTGGAGAAGCTCTCTCCGGAAGGCATTTTGAAGCGCGAGCTCGCGACCGGCGTCCCCATCATCTATCACCTCAACGCGGACTCCACCGTCGCCTCGAAGCTCGATCTCGCGGCGTGAGCGGCAAGCTCGACATTTCCGCCCTCGAGGCGCCGGTCGCCGATGGTGCGCTCGACGAGCTCGCATCTGTCCTGGTCGATTGCGTCGCGGGCGGCGCCAGCGTCAGCTTCATGGCGCCGTTCTCGCATCACGACGGGCTGAAATTCTTCCGCAGGGTGGCGGCTTCCGTTGCCGCCGGCGACACCGTGCTGCTGGCGGCAAGGCTCGACGGCCGCATCATCGGCACGGTGCAGCTTGGCCTTGATACTCCGCCCAACCAGCCGCATCGCGCCGATGTGAAGAAGATGCTGGTGCACCGTTCGGCACGGCGCAGCGGCGTCGGCGCGGCCTTGATGGCAGCCGTCGAGGACGAAGCCAAACAACGCGGCCGCTGGCTCCTGGTGCTCGACACCGTGCCCGGCAAAAACGGCTACCGCCTCTATAAGCGCGCCGGCTGGACCGAGAGCGGCGTTATCCCGAACTACGCGCTGTTCCCCGACGGGACGCTCTGCGACACGGCGATGTTCTGGAAGCGGCTGGATTAGTAAGTTCGTCAAACCGGCGCGTCGTGACGGTGATAGACCGAACAGGCGGGCGGCCTACTGCGTCGCCACTCGTCCCGCTTCCCAGCCGAGCATCGCCTGCTTGCGTGTGATGCCCCAGTGATAGCCGGTGAGCTTGCCGTCCTTGCCGAGCGCACGATGGCAGGGCACCACGAAGGAGACTGGGTTCTTGCCGACCGCCGCGCCGACGGCGCGCGATGCCTTCGGCGCGTTGATCTTGTTGGCGATGTCGGAATAGGAGACCGCGCGGCCCATGGGAATCTTCAGCAGTGTCTCCCACACCCGCACCTCGAAATCGGTGCCGATCAAGACCACCCGCAAGGGCTGGTCGGCCCGCCACAGTTTGGGGTCGAAGATTCGCTGCGCAATCGGCGCGGTGCCGAGATAATCCTCGACATAGGTGGCGTTCGGCCGGCGGCTGGTCATGTCGGCCAGCGCCGACTGCTCCTCGCCGGGATCGGCGAAGGCAAGACCCGCGAGCCCGCGGGGCGTCGTCATCACGATCGCCATGCCGAAGGGCGATGGGTGAAAACCGTAGCGCAACGTCATGCCCGCGCCGCCGTTCTTCCATTCGCCGGGCGACATCGCCTCATGGGTGATGAAGAGATCGTGCAGGCGTCCCGGTCCCGACAGGCCGGAGTCGAGTGCGGCGTCAAGCACGCTGGCCGAACCGCGCAACAGACCCTTGGCGTGGTCCAGCGTCAGCGCCTGCATGAAACCCTTGGGAGTGATCCCGGCCCAGCGGCGGAACAGGTGATGCAACTCGTCCGGCGTGACGCTCGCAGCATCCGCCATCGCTTCGATGGTCGGCTGGCTGCGCCAGTGCTCGGAGATGAAGCCGATCGCCCGCCGCACGGAGTCGTAATCGCGCAAGGCTGCGCTCTGTTGGCCCGGCTTGGCCAGGCGTTGGTCATGTATCGCGAGTGTCATCATGCCCTCGGATGTAGGGCTGTCGGCCTGGCGAAGCCACCCGATTTCCGATCGAGCCGCTTTCAAGGGAAGTGGGTACCAATTCGCGTGAAGAAACGCTTCAAAAAATCAAGTCACCGCGTTGTAAGTCGGTCCCCGACGGGCGGCGTTTAGCGCGGCCGTCAAAGCGTTGGAAAAGCTGGCCTTTTCATCCGGGCTCAAGAAACTCCCGATGGCCACCCGCTTGCCCCTGGAGGTTAGGTAGAGGTGTTCCAAGCCATATTCGTCATCGGCCTCCCGGTCGAGCCTGACCCAGAGCGGATTGAAGACCC
>Ga0307474_10000048_pt1 | contig 89021 bp, 78 predicted proteins | sample atmos_gasesECM1C_2_FD_203312 | JGI IMG/M metagenome (GOLD analysis project Ga0307474, IMG submission 203312) | Hardwood forest soil microbial communities from Morgan-Monroe State Forest, Indiana, United States - atmos_gasesECM1C_05 | ecosystem: Environmental > Terrestrial > Soil > Temperate...
TTTCGGAAATGATCAGCCCGAAAATCCGGCTGCGGCCGGAAACCAGCGCGCGCGCCTGGGTGTTGGGATAGTAGCCGAGTTCATCGATGACGCTCCAGACCCGCTTGGCGAGCTGCGGGTTGACCGTGGGAATCCGATTGATGGTGCGCGACACGGTCGCGGTGGAAACTCGTGCACGCTTGGCAATTTCCCGGATGTCCATGAGTGAAGTCGAGCGGTCTGCAAGGTGCGGGCAAAGTGATGATACCAAACGAGCAATCGCTCACCCAGGTGCAGATTGATTCTCACCTCGGATTACGATACACAGGCTTCGTTCTACGCCGTGAAGAAAGCTTGCGAGCCGGTGTACGTGCAGCTGGATCTGTCGAACTACAACGTTGCGGTCGACAACACGACAAATGCTCCTCTCAATGGTCTGTCGGTCAGCGCGAGAATTTATTCGCTGGATGACAAGCTGCTCCAACGTGAAGAGCGCAGGGACGCAGTCGCCGATGCTGTCACCGAAGGATACAAGCTGGACCTTGCGCCGCTGTTAACGTCGAACGGGATTCTGTTTGTAAAATTGTTTCGCTGCTGCCGGGGGAGAGCGGGGGAGAGCCGGGAAATCAAAATCGAGTATCCTATGAAGTCTGGAAACGGTGAGGCGCAGTTGGCCATTCGGGGGTGGAATCTTTCGAGCCAGATTGTGCAAGTTGCGTCATCTGGGTCTTAGAGCGGACGGACGAGTTTGCTCCACATTGAGGTTCGGATCACAACACCTTCGACTCAATGTCCCGCTAGAATGTAGTGAACGATGGGACCGGTAGCGATAAAGAAAGGTCAGACGCGAGAGCGTGCACCCGCCTCTCGAGAGATGGGTACTCTGCGCTGTGACCATTGTGGTGAGGAATTTATCATCTTTCACGATCCTACATTTGTGAACAAGACGGCGGCTGAGCGTCAAGCCCATTGGCTGGAAAAAGTTCTGGCCGAGGAGCACGAACGCGAACGGAAGCACCCCGATCGAATCCAGTTGCCGGAATAGCCGACCAACCGCCCACGGTCTAGGCGGCAGGGTTCTTTTTCCAGGTAAGAAACATCAGGGCCCTTGCAGCTTGGGTTCTAGAGAGGTGCCCTCGCCCCGAGAGCGTTGGCGGCCGCTCTTCTGCTGGTACATCAGCGCGTCGGCCGAGGCTAACAGAGTTTCAAGATCCGAAGTCTTCGGATCACCTGCCGAAACGATCCCCGCACTGAACGAGAGACGATGATTGCGGCCTGCGGCACTATTGCACGCGGCCAAATTCTGCTGAATGCGGGTCGTGATGCTGGCAATCTTGCTTTCCGCTGCCTCGGCAACAAAAATGGCAAACTCATCCCCTCCGAGACGGGCAACGATGTCCGACTCTCGAAAGCTTTCTCTTAACACATTTGCGGCGTCGACCAGGGCGCGGTTTCCTTCTTGGTGACCGAACGTGTCGTTGATTCGCTTCAAACCGTCAAGGTCGACGAAGGCTATTGAGAAAGGCTCTCCGGTTCGATTGGCCAGCTTCACGCGATGCTCGGCAAGCGCAAAAAATCCCTTGCGGTTGTACAGTCCAGTAAGATCGTCAACCAGAGAAAGGCTCTCCAAGAGCGCATTTGATTTCGCCAGTTCCTGCGCCTTTAGAGCTAGCTTCTCCTCCACGACCTTGCGTGCTGCAATATCCCGTTCGAGTTCCTCGTTGGCCTGTATGAGTTCGGCAGCCCTTTCTGCCACCAGCTCTTCCAGGCGGACTCGATATTCCTGCAGCTCTCTTTCGACGCGTTTGCGCTCAGTGATATCGCGGGAAATTCCCATCGTGCCAATAACGTTTCCTTTGCGATCCACCAACGGCAACTTGGTCGTAAGGACCCAAGTCTCGCGTCCATCGGTCCACGTTTCTTTCTCTTCTGCGTCAATGATGGGCAGACCGGTGCGGATGATGTCCTGTTCGTCAGCAAACGCCTGTTTCGCATGCTCTTCGCTGAACATATCAAAATCGGTTTTGTTGACCGCTTCAACCGGATCTCTTAGTCCAAATTTGACCGCGAGTGATCGGCTGATGCGCACAAAACGGCTCTTGCGGTCTTTGAAGTAGACCCCGTCGGGGATGTGCTCTAGAAACGCCCGGAGCAGATCCTCCTCTTCAACTCGTGGAATTAGCCTCTTTGGCACACACAGCCCTTGTACGCCATTGACGCCACGGCTAGTATTTCGTCGACCCTTCGCGAGATTGTAATCCCTTTAGAAGCCATGCGAAACGCTTTCCCGTAGTTTGCTAGCGTAAAAGCGATTGCATTCGTTGGCCCTGCGGCGAGCTGGTTTTAAGGTGACGGCCTTCCACGGGAAGGCTCGGAGCCAAGTCGGTATCTTCCGTCCTCTCGTTGAACCAGGCTTCTTGCCCGCCGAGTCGTCTCGGACGGACTCCCGGTCCTGAGACAAGCAGTCGGGCCTGGGGAATGCTTGGGGCAAGATGATCCCTACGCTCGGCTGGTCTTCGGACAGCGGCCTTCGCCTGTCCGAGCGTCGAACCCGCAGGGCCGAGTCCGCCCACAGAGGGCAGCATTTTTGGTCCATTGAAAATCTTGTTGCTCGCGTACCTCCGGTCCGGGCTGACGATCGTGCAATCATAGCGAGACCGGCCCATCTGAGTTAGAATTGCACCGCCACCCTCTTCGGAGATGCACGGGCATGTCGCGCCAGCGTCTGCTTTTGGTCTGGACTTTGGGCTCGCCACAGTGATCGAGAAATCGTCCCGCCAACTGCACTGTATTAATTGCTTTCTTCGCGTGTCTCGACCGCTTTAATTTTTGTTGTGTGTTGTGGCTGCGACTGACGAGGTTTCCGTGCAAGTGGCGACCGCAGGTTCGGAGCTGCACAGATGATCGGCAAATCACTCCGCTCGTATCGCATCGAGTCTAAGCTCGGGGCCGGTGGGATGGGTGTGGTCTACAAGGCCGTGGATTCGCGCCTTGGCCGAACTGCCGCGATCAAGATTCTGTCCGCGACGGCTCTCAACGCAGACCGAGAGCGCCGCTTCATCCAGGAAGCGAAGGCCGCCTCGTCACTGAACCATCCCAACATCGTCACCATCTACGACGTCGATACCCAGGAGATCGATGGAAAGCCGGTGCAATACATCGCCATGGAGTACGTGGCGGGAGACACGCTCGATCACCTGATTGGCCGGAAGGGTCTTCGGGTTCGTGAGCTTTTGAAGTATGCCGTGCAGGTCGCGGACGCCCTGGCCGCCGCGCACGCCGCCGTGATTGTGCATCGTGACTTGAAGCCCGCGAACATAATCGTGACGCCGCAGGGGACGGTCAAGATCCTTGATTTCGGCTTGGCCAAGTTGAGTGAACCAGGGGAAACAGATGCCTACGCCGAGACCTTGCATGGCGAGGGGTCGCCTCTTACGGAAGCGGGCACCATCCTGGGCACGGTTGCCTACATGTCGCCTGAGCAAGCCGACGGGAAGAAGGTCGACACGCGTTCCGACGTATTCTCTTTTGGCTCGGTGCTTTATGAAATGGCGACAGGGCAACGGGCGTTCGCGGGTGGGTCCAAGCTGTCGTCGCTCTCGGCGGTGCTCTACAAGGATCCGCAGCCGCCGTCTCAGACCATTCCGGAAATTCCGCCGGAACTGGATCGGATCATTGCGCGATGTCTTAAGAAAGATCCCGAGCGCCGCTGGCAAACCATGGCCGATGTTAAGGTGGCGCTGGAGGAGTTGCGCGACGAGACGGATTCCAGCAAGGTCGGCCTAGTAAGTCCAGCACTGGTTTCACGCAGTATCCCGCCAGCAAGGCGCTGGCTGATTGCTCGGTTAGTGACGGGAATTGTGCTCGGAGTTGCGCTGGGACTTGTGTCCGGCATTTCTTATGAGCAGAAGTTTTTCCGTCCCGAACCGCCGTCGTTCCAGCGCCTGACGTTTCGCCGCGGTGACGTTACCTCGGCGAAGTTCGCGCCTGGCGACAACGTTGTCTATTCTGCCGAGTGGGACGGCGCTCCATCAACTCTGTTTTCCGCGCAGCCAGGAAATCGGGAAGCGAGGCCGTTGCAACTGCCCAGCGCAAGAGTGCTCGCCATCTCGCAGAGCGGGGAGATGGCGATCCTGTTGGGCGGCGGAGACGTCGGTACCCTGGCGCGCGTGCCCTTTGGCGGGGGCGCGCCCAGAGAAATCCTAGAAGGAGTGAGTGGCGCGGACTGGGGTCCGGATGGGGAATCGCTGGCCGTGGTGCGAACGGTGGGCGGACGTTACCAGCTGGAATATCCCGTAGGAACGATGCTGTACGTCACCGAGAAGCGGCCGCCGTTGATGCCGCGCGTTTCAGCGGACGGCAAGCTGGTCGCTTTTTTTGATTTTGATGTTGAAGTCGGCGATTATGCGCTTTGCGTAGTCGGCCCGAACCATCCCAGGCAGGTGCTGTCCCGGGGATGGCGCGCCACCGGTGCCTTGAATTGGTCGGTGGACAATCATGAAGTGTGGTTTTCTGGCGGTCAGCCCGGTAGCGATCCGGCGCTCTATGCCGTCACGCTCACGGGTGCGCAGCGGCTGATTTCTCAGACTGGTGGAATCATCGTGATGCAGGATGTGGCCCGCGATGGCCGCGTTTTGCTGAGCACGGTCAATTCGCGACTCGGCATCCTCTATGTACCGCCGAACGGCTCCGCCCAACGCGATCTAGCCTGGCTGGATTCATCCTTACTCTACGAGCTTTCGAACGACGGTCGATCGGCCCTGTTCGTCGAGCTTTCGAATGGTCAGGGACGCAACTCGGCCATTTATATGAGGAAGACGGACGGCTCACCCGCCATACGCCTGGGCTATGGGAATCGGCCCTCGCTGTCGCCGGATGGTAAATGGGTAGCCTGTATCCACCATGAAGGGGAGCGCTCCGCTCTGATGTTGCTTCCCACTGGTCCCGGAGAATCGCGATTTCCGAAGATTGAAGGTATTCACTTCGATGGCGTGGAATGGCTTTCCGACAACAAGCGGATCCTGTTCACAGGCAACGAGACCGGTCATGCGACCCGAACCTGGATTTACGACGTGGAGGAGAAAAAATGGACCCCACTCACGCCGGAAGGCACGCGGGGCACCCGTGTTTCGCCGGACGGACAATGGTTCGTCACCGTAGATGCGCACAAGTTATTGCTGTCGCCTTTGGGAGGCGGGGAATCCAAAACAATCGTTGACTTGCGGAACGGTCAAAGCGCCGTGCGATGGAGTGGCGACGGGCGGTACTTGTTCCTGCAACAGCGTGAAGCCTCCGGCATAAAAATCACCCGGCTCGAGATTGCCACTCATCGTCAAGAGCCTTGGCTGGTCGTGAGGGTTCCTGAGCCTGGGGCCGAGTTCCTTGGGCCGCTAGCCTTGTCTGCCGACGGGACGGCCTGCGCCTCTACCTTCCAGCATGATCTTGCCAACCTGTTCCTGGTTAGAGGGCTGAGGTAATCAAGCTCTTATCCTGATCGCTGGCGCTTCGGCTTCAGATTCAACGTGCGAATCAGCCGAAACAGGTGGTTGGGATGCACCCCGAGGATTTTGGCAGCCTCGGTATAATTTCCATCCGCTTGCTCGATGGCGCGCTCGATGAGGGTCTTTTTCGCCTCGCGAATGCCGTCGTGCAAAGCGCTGACCGGTTCCCCGGAGGCGGCTGTTTCTTCCAAGATCGACTCCGGAAGATCCTCGGGAAGAATTGATTCCGTCGAACCCAGGACCACGGCGCGCTCAATGGCGTTCTCCAATTCGCGGACGTTACCCGGCCAGTCGTAGCGCATGAGGCAGGTGCGAGCCTGCGGAGAAATGCCCGCCACACGCCGTTTTACTTTTTGGCTGTAGTTCGCCGCGAAGAATGCCGCGAGCAAGGGGATATCCTCTCGCCGCTCGCGCAGGGCCGGCATGCGGAGCGAGACGACGTTCAGGCGATAGTAAAGGTCCGGGCGAAACTCGCCGGTGCGGGACGCCTCTTTCAAGTCGCGATTGGTGGCGGCGATCAGGCGAATGTCGAGTTTGATAGGACGCGTACCCCCGACTCGTTCGAACTCCCGCTCCTGCAGGACCCGCAGGAGTTTGGCCTGCATAGCGACGGCCAGTTCCCCGATTTCATCCAGAAACACTGAGCCGCCCTCGGCGATCTCCAGCTTTCCTTTCTTCTGAGCGACAGCCCCGGTAAAGGAACCCTTTTCATGTCCGAACAGCTCGCTCTCGAGCAAAGTCTCGGTGATGGCCGCGCAGTTAATGGCCACAAATGGTTTGTCCGCCCGGCCGCTATTCTCGTGGATGGCCCGCGCGACCAGTTCTTTCCCGGTGCCGCTTTCCCCGGAGATCAGGACCGTCGAATCGCGCCCGGCAACGCGGGAAATGAACTCGTAAACGTCGAGCATGGCCTTGCTCTCCCCGACCATGCTGTGATGGATGCTGAGTTCTTCGTGGAGGCGACGGTTCTCTCCTCCCAGCCATTCCAGGTGGCGCGCGTTCTCAACGGTCAGCGCGGCGATGTTTCCCAACGCCGAGACCAATTGCAGAAGGTCGGAATCGAAGCGCACGCCGGGCGAACTTGCGTCCAGGTATATGACGCCCAGGAGCTTGTCCTGTACTGCAAGAGGCACGGCCAGGACGGATCCTACTTTCGGTGCCATCAAGCTATCCGCTTCCCGAAAGGTCTCGTCGCTCAGGACGTCGTTGGAAAGGACGGCAAGATTCTCCTCCAGAACGCGGGTCAGGATAGTCTGGCTAGCATGAACCGGCTGGTTCGCTCCCAGGCGACGGTCCCTGCCGCGGATGGAAGAAAAACCATCGATACCGTTATCGGTCAATAAGATGGCAGCTCGATCGGCGGGGGCGATCTCGAGCACGGTTTCCAAAACTTTTTCCTGCACCGCGTCCAGGCCACGCACCGAGTTCAAGGCTCGGCTGAAATCGAGTAATACGTTGAGGTCGCGAACCGTTTTCGCGGTGGCGGGCAAGCTGTTGGGGCGCTGAGGCTGCAGGTAAAGCAAGTCCTCTTTTCGCAGAAGAACGGTGGGGCCGCCTGGGGTTGGAGTAGCGTCAAGTTGCAGGGACGCGGCGCCCGTGGTGGGCTCAGTGTTTGCTCCCTGGAAGATGAAGATCGAGTTTCCGATGCGGATCTCATCGCCTGGAACCAGGACTCTATCCCTTATGGGGACGCCGCTGACGAAGGTGTTATTGCGGCTCTTAAGATCCTGAAGCCGGAACCCTTCCCCAGCTTTGCGAATCACGCAGTGCCGTCGCGAAACCAGCCCGTCGAGAAGTGAAATTTCATTTGACGGGTCGCGACCAATCGAGACTTCACCGTTGGTCAGCCGGAACAGCTTACCTTGGAGGGGGCCGCTAACCGCCTCCAGCCGGGCCCCGATTGCCGGGGCGATGACGTCTTGACCCGAGTGGCCCATTACGGAATGAGTATATCCCGGACCTGCCGCGATCCGGAGTGCCCGCACCTAACATAAATGTTAGGCGCCGAGCACCTTTGTTTGGGGTTCTCGCGCCCGAACGTGACTGGGGACAATCCAAACGGGCCAGAAAACCATACTTTTCCCAACAAATTGTGCTCATTGCTCATTACACTCCTATTTCCGCTTTGGAACGCGGCTTGCATCTACAAAGACACTTGCGACGGACAAACCGAGCAAGGCTACAAAATCCCCCCAGGGACCCTAAGGAGCAACACCCATGGTTCAGATCAATGCAAAGCGCGCAATCAGAATCTCGATTCTAATTGCCGGGCTGGTAGGTACTTTCCTCGCAGCTAACGTACAGCTTGTCCCCGTCGCAGACGGCGGGCCGATTTTCGTGTGCCCCCCGGGCCATCACTGCCAAGCTAACTTGCCGCCGATCAGCTAGTCCATCGCGGGCGGAACAGCAAGCGAGAGATTGTCAAAGCAACCAGTGGTAAATTGGGGCCCAACCCTTCGGGCTCGCTATCTTTAGGCTGGCGGAAAAATACAATCCGCCAGCCATTACTTTTTCTGCTCAGTCTGTTGCCGACGTATCCAGCTTTGTTTCAAGTCCAGCCTTATGATTCGCACCGACGGTATGCGGACTTGTTGGGTTCACCCCTGCGCTACCCCTCGGCGAGGGTCACTTGAAGTGGAGGATGTAGGCTCCAAGCAAGATGAAAACGAACGGGACAACCCGGTCGCCCCACCGGTCGAGTATGCCGAAAACAAGTGGATGGTTTCCGAGCCATCTGCCGACGAAACACCACACGGCGACAAGGGCACCGTACCCGTCAAGATCAACCAGAGTTGAGCTCGAGCGATCACAAAGAAGGGGACGTAGACGCTTATATTGTCAGCTCCATTCGAAACAGTCAGGAGCGCGATGGAGGCCACGCTGAGGTTAGCGAGGCCAAGCCGTTCCGACTTCGTTCGCCGCGCGTGAAGCAGCAACCTTACGCCGATTGCCAGCGGTACTAGACCGAGGAACCGAATCCAGCGATGCGGTATAGCTAGAGCCGCGAGCGCCCCGACCAGGCTCAGCAGAACGATAGCCGCGAAACCTAGGTACTGACCGGCCACGATGCGGCGCGCCGGAATCCGTCGCGCATAAAGCAGAGTCAGCAGGAAGGCGTCATCAAGGTTCGTGGTAGCGAACGTTGCCAGGCTCGCAGATAGCACCTCCAGATATCGATTCACTGAGGACTCTGTCTTCCCCTTCCGGAGGCGGGTTTCCAGCTGCCCCTCAACGATCGCGAGCGTTACTGACGGCGCTTAAGAACCGGCGCGCCAGTTCGGCAATTCTGTCGGGTTGGCGTCGCCGGATGGCTTCGCGGGGGATCAACTCTCCACCAATTCCCAGCGCTACCGCCCCGGCAGCAATGAAGCTGAACGCGGTCCGCTGGTTCACACCGCCGGCCGCAATCATTGGAACGTTGGGAAACATGGCTTTAAGATCTCGGATGTAACTGTCGCCTCCGATGTGCCCGCAGGGAACAACTTTGACGAAGTCCGGACCAAGCTTCCATGCAGTGATGACCCCAGTGGGAGTGAGGGTTCCGGGGATCACGACGACATCCTGGCGCACCGCGAACGTAACCGTTTCCGGGTCAAGGCCGTCACTGGAAAGGAACTTGGCGCCCGCGTCCAGACACCGGCGTGCGGTCTCGACATCGTGCACACTGCCCGCGCCAACAATTACTCCCGGAGCCTTCTGCACCAGGTTGGAAATTACTTTGATCGCTTCCGGGACCGTCAAAGTAACTTCGATGATCGGGATGCCGCCACGGGCGACCGCATCTGCCGCGAACAAGGCATCCTCGGTCGTCGACACGCGGATCGAAGGTATGATCCCGAGTTCTTCGATCCGGTTCCGTACCTCTTGCTTGTCCAACGATCCGGCTCCTTCGCCAATGTGTTCTTGTAAACCAGTCTGCGAAAAACCGCGGTCACCAGGTCAGGGCAATGCCCTCGTGCCCACCGCCTGCTTTAGCTGCTCCAGAGCGAGCAAGTATGAAGCGAGGGCTTGGCGATAGGCAAGTTGAGTTGCGCGATAGCTGCGCTCCGCGTCCAGGAAGTCAAGCAGGCTGACGGCGCCTTTTTGGTAAGCGTACTCGGCGATGTCCCGATCTTTTTGCGCCACGTCAAGGTAGCCCGAACGATAAAGCTGCACGACCTTGTCGCTCACACGCAATCCTTCGTAGGCGTCACGCACATCGGTCAGAGCTTGCCCATTGGTGGCTTTCTCCTGCTCTTGCGCTTGCGTGATCGCGAAGCGGGTTCGCGCGATTTCGCCCTGGTTGCGATTGAAAATCGGAAGTGGAATGCTGCCAAGGAAGTTGGCGGCATTAATTCCGTTGACGTGCGAATAGTTGCCCTGCACGGTAACGTCTTGCTTGCCAATCACCCTCTCCAGTTCGTACTGGCTCTTGGCCGCAGTCACTCCCTGCTGGGCTGCGCGGAGATCAGGCCGGTTCTGCAAAGCCTTCAGTTGGAAGTCTTCCAGATTTCCCTTCAGCGGTTGGTAGTCAAACGGTCCGTCCACGTCGTAGTCGGCGGAAACGGATTCGTAGCCCAGCAGCTGTCGCAGATCGGAAAGGGCCTGGACCTTTGCCAGTTCGGCCTGCTGATAATCGGTCTCAAACTGGAGCAGCTGCAGTTTGATCTTCAAGTAATCGTCTTCGCTGATGGCGCCTTTGCGGTAGCGCAATTCGCTGAGGTCGACGGTTTGCTGAAAACTCTTCAAATCCCTCTCGGCAAGTTCGATCGTCGATTCGGCCAGCTGCGCGTTGACGAACAGGGATGCAACGTTGAATGTTAGACCGCGCTCATTGTCGGCGACCAGCGACCGTGTCTGGGCGGTAATGTCCTTCGCTGCCTGTAATCGGTGTTGCCGTTTCTTGCCACGCTCGATCAGGTAGCTAAGTCCTATGTCGCCTTCCGTGTTGTTCTTCAGATAATCGTTGGTTGACTGTCCTGAATATAGGCCTGGATTTTGCTTGGCCGGCGAGCCCAGAGGCAAATATTCCCAGTCAGCGAAGAGCGTCGGATTGGGCCGCAGGTTGGCGGTGGTCTCCTCCGCTTCGGCCTGCTGGATCGTGGTCATAATCGCCAGCATGTTGTGGTTGTGCTGGAGCGCCATCTGAATGGCTTCGTCGATGGTGATCCGAGTCGGTCCAGTGGCTTGACCGAGTGCCAGGCTGGCCAGCGCCCACGCCAGCGCGCACGCCACCGCGCCCAGGAACACACCTGCCTGGATCGTTCCGCGGACCTCTCGGAGCAATTTAAGACTATTCAAGGGCCCCCTCTGGTTCCGGAAGTTGATCGCCATCCTTCGCGATCCAGACATAAAACGTCGGCAACAGGACGATGCTCAGCAATAAATCGGAAATCAGTCCGCCCACGATCACGATCGCGAAAGGCCTCTGCGAATCCGATCCGATGTCATGCGACAGGGCCGCGGGCAAAAGCCCGAGAGTTGCCACCAGCATGGTCATCATGATGGGGCGAAGTCTCAACACGGCGCCTTCCACCGCGGCGTCTGCGATCGAATAACCGCGCGCCCGGAGCTGGTTGATGTACTCCAGCATGATGACGCCGGTTTGCACCGACACGCCGAATAGCGCCAGCATGCCGACGCCCGACGACACGTTGAGGTAAGTTCCGGTAATCAGCAGGGCCAGAAAGCCGCCGACGCGAGCCAGCCCTACGTTCAGAAGAATGAGTAGCACCCATTTATACGAGCGAAACATGGTGTAGAGAATGATAAAGATGACAAGAATCGTCAGCGGCACGATAAGTGCCAGCCGCGCCTCCGCTCGTTTTTCACTCTCATATTCGCCGGACCAGCCGAGGCCGTAGCCCGGCGGCAGCTTCACTTTTTGGCCGATCTGTTTGATCGCGTCTTCCACGGTGGTGCCAAGATCGCGGCCTCTCACGTTGAACGTGACGGCTACGTACCGGATGTTGCCTTCGCGAAAGATGTCGTACGCACCGTCCTTGATTTCTACGCTGGTTAATTGCGCCAGAGAAACACGTTCGCCGGTAGGGGAGGGCAGACGGACTTTCTCGATGGCCTGTTGCGTATTACGGAAGGGAGCCTGGTATCGAACTACCACGTCGTAGCGCTGCTCGCCGATCAGTACCTGACTCACCGCGTTGCCGCCGACGGCGGTCTGGACAGCGTCTTGTATGTCGGCCACGTTGATTCCAAAGCGAGCGGCCTGGCGTCGGTCGATCGTCAAATCAAGATTCGGCTGGCCGAAATCGCGCAAGAGCTTGACGTCATGCATGCCTGCAATGTTGGACATGACAGCCGTAACTTCCTCGCCCTTCTGCTCGAGAGTTTTCAGGTCGTCCCCAAAAATCTTGAGCGCCAGCGAACCCTTGGTGCCAGTCATCGTCTCTCCGACGTTGTCTTCGATGGGTTGGGAAAAGTTCCAGATCGCGCCCGGATATTTATCTACGGCGCGACTCATGGCCGCGATCAGCTCCTCCTTGTTGCGATGGAAGACCGGCCTCCACTGGTCTTTCGGCTTCAGATCAACGAAATATTCCGTGTTGCCGAACCCGCCGGTGTCGGTTCCATCGTCCGGGCGGCCGACCTCCGAGACCACCGTCTTCACTTCCGGAAAAGAGGCGAAAACATAGCGCTCGCTGGTGGTGAACTTTTCGCCCTCCGAGAGACTTGTACTATTGGCGAGCGTGCCGCGCGCCCAGATCGCGCCTTCATCGAGGTGAGGCAGGAACTCCGCGCCAATGACCCCGCCGAAACCCAGGTAAAGCGTTCCGGCCAAGGCTGCGATGCCGACTCCAGCCACGACCCCACGATGCTGAACCGCCCAGCGCAGCCCCTCGCGGTAGCGCTCCGTCAGGTAGTCCATCACCCGGTTGCGCCGTTCGTGGACGCCCTTGCTGAAGAATGCTCCTGCCAGCACCGGCGCGATGAGAACGGAAAACGTCATGGCGCCCAGCAGCGCGAGAGCGACTGTCCAGGCCATGGGCCGGAAAAGCCGACCCTCCACCCGTTGCAGCGTGAAGATGGGCATGTAGGCGGTGATGATGATGGCGATCGCATAAAAGACCGGCCGCTGCACTTCATACGCCGCCTCGCGAATCGCCTCCGCGGGAGTCTTTCCGTTCCCTGAGCCGTTATTCAGTCGACTCATGTGTCGAACGATGTTTTCCACCATGACCACCGCGCCGTCCACCACCATCCCGAAATCCAGCGCCCCCAGGGAGAGAAGATTTGCCGGAATGTGGCTCAGATCGAGCCAGATCGATGCAAAGAGCAAGGAGAACGGGATCGTCAGCGCGACGATAAGAGCGGCGCGAACGTTAAGCAGAAACAGAAACAGGATCACGCTGACCAGGATCATGCCTTCGGTCAGGTTGTGCAGCACCGTGTGCAGTGTGAAGTGAAGCAGATCGCTGCGGTCCAGCATGGGAACGACCTTCACGCCCGGAGGCAGGAGGCCGTTGTTGAGTTCGTCCACCTTCTTGTGGATGGCATCGAGCGTAGGCTGCTCTTCAGCGCCTTTGCGCATGAGCACGGCGCCCTGAATGACGTCGGGCTCGTCGATGATCCGCCCGTCCTCCATGTGATTGGCTCTGGCCATGTGGCCCAGCCGGATCTTTGGACCCTGCGTTACTTCGCCAATGTCTTTGACGCGGAGCGCGGTTCCGGTTTGAGTTTTTAAGACGGTCTCCTCGATGTCATGCACGCTGCTGAACAATCCGAGGGCGCGGACATTCATCTGCTGCATCCCGACTTCAACGAAACTGCCGCCGGCGTTGATGTTGTTGTTGGCGAGCTGCTGCTCGACTTGGCCGATGCTCAGTCCGTAAGAGACGAGTTTGCCGGGATCGATGCGCACCTGGTACTCGCGCACCGTGCCCCCGAAGTCGGAAACGTCTACGACATTTGGGACCGATTTGAACTGCTTGAGCAGAACCCAGTCTTCAATTGACCTCAGTTCCATCAAGTCGTACCGCGGATTGGTGCTTCTCAGCGTGTACCAGTAGATCTGGCCGGTGGTGCTCCAATCCGTACCGATTTGCGGCTGAAGATTTTGTCCGGGAGGGAGATTCACCTGCGTCAGCCGTTCCAGAACCTTCTGCCGGTTCCAGTCGTTGACCGAGGTGTCATCGAAGATCATGATCACGAACGACAGGCCGAAGATCGACTCAGACCGCAGAAAGGTCATGTGCGGCATTCCCGACATTTGAATCTCGATGGGGATCGTGACCTGTTGTTCCACCTCCTCGGCGGAGCGGCCCGGCCATTGCGTAATGACCGTTACGTAGTTGTCGGCGATATCGGGATAGGCCTCCACCGGTAGGTTGTGGAACGAGATAGCGCCCCATCCGGCCAGCAAGATGGCGATGGCCAGCACCACAAATTTGTTGTTAAGGGCAAAATCTACGAGGGCCCGAATCATCTCATGTCCTGTCTTGTTTGCAGATTCGCAGGCTCAATTGTTCCTGACCGACTTAGCTCTGGGATTTCCTTACTCAGTCGTACTCGCAAGGCCGGATCACACTTTGGCATCATCCGTTATTGAGCGAGCACGTGGTCCAAGACCAGGGCGTTCGTAACCACTTGTTGCCCTGGCTTAAGTCCTGATTTGATCTCTTGCAAACTTGTGTTCTCGGTCAGAACGTCTCCACTGACGACCTCGACGCGACGAAACTTCCTGTCGGGCGCAGGAACGAAGACAAAATCGCGATCGTGCATCCTCAACACCGCCGACGCCGGAACAATCGTGTGCGTTTCTCTCATTTGGCCGTGGAACGTAGCCTTCACGAACATGCCCAGACGCATGATTCCGGGATTCTGCACTTCCATGCGGACCTTGGCCGTGCGAATACTGGGATCGAGAATGGCGCCAATGTTGCTGATCGTTCCTTTGAATACTCGACTGGGATATGCGTTCAATACGATCTCCGCCTTGTCTCCCATGCGCACATTGCCCAGGTCGTTCTCATAGACGTCGCAGATGACCCAGACATCGGACAGGTCGGAAATCGTGAACGGCCCCGGCGTATTAAAGGCCTGCACCGTCGACGAATTGGTGACCTCCTGGTCGGTAATCACACCCGAGACGGGCGCCAGGACATCCACCATGCCCATGGGCTTGTCAGGATCGTTGCCTAAGAGCCGAAGATGCTCGGTCGCGGTCTCGAGGGTAACCTTGGCATCTTCAGCCGCGTCTTGCGCAACCTCGAGATCTTGCTGCGCGATGGCGCCGTGGGCATACAGGTCCACGGCTCGATTCAGCTGTTTTCGCGCGAGAAGCTCATCGGCGATGGCCTTGCGATAGGCGTCGAACCCGCCCATAACGTCATCGCTTCGAATGGTCAGCAGCAACTGGCCTTTCTGCACGGTGTCGCCGAGCTTCGCATGAATCCCCACGACCCGCCCAGAGGCCAGCGGGACGACCGGTACGTTGCGCGTCACATCGGGAGTGACCGCGCCTGTGACCACTAACTCCGAAGTCGCAGCACGCTCCGTCGCCGCCGTGAGCGGAAACTGTTCCGGATGATCCACCGTGAACAGGCTGGGGTCCGCTCCGGGAACGACGTTCGCAGGCGGCGGCGCCTCCGCAGCCGGATCTGCATGAGCTGTGCACCCGGAGAGAGCAAGCAGCGCAGGCAGAGTGAGAATAAAGAGAAGACGGAGCAGCCTCGCAGTCGGATTCAACTGTCGAATGCTGCTCCGGTTGAGATAACGCATCGTCGTCTTAACCTTCAGTTCGTTGCCAGAGTTAGAACTTGACCATGATCGCGTACCGCATGCTCGGCTCGTCTTTGCGCAGGTCGGGGCAGAAACCAGTAGAACCAGCCACACAAGTGAAGCCAGGCGTGGCCGACAAGAACGGACCCGGCACGAAGGTGGTGCTTCCCACCACAGAGCCAGCAGCTGGGTTCGGCACCGTGCTAGGAGTCAAATTGTCGCCCGGTGTAATCCCACCACGACCTGTCCAATAGGGCACATTGGCATGGCGATACCCGTACTCTGCGCGGAATGTGATGTACTGCTTGGGCATCCAGTCGAAGGTGAGCGAAGTATCCCAGGCTTTGTACGGATCGCCGGGATTGGCCGTGAAATAGGGCGAACCGGTAATGGCATCGGCTCCATTGATAGGGGGAAGCAGGGTCAGGTAGCGCCCCGGATTCGCCATCGCGCCGCCGCCAAGGGTGATGCCATACAAGTCCTTCTTGAACCACCAGCGGTTGTAGAGCATCCAGCCGGCGAAGGTCTGCTTGCTGCTCGTCGCCGTATTGTGATGGCAATTCACGTTGTTATTGATGGTTCGTCCCTGTGCGCTGACGAAGCTTCCGGTACCCCCGTATTCGCATCCCAGATCGCCTGTGAGCGAGAACGCCATCTTGTCCAGGAACTTTTCTGGCCGGTCGTAGTACTTGACCTCGACGCTGTCATCGGTGTGGATGCGCGAACGGCCAAAGTGGCCGTCACCATTGCCCAGCGTATCTTCGCCCATCCCGTAGTTGTTGAACACGAGCGACAGCCACGGTTTTGGACGATACAAGATTTGTCCTCCGAGGCCGGGCTTGCTGCCCATCCTTCCATACGATTGCCATCCGTTGATAATCCAGGGTTCAATTTTTAGTTTGTCCGTGGGAAACCACTGAATGCGAACGCCGTTGAAGAACCACGGCGTATTCGATGACACGTAGGACGGCTGGTAAGTCCAGTTATCAAAGTTGTAATAACTGAAGAGGCCGATGTAGGAAACGAAGATTCCCGCATCCAGATTGAGGCCGTGGTTCACGTCCCAGTGATAGCCAGCGTTAGCCTCCGAAACATACTTATAAGCGCCACGAAGGTCCCACTGGCCGCGTCCAGCACTGGCGTCATTACGTGGGGTGGTCACGCCGAACATTCCATTCATGGTCAAAATTCGCGCGTTGACATTTTGCCAGTGGAAGTTGCCGCCAAAGCTGATCTGCTCAACCTGGAGTTCGTTGGAGCGGAAGATTTCTGTAGAACCTCCCATCGTGTCATCTCTCGGGTGGTTGAAGTCCTCAATGAAGTGGGCGTCCAGCCGGATTTCCGGCGTGAAGAATTTGGAATCCCAAACCACGTCTTTATTGCGCGCATTCCCATTCAGCCAGGTCCAGTCCGCATACGCAAATGGTTGTGTCGGTGCAGGCTTTTCGGGCAAGCCAGTACGCGACTGGGCGGCGTCCACCGGCGCGCTCAATGCCGCAGGCTCCGCTGCCTTCTCTGCCGAACTCGGCGCAGATGTTGGCGCTGCGGCCGTTGGAATCGGCTGGGCGGTGCTGCGCTTTAGTTCAGCTTTCAGTTCCTCGATTTCCGCCTGCATCGCCGCGAGTTGCTTTGCCACGGCTGGCGAAATTTCCGGATCCAGCGTTGCCGGGGCCGGCGCCGTCTTTGCCGCCGAATTGTTCGAGCCGCCGTCACGCGCCGTTTCAGCGGGCAGCGGATCACTTAGCAGCGCCACGTTTGTCTGAGTAGGCGGATTTGTCTGCGCGTCGCAGCGTTGCGCCGCATTCAGGACCAGACTGAGCGTTGAAACAAGCGACAAAGCCGCGATCGCCAAGGTTTTGCACAACTGGGTATTCACGGTCATCATGTACCCATCCCCCACTGTTTGAAATTTGGATTGCATTTACTTCGGGCGACCAGCTTCAAGCCTGCCCGTGCATAGGCGGGCTTCTTCCGATCGTTCTTTCGCCCCCTGAGATTCCATCAGCAAAGTCGTAAAGGCGGCATAAGAAATTTAAAAAGAGCGCATAAAGACCTACACCAAACCCGAATCTAAAGCCAAGGCTGCACCTGCCTTGAAACCAAGGGACAGGAGAGATCAGCGCAGAGGACTGAGAGAAGATATGGTAGGCACGAGGAGCCTCGAACTCCTGACCTCTACCGTGTCAAGGTAGCTCTATAGTAGCCGGCCATTGACTCTAAAGGAGTTAACAACCGGCAAAACCGGCAGAACCGTAATAATCGGCGCAATTTGCTACCAAATTGCTACCAAAAACATGGCAAGTGGGTTGGGGCCTGAATCGTGGGGATCGGCCCCTTCACTAAAACCATGCGATAGACATCCGTTTCATCGCCGCGCGACCCTTCGCCGGTCATCGAAGCGAACCACAACTTGATGTTCGACTACATCTATTTCGTTCCACCGCTCCGATTTCCCTGTTGAACACTTCTTTGTCGTAGTCATTCTCGGACTGGATGAGCTTGTCGCCAAACTAGAACCGCCATCCAAATCGCTCAACGGTCACTTCGCCGAAGAACACTACAACCCATCTCACAAATGCCTCGAGTCCCCGAAGCCCCGCGACACTGTTACCGAGCCGACTTTGGGTTGAGCGAACGACGGACGTAACAGTTCAGGCTGCCGAGCAACGGATCGATCACTATAGTCAATGCATCGTCCTCAAGGGAGAATGCTTTCCGCAACCTTTGCTAGAATGCCGGGATGCCGACGGTGCTCCGATCCGGCCGTATCGCTTCTACTTCTATAGTCACGAGCCTAACGAGCCGCCGCACATTCATGTTGACCGCGACAATCTGTCGGCCAAATTCTGGCTTAATCCTGTCCAACTGGCAGGCAACTTTGGATTTCGCGCCCACGAACTGCGCGAGATACAATCACTAGTGGTCGATTCACGTCAGCAGTTGTTGGAGGCTTGGAATGAGTTTTTCGGCATCGTCGGTGCATAGCGACGAGCGCGTGCTAGAAGTCCAATTCACCGAGGACACAATCAGTGTGGGCCTGGTCGATGGCCGCGTGATCACTGTGCCGCTCGTCTGGTATCCGCGGCTGCTTGGCGCCACAGCCTCGCAGCGCGAGAACTGGAAAATTGCCGGCGGCGGCTTCGGAATTCATTGGCCCGACATCGACGAGGATCTCAGTACCGAAGGATTGCTGCGAGGCGCACCCGCACCCAGAGCTGGCTAGATCCAGTCCGGCGCGGTGTGGGTTAGGAAGGGGCACGCCTGTCGTCTGCCCATGCCATAGTGACTTGCGATGCATGCTTCGACGGGCATGATCTCTTGGAAGTACGGCTTGTCAGAGGCTTCCCACTTCAAGCCAGCCCGACTTCCGTCCGGCGCAATCACGAATGCATCTCCCGACTTCAGCGCGAAAAACGTCCGTAGCATTACTCTTCCCGTGTCGCGCATACTTTAGACTTTCTCAGCCCGATCCGGAGATTTCCACAGACAAATTTTGGGAGCTGGCGAAAAATAGCCCAGCTCAATCGCACTAGCCCCAGAGCTCCTAGTAATGTTTCGCCAGTTCCTTGGAGCCAGGTCTCGATCGAACAAGGTGCCTGATTGTTGGTGGGTGGATGCAGGGACGGGTCAGGTTTGGGGTTTGGGTTTGAGAAACGCTGCTTCGCAGCGGCTGAAGTATGACACGTCAGCCCAGAATGGGTGCTGCAGGTTAACTTTCGTTAACGAACGTGAACTATTTGAAAACACAGACACAGGGCCGTTCACAGTTAACGAACGTGAACTATTTGAAAACACAGCGACTGCGTCTTTCACGGCGCTTTAGAAGAAGAGCCTATGGTCAAACCGAATCTTCGTACCAAGTCCATAGGGACAAGGGTCAGCGAGGAGGAATACGCCCGCCTGGAGCGGGTAGCTCAGAAGGCCTCCAAGACGTTAGCTGAGTGGTGCCGGGAGGTGCTGCTGAACGGCGCGAACGGCGGCGCGGCTGACAGCGCTGTAGCAGGCGCCCGGGCCGAGGCGCTTATGGCCGAAGTGGTAGCAATTCGGGCCATCTTGCTAAACGTACTGTTCAAACAATCCAATGGAGAACGGCTGACCGCCGAGGAGATGCAACGCCTCATTGAAAGGGCCGACTCGGACAAGTTGAGGAAGGCGCGGGAGCGGCTCTTGCAGGCGCAAGAGTCAGAAGGGCAACGGAAAGAAAAATCCTGATCGTTTTTTCGCGGTTTCGGGTTCCGGAAAGAGTAGGGGAGTCGGTGATGAGCCAAGTCGTGGGTCGCGGTGAGCATGAGCCTTCGGCGACGAAGTGGCCAGTGTCGAGTCTCGGGGCGATGCTAATCGCCGCCGTCGTGGGAATCGGAATCTTCACGTACTGCAACATCGAGATGTGGACTCCGTTGCAACAGTGGTACTGGGTCCAATATCTGAACACGAAATCCTTTCCCACCGCGCTCGGCGACTACCAGTTGCTGACAACGGTGGACGCCCACGGCATGCAGCTCATGGCGGTCAATGCCGACGTGGTACCGGGACCGATGCAAGGATGGCCACCGTTTCCGTTTGCCCTCACTCCGAAAGCGCGGCAGAGTGGAGCGGTCACGCTGAAGGTGGACACTGTGCATTACACAAGTGCGCAAATGAACCAGATGCTTTTGGAGCGGATTTACGAGGGTCAGACTACCGATGATCTGATTCGGCCTGCTTGGGTTGGTGCACTGCTCGTGCTGGTGCTCGGGCTGATACTTGCCAGCGCGCGACACCGAGCCCGACGGCGCAACGGAGAGGAAGGGCGAAGGCTCAAAGGTCCGCAGATGGTCACGGTTAGAGAATTCAATAAGTGGAGCGGAACGGACGGTATCAGCTTTCTGACCACTGAATCAAGGCAACTGCTTTCCATTCCGCGGTCGCTAGAAAGTAGCCACATCATGATCATGGGCGACACGGGTGCAGGGAAGAGCGTTCTTCAAAGGCGGGTGCTCACCCAGGTCTCCGAGCGTGGCGAAACGGCGATTGTCTACGATCCCGCACTCGAATACACACCTCAGTTTTTTAATGCCGCCCGCGGCGACCTTGTCCTCAATCCTCTTGACGCACGATGCCCTTACTGGTCGCCTGCCGATGAGGTCATCCATGAGGCAGAAGCGCTGACGCTGGCAACGTCTCTCTTCCCCGATAAACCACACGAGAATACGTTCTTTGTGGAAGGTCCACGTAAAATCTTCGCGCACTTGCTCACGCTCAAGCCTACTCCGGAAGAGTTGATCTGGTGGATGGGCCGCGAGGAAGAACTGGATCGTTTGGTGAAAGGCACGGAGCTCGAAGCATTTATCTATCGCGGTGCGGGTCCGCAGCGTGGGGGTGTTCTAGGCGCGCTCAACATGGTAGCGGACAGTTTGAAACTCCTACCGCGAGAAAACGACGCAAAGCAACGTTGGACGACAGAGGAATGGGCACGACAAAAGACGGGTTGGCTGTTCCTGACCTCAACCCCGAGATTTCGCGAGCGGCTGTTGCCTCTTACCAGCTTGTGGCTGGACACGCTGGTGCTGCGGTTAATGAACCAGGGCGACCCCGTCATGCGCCACGCATGGTTCGTTCTTGACGAGCTCGCAAGCCTGCAGCGTTTGCCGCAGTTGCATACTGCCCTGACCGAGAATCGCAAGTCCGGGAATCCGGTCGTAATCGGATTCCAAGGTCGCAGCCAGCTTGAAGTGCGGTATGGGCATGAAGCCGAAGCCATGTTGTCGCAGCCTGCGACGAAGATTTTCTTGCATACCAGCGAGCCGCGCGCGGCAAAATGGATCTCGGACACCATTGGAGAAGTAGAAATGGAGCGGACGAAAGAGGCGGTTAATACCGGGCGGTTCTTCCGTAGCGCGAGGTCAAGGAGCTATCACACAGAAAGGCGAACGGAACCGCTCGTGCTTCCGTCGGAAATCAGCGGCCTCGGACGCCTGCATGCGTTGGTCAAGGTCGACAATCTGGTTGTGCCGTTCAGCTTTCCCTACCTGGCGCCGCTGAAGTCTCAGCAGGGATTTATACCCAGAGCAAGCGCACCTCGGGTCGTCGAAATCGACAGGAGGGGACCTGAGCCAGGTGCAGTTCCGGCTGGCCAACAGAGCAGTCCGCAAGGGTTGGGAGAAGACCCGAAAGGCCTTGCTGCTGGGCAGGAATTGTTCTTTGAGTAAGTGAATTATGCTTACCATTTCCAAGCCGCTGAGCGCCGGCCAAGCGCAGACATATCACAAGGAAGAATTCGCCAACGCTCAGGAGAACTACTACTCCGAGGGTGATCGGATACGCGGCGAATGGCATGGCAGACTGGCACAGGAATGGGGTCTTTCCGGCGAAGTTCGGGAGGAGCACTTCCAGCGTCTGGCCAATGGGCAGCACCCGATAACGGGTGAGCAACTCGTACGACACCAAACTGCGCGTGAACACGTCAACGGACGCGGAGAAACAATCAGCACGATGGAGCACCGTGCCGGCTGGGATGCAACTTTCTCGGCGCCGAAGAGCGTGTCGCTAACCGCCCTCGTGGGTGGCGACGAGGCCGCCCGCCAGGCTCACCGGGCTAGTGTGAAAGTTGCGCTCAACGAGATGGAGAAGTTCGTCCAGGCGCGCATGGGAGGAAACCGTCCCCCAGAAACAACCGGGAACTGGATCGCCGCTAGCTTCGAACATGACAGTGCACGCCCGGTCAACGGATATGCCGCGCCACAGTTGCATACTCACGTCGTGTTCTTCAATCTCACTGAAACCCAGAACGGAGAAGCGCGGGCCCTACAGCCGCACGAATTGTACCGGTCTCAGCAGTTTGCTACCGCAATCTACCGTTCCGAGCTTGCGTTGCGCCTGAAGGGTGAAGGCTATGAGATCGAAAAAGGAAAGAGCGGGCAGCCGGAGATCGCGGGCTATACACGTGAGTACCTCGATGCTTCCAGTCCGAGAAGTCAGCAAATCCAGGCATACCTCGAAGAACAAGGCCTGAGAGGTGCAGGTGCGGCACAGATCGCAGCTCATCAGACGCGCGATGGCAAACTGCCAACCATCAGCCATGCAGAGATGCAGCGGATGCATAAGGAAATGGCGGAGCGATTTGGCAATCAGCCAGAGCAGATCATCCGCGTAGCTCATTCACACGAGGTCGAGAGAATCGGTCCAGATAGGCAACATTTCGAATCGGCGCTGACGTATGCCAGGGACAAGAATCTTGAGAGACACGCGGTCGCGGACGAGCGTGAGCTGATACGCGATGCGCTAAAGCGTTCCATGGGTGAAGCGAGCTTCGCCGAGATTAGAGAGAGATTCGAAAAGAGCATTCAGTCAGGTGATTTCATCGAAGTTGAGAACAAATCTCCAAGCCGCGCGTTCACCACGGAAAGGATGATTCGGTACGAACGCGATAACGTGGCTGAAATGCAAAGGGGACAAGGCCAGAACGGTCCTCTCGTCAACCCCCAAACCTGGCAGCAGGTCCAGGAAAGTCACGCGCACTTAAGCCCCAGCCAACGCGCCGCCGTTGAGCAGATCGTGTCTGGCCGCGACAAGATCATGGGGCTTGAGGGTGTGGCCGGGGCTGGGAAAACAACTTCGCTGTCTGCGATCTGCGAAGCTGCGGAATGCGAAGGCTACCAAGTGATCGGACTCGCTCCCACGTCGCGTGCCGCCCACAAATTGGCGGAATCAGGAATTGAGTCAGGCACGCTCCAACGCCATCTCATTCGGACCGAAGCACCCACTGATGGGCAGAAACGGCTCTTTGTAATCGATGAATCGAGCCTTGCAAGTACGAAGCAAATGAACGAGTTTTTTCATCGCCTTCACACATCCGACCGGGTGCTTTTAGTTGGCGATACACGGCAACATGAGGCGGTGGAAGCTGGCAGACCATATAAACAGCTACAAGAGGCGGGCATGCCGACGGCCAAGTTGGATCAGATTTTGCGCCAGAAGGACCCAATGCTCAAGGAGACGGTAGAGCAGCTCGCCCGCGGAGACGTCCGTGGAGCAATTGCGAACCTCGAACAGCAGGGCCGTGTGCATGAGATCGTTAATTCCCAAGAACGGTTCGGCGCAATTGCCCGTGAGTATGCACGAAAACCGGAGGGGACATTGGTCATCTCGCCCGACAATGACTCCCGAAGGAAGTTGAATTCGCTGATCCATCGCGAAATGCAGAATCGCGGAGACGTGAGCAAAGACGAGCACAAACTTCGGGTTCTGGAGTCGCGTCAAGAAATGACGGGAGCAGATCGCCAGTGGGCTGGGCAATACGAGGCAGGGGACGTGGTTCGGTACTCGCGCGGAAGCAAAGCCTTGAAGATCGAAGCAGGAGAGTACGCGCGAGTCAGTCATGTGCACCCGAAGGAAAACCGCATAACGATCGAGCGCGAGAACGGAACACTCGAGACCTATGATCCACGACGCCTCTCCGGAGTGTCGGTCCATCGCGAGGTGGAACACGAATTCTCCAAGGGCGACCGCATCCAGTTCACAGCACCATCGAAGAAACTAAAGGTCGCTAACCGAGAACTCGGCACGATCGAGAGCGTCAGCTCCGAAGGTGACCTGAGTGTCCGCCTGGACTCGGGACGCGAGGTTCGATTCAACATCCGAGAGCACGCGCACCTCGACCACGGATACGCAGTGACCAGCCACAGCAGCCAGGGACAGACCGCGGAGCGGGTGTTAATCCACGTGGACACGGATAAGAGCGAACTCTTGGTTAACAACCGCTTCGCCTATGTGTCTGTGTCAAGAGCCCAACGTGACGCCCAGATTTACACGAATGATGGCAGCAAGCTTTCCCACAGCCTCAGTCGCGAAAGTTCGCAACGTACGGCAGCAGAGGTGGAACAACAGCCATCTGCACCGAAGACCGAACCAGTTTCCTTGCGAGGAGTGCGGCCCTCCGAAGAGGAGCAAGGCCATAATGTTGGACTCGCATGATAAGCGATATTGAGACTTGCGGCCCGGAACACCAGCGCGAAGATCGGCGGCAAACGCGCGCGCAGTGCACGGGCGACCCACCCACCTTGCCGGTCCCTGTTTCCTGCGGTACTCGCTCGCTGACGGCACCCGCCCTTGGGAACATGTCGGCGCCGACCCCGATGAGGCAATCGCGGCCCGCGAGCGAAAGCAGGCGCACTTCGAACCTCTCGATGCAAACCGTTGGAGTAGTTCAAGACCTTCGCCTCGGCAAGCAAGCGGCTGCCGCAGCTGGGTTCTCGCCGTTAATTTTAGGGAATGGTAACGTCCTTTATCGTTCACTACCTGGGTTCGGAAGCCCGCAATAGGTTTCTGGGTCACTTGCGGGAGACGGCGACAATTCGCTTAAGGTGATTGCCCGTGCGAAATGCGCCCAATGGCATTCCTAGACCCTAGCCGGTTTCCTGGGACTAATCTGGGTGACGTGTCCGAAAGACCGACTTTACAGCGCATTCCTTGCAGGCAACCGCGATATACTGCAGCACCGAAGCCGTCGATGGACTGGCTAGCGGACCATAATCATGTTCTGCGAAACGAGTTTACATGGACTTGCAAAAGCTTGCCAGTGATACGGTAGATGGAATAATCGCGACGCTCAAATTTTTCGAGGCATACTGTCACGATTCCATCAGGCTGCTATTCCGACCATCGTCCTTTGTCCGGAGGTTTACTGCCACTAGAGTCAAAAGGCAGCGCGACTCTTACCTGTTCTTGTTCACGACGATCTTGATTCTCGAGGCCTCACTGAGCATCTCCAATCGCTTACTCGACGCAAGTAAATCAACAGACGTCGGAGCAGGAGTGCTTCTCTATTCCGGCGTCATTTGGGAGCTCTCCTGGCAGGCTTTGCTCAAGGGCACAATTCCGCTCTACATCGCGCTCATTGCAATCGGCTGGGCATTGGCATACTCGTGTGGCGCGGACAGCGAGGACCGAGCATCGTTTCGAGATGTCTATCCTTACTCTTTATTAAGAGGCACCGTCTTAATAGTTTTTAGCCTATTGGCCTTATTGGCCCTTCTGGTTGTAATAGTTGTTTTTGGCGCACTACTAGGTCGCGATCGGGGAGTAGATCTTTTGGAACTCCTCTTGCTTTCAACGGTGCCGCTGGCTCTGTCGGCGGTTGGGTTGTTCGTTTTCACAATCTGGAGCTTGGCTCTATTCATTCGTAAGCTGAACCCGAGCGAGGGACAAGTTAAAGCCCGTAGGTATCGATCACTTGTCTTCAGTGCCGGAACCCTAGCGACCCTGATCCTTCCCATTTGGTGGTCAGTTCTTGCTCTTGAACCGCCAGCAGCTCAAGTTGCGGCTAGCCCAAACCCGACGTTGATCTTTGACGATCAGAAAAAGACCGTGACCTTGAATATTGAGCTGCGCAACTTCTCAGGGCGCCCTCTCAATGCAATTAAGCAAGGAAGTGTGCTCCAGTGGTGGGATGATGAGCACCCAATAACGGAAACGGATTTCTTCTTTCACGAAAGAGTTCCTAATGGGAAACTTCTTCTGGAAATGCCGAATGATGTTCCGTTGTCAGACGGTTTCAAACCGCTGACATTCTCCGGCGATATCAAAGATGCAGTCTTGTTCCCAAGATCATTTACGCCCTACGATTTCATGGGTGGGCCCGAAGCGGATCCCACGCCCTCGGAGGTTGAGGTCGTCCGACACTCTTTTGAAGAGATCTTTCATAGCTACAGAAAGGGTCGAATAGAGGTCAGATTTGAGGTGGTCACAGAAGGCGGTAGGTCATCGTACAGAACTGTGGCCTTGCCCAGAAGCGGGCTCGGTCTATGACGATGGAATGTAGAAAAATGGCAGTTCAAGCCGCGACAGCCGAATCGCATGATCGAACCAGCGCGCTCCATCTAGCTGCATCTCCGTCGTCATCGAAGATGCAGGCACATTCCAGATGGCCCCCAGACGAGTTACATAGCGAGCAAGTTGAAGCTGACCTGTATCCGAAACGATTCCGATGATCGTAATGATCACTACCGTTAAGTTGGCTAGTGTTTACCAATGCGATGACGGGGTGAGATTCCGACTCCCGCCGCTCTGCTCACCCATCCGCAGGGTCCAGCCTTTTCGTGCGGTTGCCTCTTCATCGGATTATGCATGATAAAGGACGTTATCCAGAACGCCCTCCCCGCTTCGGCGCGCGATTAATGTAGCCCATTTGACAGCCTTGCGGAGCGAGGCAGAAACGCCAGCCCAAGGGAGTGCGACTCCTCAGTCCAAGCGCGCTTAGAGTTGAAAGGGTGCCCAGTAAAAGGGATTGTGGAATTCCTTGCCGTGAGGCGATGACAGTTTGGCGGCGCGCAGAGCGGCGTCCGGGCTTCCCCCTTTGTTGAGCGAATCGTAAAACTTTTCCATGAGTTGCACGGTAGAAGCGTCCGACACGTCCCACAAGGCTGCAACAACGTTGTGGGCCCCAGCTCGGAGGAAAGTCCACGAGAGGCCGACCAGGCCGTCTCCCGAGTACGAACGTCCGGCGCTGTAGCACGCCGAGATCGTTACAAGATCGGCCAGCACCGGATTCTTCCTGGAATAGTCGACGATATCCCGAGCGTAACAGCTTGAAAAACTCGTCTTGCGCGCTATCTTTAGACCGCACAATCGCCGAGTCGAGTGGACTCAGCCGGCTGGCCGTTGCGTGAGCGACAAAGTGGATGTACGAAAACTCTTCGGGACGGCTGGCCAGATATGCTGAAGGCGTGGCCCCCCCCCGCGTAAGTATCTTCTGATCCACCTCAGGAAAATGGCTGGCAACGTTTTTCACTTGCGCAGCGGCCAGCAGCAATTCGGGATATTTATCGTTCGGTGACATGCTATTACCGACGAGAAGCAAGGTACAATCACGTTTTCGTTTAGCTACGTGCCGGCGGCAAGCACCCGCAACGAACTGGCATTCGCAATGGCGACATCATCGATCCAAAAGTGCAACTTTGGTTCGAGCGCATTCAAGTAAGACAAATTAAAGATTCAATTGCGTCACGGTGCAATGCAGTATCTCCCAATGCGAATTTCCATTGCTCACTATAGGCCCAGCCGCTGGACAAAACAGTTATCAAAGCAGGCGATGTTCCCGTTGCGAAGGAATTGTCGCACCTGCTGGAAAGCGCTCAATTTCGTGTACGTCACGGTGGGGCGTAGGAGATCGCTCACAGGCATAAAAGTTAGGTCTTTTTGGGTAAGCTGGTCATTTTCCAGTCCCCAATGAAGCATTGCCCGAAGACCCGTATTGGCATTCAATGCGATGACCCGGCGTTGAATTTCATCGATGACTGCGTTGGCCTCGGGTGATCGGTATCCAACGACCTCGATCATAGCCGTCAACGGCGTGAACTGCTGCATGCCCATGAGCGTCTTCGTGGACTGGCAGATCCGAACCGAGATGTATCCAAGCAACGGCTTGTTTTGCCCAATCATAATGCCGTTCATCACGTCTTCGATCAGGACCTTTTGTAGGAAGGTAAATGCCTTCTCGGGGTCGATCGCAATTTCCAGGCCACGTCCTGGCATGCCGCCGCCCCAGCCGACTGACCCGGATTTGGAGCCGATATCGGTGTGATCTGACAAATCGCTGTCGATCGTGCCCTGTACCGCGTTGAGTACGCCCGTCAGAAGTGACCCGAGGAAATTTGGGCTGTTATAGGCGGGATTGGGTCCACCAGCGTTCGCCACGGCCTGAACCGTGACAGTCGCAAGGGCAGCGGTCAAGAGGTCCGGAAACTGCGTTACAAAACCCAGTAACCCTGTCCCGCTATTAACGTCGCCTATATCGTGCCCGAGATTAGTTGGAACGTCGGTATCGTACTTCAGGAAATCGAATAACCTCCCGATCATTGCACTGTTGAAAACCACGCTCTGGGAGTCGGCGCCCAGCGAGGTGGACACCGCGTTCAGGTAGTCGCCTATGCCAAGCGATGGGGCGTTGGCGTCGATCGGCAGTTCAGCCGTGACCCGCCGATTGGTCACCCAGCAATCCAAGTTAAACGGGTTGATAGCAAGGTCCGCGTAGACGTTCTCGGCGGCCCCGATTCCGGTGCCGTTGACGTTTCCGTTTAGCAGTGCTTGGAGCATGGCGGCGTTTGCGCCTGCGTCCCCCGCCGCCAGCAAGACCGTCGATGTCCCTGCGGCCCTAACAAGCGTTTCCCAAGAGGTTCGTTTGATGATTTGCTGGATCCCGAATTGCGGGAAGACCTCGAGCACGACCGAATAGACCACACCGATTGTGCCCATGGACACGATCACCGCATTGAGGACGTCCTGTGCGGTCAAACCAGCGATGGCATTCCAGTGGCCGGCGATGAAGTGCGGGTTGTCGAGTTTTGGATATCGGGCCTGCAGCGCCTTGTGGTTGGCGATTGATTCGTCACCCTCGATCCACCACTCCTCCCCCCCGGCCCCGACCAGATGAATTGCGCGTACCGTATCGACCATCAACGTCCACTGAAATTCCGCCCCATGCGTTCCTGTCGCGAGCGCTCCAGCCAGTGTTGCGCCCGGCGCTCCCGCTGCTTTAAGGGCCAGCCGCGGACTCTCGTGATCGAGGAGCGCTTCTAGGTCAGCCAGCGTAATCCCGGCCTCCACGTGAAAGAAGTGCTTGCCCCTGGCGACCGCCTTTTTGGCAGCTGGAGACAGGATCGCCTCCAAGCCCAATTGCAGGCTTGATGCGAGACCCCTCATATCAATGATGGCACCCGTATCCATGCCGGGCAGATTCCAGCCGCTTTGCACTTTTTCTGTGAGAGTCGCCTGGTCGTAATGCGAAAACGTTGCCAGATCTTCGGCCACGTATTCGGGCAACAGGTCCATCGGCGAATCGACCTTGTGGTCGATACCTCGCAAAATAAGGCTCATGTACTCCGTGCCGAGCGCCCCCCGCTTGAGCGTCGAAACGCGATCAAGCTCGGCGCTTGTCTTAAACGGCAATGTGGCATCGGTGAAGGACCATCCCGATCCCACGGCTTTGATCGCCCGATCGGCGCCGACGGAGGTAATGGCCTGCGCGATGTCATCGACCGTTCGCGGGTAAAACCGTTGATCGATCACGTAGCCGAACGAGATTGGCCAGTTCTGCCAATACTCGCCCTCTAGCACAGGCCCGGGATCGCACAATGGGTTGGGCCCAGCCCAGTCTTGCGCGACCACAGTGGCCCCACCGTGAATGCCATTGACGACATTCAGACTGCCTTTGGGCCAGTACGTGACGGAGGTCGCACCATTGTCGATCTTGTCTTTGATCGTGATCGCGGCGCCTTCGGTTTCGAGGCGTACCCGGGAGCCTCCGTCGATTCTTTGGTCGATAGTAATTCCTCCGCAAGCCTGAAAGTTGACCAATGCGGTGCCATCGATACGGTCACGCAACGAAATCATGCCGCCACTCATCGCCGTGACCTGACTGTTATTATCGATCTTTGCGCCCAGATTAACGTTCCCGGCCGCCATCAGACGCACAAGACTTACGCCGTCGATTCGGTCTCCCACCGACACTTCTCCGTAGCGGCTCGTGAGGCGGACATCGCTGCTGCCATCGATGCGGTCAACGATGGATATCGAGCCGCTCGTGCTCAAGGCGTTGACGTTGCTGCTGCCGTCGATGCGCCCGCCGATGGAAATGTTTCCGCTCCCCGTCTTAAGGCTCACCGGGCTACTGCCGTCTACCCGATCGCCGATGCTGATAAATCCATCGTTTGTGACAAGGGTGACGTTGCTGTTGCCGTCGATCTTGCCGTCGACGGTGATGGTCCCCTTAAAGCTGCGTAGGTAGACGTAGCTCGATCCGTCGATCTTGCCTTCTACATGGATGTCGTCATCGGTCTCGTGTTGTACGTTCATTCCGCCGTCGATGTTGCCAATCGTCCAGGTCATCGCCAATCCTCCTTTGGGCAAATGGTTGCTTCGTAGGAAAAGGCGAGCCATTTGCACTGTTGCATTAGCAGGTATTTGCTACCTCGATATGCAGGTCCCTTAAAATGCGAATGGATGCAACACTCGAAACGGTTTCATGCTCGATTTTGTTGCCAGCCTCCTAGAGAAGTGTCTAGCACAGCTGCGCTTACGTTGATCACTCTAGCCCCCGCTGCAACGGAATCATTAATAGCCTTGGCAGGCTCTTGACCGGTCGAAAGGGGCATGGGGGGGAGCTACCAATCGGTCTCTCGGGAAAGACCGCCCGGACCACGAAACTGCACCCAGGGCAGATAGCGGGGGCTTCTGATCCTCGCTTTGCAGCCAGCACGCCCTGGACGAGAGTACCGTGAAGACAGCCAAGGCCGGAAAGATCACGACAAGCGGCCGGTAGGCTTTTCTCAAGTCGGCGGATAAGCTGGCCTGAAAAAGCTGGATGCTCTAACCACACTGGACCATCAATCGCACCGACCGTGATCTCACGGGTGCCTTCGGTACGCCTCATTAGGGGCCCAAGTCTCACAAGATCCGTGGGGCTCATAATGATTAACTCACCTAGGACTAAGTCTGACGGAACCTGGCCGAATGGCAAGAAACACTAGCCGAGCAGAACGACAGAGTCAAGTTAAAAACTGGCTTATGATGCGCCGAATCTACCTGTTTGCGCTGCGAATTCGTCTCTTGGGGAGCAATGCTTTAGCCCAACGTGACGCTGACCCGGCCTCACTTTATGCGGGCGCTGACATCGTTTCCACTGGCAGGGTGGAAAAGCTGTCCTCGTTCCCGAGTGGATTGAATGCTCGTTTCGAGGTGGCGCAGCGCATCAAGGGGAAGACCGGAACGAAAAAGTATCTGCAGGCGCAATTGCCGATTCAGCGTTTGTCAACGCGTTGGAGGAGAATCACACATAAGACAAGGACGGCATGGATGTCTTCTCGCAGCTGCTCCCTTCATTTGCAGCTTTGGAGCTAGAAAGGTGAAAGCGTGTCCCCAGTCCCTGCTGAGACCTCCAGGAATGTCCGGGACCTAACGTCAAGTCAGGTCTGCGAAAAGCGAGATCTCTCGATCTACCGCTCCGACTAACACCCCAAGCTTCGCACCTTCCCCCAGGGATGTTGTTCGGCCCCTAAAGGGGTACTAAGGAGCCGTAAACAAACAAAGGTAGCGTGATTATGACTTTCGGACGCGATGCGGCTTGATGACAAAGTTCCATTCGCCATGGAATTTTTCAGGGTAGAGATTCACTTGATTCATCTCTTCTGCCGTGACCTTCCGCCCCGTAGGATACTTGCGGCGATCCAGTCGGCAGGTTACGGTTAGCCCCTTCGCGGTCGTGGTCTCGGCAATGAGATTCACGATGGTCTCGTAGTCCCGCAATGGCTCACCCCGCCAATTCGAGGAGATGAATGAGAACAATCGGCGTTCGATCTTGTTCCATTTGCTCGTTGCCGGCGGAAAGTGACACACCGAGAGAGCTAGGCCGGATTCATCGGCGAGCTTCTGCAGCTCCAGTTTCCACAAGCGCAACCGCCAGCCATTGCTACCTCCCGCATCGGCCGTAATCAGTAGCTTTCGCGCCTTGGCATAGCGCCGCTTGCCTTCGTGGCGCCACCAGCCCCGAATCGAGGCTACAGCAAAAGCCCCGGTGTCGTGATCAGTCCCGACATTTACGAATCCGCTGTTGCGCCCAATATCGTAAATGCCATAGGGATAGGCCCGGGGCACGTCGGGCTGGGGAAAGTCATGCCCGCGCACTCGGCGCGGCTGCTTTGCCGGAAGCCACTGCTGGCCGCCATTGTAGTAGTTGCCCAGGAGCTCTTTCTTTTTCGTGTCGACCGAAATCACTGGCCAACCCGGCGCTAAATATCTCTTCACTGCCCGATTGATATGCCGGAACTGGGCATCACGATCCGGATGATCGTCTCCCTCCTCGGTCTTGCGATTGCCTTGCAAACTGTAGTGTTGATCGTGAAGAATCCGCGCCACTTTGGTGTGACTCACGGGATGATGGCGCCGGGTCAGAGACTCCGCGATCGCACGCGTGCTCTTGCAGGTCCAGCGCAGCGGCGATTCGGGATCGCCCCGCGTCTCTTCCTCGATCATCGCCTCCAACCGCTCTACCAACTCGGGGTCGAACTCGGTAATGCGTTTACGGCCCGCGCCGGGGCGGCGGATACGACCTGGCCAACTCTCCCCCGTCTCGAGCTCCCGGATTCCCTTGCGGATCGCCTTGCACGAAAGGCCGCAGGCACGGCGAACCAGACTTATGCCTCCGTATCCCAAGGCCTTTGCCTCACTGGCCGCCGTCAGGCGCCGGGTACGTTCGTCCAGCATGGGCCAGATCGTGCGTAACTTCCCTTTCAGCTGCGCCAGTGTGTCCACTTAGCAGCAGCATACTGCAAATCACAGCTTATGCCGATTACAACCTAGATACTTTATTTATTTACAATACCTAACCCGCTATTGCCTCGATGCGCGGGCTGGGATGTTTCGCGAAGCGTAGGATCCCACTCATGCACAGTGGCAGAACTACATGCACTTTAGGTCTTGTTCGGTTTTCGTAACAAGCTTCACAATCCCCGCGTGTGATGGCGTCGGTCGTGTTAGCGTGCGACGGCTCGTTCGTATGTGGCTAGTCCGACACCTGGAGGATTGCGTATGAGCCCAGCAGCAGAGGAAATGAGGTTTATAGGGGTTCCCATTCGGGATTTTCTTGAAGTCACGGGGCAACAAGTCGAATCGGGAAAATATTCTGACGGGACAACCATTAAACCCCAGGTACGGGAAGCACTGGGGCATCTCCATAAGTCTTTGGCCGAGCCTAGACTGAGTATATCAAGCTATGTGTTTTGTTTCTCGGGACATTGCTTCATCGTCATTCGCTTTTAATTTGGCTGACCTCTGGGATGTCCTTAGAGCTGACGATACAACCCATTTTTCGCCAGGAGCCCGGGTAGAACACTCAGTTGCTGGGTCCCGGGGTTCCAAGCGTAGCGCCAGTGGCATTAGTGCATCGAGCAATGCCCACGGAACTTGAATCTAACCGCGATGAACAGCTGGGATCGCGTCGGGAATACCTGCGTGTCGCAACGCAACATGCAGCCAGCAGGGCGTTGCGGTGGTTTGCAGGCACTCTGAACGCAGCCATGAAAGGCTTCGACTTTGAAGCCAGTTGTACCGGCTTGTTCGGAGTATGTTGTGCTCTGCGTGTCTGTCCTCATCCCGGGGGCTCAGTCGTTTCTTCAGAGTTGCGAGAGAGACTCATCTCAGCTTTGTTGGATAGTTGGAATCTTGGCGCGAGGGGGGCAGTGGAAGGATTTCGGCGAGGGGCATTCGTCCCAGCCTTGATGGCGGCCGCATCGTTGGACGTTCCATCTCCACAGGGAGATCGCTATTCTGAGATCATCGTCCGACAGTGGGAAGAGCTAAAGAACCATCGAGGCCTCGATACTACGTCCCTGTCGTATTGGACAGCTGAGTATCTCACTTCGCTGCTTGCGAAACGTCAATCTCCTTCACCTCCGAAGCTCATAGCTGGCCCATGGCTGTCACCCCTCTTTAGATATACTGCTACGACAAGTCAGATACAGCACGTTACTCAGCAAATTGCAGCGGCCTCGACGTTCGGAAATAGCGCTTTCGCCATTGACGATGATTGTCGCGACCAGTTGAGGGAACTACTTATGTTTTGGGCTTTCTACTTTGCCAAAGAACGCGACTTGGACATGATCTGTCCTGTCCTTCGCTCTCTCAAGTACTTGGGGTGTACCTCAGGGCCAGAATTCTATGATGGCTTGGATTTAGTCGTGCTGCAGTGTAAGCGGGACGGCCGATTCGGGATGCATGAAATGGCCGCTCAGCTGTATGGGTTGGATTTGAGAAAGCAATTGAATTGTGATAGGGAAATCTACCTGCCGCTTACCGTTGCCGGCCTATGGACGCTTCTGGAATGTACTCGTCCTGATCTGTCTCCGTTCCGGGACGCGAATGCCATGGCATGATCTTATACCGCAGAATCGCACAGTCAGGATGAAATGTCAGCTCAAGACGCAGTTGCGTCAGGGTTCAATGAGGAATACGAGATGGTCCGCCTTGTGGAGAGCCGAGCTCTGTCGTGGATAGCGGATCGCAAACAGCTCTTTAATCCGCTGTCTCATGCAAACATTCAGCGAATAAAGCTGGCCATCAAGGCGAGTGCTGAGCTGGCGATGGTTTGTGCGCTTGCGGAGGACAATAATTCTCGGTCTCGTCCTGCTGGATATAGGTTGTTGATGCTTTTCTTGTGGCATGAGGTTTTTCAGCAAGAGGCACTGCAGGAGTACCTGTTAGACAATCCGAACGGGCTTCCAACTTTTGGCATTTATGCTTCACTTCGCCGGTCTGGATTTGAAGATGAACCATATAGAATTAGATTGAAACGGATCCTTTCGCAAGGTTACATGCAAGCCGTGGAGGCTCCCGCCTCCGCACATATGGATTTCCTTTACAGCTTGATCGTGGGTGACCTCTCCGTTGACGAAACCAAGCTGCACCTGGACGAAATGTACAGGCGTTCTCTGTTAGCGCAGCACCCACCGCTTCTTCCCCTAACCAAGTCCGATGCATATGCCTTCACGCACACACTCTTTTTCTTGACGGATTTCGGACGCAGGTCTTTGCATCGGTTTTCGGATGAGGATGCTGACTATTTAGGACGCGCGCTCCCACGCCTGCTGGACTTCTACTTGCGCGGGCAAAACTGGGATCTCAGCGCTGAGTTGTTAATTGGGATGTTCGTCACCGATTTATGCAAACTGCCAGCATATCGAAATGGATGGCATTTGCTGTTGTCCGCACAAAATGCCGATGGGTCTTTCAGCGGGCCCGATTTGGAAGAGGTACGTGGGCCTGAACCAGCCACGCTTTTAGGCACGACGAGCAAAGAGGACGCTGAGTGGACGCTGTTCAGCGAAAACTATCACACGACGCTGGCGGTATTGATGGCACTTCAGACCTGTCGGTTGGATGGCGCAAGGTCGTCACCTTGCACTGTTCGTAGCGTTTCGACGTCTAGTGGCTAGCGACCACCTTATCGCTCCCGGGGGCTCTTTAGAACTTCTAACAAAATGGACATGGTGTGCCGCCCACCCGCAAAGGAATGAAAGTAGTAGGCTGCGGAGCGCGAGCGTGCCGGGCTAAGGTCGAAGGTTAGTGGCGCCCTTGTGCCCGGAACAAATGGACCCGAGTGCCGCCTCAGGCACCCTATACTGTAGCCCTCACTCTATGGAAAACGAGCACGCCAGGTAAACTCTCACACTGTGGCACTCTCCGGCCCGCCTCGCGGTTGGAGGTATACCATGGAAGTGATTCATCCGCGCTGTTGCGGAATCGATGTTCACAAAGAATCGGTGGTCGTTGGAGCGTCGCGCCGCGCAAGCAAGAGCATTTGTTGGCAGTGAAACTTATATCTTGCCGATCCTGCTTGATCACACCGAAGTTCCCGGTATCCTTCCTACGATTAGCTACCTGTCGTGGGCAGACGGCGTAAGCCCGATCGTTGATGCAGTGGTCAAGAAATTAAATTAGTGGCACGATGCCTGCGGGTACTCTAATCAAGATCTTTTCAATCTGACGCGCCCTGAGTGCCAGTCAATGATAACGTCCATTATCATTCACTACCTGAGTTGGTAAGCCCGCGATTGCAACGTGTGGATCATTGCAGTCCGCCGAAGGACGCACCCAGACGCAACCAGAGGGAAACTCGCAAGGGCAGATTGCACCAACTTCCTCGTGGAGCGAAGGCGACGGCACAACCCGATTCTCCCTCTGATTCATTCTAGTCGGGACCGCCGCCCCCACCGTCCTCCAGAAGCACCAGCTCCTCCTCGTCCATGGTACGCACACCGCCCGCACCACCGCGATCCGCGCGAAAGGGAGAGCGACCGTGCAAGCATCCCTCTTACAGTATTGCGATTGCATTATCTTTGTCGACTCTCTGTAGTCAGATTTTGGAAAAACAGGATTCTCTCGAGTTCCGGAATAGCGTTCGTCTCTCAGACCCTTTTCAAAGGCAAGATCAAACAGCGGCTCCCTCGATTTGCCAGCAATGCGACTACCGCACGAGCCAATGCGCGAGATGGGTGTAGAATCCAGCGTGAGCAAACAGCCAGGAGGCATTATGAGTACAGTCGCTGGCCAGTCCACAGATCCAATTCAACCAGGAGTTCTGGGCACCCCGATGAACGCGAATATCCCTGGAACCCCAGGCCGTTGGCGTTAAAGGCGATGGGGGAGCGGGCTTTCCTTCCCCAGTTCCCATCAATCCTGCCGGAGGAAGGACAGCGGTCGGGGTGCTTGGCACGAGCGCTGACCCTCAGGGCGAAGGCGTCTGGGGTGAAAACACTGCAGGTGGAATAGGCGTCTACGGTCGCAGCAAAGGCTCGGCCGGACAGTTCGATGGGAATTTGGTGGTCAACGGTAATGCCTCGGTTTCAGGCAGTGACCCCATTCAACCGGCGATTTTGGGCAAGCCTCTGAACGTGAATATTCCAGGAACTCAGGCCGTTGGCGTTAAAGGCGATGGGGGAGCGGGCTTTCCTTCCCCAGTTCCCATCAATCCCGCTGGAGGAAGGACAGCCGTCGGGGTGCTGGGGACGAGCGCCGACCCTCATGGCCAAGGCGTCTGGGGTGAAAACACCGCAGGCGGAGTGGGCGTCTACGGCCGGAGCAACGGCGCCGCGGCGCAGTTTGATGGGACCCTGATAGTCAACGGTAATGCCTCGGTCTCGGGAACCCTAACAGTGGTCACAGACATTGTTCTGTCGGGGGGCTGATTGCGCGGAGGAATTCGACGTCACAGACCCTGAAGTAAATCCCGGAACCGTGGTGGTGATTGCCAATGAAGATGGCGCGCTCAGGCCTTGTGACAAAGAATATGAGAAGACCGTGGCCGGCGTAATCTCCGGCGCCGGGGGCTTGCGGCCCGGAATCGTTCTTGACAGGCAAGACCCTAAACACAACCGCTTGTCCGTCGCTTTGGTGGGCAAGGTCTACTGCAAGGTGGACGCGCAATATGCACCCATTGGCGTGGGTGATCTCCTCACGACGTCGCCCACCACCGGCCATGCCATGAAGGCGAGCGATCCACGCCGCTGCTTCGGTGCAGTGATTGGAAACGCGCTGCGCCCGCTGACAACCGGTCGGGGCCTGGTCCCGATTCTTGTGGCTCTGCAATGAACTTGTATTATCTGAGGTCAAGTCATCGAATGTATTTTCGAGCCGGGACAAGATCGGTGTGGGCAATGGAAGCTGCGTTTTTGCTCCGGGAAAGAAGGCACATTGATTAACTAGTTCACACGTCGCAGGAGGGGCGATATGAGTAATCCAGTGAGTTTGCGCACTAACGTCCAACGGAAGTATTTGCCTTCCGGCCAATTCCTGGACACGAAGATATTGGCGCAAAAGCTCGGCATGAAGGGGCCCGTTTCTATAACGAACTTAGTCGGAACACTGAACGGCATTCCCGCCACGAAGTCGTACAGCATGCCGGTGGTAACATCCGCGGGCACCCCGCTGGGGGGCTCGGTAAAGCTCATCATCAACAGTGACGGTACTTACACCGTCGAGTTCATGATGCATTCGAGCAGCGACTTCGCATCCTTCGATTTCCAGCTTCGAGCCTACCTGACCGGGCCCGGACTGCCCAGTCTGTTCTTCTATCACGAGGGCCATGTGTCCCATCTGGGCACCGATGACACCCATCCGGAGCCCGGGTCGAATCCGCTGATCGCGACGTACTGGAACGAGATCGTGAACCACGCGGCCTTCTCAGTGGCAAAGGACTACAGTTGGTCCGGTGTCGTAGGAACGCTTGCCGGCTTGGTGAGCGACCTGCTCGACCTCGGCGCGGCGGTCGCGGGCGGGACACTCGGCGTCGTCATCGCATTGACGCGGGAGGCGATCGGCTGGCTCCATCTCAATCTTGGTCCCGGCGGCACGATTGGCGTGATCGCCGGAGTGGTAGTTTTTGCCGTGGGGGCCATCGCAGGGTTGGGCATCGGACAGGCGCTGATACTGGGCACGGTTGCGGGCGTGGTTGCAGGAGCGGTGGTAAACGCAATGATTCAGTCCCGGCCGATGATGGCCGCAGAGGTAACGCTCGCGAAGCAGGTTTTCGGATCCCTGCTGCCGTATGAAAATGTGATGCTTACAAATCTCGCTGGTCTGGGCGACCGGGCGTTTACCGCCCCTGGGGTCGACGGGAAGACTTACTGCTGTCTTGGCAAGGGCTTCAACAATACACTTGGTCCCGGGAACGGGGCATATCCGGCCAATGGACAGCTAATGATCCATGAACTCACCCATGCCTGGCAGATCGCACACAACAGCTTCGTACCCGGATTTGTGTGCAGCGGGATCGTGAACCAGGCTAACTTTTTAATGGGTGACAACGTGTACGCTTACGGACCAGCCGGTCCGCCCTGGTTGAGCTTCAACCTGGAACAGCAGGGTGCGATTGTCGATCAGTGGTTCGGTGGCGACGGGAGGCAGAACGGGGAAGGTGCTATCAATACGATACACAATCCCTATTACCAGTACATCTCCGGCAATATCCTAACTGGTTCGGCGGGATTTTCCACTAGCTGGGCGTGACTGGGCGGAGGGTCGAAAATCCTTTGAGAGCTGTTCCCGCAAACTCGGGAACTTCACAGGCAAGAAGGTCCGGCTTGCCGACCACGTCGGGCACACTGTTATCGTGACCGGATCAGCCGCCAAGAGATCTTGGCGGGGCAAGATACACAGCGGCGATCCTTCATTTCTTTGCCCTTGCGCCTGCGGAGCTATTAAGCGTTCGGTCTCTCTCTTTGCTGATTCCTTCTTAAAAGAATTACTCTCCTGAGCTTACTCTCGTCAGCTTATTGAATTTTGGTTCATAGTGGACTACTCTGCAACAAACAGTCCCTGGGTGCTCCTCGCACGACGAACTTGAGCAAAGGACCTGCGCATCAAGGACGATGATGTTCTGGAGTTCGCCGGGACGCATGCAGGCGCGCAACGGTCCGGGACAAATATCCTCTCGGTTACGTAATCGAAACCTACTGTTCATGTGAATGGCATCGTTTTCGAGGTTAACAAGGAAGTTGCATCTGATGGCGTTTGTGACCCGGTGTCGATACGATATTTTCGTGAGTTACTCGCACCAGGATGATCCCACGTGGATCGCCGGCTTTGAGCGAGCCTTAGCGCAGGAGCTCCGCAACAAACTTGGGCATGAGCCTATTTTTTGGAGGGACGAAGAAAAGATTCGCTTGGGCGAGAATTGGAAAGACGCAATCAAAGAGGGGATCAAGGCCTCGGCTGTCTTTATTACCATTCTGTCCCCTGGCTATCAGCGTTCTGAGTGGTGTGCGCGCGAACGGACGTGCTTTACTGAGCAGTTCTCGGGAATGGAGGAAATGAAGGTAAAGCTGAAAGCAGGCAGCGCGTACCGCTTCCTTAAAATTGTCAAGGCTCCCTGGGAGGACGACGGGCATCGTGAGTTCTTTAGTGAAGCTCAGGATATGGAGTTTTTCGAGCGAGATGCGGCCGGAATTGACCGCGAGCTGGTTCCGGGCACCGAGGCCTTCCGAGCGCGCGTGCAGGAAGCTGCGTATCACACGGCGTCCATACTCAAGGCCATGCGGAGGGTTGGCGAAGCGGTATTTGTCGCAACGCCAGCCGAAGACATGTTCGATGCTAGCGAGGATCTGCGCAATGAATTGAGAGCGCAGGGTTACGTACTGCGGCCGGACGGGCCCCTAGACAAGTTTTATTCCGATAACGCCATTAAGAAGGAGATCGAGCCCGCTCTGTTCTCCGTTCATCTTTTGGGAAACAAGCACGATCCGTTTGCAGCTCGCCAGTTTCAATTGGCCATCCAACTCGGTAAGAGAATTCTCGTTTGGCTTCCCAAAGGAGCTGTTGAGTCGGCGGATGTGAGGCAACGGCAACTGCTTGAGTCAATCCGCAACGGCAAGGGCATCAGCTCTCCGTTTGAGCTGTTCGAAGGGGTCGCAGTCCGCAACATGATCGCTGAGGTGCTCTGCGCGCTGAAGCCGCAACTAGCGCGAAGGGCAGCGCAGAGCGACACTGCGCGCAGCATCTATTTGATCTGTGATCGATCGACGCCGGAGGATTCCGACTTTGCCGAACGCTTGCGCGAGGCGATCCAGCCGAAAGAAGGCTTCAAGGTACTCCTGCCCGAAGTGAATCCTCCCAATGGTACGTTGATCGAAGATGCTCATCAGGCCCGTCTGAGGGAGTGCGATGGAGTGCTTTTGTACCGAAATGTGGCGCCCCTCCACTGGTTGCTGCAGCAGGCACCCGGAGTACTGCTGGCCGAGCAAATTCTCCAGCGGCCCCCACTGAAGGCCAAGGCTTTTCTCGTTGATAAGCTCGACGTTCTTCCTGGTTTCCCCAACGTCTTGTTGAGGTCCGCTGGGCTCGATCTCAACATCTTGGAACCTTTTCTTGCGTCCTTGCGGCCAGATGGAGGCTCGCATGCTGGCGCTTGACTTCGATGTTGGCGCGGCTCTTGCACATCCATACCCTGGGTTGCGTTCGTTTGAGCCGTCGGAGTCTTTTTTGTTTTTCGGCCGGCAGTTCCAAACCAATGAATTGCTACGACGACTCTCGGTCGGACGGATGCTCGCCGTGGTCGGGACATCCGGAAGCGGCAAGTCGTCTTTAGTGCGGGCCGGCTTGCTCCCAGCGCTTTACCGGGGTCACCTAGCGGGAGCAGGATCCGCTTGGCGCATTGCTGTGATGAGACCGGGCGGCAAGCCGCTCGACAGGTTGGCGGACGCTCTGGTCGCGGCCGAACTCTTCGCCGAAGCAAATCGGGAACATGTTAGAAAGACCATCGGGCTAACCAGTATGGGGTTGGTCGATGCGGTTGGTGGGGCGGATCCCCACCTCCGCGGAGGTCTTCTGCTCGTCGTGGATCAGTTTGAAGAACTGTTCCGCTTCCGCACAGAACAGGATATTCAGGATGGAGGCGCTGAAGCGGTGCTTTTCGTCGCCTCGTTGCTTGAAGCGGTGGACCAGATTGAGTTACCAATCTACGTCGTACTTACGATGAGGTCTGACTTCCTGGGCGATTGTGCCCAATTCTCCGGGCTGCCGGAGGCCCTGAATCACAACCATTACCTTGTCCCACGCCTAACTCGCGAAGACCGGCAAGAAGCGATCGAAGGGCCAATTCGGGTAGCGGGAGCCCGCATCACCGTTCGACTGGTCCAGCGCGTGCTGAACGATGCCGGAGAGGATCCGGACCAGCTTCCAGTTTTGCAGCATGCTCTGATGGCCACCTTTCGTGAGTGGAAGAAGAATGGCGGAAAGGGTGATATTGATCTGCAGCACTACGAAAAAGCAGGCACCCTGGCCGATGCGATCAATCGTGACGCTAAGAGCGTATTTGAGAGCCTGCCGGTTGATGACCAAGCCGCCGCTCAACGGATTTTTAGGTGTCTTACCACGACCGAAGGTGGACGCGCTATACGTCGGCCCGCGCGACTTGACCGCATTTTCGCCGTGGTTGGTGCGTCTGGGGATTCCGCGGGACAAGCGCGAGTTGAGCGCATCATCCAGCAGTTCGCCTCTGGCGAACACAGCTTCCTAGTGTTGCCGGCAGGCTCACAACTCCAGGGTGACTCGGTTGTCGACGTCACCCACGAGAGCCTGATTAGGAAGTGGACTATGTTGCGAGAATGGGTCAAGGACGAAGCGGAAAGCGTTGATTGGTATCAGTCGGTCGTCCGGGGTGCAACGCTTTACGAGGCCCGTTCTGGTGCACTCTGGCGCGATCCGGACTTGAAGCAAGCCTTGCTCCGTTGTCGGCGAGAGCACTGGAATCAGGCTTGGGCCGGACAGTATAGCGCTGGGTTCGAATCGGCCACAAGGTTTCTGCAGAAGAGCAAATCGAAACAGCGGCGTTCGCGAATCTTGCTCGGCAGCGCCATCGGCTTTATTTCTCTCGCAGCAGTAGCTGGATACGGTAAATACCGCCACGAGCTGGACAAGGACCAGGCACAAGAGCTGATGTTGCGTAAGCAACTTGACGACACGGGGATCCAGCAGGCTGAGGCTGCCGGTAGAATGAGAACGTTGCAAGTGGAGCTTGCTTCGATGCGCGACCCGGTGGAGCGAAAAACGTTGGAGCAGCAATTCCGCGACCAAACTCAGAGGCTCGCCATTCTCAAGGTCCAGTCTGCGAATACTGCAAACGCGCTCGACAAGCACAAGGGCGATCAAGGCTCCCAGGATAGTCCCGTGCTCAAAGATGCTTACGCACAAATAGACAACTTGCAGGCTCAGCTAAATGCGTTCCGCCAAGGCCAGTGTTCCCCAGGGTACGTTTGGCGCGAGGCGTCCGAAGTCGACCACGTATGCGTCACCTCCGCAGTTCGCCGCCAGGTCGAGCTCGATAACAGCCAAGCTTCCGAGCGCCGTGCCGGGGGTGGTGAGTACGGTCCCGAGACGTGCAAGCAAGGCTACGTTTGGCGCGATGCTTTCCCGGGCGATCATGTCTGTGTCCAACCCAGCGTCCGAGAGGAGGCCGCTAGCGACAATCGCCAGGCCCAGTGTCGCCTTGCGACCACGCCTGAAACGCAGATGGCACACTGATATCGCCTCAATTCTTGAGAATTGTCATTCCCTTAGGAGTTGCCGAATATTCCCCTGCAGAAAAAGGGGATGTCCGCGGGGAGCGGCGTCCACTCGGTGGCCACATAGAAGTTGGCCGGGATCTTCAACAGCGCGTCCAGCACCAGGGGCCTCGTTTCGGTGATGGCCTCTTTCATCGTCACCATGCGGACGATGTAATCGCCGACACGCAGATGATCGCGCTCCGCTTCGTGTCGGAGTTCACTACCTGATAGTCGAGAAACTGTATGGACTGGGGCTTGCCTCAACACGCCAGTCGTCATAATTCAGCAAGCGACGGAAAAACCTGAACTGCCCCTGCCGATCCAAGACCTCGATTTGTATGAAGTCCGCAAGCTGTCGAGTGAAGGTCTGCACGTTCTGATCGAGCCGTTGAAGATCGCGCTCGATATGCGTGCGCAATAGCGTCTTCATGTTGTCATTCGTGAACTCACCCTCTGCAGCCGGCTGAACGACAAGCAAAGCGGATGCATCCTCCTTACTGTATTATATAGCGCCTGCACGAGGACGATCTGGTGGGCCACGTATTGGAAGTTCGTTTCCATCTTCGCGTTCCTCATTTCGTGCAAATGGTGAAGCACGTCGGGCTTTGTGAAATAGGACAATCTGCGGCCTGGTCCAGATCCAAACCTGCCATGAACTCCACAATGGAATAGTTGGGATGTTGGGATAGTCCACAGCCCGCGGCAGGTTTCTGGGCTCAGCTTCGTAAACCCACTTGGCAAAGGATCACTTGTCCGATCTTTAGGGCCTATCCTTGGCTCTATAAGCTGATGCCCTCATAATGGTCAGTCAGCGAATGGCATCGTCCGAACCATCACGCGTCTTCATATCTTACGCCCGAAAAGACGGAGCCGTGCTCGCTCAGCGCCTGCAATCCGATCTGACGAAGGAAGGATTCGAAATCTGGCTGGATACGCAGCGCATCAGTGGCGGCGCGACTTGGACTATTGAAATCGAAACCGCTCTCGACCGGGCCAATTACGTTGTCGTGTTGATGTCGCACGGCTCCTACGTATCGGAGATTTGCCGCTCCGAACAACTGCGCGCTATGCGAAAAGGCACAAGTGTCATCCCGCTCAAGGCGCAATCCGACACCGATATTCCGCTCCATCTTGAGGCAAAGAACTACCGCGACTTCAGCGATCCCGGCCAGTACGATGCACGATTCGCAGAACTCCTGGCTGATATTCGAGGCAACGTCTCTGCCATGCTGCCGGAACGCTATCGCGCCACGCCGATCCGCTACCTTACAGCGCCACCGCGCGTAGCCAACTACCTGGAACGCCCTGAGGTCCTGCGCGCGCTACGCGACGCGCTATTTGCCGAAGAACGCCACCAGCCCATTGCCCTCACCGCGCTGGCCGGCATGGGCGGCATCGGGAAAACGGTACTGGCCAAGGCCCTTACTGACGACGAAGTGGTGCAACGGGCTTTCCCCGACGGCATCGTTTGGATCACCGCCGGTAAAGAAAGGAAGCGCGACTTCATCGAGGAGATGCGCGAGGTGGCCAAGGCACTGGGCGACGATCTCAGCGGCTACGACAATGCCCTGGCCTGCGAGAACCAGTACCGCACCACCATCGCCAACAAGGCGGCCCTCATCGTGGTCGATGATGTGTGGAGCAAGACCGACATCGAGCCACTGCTGGCTGAGTCGCCGCGCTCCCGGTTCCTGTTCACCACGCGCGACGCTGCTATCGGCAGGTTTGTCGGCGCACGTGAGCATCGGGCAGACTTGCTGGACCTTGCGCAATCGCGCAAACTGCTCGCGTCGTGGGCGAACCTGCCTGTTGCCGAGTTGCCAGCAGCGTCGGATAACGTGATCACAGAGTGCGGGCGGTTGCCGATGGCTCTTTCGGTCGTGGGTGCCATGCTGCGCACAGCGAACGAAGAGTTTTGGACGGACACACTCGACCTGCTGCACAAGGCGGACCTTTCGGCTATCCAGGAACAGCTTCCTGAGGGGCAGCAGAGCTTCTTCAAGGTAGTGGAGGTGAGCTTCCAGTCGCTTGAGTCGGAGATACAGGAACGGTACAAGGCGTTGGCGGTATTGTTGGAAGACATGGTTGCGCCTATACCGGTTTTGCAAACGCTTTGGAACGTCAGCGAGGCCGAGGCGCGACGCATCAGTAGGCAACTCGTGGATCGCTCGTTGGCTCAACCAGACGGTGCGAGGGAGAGCATCCGCCTCCACGATCTGCAACTGGACTATGTTCGCGCGCAATACCCGGACAAAGAAGTTTTGGAGTTGATTCACGGCGCCATCCGGCTCTCGTCGAATGTGATTGTTAGAGATCCGGGCCAGTTTGCCTCACAGATGGTCGGACGGTTGCTGGCTTATCAGGACATGCCCGCGATTGACGCATTCATCCAGCGGGTTGCTGAGGGTGGACCGACCCCTTGGCTCCGTTGCCTACAGGCAACGCTGCATCCTCCGGGAACTCCGCTGGTCCGCACCCTGCAAGGCCACTCTAAGGTTGTCAGAAGCACGGCATTGAATGGGGACGGGCGGCTGGCGGTTTCCGCTTCGGATGACCAGACGCTGAAGGTGTGGGACGTGGAGAGTGGACGCGAGCTGCGCACCTTCGCCAGCCAGACTAAGTATGTCACTGCCGTGGTATTGAGCGCGAACGGGCGGCTGGCCATCTCCGCTAGTTCGCTGGACGAGACGCTGAAGGTGTGGGATGTGAAAAGCGGGCGCAAGCTGAGCACCCTCACCGGCCACAGAGCTGGAGTCAATGCAGTGGCAGTCACACCGGATGGACGGCTGGCGGTCTCAGGGTCAAGTGACCAGACGCTGAAGGTGTGGGATGTGAAAAGCGGGCGCAAGCTGAGCACCCTCACCGGCCACAGAGCTGCCGTCAATGCGGTGGCGGTCACACCGGATGGTCGGCTGGCGGTTTCCGCTTCGGATGACCAGACGCTGAAGGTTTGGGACGTGGAGAGTGGGCGCGAACTGCGCACCCTCGCCGGCCACAACGGTTCGGTCGATGTCATGGCGATGAGTGAGGACGGGCGGCTGGCCGTTTCCGCATCGAATGACCAGACGCTGAAGGTTTGGGATCTGAGCAGCGGGCGCGAGCTGCGCACCCTCGCCGGCCACGCTGGTGGCCCTCATTTCAATAGCCATGTCAGCGGCATGGCGATTAGTGGAGATGGGCGGCTGGCCGTTTCCGCATCGAATGACCAGACGCTGAAGGTTTGGGATCTGAGCAGCGGGCGCGAGCTGCGCACGCTCACCGGCCACACCAATAGAGTCGCGGCAGTGGCAGTCACTGCGGACGGACGGCTGGCGGTGTCCGCTTCTGATGACAGAACGCTGAAGGTCTGGGATTTGAGGAGCGGGCGCAAGCTGAGCACACCTAAAGCTCACTGCGATGGTGTTGGCAAGGTCGTCGTGATTGCGAATGGGCGATTGGCCGCCTCAGCCGGTTTTATTGACCGGACGGTCAAGGTGTGGGATTTGCCGAGCGGCCGTGAACTCCCCACCGCGCAGAGCTTAATCAAGAGAATATTAAACTGGAGTGGTCTCCGCAATCTGCGACGAAAAACTGCTGGACATGTAGCGACGAGCAGAAACGGGCGGCGCACGATGTACGCTGCTTACCCTGGGCTACCAGGGCCATTGAGGCTGCGCGATTTGGACAGCGGCCGTAACCTCCTCACCCTCGAAGACCACGCTGGTTGGTGCGTGGCGTTGACTCCCGATGGCAGGCTTGCGGTCTCCGGTTCTCTCGACAATACATTGAAGCTATGGAATCTGGATGAGAAGTGCGTCCTGCGTACCCTCAGAGGTCATACTGACTCTGTTTATGACGTGGCGTTGAGTGGGGACGGGCGGGTGGCAGTCTCAGCGTCTTCGGACAACACGGTGAAGCTCTGGGATCTAGAAACGGGCGAAGTGATGGCCACCTTCACATGCGACGGAGACGTTAAGTGCTGTGCATTTTCCGAGGCTGCCAAGCTGATCGTCGCTGGCGACGACGGCGGGCACGTTTACTTCCTCCGCCTCGAAGAACCGAAGTCCAACAACTGATTTTGCTCGGTCACTGAACACTGACCTAAACGTGCTTACGACTGTCTGACTGCATTGTCAGCAATCCGAAGGTATCTAGGTTGACGGGTAGTCGGCATCTCGGACAAATAACCAACGCCGTTGGGAGTTGCCAAGCCAAGTAGTGAATGATAAAGGACGTTATCGTCGACATCGCGCGCAATCGCGAGTTCTCAAGAGTCGCTGCTTAGTTAGACATTGGACATGCGCAGAGGTTCTTCACCTCTCCTAGAGAAAAGGTTCAATCCTGAAAGTTATTGCAGGACCATTTTCTCGTGCGCCTCGATTCGATCCAACGAATATAGGATTGCTTGGGCTCGTGCTTTGCAGCACAGTAGATGTGCGATTAGTCGATCCTTCAAGATGTCCCATGTTGCCGACTGATCCTCGGTTTTCCATTTCCAGCAGATCCAATGCAGCGGGTCGGTCCCATTTGGCGCAAAGCCCCGCGCAGATTCATTAACGAAAAGCCCAAACGGTGGAGCATCGCGTTCTGACAAGTGCGCTTGCACCATCGGCATCCCGAGAAGAACCGAGTCCCTGTAGGACAAATTATTTTGCAGTTCTGGAGCGCATTGTCCCACGTCGTGTCCGTGTATTACAGGCCCGCTGCACTTGCTGCACTACCTATTACCCCTAAATTTGAGGGCAACTCGGGTTCCATTTCAGCGCCAGATGTACGGGTTCGATAGTCAAATCGGGACTCAAAAGCTAGGATGTCGAGTGCCGCGTGCCAGTCTTCGTGCGACGGCAGCGCAAGAGAAACACGCGCTGATCGCGCGGCTTACCGCGATCGATTCCGACGAATCAACCGCCGAGGTATAGCCGAACACGGCTTATTGAGTTGCCCAAGGCTGTCTCTTCTGATTCTCCCTCCCAGTACGCACTCTCAAGCACGGCTTACGAAGCTGCGCGCGAGGGTCGAGGTGCCAGTGCCATCTGCTGCCCTTCAGCTACAATGTTTGCCGGCGAAACACAATGAGGAATCATACCGATGTGTGGTGGACTCAGCCGGTTTTCGTTTCAAGCACGTTCAACGACCTCCAGGCCGAACGGGATTACTTGCGGGACGTCGTTTTTCCGGCGGTGGAGGAAGACTCTCGGCGTGCGTGCTGCCATCTGGAAATAGTCGATCTCCGGTGGGGTGTGGATACGATTTCGTTGTCGGAGGATGAAAAGGAGGCGCAGGTCCTGAAAGTCTGCTTGAGCGAGATTGCGCGTGCCCGTCCATTCCTGATCGTCATTGTTGGCGACCGTTATGGCTGGATACCGTCACAGAGTCGCGCGGAAGCGGTACTGGCCGAAATGGGTCTAGAGATTTCCGCGGCAGGCAAGAGCGTGACGGCTATTGAGATCGAGTGCGGGGCACTTCATGCGAAATGCGAGAAAGGACAAACCTTCTTTTATTTCCGGCAATTGGATTACTCAAAGATTCCCGCTGAACTGCGAGGTAACTATAGCGACGAATTCAGTACGGCGACAAACGCGTCAGAAGCAGCCAGAGAGTTGAAAGTTCTTAAGGGTCGCATCTGCGAAAACGTCCCGAAGGAATGCGTACGAAGCTTCTCTCCGGTTTGGGACCCAAGGAGCAAGCGGCTGGCCGGACTTGAGGCCTGGGGGGAACAACTACGGAGAGATCTCGTGTGCGCGATCGAGCGGCGAGGGCGAACGTCTGCCGGAGTACCTGAGTCGGGGACGTGGTGGGATGACGAGGACCGTCGGATCGCCGAGTTCGTCGAGTACAAGACGCGCGTGTTTGTCGGCCGCAGCGAATTGGTTAACGAGCTGACCCGGTTCGCGACGGAACCGGAAGGACCCGACAACCACTGGTGCGTTCTGTTGAGGGGCACTTCGGGTAGCGGGAAAAGCTCCGTCTGGGCCACAGTCCATCGAGCCCTCGAGAGGCACGATTGCGTCTTGCTTGCGAATGCAGCCGGGACCAGCCCGAGATCCGGAAGCGTTAACGAGATGCTGGCGCGCTGGATTCAGAAGCTGACGCTCCACACTGCTGGGGGGAGTAAGGCCGTGTTGCCCGACGCGTCGTGGCCGATCGATTCTCTCGCGGACGCGTTCATAGAGTCACTGGCCGCCGTTGCAGAGAAGAAGCACGTTGTGTGTATGGTGGATGCGCTCGACGAGTTTGAGAAGAGGCCGGCCACGCAGCACCTGACGTGGATCCCGCGGCGGTGGCCGCCAAGTGCGCGGCTGTTAGCCACGACCCTAGAGGGGGCCGAGAGTGGGCTTTTGGCGCAACGGCCCGGAATTCGGATTGCCACGATGCCGCCGCTCGGGAGAGCCGAGGCGGAACTGCTGCTTCACGCTGCGGCACGCCGATATCACAAGACGCTCCATCCTGAAGTCGTCAGAGCGATTCTTGACAAGCGGAGGGACGGGAAAGAAAGGGCGTCTGAGAATCCACTTTGGCTGTCGATCGCCGTTGAAACGCTTCTCTTACTTGACGAAGACGACTTTGCCTATGGTCGTAGCTTGAGGGGCTCGCCAGAGGAACAACTGCATGAATTGATCCTCCACCGGATTCACAGCATGCCCGCCACGCTAGCGCAACTGTATCTTGAATTGGCCGACCGGGCCAGGAAGTTGGGTGTCAGGCTACTAGGCGAAAGAGGGAGAGAGTGGGTTGACACCGAGTTCAGGCTGATGTGCGCAAGCAGATTCGGTCTACGCGAGCACGACCTGAAGGCGCTTACGCAAGAAATGACGGGGATCGCCTGGGATCCACTTGCATTCGCGTGCTTCAGGCGCTTCCTCAGGGCCCATCTGAGCGAAACGAGCGACAACCGGCTGTGGAACTTCTCGCACCGGCAATTGCGAGTTGCACTGTCTGAATCCGTGTTCAAGGAGGATCGCCAGCGCCAGGCAGCCCATCGAGCCATCGGGCGGCACTTACACAGCCAGTCTTCAAGCGACCCTCTTCGGGAAACGGAAACGATGTTCCACCTCACCGAAGCAGAGGATCTGGAAACCGCTACAAGGTATTTTACTCTGCCTGACACCGCAGACGTGATGCGCGGTGACACGGCACGGGCGATTCTTCAGTCGCATCAGGGGCAGGAATTGTCGGATGACGCAGTTTACTACGCAAGTACTACAGTCGCAGACATTTATAAAACGAAGACGCCCACAAGTGCTGACGTGTGGGTGGACATCGTGTTTGAAAATGCCCGCAACGATGGGAGACCGGGATGCGGACTCCAGCGCCTTAGCCATCGCTTCCTAAATGATGTTTTTCCAGTGCTTCAGGAAGTCTCCCCTATTGATGTCCAGGTCCGGTTCTTGAGGACGTGGGAAAACCACTTGGCGCAGTTAGTCCCAAATGTTCCACAAAGCTGTAGGACGGATGCTAGACAAGTTGAACGCTTGCTTAGCGAGATCTACAGGGATACGGGTTTGCGTTATTACGCGATCGCCCGGTTGGAGCGTGCGCTTTTCGTCTGCGAGCTGACTTTCCGCAACCTCGGCAGTTCGCCTGGTGAGTTGATCGACGTACTCACTTCTTTTGGCGATTTCTTTTTGCAGGCGCGTCCCAAAGACGCGATCTCACTTTACGAGCGCGGGAATGAGTTGTACGAGGGCTGGGCGAAGTCTCATGAGGGATCTCAAGGTCTTGAGCAGCACGTCCCCGAGATGCGAGTACTGCTGGGGCGTTCGCAGAAGCGGTTCGGGGATGTGGCTCATTCCTTCCTAATGGGGTTCCGGGGTGGCCACATGTTGCGGATGGGCCACGCCCATATGATTGCGAGCGAGTATGACCAGGCTCGCGATTGGTTCATGCGGGCCAGGACTCTTTCACGACAACAGGCGGAAGAATCTGGATTCAACTCTGAGTTCGTGGATAACCTGTGGCGTGCGCTCAAAGGATTGGTGGAACTCGAGTGGAAGGCTGATCGGTGGACGGAAAGCTGCTCGCTCTGCGAGGAACTCGAGGAGCTGAGCGATCGCCTGATTCGCAGATCGCCTGCGAAGGTCAAATACATCTCGCACTGGGCAGATGCATGCCTGCTCCTAGCGCGAGCGGAGAACTGGCGCGGCCATGTTCACGCCGCGAATCACTGGCTTGAACAGGGAATCGTGTCATTACACGAGGTGTATGAGCGGGTCGGAGAGCAAGAGTCCACGAGCGAGCTATTGCGAGCCGCCCAAAACGTCCTCGCTTCCTTTTTCAACGCCCCCCCGGGCGCGGCCGATCGCCTCCTGAGATTGGAAACACTGTCTAGCGGGCGCATGGACGAGGCGAGAAAGCGAGTGCGCGCAGAAGCGGGTTCGATGGAAGAGTTGCTGCGCGATTTCACCCTAATTCGGCGGATAAACGCCGAACACGGTTTCCATCCGGCCGCGCAAAGGATCGACAGGACCTTGGCCGAGCTATATTACGGCGGCACATAGGGATCGCCGTCCAGTTCTGGGCTACGAGGGTCGGCTTCAATGCAGCGTTTAGCTGAAGGTAGCCAAAGTGCCTCTAGCCTTAGCGGCGAAGGTTCCGGACGGCGCTGCATCGAGATAATTTTTGAGGTATTCCTTTACTTTCTCGGGATAGACAACAACCATCATCCGCCGCTCGTCGAAGGTACCCATCCTACTAATGCGCTCCATGTCTGTTACGAACACCGCCATCGCCAAATAATAGAATGCGTCTGGATCAGACTTCGAAAGTTCAACCAACCGTGCTCCGTACTCTCTGATCTTGCGGCTGAGTCCGGAGCTCAGATTGTTTCGTTCCCCCTGCGACATTTGGTTCGCCCGCTCCAGGCTCGGAAGGCTCTCTTTGATACGAGCGAGCTCCAGTGCGATCTGGCCAGGACTGAGTGCTGACTGAGACGTACCGGTTTTCCAATCCATAGTGTTGGGACTCTCTCGGTGCCTGAATAAGATACTCCGTCCCGCGCGGGTGTGATCAATCGCGGTCAGCGTAGGGGCGCGCATCCTTCACCGCAACTGTGCAAGTTCGCAGAGTCACACATTAGAGCGTAACATATTCGCCTTTTGTTCGCTATGTGAAGCGCGCGGAGGCATAGAATCGTCATATGCCAGAGAAAGGGTTCGATCCACGCGATCTCCTCTCGCCGCCTTGGAAAACCTGCCCTGCGTGTGGCAAGGATAAGTTCGGCGTCGGCCTCATCAGTGGCTCGTGCCTGATGAGGCGCTGTCGGGATTGCTCGTATAAGCAGGACTATCAACTGCTACAACTGCGAAAGAAAATTATCTACCTAGACCAGTTCGTCATTAGCAACTTGATGAAACTGGAGAACCATACTACTAAGGGGCATGCAACTGTGGCGGCGGACCCGTTTTGGCGCGAATTGCACGACCTCTTATTCCAGTTGCGCCAGCTTCAAGTGATTTGCTGCCCAGACTCCGGCTCGCATGTCCAAGAGTCACGCACGTCGCCGTTCAATGCCGAACTAAAGAAGATCTATGAGCAGTTGTCAGGCGGCATCACGTTCACGGCATTCGAATCGATAGAGTGCCAGCAGATCGGCGAACTCGCTCTCGCGTGGTCGGAAGGCAGAGAGCCAGCTTTCGATCGCGACCCCTGCGGCGTGCTGTCCAAGGACCCGAATGAGTGGAACGAGCGTTTCTACATCGTCGTCGGGGACAACCCGTTCATTTCGGAGGCGCGGCTCCGTCAAGTACGCGCTAGACTCCACACCAACATTGCGCGATTGTTCAGGGACGTATGGGGCAAAGAGAAACGCAACTTCGAGTACTGGTACGATCTCGAGCGATTGGGGTACCAAGGGCATCTTAGTAGCGCAGTAGTGAGAAGCAAGAAGGAGCGCCTAGACGCGATGCTTGCTTACCGGCCCGGTACAGAGATCTCACTAGAAAACCTTGAGAAGACGCTGCCCTCATTTGCTGAAAGCCTACTCGCCGGCCTGCAACAAATCATGCGATTTCCAAGGGGCGGAGGAGAGCGGTCTCCTGAAGAGATAAACCGATTAGAGATAGGGTTCGGCAAGGCGAACAGGATTGCGGACGCGCTCTTCGTGAAGCTGCAAGCGCTCATGTTCGCCGCGATCGCAATGCGGGCCGCACAAGGGCAGAAGGAACCGCCGAATGAAGGAACCACAACGGACATAGACACGGTGGCGCACTTGTTGCCTTACTGCGACGCGATGTTCATGGATAACGGCTGTCGTTCATTGTTGCTGGACGTTCCGACCGCGCTGCGTCCTCCGGAAACGGCGAAGGTATTCTCGTTGAACGTCAAAGGGCAGTTTCTCGGCTATTTGCGCTCAATTCGGGAGGGCATATCTGCCGAGCACATCCAGGCAATCCGCGAAGTGTACGGAGACGATCACCTAGAGGGTGTGCCGAGCGCACAGCAAACGTGATGAGTGCGAAATATTCCATGTCGACAAAACGACATCTGGATCTCTCGACGTTCGATGGCCGACTCTTGAATGGTCTAGATTTCTGCCGCAAAGTTTACGACCTGTTGGACCAAGTGCGCGGAGAACTGGAGGGTGTTGCAAAACTCCGACTGCGCCCTACGAAGAGAGAAAAGCGGATCATTGAAGAACTCATCCCGATAGCTCGTTACGTGCAGGCCCGCTATCGAGAGGGTCGTCGTATCAAAGTGCGTTGGCTGAGCGGGTCGCAGCGCTACGATGCCATCCTCATGTCCTCGGGAGCGCTGGTCGAGCATGGAGAGGTTCCGAAGAAGCTTTTCCTTGAGGTCACAACAAGCCTTCAAAATCAATGTATTTCTGGCACTCTGTAATGCGTACCGTGTCAGGAATCCCATTTGCATTACGGTCTGCTCGCGTTGAAGGTGAACTCGGTTGCCTGAACCTTCCGCCGATCGAATGGGCGCTTTTTGCGGCGGCGATGCACACTTCAGATCCGCCGACATTCCAGCCTTCGGATAGCAACATACAGGCGAGACGAATACGAGCCTTAGGTCAGATGCTGTGTATCAGCGGTATGCTCGACCGCAGTGATATTCATTGATTCCTTTCTTCGATTCTACGATTGCAATTCTCTTGCGAGCGACGGTCAGGATGCAAAGGCTGTCGCACCGAAAGGCCGGATTCGGTCGGACGACGAAACCACTCGGACACTGCCGGATTGGGGAAGAGTAGCCGACCACAGTACCGGAAGCAGTACTATTGACAGCTCATCTATCCTATTTTAGTCTAGGCATGTTGTAATATGCCTATCGATATATGACTATTGGGCATTCCAAGAAACCTGAATCGCGTGATCTATTTCCCGGCGCGCTGGAAATGATGATTTTGCAGTCGCTCCGGCGACAGCCGATGCATGGCTATGCGCTGGTCCAGCACATCAAGCAGCGCTCAAACGATCTGTTGCAGGTGGAAGAAGGCTCTCTCTACCCTGCGTTGCAGCGCATGCTGAAGGAAAAGCTGGTGAGATCTGAGTGGGAAATATCGGCAAGCAACCGCAGAGTACGCACGTATCGAATTACCACAGCTGGGATCAAGCACCTGGAACGTGAAGTGACCCGTCTTGACAAGATGCTGGAAGGGATTTCTCTGGTTCTCTCGACTGTCAAGTCTTAGGAGTGGCCTATGTCCTGGTTCAGCCGGCTCTTCCTGCGCCGCAGGATTTACTCCGATCTGTCGGAGGAGATTCAGCAGCATCTTACCGAGAAGATAGAAGCGCTGATGGCGGAGGGGATGACCCGCGACCAGGCAGAATTTGCGGCAAAACGCGCGTTTGGCAACGTAACCAGGATTGAGGAATCCGCACGCGAAGCGTGGGTTTGGCCGAAAACGGAGGGTATCCTCGCAGATATTAAATTCGCGCTTCGGAAATTGACGCGCTCGCCCGGTTTCGCCGCGACTGCCATGCTGACACTAGCGCTGGGCATCGGTGCGAACGTCATTGTCTTCAGCGTAGTGAATGGCCTTATTCTAAGGGCGCTGGATGTACCCCATCCTGAGAACTTGTTTCACATCCTTCACGGGAAGGATGGCTTTAGCGGGCAATCGTATCGCGATTATGTTGATTTTCGCGATCGCGACCCTTCCTTTGGTGGAATGCTTGCCTGCCAATATCTCCGCGTTGGACTCAAAGTCGGCAATCTGGTGACGCCAAGTTGGGGCTTCGCGTCGTCGGGTAACTACTTCGATGTCCTTGGCGTGCAGCCGGCGCTTGGGCGGTTCTTTCATGCAGCGGATGAACACGGCCCGGGCTCCGCTCCCTACGTTGTAATCAGCTACGATTTCTGGCGCGCGCAACTCAATCGCGATCCCAAGGTGCTCGGACAGACGGTCGAACTGAACAAGCACCCTCTTACGGTGATCGGTGTGGCCCCGGAAGGCTTCCACGGAACAGACGCCACCTTCTGGCCGGATTACTGGATCCCGGTTATCAATGCAGCCCAGGTGACGGGCTTTGATGATTTGCCCTATCGGGATCACTTCTCATTCGATGTGTTCGGCAGACTTAAACCGAGAGTTACTCCGACCCAAGCTACCAACAGTCTGAATGCTCTGGCAAGTCAGATGGCCAAAGACGATCCAAAGGATGACGGACTAACCGCCCGAGTACGTGTGCCTGGGCCGGCAGGCGATGACGGTGATCCCACAAAGATGGTTTTACTGGGTATCCTGTTGCTGGCTTCCCTTGTGCTATTCGCTGCGTGCGCCAATCTGGCCAGCATTTTCGCAGCACGGGCCGCTGATCGTAGCGGCGAACTGGCCATTCGTCTTGCGATTGGCTCCAGCCGCTGGATTGTGTTACGTCAACTGGTCGTCGAAGCAGTGCTGGTATCGATTGCCGGCGGTGTATTCGGGTCTATTTTCGCCAGGCTGGCGCTGGGCGTGCTCGGCCGCTTGCGGCTCTCCGGGGATTTTCCGACCCACTTTCCGATCCTTCCCGACGCGCGTGTTTATATGGCGGCGCTTACGATGTCGGTAGCCGGCGGCCTTTTGTTCGGCTTGCTTCCAGGACGGCAAGTTTGGCAGACGGACGTGATACAGACAATCAAGAGCGGGTGTCTGCGCACCGAGTCTTTTCGCCGCTTCGCGCTGCGCGACGTATTGCTAGCCATCCAGATCGTGGTGTGCACACTTCTGGTTACCGCCACGCTGGTTGCTATACGAGGAATGACACGCGCTCTGCATGAACCATTGGCTATTCAACCGGAAGGCGTCACGCTCGCCTGGGCCGATCTGCGCATGGCTGGACATAGGGACGAGGAAATGCTTCCTCTACAAAAGAGAATGGAGGAAACGGCGGCCGCCATTCCAGGCGTGACCGCAGCCTCGGTCGTGGATACCGTGCCATTCCTGGGCGGAGGCCAATGGTTTGTTTATCGCTGGGGAACGACAGACTTTCTTCCTTCCCATAAAGCCTTCGCCGCCCCGACATTTGTGATTGCACCCGGCTATCTGAAGGCTGCCGGGACACCGTTGCTGGCTGGCCGTGATTTCACCTGGCACGACGACAGCAAGTCCCCCGGTGTTGCCATTATCAATGAGACCTTCGCACACAAACTATTCGGCAACGGCCCGGCAATTGGTCAGCGTTTCGCCCTCTGGGAAACCGCCAAGTATGAAGTAGTGGGAGTGGTGCCAGACGGAAAATATTCATCCTTCACCGAAGAACCGCAACCAGCGATGTTTCTGCCTCTGGCACAAGGCGTCGGCGGAGTTATTTCCAGCAGCGCAACCATACTCGTGCGCTCTCATCTGGCTCCAGATCAAATCACCGCGGCATTGAATCGCAGCCTCAGCGCCATCGAACCCAACGCTCCGTTCACGATACGGCGCTGGGCCGACGTGATTGATCTGTCGATGCTTCCCGCCCGCGCTGCGACCGCCGCGCTCTGCGTGATGGGACTGCTGTCCGCGCTGCTCTCCATCACCGGTGTCTTTGGAATGGCTTCCTACGCAGTTTCAAGGCGCATGAGAGAGCAAGGCATCCGCATGGCGCTGGGCGCGCAACGAAGTCAGGTGGTGCGGTCGACTTTGTCCAGACCACTGCTCTTGCTGTTCAGTGGATCGGCTATCGGCCTCGGGGCGGGTGTGCTGGCCAGCGGCCTGATCTCCCACTTTGTCTCACTCGCCACGCCTCGCGATCCTCTGATCTTGTTTGGAGTGTTCCTTACGATGACGCTCCTCGGCTTGCTTGGCAGCTGGATTCCTGCACATCGCGCGCTGGCAATCGATCCGGCGCGCCTCTTACGAGACTCATGAGCGATAGGGTCGGAACACAAACCTGGTGTGTTCCAGGCATCACTTCTTGATAACTCTGGACATCCGGAACTGACCAGCCATTCCCCCAAAAGCGAAAAGCCTGCTCGATGTCGTCGATCAACTGCTGGACAACACCAGCCATGTTAGGCATTGAATCCTCCGAGTGGGATTGTAACAGTCTCGTCAGTTCGGTAAGGTGGTTGTGCCACTAGCAAAGACAGAAACGGATACAAGAAGGCTTTCCGATGTCGAAATTTCCAAGCCCGGAAGATGATGACAATCCGTTTATTCACCCAGCGCACGTTCGAGAGCGGGATATTGATCTGCTGCTGTTCGAAGAGCTTTACGCTTCGGACAAGTTTCAGACGCACTTTATCGGACTCCTTAGGCGATCCTGCCAAAAACCAGTGCCGAAGTTCAGCAAGCGCTTCGAAGAGGCGGTGGGGTTGGCAACTCCTGCAAGGAATGTTTCAGGCTTGGATGCATCGGCAGCAGTTTTGCAGACGCTTCCGTTTTTGTGCTCTTCAGGTTTCCACCTCGACGCCAGTAATATGAATGTTGGACGCTGATGCTCATGTTGTCGAAATCGCACGACAGCCACCGTAGCGCCCCGAGTTCGACTTGACGTATACCCAACGCTCCTTCTAGAAACACGAGCAACTGATCCTGAAACTCCAATTCTGCCAAACCGAGCTTGACCTGTTCCGATGACAGAACCAAGCGTGATCTCTGACGTTTGGGCTGATCCGTACGCCGGTGCTCGGGCCTCGCTTGCCTCCACTCCCTACCGGTATTCGTGAAGAGATGGGATTGTCGCCACAGAACTCCCACTGGACAGCGTGCGAAAACAAAGCCGACATCACGCACTTGATCTTGGCCTTGGTCCCATCCGCCACTCCGGTCGCCCGTAGCCAGCGTTCTACCTCGACAGTTCTGACTTGTTCTAGTGGCAGATTGCCCCAGCGTGGGACAATCCAGTTCTTTGCACAAATTATGTACGCATCCTGTGTGGATAGTGCTTTGAGAGGTAGTTCCTCTTGAGAGTAGTGCTCCCAGAGCGTATTGATTGTGGTTCGCCGCAGGTTCCTGTGTTCGCAGCGATTGTTGATGGTTAGCCGAAGAGCGTCCGCTGCTGAGTGTGCCGCAGATTCGGTCGGGTATTTCTTGACATCCCCAACCTGTGCTTTGCGATGCACCAGTGTCCCGTTGATGTCTTCTTCCCACCATCGGTAGACCCAGACTGCCAGACCCCTTCTTCCGCTCTTCTCGTTCGACGCTTCCGTGTTGGTAACGTGTCCGTCTAAACAAAGTCTCTCCTTTGTTTAAACGGTGATCTCGGCGAAATTTGAGACCGTGCGCTGTTCACGGTCGAGTATGTACATGCGCTCGGTACCAGAATAGAGCTGGCATTCCTCTTTGAGGTCCAGCCGATATCGGTCGAGATATTTACTTGCCTGAAGGACTGCAGTACAATTCGCATCGATTTCCAAACAGACGTGGGCCTTTCACCCCATCTAGGAGGAGGTCCGCCATTTGAAGCGCCACAACTCTCCCCATTCAAAAGCGACGGATAGAAGTGCCTTCTCTTCAATCACCTGCAGAATTCTCCTTCTTTGCTTTTATTGTTTGGCCACGTTGACGGTTTTGTGCCAAGAACGACGTCCTCCGCGCGAGATCGGCATCAAGCTATATAATCCTGCCTATTTTGACCTCGATAACACAGCGAACGTAACGTCTTACGGACAGACTGGAAACGGCTCTACACGCTTTACCCTTGGAGGGTCTGGCGATAAGCAGATCGAATTGATATTGGAGACGACGTCAAGATTTCTCGGCAGTGCGAATGATCTGAAAGAGTTTGTCGAGAGGAATGGAATATTCTTTGACGGCAACGCGGCAAGTCTCATCTACGAACTAAATCCCGATCTTGCAAGTATCAGCAAAATCCCGCGTAATGAGCAGATTCGAGTTCCGGTGCTACAGCCTCCTGAAAATCTCCGGCCACTAACATCTCCCGTCATAAGATTAGAAACTGATCCAACGCTTAAGGCACAGTTCGCTGAAGACCTTGAGAAGTTCAGAAAGTTTTTGGAGAAAGTGGAAAACAAGAAGAAACTCTCTTCTGATGTACGGGGTGATCTGGAGGCGATCGACCGTTCGCTGGGGCAAATCCACAAAGATGAATTGCCAATCAGCCAGCAGATGCTCGAACAAGCGTCAGCGTTTGTCGCTGAGCTTCGACAACTGCCTGCGAAAGTACCAATTCTGAACCAATCGGCTCGCCAGGTGCGCTTGATTAAGGAGGAGTTGCATGCGAGCTTGAGTGCTGCTACGCGAGGCAATCCGAACCTGCGGGTCACTGTTAAGACGACGAGAGGGGGCAAAGAGATATCTAACTTTATCGTTTGCTATGTGGCGGAGGCGCTGTACAAGCCAGATCGGTGCACGCTTTCATTTTTCGGCAAGAGCTCTCCCACTAGTGAATCCCTGACAGAAGCAACATACATGTTCTGGGCAATCGAGCCGGGAGCCACCACGGCCGTATCTGATGTTCGAAGAATGGAGATAAGCCGGCAATCCGACCCGCTGCCCGAATTGGAATTGACCATATTGAAGCCGTGAAGCGATGTTTCGATGGATGCACGGAAAGTTTTGAAATGCGGATTGCAGGTGGTCGCCACGCTACTGGCCGCTTTTCACGGATTCTTGCTGAAAATATCCCCCCCCGATGAAATTCAACAATGGCAATCGGCGTATTCAGGGTACGCATCGTTCATCATATTGATCGTGTTTCTTGGGATCGCTTCTCAGGCTCGTAAGAGCGTGGCGTCTTCCGCTTATCTGGTAAAGTGTCTTAGGCTGGCGATTGTCTGCGCTTCTTTGAGTGTGGTCTTCTTTTTCACCTACCAGGAAAGGACACATAAGCTGACTTATCTTTTTCCACCGGGGGCCCAGTTTCAGGACTTGCACGTAAAAGGGACGGTGTTTACGAAAGCGGCCGAGCAATGGCGGTCAGATCATCCCACGATGATCGATGCTGAGGTGGTAAGCAGCTTCGGTGGTCCGAAGTTCGCGGAGAGGGTGTGGACGCCTGAATCGATCGAACATGCAAGGATCGAACTGACTGGGTGCTATGTGGCCCTAGTTGTAACCCTCCTGAGTGCGGTGCTCTTGCTCCTTGAGGGTGCCCTCGAGCAGCGTCATCCAGTAGGGACAACGGAGGGAAAACCGGCACATGGTGCCTCAGCACAAACGGGCAAAGGAGAGGATGATCCAACGGGGCGCGCCGAGGTCGGGGCGAAACGGCACGTTTTCGTATCGTACTGCCGCGAAAACAAGAACGAAGTCGCTCAGTTACGGGACGAATTGATGGCCGGGGGTGAAGCAGTTTGGTGGGATCAGGACATCAAGGCAGGCCAAGACTGGAAGCTTGAGATTCGCAAGGCGATGAAGGGCGCATATGCCGTGGTGCTTTGCTTATCGCAGGAATCCGAGGCGCGCACAACCTCCGGAATCTATCCCGAAGCGCTGGATGCAATCGCCGCTTATCGGGAATATGCGCCAGGCAGCATCTTTCTGATTCCGGTCCGATTGAGCAAATGTGAGATTCCACCTATTGAAATCGACGGCACGCGGATGCTGGATCGGCTGCAATTTGTTGATCTGTTTCCTGCCCACAAGCGCGCCAACGGCCTAAAAAGCTTGCTCGACGCTATTCGATCAACTCCACACCGCCCGCGGCCAGTTTACTCGGAGCCAAGTGGCGCAACTCCGATGAAACCTGAATTGAGTGCATCGACGCAGCCTAAAGTCACCGCATCTGAGAGTGCCTCCTGTGAGAGTGGAGGTACAGCTGCCGAACGGATCGCGGACCACAACATTGGCTCTCATCAGTCTCAAGATGTTGGACCGAACCTTTTGAGGACTCGCTCGAAACCAAGTTCAACCATAGAGAGTGGACTAGAGGGCCATTCCCTCGTGTTGAAGTGGAGATCCGAATTCAGTGTGCTCCGCTACAAAGTGAGCACGTCATCCGGGGCAGTGGTTTATGATGCCCCTAATAGGGAGAGCTGGGTCACATCCACGGGCTTTCGTTGGACGATACCCGCAAGCATTCTGGCCGAACTGTGGAATGACGGCGGTGGCCTCCGGAGTCACCTCGTTAGCGCCACGATTCTTTGTGAAGTGTCGATGGACGGTGAAGAGATCGAACTGAAAATACCAATACTTCTCTTGCCGGATGATGCACATACTGAATCCGAGAGCAAGTTTGTCGTTAAGTCCACCGGTTAGCAGCAAAACTTTCGGGAGTCGGCATGGAGTACTTGGAAGCCGACTGCAAATCTTGGGGCGAGACGTTGGGCCCAGAAGGGTTACGTTTGGCACTGTCGCAGGGGACACCAGCCCCCGCCACCTCACCGGCAAAGAACGCGACGCCGAAAGCGGCTTAGATGACTCCGGTGCCCGCTATTACGGAAGTTCAATGGGCCGATTCACTTCCGCTGATCCGATCTTCATGGAGATGCACCGACTCCTCGATCCGCAATCGCTGAATCTCTACTCGTATGTGCGGAACAACCCGCTCAGCTTGGCTGACCCGAGCGGCATGCTGATAGACGTCGATTGCTCGAATGTGAGCAGTGACCAATGCAAGCAAACCGTCACTGATCTGAACAATCGCAAGGATGCACAGTTCCAGGTCACACGCGACGACAAGACTGGGCAGCTCAATGTGGACGGCAAGGTGGACACGAGCAAACTCTCAAAATCGGAGGCAGAGCTGTATAAGGCGATCACAGATACGAGTGCGACTGGCACACTGCAAGTTGTGCCGTTCTCTGCTTCCATCTTGGGCGATCAGTTCGCAGGGAAGGGTCTAAACATCGTGGATCGAGCGGACCTTACGCAGTTCGGCAAGGCCAACTCAGCTCTTCCTTGTGAAATCTTGGCGCACGCTGGCGTGGAAGCATTCGAGAAGTCAAGCGCAGAACTTGGACTACACTGCCGCTCACAACCTCGCTAACCAGTTCTTTGGGGGTGTCAGATACACCGATCCAATAGCTCTGCCGCGCGGTGCGGCGATGGCCACGAGCGGATTGTCCTCCTACACATTCGGACGCGTGGACACCACTGTAAGTGTTCAGAAAATCTTTCTCGCGCCACAACCAGCAGCATCGGTTCCGGAAACTGGGAACACATAAATGGCAACATCATCGTGAGCACGAGCGACAAGAAGCAGAAGTGAGGGGAAGGGCGTGGTGAGACAGACAGTACTCAACACGATCACCCTGGCCGCCCTGGTTTCCCTGAGTTCAGTAGAGATGGCCCAATCCCAAGCGGAACTCATTGGCGAGGGAACGGTCATTGCTTTTCATAAGCAGATGCGGCATCCGGTTACTCCCAAGAGTCGCGAGATGCAGGAGTTTGCGACACGCACGGACCTCTGGATCGTTCGCATCGATCACTGGGATAGCGGGGCCAAGCCTCCCGGCTACTTTCTTGTCCAATACTGGCTCTACGACCGTGCCGTGACTGACGAGGAAATCAATCAGCCCAAGTTGCGGTTCCGGTTTCGAGAACCCGGTGAGATGGACGGCAAGCAAACGTGTGAAGGCAGGACTCGCACGGAGTCCGATCCTTACAAGTTCCGGGCCATGCGCATCGGCGATTTTAAGCGGACACAAACTGGGAGCAATGATCTGATTCGGCCGCTGAAAGAACTCTCTTGCCTCATCGTCGAAAAGCCGCCGACCGTGGTTAAGGCGCAGGAACAGAGTGCCGATACTGTGGACCCGAAAACCGGGAATCTGCACGTGACGATCCCGGTTGTGGCATCGATTAAACCGAAGTGATGAGGAGCAGGTTCACGCGGAGGAAATCTGATGCGTAGCTACTTGATTATTTTCGTTGTAGCAGTCCTCTCGATGCTAGCGGGTGCGCAACAGCGTGGCCCCTCGACTCCCGAAGAACGCGCCCGTGGGGTCCAAACTGCCAAATCTTTGCAATCCGATCCGCTCGCGCCGAACGTCCAACAAGATCGGGAATGGCTACTCAAATGGCTGATCGAAATCCCGGACATCTCGGTAAAAATGTGCCCCACATTCCTTGGTGATCTCGGCGACTCAAAGAGCGGCAATCCTGGTGCAATCATCGCTACGATGTTGGCCTCCGAAGCAGCCTTCGTGATCGAGCACCCAGAAAAGTCGAAAGACGTTGACGCTGTCTACTGCGCTGGTGTCGATGGCGCGCTTCATAGCTACGAAGCCATTCACTCGCAAGACGCGTCCTACCGTGTTCCACATCTGGATGACCTCATCCAAAAGCGCGAGCAAGGAAAACTATCGGACTTCGTTCGTGCGACAGCAAAGAAGTGCAGGTGAATGGAATGCGTGCCGGAACCGCTGCAGTTGCGCTGCTGGTTCTGCTCGCGTTACTCGTTCCAGCGCAAGCACACCCGTGCAGTTGGGCAGAGGGGTACTTCTACCAAGTGTCCGCTGTCCGAGGAAATGTCGTTGGAGCGAAGATCGGTCCACTGCAATACTCCGGCTGGTTAAGGCAGTCGTTCACGAGAAAGAACGCAACACTCACGCTCTACCAGTACCGTCGTCCCATAAAGCAACGCGAGAACATGCCACTCGTGAAGGCGACGAGAACGGATGCCGATGGCCGCTCCGACTTCGGGGAGGTTGCGCCGGGGCACTATACCCTCATCGTCGATGATGGCGACTGGGGAAGCTCGAACTGGTTTGATGTCGAGGTGAAGCAACAGGCCAAACAAACAGCCGCGATCACAATCGACGTGTCGCCCAACTTCCCCGATTGCAAAGGCGGCCATGAGTTCATCGCGAGGACTACAGAGACAGGCACGCAAGCATCCGCTGCAACGTCCGTTCCGCTGTTTCTGTTCGCACTTGGCGTTTATGTTGGTGGACCGGCCTGATGGTTGGGGCTGGGCGCGCTGGTTTAGGCGAACGCAACCGCGAACCGTGCCCGCGATCCTGTCCCTGATCGGGTTCACACTTGCCACGGCATCGGGCCTGCTGGCAGTTTCCTCAGTCCTGTACGCGCACGCGATTGGTGGGTTTCCGTTCTACGATCCGCGCTTGCTGAGAGTCTACCGCTGGGGAGGGTTGCTCTCGCTATCCGGCCTCGTGTTTGGTATCGCTGGCGTCTGGCGACCTGGCCCGGTGCGCTGGCTTGCCCCGGTGTGTTCATTCGGAACTCTGCTGTTCTGGTTCGCGTCGGCAATGGGTGAATAGCTCCGATTCCAACTCGACGCGCCGGCCCTGGTACTGGCTGACCCTGGTGCCTCTGATCGTGGGGACTTCGCTGGCGCTCCTGAGATACGCCAGGTGGGCAGCCGTTTACAGCGCTGGCCGATTTCGCCGGAGTCGCATCGGATGTAAAAAAATAGGAACCGGCGGGGGGTCTGGACAACCACCACCATCCCTGCCACCAAGCGTGCATGCACTCATTGGGCCCTTGTCACCTCGCCATCCCAATCAGGGATCCTCCTCCTCTTCATGGCTATTGGAGCTATTGGACATCAACCGAAATCGTCACCGTGTGAGACAGGCTCCCGCTAGTGGCGGTGACGGCGAATGAGTAGGTTCCGGCTCTGATGGTGGCGGGCGCATTAGAGGTCGAGCTGCAAGCAGTCAGTCCCGCTCCCAGAATTAGGCAGAAGACGGCTCCGAGGATAGAACGCCAGCTGCGCTTCCTCATGGGGATACCTAGTACCATTACTGAACCCAAAGTCAGGCCACTGCTGTACACAAGCCAGGCAGGGCTGGATGAGGGGCTGATACCTGCTGTGGCAGCTGTGCTTGAAATTGTCACACTCGTCATGGCAGCCGATATAGCAGTCAGAGAAACACTCCTTGGAACAGAGCAACTTCCTCCGACGAACCCCGCAGGTACAACGCAATTGCTCAAGTGAACAACGTCGGCAAAACCGTTTATCGGCGTGAGGGTAAGCGTTGAGATCCCGAGAATTCCGGTCGAACCCTTCGAGACATTCACTTGGGATGCTATCACGGTGAAGTCAGTCGGCCCCTGAATCGCAATTCCCACACCGGTTAATGCTACGGTTTGCGGGCTATCAGAAGCGCTGTCGTTGATCGTTAGAGCTCCGGTTTGGGTTCCAACTGTCGTTGGGCTGAATATCACGCTGATTGTGCAACTCCCGCTGATGGGCACAGTTCCACACGTATCAGTTGCGGAGTAGGGTCCACTCACGGGAATACCATCGACGGTCAGCGCGGCGGACCCTGTATTGGACAAAGTGACCGTCGAAGGCGCGGTACTCGTTCCCACAGGTTGGTTTCCGAAGTCAATATTCGCTAGGGACAAGGTGACAGTCGGGTTGTTGCCGCCACCACCTCCCCCACCTGCACCTCCTGCGCATCCGTCACTTGCGTTGCCAGTCTGTATCACGTAAAACATTTGATCGCCGATGAGCACAACCGCCTCACGCCCGCAATCGGTGGTGTCACTCGCCACCGAATAGCTCACCGTGCCGCTCCCACTACCTGAGGAACTGGGGCCGATGGTTAACCACGAAAGTCCTGTGCTTGCCGTCCAGGAACAACCGTATGGGTCTTGCACGGTCACAGTTCCACTGCCACCGGCAGACCCCACCGACGCGAATCCAGGTGAGATCTGAAAACTGCAGGGCGTAAGAGCGTTAGCGTTCTGTAGATTCACAAACGCCTGCAAATCCTTCAGGGTTACATCGATCTGCGGCAGTGACTCAGGCAGCTGATTGGTTTGAATATTCGTCAGTGCCGTGTTGATCTCCGATGTCAATTGCGAAAGTCGTGCATTAATCGCCGCGGCCTCATCGTTTATTTTGTTGTCGGTGGTATCTGTGATCGGCGAGGTGCTGAATGTGGCGAAGTCGGATTGCACGCCGGCGCCATCATAGATCGCCTGACTGCCAGTTGGGCCATATAGGTAGGAATGCAGCGGGTCATCGTTTTGGAGCGAGTTTGGCAAACCGAGGTTCGCGTAAGCTTGGAAGAGAAATTTATCTCCGCTTAGAAGGTTACTCGCTGCTTGCAAATCGGTCCCTGCAGTTCCTAAATCGCTCGCGATCGTTCCGTACAGTTGTTGTTCGTCTTCGGCGGCAACAGCATCTATCTGAGCAACTACAGTACTGAGAAGGCCGGGGACTGGTTGTTGTGTAACGGTCGACGAGCCCTCCAGATTTGAGAGTTCATGCCCGAAAGGGTAGGGGGAAGGATTACTACTGCGAGTCCAGAGAAACTGTACAGCGTAATTAGGATCAACAGAGAAGCTCGTATCGGTGCAGGGACCATTCTGACTGCACCAAGTTGGATCACTCCACCAAGACACTATCCAGTCCGGCCACGAGGTCGCCGAAGCGGTGAGGATCTCTGTGCCATCAAACCGGACTGAAACTGTAATCTGTAGTTCTGAAATCTGGCAGTCATCAGCAGAACCAAACACTTCAGAGGGTGGGATATCGAACGACCTGTCCCAGCACCATGTGACTCCTGGTCCAGGAGCTGGAGGATTTGTGAATGGGTCGATAGTATTAATCCATTGCACGTTGCTTATGCACATGGTTAGTGGGCCTAGGGAAAGAAATCCTTGCGCGAATGCGTACGTGTCTGGCGCAAAAGAGAAGAGGTTTGAAGGCGCTGGCGTCAATGTTTCACCGCCGCCATTACAAAACTGGATCGACCCGACCGACGGACGCGAGCTTGTGTGTTGATTGGCTCCGCCCGCCCAAGGCTGAAGGGTGAACCCATTTTTCTCTAGACCGTCAGTTGCGGCATTGTTCAAATAATTGTTGAGGACCGCGGTTGCAGCAGTCTGAATAGAAGTGACCACGTTGCTGTATTTGGAAGTCAATTTGTTAAACAATGCTGGATTCTGTGATATCGAGCCACTGCTTGGACGAATGCTGTTGATGTTCTGAGCAGCCTGCTTGAGGATTGTACCGAGCTGGATGAGTTGATTTAGGTACGAGACATTCAAGCCGGACGCGAACTGTGGCCATTGGTGCGCCATCAAAAGATACATCCGGGCACCAAGGGTCCATTCATCCGGATTGGGCAGTGCCGCGGTCGAGAGCGGTGCCAGTCCCATTCCTGGATTCTGTGTAGGAAACTGGCTCAGGTAATTGATCGTGACTGCAAACGGAGTCGGACACCCACCCGGGCAGACTGCGGAATTTGCAAAGTTCTCAAAAAAGTTGTAAATCCCGGGGTCCAAGTAATCTGGCGGCAAGGGCGCCCAGATCGCGTCGAGGGCATTCGTCTGGCTCCAAGTGAAAAAAATGTTTTGGCAGTTGTCGAATTGCCCATTCCCGATGTCCTGACCATTATGGGTCTCGGCATAGTTCAAGCATCCGTTGACGCTCAGCATGAGCGCATCTGCTTCTTCAGCCTGTTGGTAGGCGAGATTGTAATACTCGATCGCGTTAAGTTGAGACTCTACGTCTAGAAGGGCATTCTTGATCTGTACGGCACTGGCGTTCAGAGTGCCCAATTGATAGTTGATTAAGGCAAAATTCTGACTCAGCGTTGACAGGATCGTCCGCAAGGTCGCGTCCACGATCGCGAACTGTGCGTCCATGTCTTGTTGTAGCCTAGCGATCTGCTGGCTGAGTTTTTGAATTTGCTGCAATACGGCGGCGTTCGCGCTAGAGCCACTTCCTCCAAAAATGGAGGAAAAGATGCTCACGCCGGCGCCTACGATGGCTCCCACAGGATTAAGCATGGCAAGGCCGGTAACAGCCTGGTTAAATATTTGGTCCATCGCATATCCGGCCTGAATACAAGCGGTGCCAACGGTGGATATCTGCGTGCCAAGTTGAGGATCGACCAAACCTACCAATTTGGAGATGCCCGTTAAATCGCTTTGTGCGGTCTTGCAGGCATCAGCGTTACAGCTGTCTGTTCCGCCGCCGGCATCCGCGCTGTTCTTTGTTGCCCTTACGCCACGGGCACGGGTGGCAAACTTGGCCCGGACCGAAGCCTTTCGCGCTCTAGCACCGCCATTTGATTCAAATGCATTCAGGTCGGAATCGACCATTGCCTGGACGGCCCCAACGACTGACTGGTACTGGCTTACAAGATCCTGCTCGTTCAGGGTGTACGAACCGTCGCTGTTGGCGCCTGGCAAAGTCGGCAAAGCGCTGCCATAAAGGCTTTGGATTTGCGCATACGAATTCGATGTGGCAAATGCCGTCAGGCTTTTCAGAATGATGTTCACGGCGGTAGCGTACTGAGGATCGTTTTGAGCCAAGTAGCTCGCCTGCTGAACCTGATCCGCGATAAACTGCAGTGCATTGCTCCTCACTGCGTATAGGGCTAGATCCGCTGGCGTTTGCCGACTCGGATCCACCACAAGCTCCAGTTGCATGAACTTGATTTTCTCCAGTCCAAACAAAACCTTCGGCAGCAATGCACTTGCCTGCTGAGAAGACGCCAAAGGAGTCAGGGCATCGATCCCATATCGCAAGCGTGCGGCAACATCCATATTTTGAAACTGTGCGGGGGACGGTGCGCTCGCATCAAGCTGCGCCTGGACCATGCTTGCGATATTGTTGTAGCTAGAAGAAACCATCGGTTCACCGCTGTTGGCGGCCATCTTGGTCAGTCCGTTTAGGACAGCGACACACAATAGCTTTTCGTAATCAGTCCACTCTGCATCTGATAACACCTTGTGTTGTGCCGCTGAGGCTAGTCCCACGCCGGTAGCCGTGGCGGCTGAAACGACCATTAATGTGGCCTGCGCAATGGATGGCGATGGTGCCGCAAGAGAAATGAGCGCGACGCCGCTCACCACGAGTTTTGTTGCAACTGCGAAATTGATTTTCATAGAGCCTCCCTGAGAAATTGGAGACGCCGGGGCAGCGCGCTCCCGAACCCAACATCTCTATTGAGAGTCCGAACTGAATCGTGTGTGTCATCTAGGAACGCAACGAAGTGTTGGCCAGCGGTCAACTCAAGCTTCGTAACCGTTCCAGGAGAAATCGCGACCTTTGGTTCACCGTCAACGAAGAGGTTGCCCCCTCGATCTGAAAGAACGGCAAGCATCCCCATCCTCATTTGTCGTTTCGTGGGAACGGTCTTCTTGGCGTTACCTTTTTGCGTTTGAGGCGAACGTTCCTTTGAAAGATCGTCATGCGGAGCAACCTGAGCACCGCTTGGGACTGCAATCAATGCTACCGTCACTAGACAGAGCCAGCCAGAAAGGGAAAATCCCAACATTGCGCACCTCGGCTGTGGTCAGAGTCTCCCTCCCCCATACCCCACGGGACCCGATTTTGCCCTGAGCCGGGCCACCCGCGTGTTCTCTTCTCTGGCATCCAAGGTGAGAGGGCATGAAGTCAGGACAGACAGACCGAAGAAATCGATTGAGGACCCATCCTTCCGCAAGAAACACATGAAGGATGGGGTACTCGTTTCGAGTTTGAACGATCTCGTGGGGACGTCCCTTCGTCCTGGGTCCCGCCTAATCACTACGACAGTGGCTTCACGACGAGGTCGTCGAAGTACGCTACCGTGTCGGGCCTCCAGTACGGTCCGGACATGGCTAGGTCGATGGAATCGAATGTGAAATGACCCTTGTGGGTAAAGACCACAACTCCATCGATCGAGAAGGTTATCTGCGTCAGTCCAGCCGCGATCTTCAGGTTGTGCCAACCAACAGTTCGAGATCTGGCTGTGGTTGTGACCTGCGGATAGCTTCCGCAGTTGGCGTTGGGGCCTAGATTAGCTCCTGTGCCGCTATTGTAAAGTTGCGTCATATAACAGTACGCATCGAAGTCCTGGGTTCCTATCGATGCGTTCCAGCCTGAAACAGAGTCGCTCAGGGCGATGTGCTCGTACAACGTCTCCTCACCAGGAGCCACGTCGTAGAACCACACTGAGAAAGTGCCGCTTATGTGGGATGCTAGAGAGCGTGTGGCGTGCATTTCACGCTGACCACCACTGGACGAAGTGAATTTTAGCGACTGTGTGCCTTTAATCGTGTGGTTGACGTCGCCGGAAAGAGTAACCGTTCCGAATGTTTGGGTCAGAATCAAGAAAGGTGCCTCGAAAGTATCAGTGAACGCCGACTGCTGCGCGTGTCCTAGCGTTGAGACTGCCAACAGCACCGCGAGTATACCGCCGACAGTCTTCCCGAATAGACTGGCGCTGAGGGGTAAGCTTTGTGTGTTCATATCGTCTCCTTGATTGAGCTCACGTCAAAAACGTCGAGAGCACGCTTTGGACCAATTTAACTTAACGTGTATTCCGGCGATTCCACTCGGCATTTGCCACTGATTCCCTGGTTGGTGACTGACAAGATCTGCGCGCGGCGGCCCGATCGTGACGGCCCAATCACGGCACTCGTGATCGCAACTTCACACACGAGTAACGGATGGATTTTGCCTAGCAGCTGCCGGAAAGGCGAGAGGCAGCCTCCTGCCTTAGAATTACCAAGCGGAAGCGAATTTCACCTGCATCGAGGAACGGGATGGTACTCCGACGCGTCACACGATGTGTAAGAGATCGAGGTCAGAGTGATCGACATGGCTGAAAACGTGCAATACAACGTGGACATGGCCGGTCTTTCTGTGCCCACGCTCGAGTCTGCGCGCAGTGATCTTCTCGACAAACGTGCTCGCATCGCCATGTTCGCCGGTGTCCTAGCATTTTCTGTCGATTCTATCGAGCCTTGGTTAACCTTCCATGATTTGATGGCTGTTGAGATCCAGCTAGGCGCTGCATTCTTGGCTATTTGCTTAGTGGCCATTTCTTTTACTCTCTGGGGGGCACGGCACAAGGTGTTGATATGTAATTCGGGCATGTTACTGCTCGCTGGCGGTTTTGAGGCTATTGTGTGTTACGAACGCGCGTTCGACAGAATGTACGCGGCAGGTTTTCCTGTCTTTTTCGCGTTTTATTGTGTTGTAATTCCTGTCTCCGTACTCCAATCTGCGATGATGGGGGTGGCCCTCGCTGCTGCCCTTGCGATTCCTCAAGTGGTGGTCACCGGGAACATTGGCCGGGTCGGCATTGAGATCGTCAACGACTACATCAGTTTCGGGATCTTGCTCTATGGACGGTATATTGCGAATCAACTGTGGGAGGGTGAATTCTTAGCCCGCCAGCAATCGGAGTTGTTTTATAAGCAGCTCGTCCAATCTGAAAAGATGGCAGCGTTAGGCAGGCTTGCTGCCGGTCTCGCCCACGAAATGAACAATCCGCTCGCGATCGTAGCATCCAGCGTGGTTTCGATTGAGCGCTCCGCAGCTCGGCTTTTTGCTGAACCGACAAAGATTGACGCTGCCAGTGCCGCAGCGTTTTCGCGTGCAATTACCCGCCTTCGGCTGGGCACCGAACGAATGTCCTCTGTAAACGACCTCTTACGGCAATACGTCAGCCCTCCCCATCACAAAATGGCTGCATCCGACGTGAATCAGCAAATCGATCTAGCACTATCGCTCGTTGAGTCAAAGATCGGGGAAAAAGCCATCAAAATTCACAGGACCAATGATTGCAATGTGATGCTCATGTGTGATCCGCAGACTCTGAGTCATGTATTTGTCAACATTCTGGACAATGCGTGCGACGCTGTTGCGCTCGGCGGGAATATCTGGGTTGGTTCAGAGATCAGAGCAGATGGGGATCTAGAGATTGCCATACGCGATGACGGCCCGGGGCTAGATGCGTCGTTACAAGACCGAATTGGAGAGCCTTTTGTGACAACCAAGGATCCAGGCAAAGGACTCGGTCTTGGTCTTGCGCTGTGCAAGCTGATCATCGAGAAACACTCGGGCAAGCTTGAGATTGCAAACAGTCACCCTGGGCTGGAAGCGAAAGTCATTTTTCCTGCGGGTTCCTTACGCCAAGAGAGCTCATCAGCCGAGACAGCCCCTCGCGCGTGAGCCCCAGATGAGCAGCTGCTGCGGTGATAGTCTTGTGGTTATTCAGAGCACGTCTTATATCTGCAATTTTCGCTTGATTGGCCGTCGTCTTCCAGCTGTCAGTTCCTGGATGAGCGGCGCGCACTGCGTTAAGCATAAAGAAGTGTGAGGGTAGAAGCATGTTAGCTCCTGATAGCACTGCCTCCGTCACCGCCTTCCGTAACATCCCGGTAAGCTCACGAATGTTCCCCGGAAATGGTTGGCTCTCGAGAACCTCTAGTGCCTCAGGCGAGATGCCAAGCATCGTTCCCCTGTTTTCATATTGAAGGAGATGCGCGATCAAAACTGGTAGATCTTCCAATCGCTCCCGCAGTGGAGGCAACGTCAACTCAATTCCGCTGCTCAAACGGTAGTAAAGGTCTTCCCGAAATCGTCCCGCGCCAAGCTCTCTCTCCAGATGACGGTTAGTTGCTGCGACAATCCGGACGTCAACCTGCTTTGTTACTGCAGAACCTACTGGACGTATTTCGCCACTTTCTAAGAACCTGAGCAAATGCGCCTGTGCATCGGAAGGCATGTCGCCGATTTCATCAAGAAAGACAGTTCCGTTATGGGTTACCTCAAGTACGCCGCGCCTATTCTCACTTGCGCCAGTGAATGCGCCTTTCGCGTATCCCATCAATTCCGAGGTGATAAGATCCTTCTGCATCGCGCCACAATTGATCGCTACAAAAGGGTAATCCTTTCTTTTGCCTTCAAAATGAATTGCACGAGACAGAATCTCTTTTCCAGTACCTGTTTCACCGTAGATCAACACTGGGAAGTCGTGCTGCGCTGCTTCGCGTCCTCGTCGGATTACTTCTTGAAGGACCCGACTGTCTCCTTTCAGATCCGAAAAGCATCTGGAGTCGAGCAGGCGAGGGCGCTGCCGATTGAGCTTTTCGTTTTCTTCACGAAGAGATTCGGTTTGTTGAGTCAGCTTTCTCAACAACTCGTCGCGCTCTTCATGGAGGGTAGTCAAATCCACTCCACGAAGAATGATGTTGGCCATCTCCGAGTGTTTTCCAGGGCGTCCTAAGCTGTCCTTTGGAATGTAGTGAAAAATCTCGGCTTCGTTGATCGCGCGCGACAAACAATCGAGATCCGCATACGCGGTGAATAGGATGCGCGTTAAGTTCGGTCGCCTCTGCTTCATTCCCGCCAAAAACCTAATGCCGTCGAGTTCCGGCATTCTATAATCAGCGACTACGACCTCCATCTGCTGCAACTGTGACGCATCGAGAGCCTTAACCGGCGACGTAAATCCCGTTATCAGAAACTCGTCCGAGAATTCGTCCGCGAAGGATTCCACTATCAGAGCATCGTCATCCACGATCGCAATTCTTGGCTTAGATTCGGCGGCCATCGAGCGTCCTCATAAATACAAGCAGGCAGAAACCCCATCACCTGCCCCGGGCGGAAACCAACGCCTTGCAGTCGAAAGGCGCTGGCTCGGGCGAGCTGTCGCGGACAGGCAAATCGTCGGATCATAACACGAATCCGCACCAAGGCGGCAATTGCCGTCCCCCTTTGCACTGCGCCGGTTGTTGCCTTCCTGGGGTTGTCACGTAGATGCTTTTTATCGGTTACGACAAAAGCCGAAAAGAAATTCCAGAAATTATATAGCGATCACCGCTCCTGTTTGCATGATCATGAAGACGGCTGGCGAGTCTCTCAGCTTGTCCGATGTAGTGCGGCTCATCTTCCCAGTAAAGCACATAAACACCGGGCTTTTGTAAAGGCTCGAAACCCGCGATGAAAAGCTGACCTGCTTGCTTCATGTCTCAGATCCCTCTTGGCCACATTGACATAAAACCTTCGATCATCCTGCCATAATGCCCCTCGGATGCAGGATTATCTCTCCGAATCGTGTGCAATAAGCGCCGGGTAACGCCACAAGTTGAGGGCAGGGCACCGGCCAACCTTTCCACCCTCAACACCCGCCCTAAAAGGGGACAATCCGCCCGCAGATTGTCCGAACAACGTTTTCTCATCTCGCCGAGTTCTTTGCAGTCCACAGCGCAGGACGTATAATCCGCAGCCGAAGGCAGGAGGCAGAATGTCGAACTACAATCTTCATTTAGGGGATAAGCCCTGGGACGACCTCGATGCCAACCAGAAGGCTGAGCTGCTTAACTCCATACCAGACGAAGCGCTACGAAAGTTTAGTTCCGATCCAATGTGCAATCAGATTTTCGCTTGTCAGAGGGCATTAGCGGAACGGCGGCCAGCAAGAGATATGGATTTACAAGGAAACCCTTTTAACCCACGGCTTGAAGTGTCCGCAGACGCCCGGTACATGGCCGAGAACATCGGCGCGCGCATTGTGAAACATCTCTGGATCATATTCGTCGCGTTGCCGTTCGTGCTGGCGATCCTCTTTGCGATCCTGACAAACATTAAGTAGCTCGCCCCTTTTTTCACGGTGAAGTTTGAGGCAACTCCAGGCGAGCCGGTTCTGAATTGGACCGTAATGGACCGTACTCGGCTGCCAAGTGCAAGCGAAAATGAGATAATTCGGCGGACGCCATCGTTCGCAACGATGAGGTCGTCGGTTCGATCCCGACTAGCTCCACCATATTTTCAAGCACTTGCAAACACTCCGGCAGCCAATCTTGTCACACTTTGTCACACAAATCTGAACCGGCTCGCCTTGGAGTTGCCTCAAACTTCCCGGCATGGGCACTCACCCTCGAACACCGGCTCAACCACCAACTTCGAAAGGGTAGATTTTGTCAGTGTAGGCGTCGAGCTAAGCCCTCCAAATAATCGGCGGCTATCTTGATTGGGTGCGCACCAGATAACGAATCGAGTGTAAAGGCCATTGGGTCTGAAGAAATACCTGGGGGAGACTCGTTGAGGCGCTTCAACATCTCAGCCATTAACGCGCGCCCCTCTCCGTAAAAGATGGCATCAAATTTTGCTTTGTGATCACTGTAACGCTGCAACATTGCATTTGTTTGTTGGTCCCAAGGTGGCAACGCCGAATCTCCACGAATGCGGCGACTCCTGAGGTCGTCATCAATGGCACTCTCATTGCGCTCAAAAGCTAGCTCGAACTGTCGCATCGAATTTGCGAAGTTGATCGCATAGTCGCGTAGTTGTTGGCCGGTCCATAAATCGTAGGCACCTGTTTGAGCGGGCAAGTTGGTAGGCGGAGGCAAACTAGGGTGCGCCGGGTTTGGAGCAGACTGAGATGTTGACGGTGATGCCAATCCGGCCTGAGGACCTGAAGGCGGGGCTACACGTAGTTTGGAAACAGGGGACCGCTTCTTCATAAACTCTCCCAAAAGCGACAGCATTTCATGATGCTCGGCAGATTCTGGAGAGTTGAGAATAATATTGCGGAGCTCACTCACGGTGTGTTCGAGTCCGTTAATCGTGAGATCTCGCTCGGCCTCAGAGTGTTTGCCTCTAGATGCCTGGGCAATAATAAACGCCACTGTTGCAGCCGCAAAGAAGAGCGTTAGTCCACGATAAAGACGTACCTGGCCCATGGTTGGCGGTTTGTATGTCGCTTCCAAGGCAATCACTGTTAAGCCAATAGTGAAGATCGCCAATAAAACAGCGATGGCAATATCAACGTCAAACCATGACGGCAACCATACTGGCCAGAGCACGGCATACACCTCCACCTTGCGCAAAATAAGCGTTCGACCCGCATTATGAGGGTGCTGCCATACTTGACTCTCACAGTTCAGCAGCACCCGTGAGCCCCGACCGAGAATCGGCGCTTTACTTTTGTTTGCCGAAGAATAGATAGTCCATGGCCATTTTCCATGAATGACAATACCGGCTCCGTACGCGACCACAACTAGAACAGCGGCGATTGCATGATTTCTATGTTCACGTTTCTTTGGACAGTCTTGGTTGTCGCTGGATCGCTTGAAATGACACCCGCGAGTATATATCTCTCTCGTGACGCGGATGTGCCAAATTACTTTGTGTCGACCCTTCAGGAATGTGAACCGATTAAAATCAGCGCTCGGACCACCAAAAACAGGCCAGCATTCCCCATTACATTCTGCTCGGCCCGGCATCACGGGCGGCGTTCGCACTAAACGTGAGAGAAGGTTCTGAAGCACGGCGCTCAGAGCGTCGCGCTCAACCCTTAATTCCCGGCGGTGATTGTCGCTGGACCCCTCTTGTCTACTCAGCGTACCATTCCTCACATTGATCCCTGTGAATACCGAATGGGTTCCAGGGCTAATCGAACGGTGCGTGCGATGATCGAAAAATGGAGACTGTATAACTTCAAATCAATAGAGCGCGCCGATCTTGCGCTCTCCCCGCTCACCCTCTTCGCAGGAGCAAATAGCAGTGGGAAAAGCACATTTCTACAATCGATACTGCTCGTTGCTCAAACTCTTGCCAGCAGAGTTGGAAGCCAAACGGTGGTGTTGAACGGGTATTTATCAAAATTAGGCCAATTTGATGATGTACGCAATGCCATCACCAACTCGGAGAGAATTCGAATATCGTGGGACCTCTCGCGTGCGCGTCAAACCGTCGACTTTGCGCCGTACATGAGGGGCAGGTCGGCTATTGAAGCAGTGTCGTGTGACGTCACGTTTGGAGTTTCAAAGCGAGTCGCCGGTGCCCAAACTCAACAGCTTAACCCGAAGCTCTACGAGTCCCTCCTTTCGTGTGTGGCAGCCTCTACCACCACGGATGCACAACCCGTCAAGCATACCGTCCGCTTGACCGCAAAGCCGGATGCATCAGACGAAGAAAATATTGCACTCCAAGAACCCACCACCAGACCCAGTCCTTGGAGGTTTGATTACAACATTGAATTCGACCCTGCAAGCTTGGATGAATTGCGAGATGAGCTCAGCGGTACACACCCTGAAGGGTGTTCTCTTCAACATTTTCTCCCGCAGTGGCTCGTCGTGACGTTTGATGAAAAGACGGAAATTATAAAGGTGTTGAATCGACTCTTAGTTGATCCTCTCAGGTCTCGTGTTTTCAATCGATACTTAAACACTGATGAGATACAAGTGCCCAAAGAGGTCGTCGCATTTTTGAATGAACGGCGAGTGCTACTAGGAAAGGCTGACCCCATTGCTTTCCGCGACGACGCTGAGCTGACATCGCTCAGCGAGGTATTGCAGTGGCTTCGCGGCGCCCGATTCCCGCAAAAAGGAGCTCGAAAGAGTTCAAAGTTAGGAGAAACTGAACTGGCAAAGGACCTCACAACCGTAGCAAATAACGTTTTACAAGACAAAAGGGGAATATCGACAACGGAGATACCTTCGATCTTCAGAGATGCAACCGAGTACCTTGTCACATGGTTTTCAAGAGGAGTCCGATATCTGGGGCCGCTTCGTGAAGAACCTCGACCAATGTATCCCTTGCATTATACGGCAGATCCGCAGGACATAGGGCTCCACGGAGAGCACACTGCTGCGGTTCTCCACAATTATCGCCACCTTGAAATCGACTACATATCGTCGGTGGCATTTGGCACAGGCGCATTATCTCCTGAATTTAGTCGGGTTTCACTAGGAGATGCTGTATTCGACTGGCTCCACTATCTTGATGTCGCAACGAAAGTTGAGACGAGGGACGAAGGTAAGCTTGGTTACGCATTGTCCGTATACTTGGATAGCAAGGTCAAACACGACCTCACCCACGTCGGGGTAGGCGTGAGTCAGGTGCTGCCGATTGTTGTCATGTGCTTACTCGCAAGTCGAGAAACGACGTTGGTGTTGGAGCAACCTGAGCTTCATCTTAACCCGAAGGTGCAAACTAGACTTGGTGATTTCTTTTTGGCGATGTCCTTGCTGGGAAAGCAATGTCTCATAGAAACCCACAGTGAATACCTGATTAATCGGCTGCGGTTCAGGGCAGCAAGCGCCGATGCAGATTCTCTATCAAAGCTCATGACCCTGTATTTTGTGGAGAAGCAAAACGGCCTAACCGTGTACCGCAACGTTGTCATCAATCGTTTTGGAGCCATTGTAGACTGGCCGCAGGGCTTCTTCGATCAATCGCAAAGAGAAGTAGAAGACATACTGCTCGCCGCTACTAAGAAAGCTGAGTCCGAAGGCTAATACTGAATACACATGGCGATCGTCATTCTGGATCCGGGCCTATTGGCATTCCTCCCTAACATTTCGAGGAATGATCTCTTGGCGCGCGTCAGGCTACTAGTGAGCTGGAGCAAAGTCAGCGGCACTCGAAAATGGGCTATATTGGCCCTGGTTCCTTCAATCAATGACTTCTTAGCCCAGAATGATTTGTTACCCGCGTATGAACCAGCCAGGCGCCTCCTGGCTGCCACGGGACTTGAACACGTTTATTCGGCGGAAGATCTTATTCGTCCTGTGTACCACTTGTTGGAAAAGGCAGTGCCTCACGTGTATTGCTGCGTTGTCGACGAACTGCACGAAGAATTCAATGCCAATCCTGCTAAGCCGTGGCACTGCCACAATCAGGCTGTTGAGGACGTCTCAGAACGTGCATTGGTCATGGCTCACATTGAAAATCAGATTCACGGAGATGGTAGGTTTGGATTCTTTGCATCCACGCTTTCGACTCAAAGCATAATGTTCTCGACTCATCTCGCCGCCGTCATTCCGGAAAACAATCCCGGGTTTGGAACTGAGGACCTTCCAAAGACGGTACAGGACCAATTTCATCATGTTCGCTCCGTTGAGGAGATCAGCGCGGTCCTTGATCCGAGAGAAATTTGGGAGCATTCTTCTTCCGCCACTGATATCAGCCTTGCAATTCAATTGGGCTGCCGACGAAGGATGCTCGAAGCAGGGACCTATCACAATCTCGATAGTATTCCCAAGTTCTTCGTCGGTTGCGACTTCCTCCCGTCTTTGGGGACGTGGCAGGCTGACGGACGCAATAGATATGCGAGCACGACCCTGGAATGCTGTGTAGCTGCTGTACTTGACCTTCCTACGATCGAAATCAAAGAGTTTCGAAAGGCAAAGAGGTCTGCGGATCTAGCTGTGCCCTTGCGCGCCCATATCTCAAAAACTGGCGTAGCCCTTAGGTTGATGATGTGGGAGCGCCCGGGGCCAAGCCGATGTATCGAATTCGCGAATGTGGGCGGAAAAGACGAAGAAGAAATTGTTTACTCAGATCCGTTTGCTGCGGTCTGATCTTTTTTGGGCCCTAGGGTGCCACTCGTCCGCGCGCGGGTGAAATTCGAACTGCGACACCTCGCGAGCGACAAATGCTCAGATGTGGACTTAATCGAAAGAAGCCGTAATTTGAGTGACATCGCCAATGAGAAGGCCGATCGGAGTCACGTTGTTTTTTTTGTTGGACGAGGTTTCTTCTTCCGCCAAGTCGCCACAGTCGCCACCCTTCCATCCGCTCGACATACTCGGGTGGTAGGGCCATGCGCGGCACTATAGCAGTAGAAAAGCGCGGGTCTGGGTTGGTGGCTGCTGCTTGCTAGATATGGGTTTAGACTCTTGCAAATAGGCGCATTATACCCATTGAGAATTGCCGCCCGGTGGCGATGGATTGGCAGGTCTGAGCATGTTTGAACCTTCCCCAGATTCCGGCCAATTCCCGCAACCCAAACCTGGGACCACCACCCTCGGGAATCAAACCAGCCAACAAATGACAGCCAGATCAGTGAACTATGATTCTGACTGAGGCAAAGAGATTCATGAACCCAAAGTCTGCCGTCACGAAATTCGCTATCCTTGGGTTTTTGGCAATCGTTATCAGTTTGTACAAAGCATTTGTGCTTATGAATCTGTGGAACTGGTTTGTTGTGGGCGCGTTCCACGTTTCGTCAATTTCACTGTTACCGATGCTTGGGGTGGTGTGGTTTGTGGGGTTGATAACTGACCATTCTGACTCGGACGCCGAATTTTTCTGGGGAAAAGCATTCGCTCTAATTGGCCTCTGCATCCCGGAGACAAAACGCGACGCAGCGCAAGACGAAATTAGACGAATGGATTCAGAAATGTGGAGTCACATGTGGCTTGGTGCGGGAAACAAATTTTTCCAAGCCACGATGATTCTCGTCTTAGGTTTCTGCGTCCATGCCATCGCATAGGGGCCTCAACTCCTCACGACGTCTGACAATACAGGCATCGAATACTGGAAACCCGAAAATGGCATGTTGATCAGGGGTACGTTTTAGAAGGTTCAGTTTTTGGAAAATGTAGCTATATCCCGCGACACCAGTCCCGCACGTTGGGACTTCTTTTTCTATTCTTTCATATTGATGGCCACTCGGCCTGAGGTGGGCGGCATTATAACTCAGACGATACTCAGAGCAGCGTAGAGGTACGCACCTTCCCAACGTGTCCGAGTGTTGCAAATCTCGGCTTGACGGGCTTCAACAAATCTGTTACATATACTGCAACGTTAATCGCGGTAAACGTAACAGATATGGAAAGGCATATATGACACGGAATGCAGCACGCAAAGCAGCCGGAATCGCAGCCTTATACGTGGCTTACTACCGAGTGAGCACGAAAAAGCAGGGTAGGTCGGGTCTAGGTTTGGACGCACAGCGGGAAGCTGTCGCTGCGTACCTCGCCAGCGTCAAAGGCAAATTGATTGCTGAATTCACGGAGATTGAGCACGGCACGCGACGTGGGAATCACCGCCCTGAGCTTGCGGCTGCGCTGGCGCAATGCCGTGTCCATGGCGCTACCTTGGTCATTGGCAAGCTCGATAGGTTGGCCCGCAACGTAGCATTTACGTCAGGCTTGATGGAGAGTTCTGTTGAGTTTGTAGCTTGTGACTATCCAGAAGCAAACAGACTGACTATTCACATCATGGCCGCGATGGCAGAGCATGAGGCGCAGATGATATCCGAGCGCACGAAACTCGCTCTCGCGGCTGCTAAACGCAAAGGCGTAGTGCTTGGCGGAGATCGCGGCAATACTCACCTGATCTATCGCAAAGGCAACAAGGCGTCGGCAAAGGTACGCACCGAGAATGCACAGCGCCGTGCTGCCGATCTGCTGCCAGTGATTGATGCGATTAAGGCCGAGGGAGCGGTAAGCCTTCGCCAGATCGCAGAGGGATTGAATCAGCGCGGCATTCCTACCGCGCGCGGCGGGGAATGGTCTGCCGTTCAGGTGAGCCGATTGGCAGAGCAGGCAGAGGCGTGACTACGCCGACACAGACCAACGTAAAAAGGCCCCCAGCGTTCCGATGCCAAGGGGCTTTTGTATTGTTATGGTCTGGGTTCTGAGCCAAAAAAGGGGGAGTGCAGATATTCAAACCTACACCCCCGGAGATAACTAGCATACTAGTCAGAGGCGCTTAAGTCCATCGGAAGACCGCTATCGATCCCTGAGGTACTCCGCTAATGTTGATACTCGCTACATTCGCGATGGCAGGAAGCCCTTGCTGAGTTACAACTTCATTCGTGTTGTTGAGCAATTCCTGCGTACTCAAAATTGTTCTCCCCGTCTGCGGACCCGGCAGTTTCCCGATGTTGTCCAGTGTCAGATCAATTGTTGTTGCTGCTGCGTTTCCAAAAAACGGCCCGGCGGCATTTACGCCTGCGCCTGGCCCTGCTGGGAAAGTCACGCCACCCTCCTTGTTTCCTCTCGGATCGCTGTAGCGATGTAGCTTTCCATGCTATCCAACAAATGCGAGATAAGGTCTTCTCCGAAGCTTTCAATTTCTACTCCGCCGCGCGCGAAGGTTGATTCCAAGAGGGATTCCAGCTTCTGTCGGCGCGCGGAGACCCGCCCTGTGTTCGGCTTCTTGGAAGGAACGTGCCCTTGTACTGTCGGTAGAGACGCGGGCTCAGGTGCAGGCATGTCGCCTAACACATCTTTGACGAAGTCTTCGAACAGGATTTGTTTTATCATTCTATCGGCAGCGCCGGTGATCGGACTTTCCTCAATTGCGCCCATAAGTTTAGTCATCTCAATATCTGTAAGTTCCGGTAGAGAGGGTCTCAAATCAAAACCGTCAAAGATTTCGATCAACAGCGCATCCATAGAACATCCCCCTTAGAGTTGGCTCAGTTCCCGCAATAGCTGAGAGTGTTTCCAACGTGCAGCCGTGATCCGCTCTGGAATCTGGCCAAGCTGGGCTTGCAACTGCGAAATTTCAAGTTGGGTTTGCTCCAACTCGGCACGGATCGTTTCAGACCTTTGCCGCCGTTGCTTCTCGGCTGCCCGCGCCTGCCCTGCAGCTTGCGCATTGGCCAGTTCGCTTTCCGCAGTGGCCTGATCCTGCTCTGCATTGGCCACGATCACGCGGGCTTGTTCGATCTCCGCCACCATACCTGAATAGGCCGTGGGCGAAACGATGCAATTCTTCTGCTCAAAAGCGGCGACCAAGGCGCCTAACCGTGTCCGCTGTCGCGCGCAGTCGGCGGCTTTCTGCTGGAAATTCTCCGCGAGCGCCGACACCTCATAGGCGCTGGGTGGTTCAATTTCGGTAAGGCAGGGGTTCATCTCGATGATCTCCAGTCTGCGCAAAGTTCGGCGGAAGGTCGGTGGTCGCTATCAAGGTGATCCAAATAAGCCCGAAACGCGGCGGCCTGATCCTCACTCCAAAGGTGTGGGTCGGGGCCAAGCGACAAATTGCTGGTTTCCTGGGACTGAATTTCGGCTTTTTGCCGGATCTGGAACTCCAAGCTGCGCAGCCCGTGCTGTAGGGCCGTGGCTAGGCCGCGAAGATCGCCGTTAGCCCCGGCAAGATTCCATAGCTCCTCGGCTCGATTCAGCCAAACCCGGATTTCTTCTTTTGTAGTTAACGGCGAATCTGGTGATGGCGATGCCAACAAGTGCCTCGCTTTATGACGGCTCAGTGAGAACACGGAAATGCCATAGACAGCCGCCAGGTCTTTCAGTGTTGCCGACTTTGCCAGGAGTGCGGCGTCCAATTCGCCAGACTGGGGATGCTTGCAGCAAGCGCAACCCTTAGCCATGATTCACCTCATTGGCACTCAGGAATCTCTGGACTTCCGATAGGCGTACCCGGAAATGCCCTTTGCCGGCACGCCAGACGTGCAATGAGCCGTTGGCGATCCACTTCCGCACCGTGCTGTAGGAGGGGCTTCCGAGCAGTGGAACGGCGTGTGCGAGCGGCATGAGCGGATCGACGACCAGGGCCTGCTTCTGCTCTTGTGCGCGCTGCGTGGCGGCAACCAGCGGCGTGATCCGCTGTCGCACAGGTGTTTTGACGGGTGGCAGACTGTTCAAACGCAGCATTCTGTCTCCAGCCATGCATCGACATTCATCTATCTATAATATATTTACGCATGTCGATATACAAGACTTTTAGGCACTTTTACTTACTTTCAGAATGGAAAATGGTTGGGCCGTGGGCGGAGTATGAGGTACACGGACCAATCGAGTGCGCCAGGGCACAGGTTCGGAGTTGCCGAAGTGCACATGTGCTGTCGCACCAGCGCACACCCGCCCTATCTTATCTATCTCTTTCTTGGTTCTATCTAGTCTTCTTAGATTGATTACGAGCGGGGGCGGGGTAATCGTTCCGGCTCGGCTCACATTCATGGAGATTTCGCGTCACCCATTTGGCCGTGATGGGCCACGTCGGTGCAACTGACTTCATGGCAGGTGGTGTTCGGTCATTCACGTAGTCGGTCACATAGTATTTAAGGGGACGTTCTCTCCGTTCTCTTGAACCCTGCTTCTGGTGTCTCTTGACCGCTGCAGTGGCAAGCCGCAGTAGAAGCTCCCGTTTCTTTTGCCGCTTTTCTGCGGTGATGGTCCAAGCACTTTTCGCGCTACTGTGGTTTCGGCAAAAAGTACCCCGCTTATACAAGTGCTGAATGTTCTTGATTGCGAAATAGCGTCCGCAGTCAGGTTTGCGACACTTAACGACCGTGTTGCGCCAGTCACTCACAAAGAACCAAGCAAAGAATCGGGCGGCCTCGCGCTCGGCAAGTTCGGAGAGGGCACCATTGCCATTGTACGGAGCAAAAAAGATCTGCAAACCTCCCTCCGGCCTAAAAAGTACAGGCAAGTTACGCGTGAATCTTGCGACTGCAGCCATAGCGACGGGAGCCTTTGGGATCACTCCATCGCCCAGTCCCCTATCCGCGGGCCTCTCCATGCCGTTCGATTTGCGACCTGTTTCAATCCACTCATCAACGTACGTACGCAAAAGCGCTCGAAATGATTCTCTTGCCTTTTGGTATGCGACCGGGCCAGGTGGCCGCCATGAATGCTTTCGCCCCTTACTCACCAACATGCTGTTCCACGCTTTGTAAGTTCTGACGAACACCTCTCCCGAATTGAGTGCGTCGAGGAACGCCTCACGACGAATGACACCGTACAGAGTAGGCGCGATACGGAGGGTTAAGTCCATGCGAGTCGATTTGTGTCAGCGCAGTTGTACTGAACAGCGCTCACCTATTTATCTTGACTCTACCACTCAGCGGACGCAGGATCAATACAAGTCAACTCGGCTCAAGTTGCGGGGATACAGCATGGCGAGAACATCTGCGGGAAGAAGAATCGGTGGGCAACTATGCGCCCCGGGGCCTTCGGGGTTGTTTGTCGGACGCGACATGGCTGCTGCGATGCTTTCCGTGTCCACCCGCACGATTGATCAAGCCATCAAGACCGGAGATTTGAAGGCTTTCAGAATCGGTCGCCGCGTGGTGATCCACCGCGACACTCTCATGAAGTTCGCAACGCGTTGTGTTTTTCTTCAGTGAGTCAAAACTTTTGAAAGGAGACCGGGGCCCGACCCCGTAGTGTCCAGAAACTTGATCTGCCTGAAAATACAGGTTCCCCCGCATTCAAGGCAGCGAACTGATGGGTGCTAAGCTTTGCGGGTGCCAAAGACCCTGGATCCCTTTCGGCTGCTGCTGATCGCAGTTGCCGGCTGGATGAATCACGAGCAGCAGAAAATCATCGACTATTTGCGCGAGGAGAATCGACTTCTGCGAGCGCAAATCGGCACGCGGCGACTCCGGTTCGATGACGGCCAGCGGCGTCGCTTGGCGGTTCGGGCCAAAGCCTTGGGGATGCGCCTGTTATCCGAGCTTGCCACGATCGTAACACCCGAGACATTGCTCCGATGGCATCGGAGGCTCATCGCGGAGAAGTATGACGGCAGTGCAAAACAAGCGGTAGGGAGGCCACGGACGACAAGCGAATTGGCGGCCTTGGTGGTGCGCATGGCGACAGAGAATCGGGACTGGGGCTATCGGCGGATACAGGGAGCGCTATCGAATCTTGGGCACACAGTTGCGCGCGGCACTATCGCCAACATCTTGAAGAAACACGGCATCGACCCGGCGCCGGAACGGAGCCGGCAGACGACATGGAAGGAGTTCTTAACTCAGCACTGGGACCTAATCGTGGCGGCTGACTTCTTTACCGTGGAAGTATGGACGCGTCGTGGGCTGCAGCGCTTTCTGGTGCTGTTCTTTATCGAATTGTCAACCCGACGGGTAAAGATCGCCGGAGTCGCAACGCAAGCCAACGGGCTATGGATGAGCCAGATAGCCCGAGATATCAGCGACCCCGTGGATGGTCTGTTGCTTGGGAAGCGGTATCTGATCCATGATCGCGACCCGCTGTTCACCGCGGAGTTCCAAGATATGCTCTCGGAGGTGGGAATTGAGTCGGTGAAACTTCCGCCGCGTTCTCCCAACCTGAATGCCCATGCGGAACGCTTTGTGCGGACAATCAAGGAATCGTGCCTGGAGCGACTGATCCTTTTTGGGGAGGCCGGGTTGCGGAAGGCGATCCGGGAGTTCGTAGCACATTACCATCAGGAACGGAATCACCAAGGGCTCGGCAACAGCCTCATTGCTCCCGAGACTTGTTTGTCGGCGCATGGTGGACCGATCCGGCGACGGCAGCGACTGGGCGGGATGCTGAACTACTACCATCGGGCCGCCTGAGTGTCTTGACACGCGAGCCTAGCCTAAGAGCCTCGGTCAGCGATGATTGCAAACATCGTCGCTGTCGCACTATTCCTGCGCTGGTCGCGGAATGCTCCACTCAAACTCTACGGACCTAATTCCGGTCTCTGATTCTGACACATTCTGACCCCAGAACCATTGCGGCCCCGTTTTTGGACACTACCAGAGCGCTGGCTTCTTCCACGCGCTGCTCTAATTCCGAAACGTGGGCTAAGGCGTTGTTCCATCGCTTCTCCAGTTCGGTGGCGACCAGACGGTTTTCCGGCTCCGCGGCCTGATACTGCCGTTCGATGCGGCTGGTTTCATAGCGCGCTTTCTGAAGAGCAAGCTCAAGCGAAGTTCGCTTCTCATCGGTCTGGTTCTGGCTATGATCCAGAGCATCAAGCGCCGCCTGAACGCCCAGCGGACGCAGAGCTTCGAGGACTTCGATGGCAACCGACTGATCCACACGTGTGCCAGCGAAAGTAATACAGCTACGAACCATCTGGCGACCGCGATCTCCAGCGCACCAATAGCGCGGCAACAAGCCATGGTGCTTGCTGCGGGTGTAACAAACCTGGAGTGCGCGTCCACAACGACCGCAGCGCAGTAATCCTGTCAGCAATACGGGACCGTTTCTGACCGCGCCATTTGCACTCCCCATGCGTGCGTTCCAGCCCTGAAGCAGGGGTCCAGCTATGGGCATGTTTATCCACAAATCCGAGGTTCTGAGCGCTATCGCCTTTGACAACAGTTACTTCCGTTTTGCGCATTATCCGACTGCGAGCCGCAGGTTGCGTGGCCCCGGTATGATAGTTTTTGGGCTTCGCCGCTTTCGCATGCATCTCAGAGAAATCCGACAAACTCTTCGTCGACTGCACAAGAGTCGCGGATTCTCGTTCTCAGTGGTTCTGACACTGGGGTTGGGAATTGGAGCGACAGTCTCTGTCTTCAGCATCATCGATGCGGTGATGATTACTCCGCTGCCGTATCAACATCCCTCTCGCTTATTCAGTGTTTTCCAGAGCAAGGTGGGAAATGATCAAGCAGAGATGGATGGTTTCGCTCCCGGAAATTTCCTGGACTTCCGTGCGCAGAACCAAACCTTTACCGACCTTGCGGCGTACTTCGGCGCACACTTCAACCTCACTGGCAACGGTGAACCTAAACATCTAAGCGCATCTGCGGTTTCCCCGGCTTTTTTTTCGATTCTCGGCGCCCAACCAATGCTTGGGCGTACCTTCCTGCCAGGTGAAGACAGTTACTCAGCGCCTCACGTCGTGCTCCTCAGCTACCGCCTTTGGTCCGGAGAGTTTCATGGAGATTCGGACATCGTTGGCAAAACGATCTCACTCAACGCCGATCCGTACTACGTCGTCGGCGTTATGCCCCGTAGCTTTGTCGACCCGGATAATGATCAGCTGGACTTGTGGATTCCTCTTCAGCAGCAAATTCGCCCTGACCGGATGCTTGGGCGCGACTCTCACTTTCTAAGTGTAGTGGGACGTCTGCGACCGGGTGTCAGTCTCGGTGAGGCCCGCGCCGACATGAATCGGATCGCTGCTCAACTGAAGATGCAATATCCGGCTTCGGACAATGGTTCCGGCGCCGTCGTCATACCTCTGCAACAGGCTTTAGTCGGCGAAACAGGAAAGTCTCTTCTGCTCGCGCTTGGCATCGTCGTGCTGGTGTTATTGATCGCGACTTCCAACGTTGCGATTTTGATGCTCGCTCGCGTGAGCGGGCGCAGTCGAGAGTTGGCGGTGCGGATGGCCCTCGGCGCCAGCGCATTGCAAATCCTCCGCGACGTGCTCGAGGAAAGTGTCACTCTCGGCTTCCTCTCCGGTTTGCTGGGACTTGCTTTTGCTGTGATCGGCCGCAGACTTTTCCTCCAGTTCGCTCCCTACAACCCCAATGTTGAATCGATCCAGATCAATCCTGCGGTGTTGGCGTTTGCGGTGCTCTTGTCCGTTATCGTCGGACTTGGCTTTGGACTTCTGCCCGCCGTCAAGGTATTGCGAACCGACGTACAACACATACTCCGCAACTCAGGCAACGCCACCACTCTCGACGTCGGAGGCCGTTTTCTTCGGCACACGCTTCTCGTCGGCGAGATTTCTCTTTCCATCGTTTTGCTCGTTGCCACAGGTCTCCTGCTGCGAAGCATGACGAATCTGCGGAATCAGGCACTCGGTTTCCGTTCAGACCGGCTGATCACCAGTTGGATCGGGTTGCCGCGCATCCATTATCAGAACAACGATGACGTAGCCAGTTTCTTCACTCGAGTCGATCAAAACCTGCGCGATTCTCCGGGAGTTGAGGCCGTTGGGTTAGGATATCCCTTGCCGCTCCAGGGAAACCATTTCTGGACCAGTGTGACGATCGCTGGCCGAAGTTCGAACCCCGGAGAGTATGAACAGGCCTCGCTGCGATTCGTGGATTCAGGATTCCTGCCGTTGATGAAGATTCCAATCCTCGATGGACGCAATTTCACCGACGCAGACGACACCCACGCTCAACGGGTGACTATCGTGAGCGCGTCCTTCGCGCACAAATATTGGCCCGGGGAGAGCGCGGTCGGAAAGTCCATTTCGATTCTCCGTGACAAGCCGGTTCTGAGCCGCGTAATCGGCGTTGTCGAAGACGTCAGAGCAACGATCGAAGACGATCCGCCGCCGTCCATCTATGTGTCCTACAAGCAAATGTCTTTTCCCTCAATGCAGATTGTCTTGCTATCCCGCGACACACCGAATTCCGCGCTGGCGAGTGTTCGGCATGCGGTCCAGGCTGTCGATCCAGAGCAGCCGGTTGAGTATGTTGCCTCTATGGAGTCCATGGTCCACGAGGCGTTGGATCCGTGGAGATTCGCGCTTTCCCTTCTGGGTGGGCTCGCCGGACTGGCAACGGTTCTGACCGGTATCGGATTGTTCGCGGTAGTTTCCTACTTGGTGCGCGAGAGAACAAAAGAAATCGGCGTCCGAATGGCAATCGGAGCCACCCGCGGTGATGGCATGAAACTTGTCTTGAACCAGAGTCTGAAGCTGTCCCTGCTGGGTACTGTTATGGGGTTCGCACTAACTTTGGCCGTCGCGCGCATGATGACTGTCAGGGCCGGTGATAAAGGGAGCCATTTTGGCCGGTTCAGGCCGGAGCCAGTGGTCCACCCGGGAGAGCCCCCGGTCGACGGAGACGCAGTAAGAACTCTACAGCAGTTTCTAAATTAGTTTTT
>Ga0307474_10000049_pt1 | contig 88099 bp, 83 predicted proteins | sample atmos_gasesECM1C_2_FD_203312 | JGI IMG/M metagenome (GOLD analysis project Ga0307474, IMG submission 203312) | Hardwood forest soil microbial communities from Morgan-Monroe State Forest, Indiana, United States - atmos_gasesECM1C_05 | ecosystem: Environmental > Terrestrial > Soil > Temperate...
GTCTCGACATCGATGGCGTTCCCCACATCTTCGTTTCGACCTATCAAGACCCCAGCAAGGAAGTGAGCGTGGTGTTGCGGACGTCTCTGCCCGCGACCCTGCTCGAACCACAGATTCGGCACGAAATCCAGAGCATTGATCCCGGACTGCCCGTATTCAATGTTTCTTCTATGAATTACATCCTTGACCGGTCACTGGCTTCACGCCGTTTTTCTGCCGACCTGGTGGGCGGATTCGCCGGACTGGCGGTACTTCTGGCCTCCATCGGAATTTATGGCTTGCTGGCCTATATGGTCAGCCAACGATCGCGCGAGATCGGTATTCGCATGGCCTTGGGGGCCGGGCGAGTCGGCGTCCTGAAGCTGTTCTTGCAAAAGGGTATAGTGCTGGCGGGCCTCGGAATTGTGGCCGGCATGGTGGTTTCTGCATCGACTGCGTCGTTGATGGGCAGTTTGCTTTACGGCGTCCGCCCGCATGATCCGGCTGTGTTTGTGATCGTTCCTCTGCTTTTGTTCGCCGTCGCCGCTCTAGCCAGCTACCTTCCAGCCCGGCGCGCGACGAAGGTGGACCCAATGATTGCGCTGAGAGAAGCATAGCGAACCACCTGTGCAGTGGGTTTTTGGAGGCAATCGCAACAATTCCTAACTCCCGGATTGTCGTTATCCGGAAGTTGCGCAGAGGCCCACCCAGCGTGTCAATTGGTGCTAAGTCGCGATTACGCTCAAAACCCCGCGATCGGATACCCGTCTGTGTCTGATACGTGGAGCCTTGCCAAGCTGTCCCCAAAATCAAGTTCGAACTGCTACACCCGATCGGAACTCGCAGCGCAAACTCAAAGAACCCGCCGCGAGTCGGCGGGTTTTCATTGCCCTATCTCCATTTCGGTTTGTGAAGTGACAACTCGGAACCCTGGAGTACAACCGCCGTCGGAACACTCCCGCAGAACTCCTTACTTCCCAGTGGACCGGGGCAAGCTATAATGTCCAGTCGGCCTGTGGCACATCGGCATTTCTGGATCCGCTACCTGGTTTCGCAATCGGGAACTTTTGCCCTGGGGGAACCGTATCTGATGACGTGGCCCTTTGACCATGATGAAGCGCAAGAGATTTCCGTCCGACGTTCAAGAACCTGACTGATTCATAAGCACCTGATTTATGAAGACCTGATTTATGAAGACATGGAAAAAAATTGCGATCGGTGCCGGCGCCGTAGTCTTGCTGGCTGCTATCGTGGGGTTTACCGTCTATCAGAGCCACAAGAATGTGGTCACCGTGCAGACGGGCAAGGCGCAACGCATGGATCTGGTTGCGGTGGTAAGCGCATCCGGCGAAATTAAGCCTAAGACGTATGTGAATATCGGCGCCAACGCTTTCGGCAAGATCACCAAACTGTACGTCCGGGAAGGCGACCGGGTGAAGCGCGGACAAATGCTGGCTCAACTCGAGAATGTCCAACCCGAGGCGGATATGGATGCGACCCAAGCCTCGCTCGAGGCGGCGCGGACGGACGCCGTCGCGGCTGAGGCCGCGCTTAACACCTCGATGGCTGATCTCAATCGTGCCAAGTCGGATGCAGAGCGCTCGGACCTCGACTGGAGCCGCGCCCAGGGTCTGTACAAAGACGCGCTCATCTCGAAGTCGGACTATGACATGCAAAAGGCAGCCCACCAAACCGCCGTTGCCGGATTGGCGCAGGCACAAGCCCGGGTAGCGCAAGCCAAGGCGCAGAAGGACTCGGCGGATCGCCGCATTCGACAAGCCGACGCTAACCTGACCCACGCCAACGATGTTTTAAAGAAGACCACCTATCAAGCTCCGTTCGACGGCGTGATCACAAATTTGCCGGTGCGAGAAGGCGAAACGGTAGTCATCGGAATCCAGAATTCTCCCGGCAGCACGCTGATGACGCTAGCCGATATGTCGGTGATCACCGCCGAAGTCAAAGTGGATGAGACCGACATCGTAAATGTGCAAATGGGCCAGCCGGCGCAGGTAACGATTGACGCGATTCCGAAGAAGTTTTTCAAAGCGGTGGTAACGGAGATTGGGGACAACGCCATCGTGCGCTCGACCGGCGTGTCTACCTCACAACAAACCAGCACCAGCCAGGAAGCCAAAGATTTTAAAGTAGTCGTGACTTTGCAGGATCCGCCGGAAGACCTGCGCCCCGGGCTTTCTGCGACTGCGAAGATCACCACTGCGACCAGATCAGATGCGCTCACCATTCCGATTCAAGCTTTAACTGTGCGGCGTCAAGCCGACCTCGTTCCCAAAAATGAAAAGGGCTCGGTGCAGGCCGCCGCGCCGCAGACCGACGCGTCGAAAGAAAAAGACAAGCAGGAAATTCAAGGCGTATTCATCCTACGCAACCACAAAGCCGAATTCGTCCCCGTCGACACCGGCATCGCGGGCACCACCGATATCGAAGTAATAAAAGGGCTGCAACCGGGGGACGAGATCGTAACCGGCAGCTACAAAGTCCTGCGCACCCTGCGTCCCGGCAGCAGCGTAAAAGTAGATAACGCAGCTCCCAAGAAGGAAGAAGAAGAAACCACTTAACGGTCTAACCTTCACGCCGGCAGTTCGTCCAATGGAAGACCGGCGAAGGGAGCAGCAAGGATAAAGATCGGAGCGCGGGCAAGTGTCCGACGACGAAATGGAGAAACGAATGGCAACCGCAGAAGTAATCAATATCGCGCAACCCGCAGTGTCCTTCTCCCCCGAAACTTTCATGATCTCCACTTTGGATTTATGGAAAACATACGACATGGGTTCAGAGCAGCAAGTGCACGCATTGCGAGGCATAAATCTAAACATCCGCCGCAACGAATACGTGGCAATTATGGGCCCGAGCGGATCTGGGAAGTCGACGCTGATGAATCTGATTGGGTGTTTGGATACGCCGAGCAAAGGGCAGTATTGGTTGAACAATCAACAGGTCAGCGAATTGGATGACGATGAACTCGCGCGCATTCGCAATAAGGAAATTGGTTTTGTGTTTCAAACTTTTAATCTGTTGGCGCGCGCAACTGCGTTGCACAACGTGGAGCTTCCTTTAATCTACGCCGGCGTGCCGGCTGAAGAACGCGTGGAACGCGCCAAAGCCGCGCTAGCGTCGGTAGGTATGGCCGAACGCATGATGCACAAGCCCAACGAGCTCTCCGGCGGCCAGCGCCAAAGAGTAGCAATCGCGCGCGCCCTGGTGAATCGTCCATCGATCATTCTGGCCGACGAACCCACAGGAAATTTGGACTCGCAAACCGGCAACGAAATTATGGCCCTGATGGACCGCCTACAAGCCCAAGGAAACACAATAGTCCTGGTAACCCACGAGCATGACATTGCTGAATACGCGCACCGCGTGGTTTACATTAAGGACGGGGTGGTGGAGCGGGACGAAGTGAAGAGTTAGCGCTCAGCTTTCAACCGCCAGCATTCAGCTTATTGCTGGTGGTTTCTAGATCAGGCTGCGACAATCATGACGCGGCCTGTCCACGCGGACGTTAAAAACAAGTTAGCATTTCCGTCGCCGCGTCCACTGTCTTTCCATACACAGTCAGTTCGACACCGTACATTCGCTGGGGTGGGGTTTTGCGTCTCTTTGTCTGCTGGGCGCGACTTTTGGGAGGGCCACGGGTTTGGAACCGCCAGGAGTCCCCATATGAGGCAATTCGGAATTGCAATGGTTGTGGCGGTGGGTTTGATCCTTGTGGCTTGCGGAGGCGGGAATTCGAGTGGCTCGGGCAACGTTACCGGCAACTGGACAGCTACGCTCACCGGAACGCAGGATTTAACCTTTACAACCTCCTTGCAGAGCAACGGCAGCTCGGTGACGGGCACGAATCTCAGTTTCGCGACGTCGACGCCCTGCTTTACTTCGGGTGGATCGCAGACCGGATCGTTCGTTCTGAGCGGAAACTTCAATGGAAATATCACCGGCAGCTTCCAATTGACGATTACATCCGGAACGCCCCCGGGGAACACGCTCACGTTGCAGCAGGGGATGGTAACGAATAATACGATCACCGGCACGTGGACCTTAACTGGAAGCGGAGGTTGCACCGGAGCGGGCACGTTCACTCTGTCAAGGATGTAGCTGGACGCGTTCCATTGACTTTGCTCCGCTGGGGCGGCAATCTTTTGCCCCAGCCAGGCTCATTTTTTCCCCACTTCCCCCCAGGCTTTCGAGGCTGCGGAAAAACTCCCAATTGGCATGTAGGGTTTGAAGGGGCACGGCTTTCAGCCGCTCCGTGACTACGTTTTGAACGATTTACGGCACGGCTGAAGCGTGCCCCTTCAAAACCGCAGCGCCCAACGAGTTTTTCCGCGGCCTGTTTCGCCGTTGGGCTGCACTCTGCCGCCGCTTCGCGGCTATTGAGGCGATCGCGTCGGCCATCCCGCCTTTTGGAGTATCTGTTCCAGTTTCCCCAGTTCGGTGGGTCGGTATCGATCCGTTTTCCGAGGTATGTATGAACCATTTGTATGCGGTCGTCCGGAGAGTGGCGCTTCGACTGGGTGCGAACTCCAGGCGCAGCAAGGGTGCCGAAGATCGTGACGGCCCCTATCTTTGACCTATAACAACACAACAACCCCGAGTGTTGACTGCGAAGGCGCTTCTGGCTTGCTTTGTGCCTAGCATGCGATACAATACGTGCTTCAAAAAAAGGGGGGCTTGACTTGGCCATCTTTTACGGTAGGGATGAACTCCGTAGACCGGCGCGGGCTGGAGTGCAGTTGCAGTTCGGCTGGTGAATCAGCGAGTACTGAAATTCGAATCTGTGTGGTTTCAGAACGTCAACTAACGAGCACACGATGGAGGTAGTAAGATGCGACGCTTATTGGGAGCCCTGGTGGTACTGGTACTGGTTGGAGCGACTGGATACGCACAGACGTTCCGAGGTGCAATTAACGGCACCGTCACCGACCCTTCGGGTGCAGTGGTAGCGGGAGCTGACGTAAAAGCGACGGAGATTGCGACCGGAGGAGTGCATAGCACGGTTACGACATCCGGCGGTGAGTTCGCTTTCCAGGATCTCCCCGTGGGCGCATATCGAGTCACCGTCACCGTGAAGGGATTCCAGCAGACCAATGTCGAAAACGTTACGGTGACGGCGGGGAACGTATTCACGGTGCCCGTCAAACTCACCATGGGCCGCGAAACGACAGCTGTAGAAGTATCCGCGGCAGCGCTGGAAGTGGACACGACCACCACCACCCAGAGCGACACCATTACCACCAGGGCTCTTCAGGACATGCCGTTGAACGGACGTGATTTTTCGCAGTTGATCGCGGTGGCCCCCGGCTACGGAGGTTATTCGGTGGGCGGCTTCGGATCGCTCAACGGGACGCGCGCGAACCAGATGAACTGGCAAATTGACGGAACCGACAACAATGATTTTTGGCACAACATCCCTGCCGTGAACCAGGGTGGAGTGTCTGGAATCGCGGGCGTGGTGATGCCGATTGACGCCATCGACGAATTTTCGGCGCAGACGCAGTCGAGTGCTGAGACCGGACGCAATGCCGGTGGGACCATCAATCTGGCGATCAAGTCCGGCTCCAATCAGTGGCACGGGAGTGGTTACTACTACAACCGCAATGAGTTCTATGCCGCAGCTTCGCCGTTTTTTGTGCCCACGCCGGACTTCCCGAAGTCGCCGAGGCTACGCAACTACAATACCGGGTTCACGCTGGGCGGTCCGATCATCAAGGACAAGACCTTCTTCTTTATCGGCTTCGAGAAGCAGAATTACATTTTTGGCTTGACGGGATTGTCTACGGAACCGTCGACGGCCTGGGTGTCGCAAGCCACGGGTTTACTCACGGCAAACGGCATCGCTGTAAATCCACTCTCCCAAACATTGCTTTCGACACTTTGGCCGAGTTCCATCCTTGGCCTCCCGGCGGTCACCAGTAACTATTTTGCGACCGTACCGGGAACGGGCTATAGCCAGAATGGGGTGGTCAAACTGGACCACAACTTCACTCCGAATGAGCATCTCTCGTTTCACTGGTTTGTGGGACAAGGCAGCCAGACCCAGCCGCCGGGCGCCAGCCTGGCTTTAGCCACGGCGAGTTCGAACCTTGGAGACTATTTCGAGGTGGCTCCGATTCACGTGCAGAATTATTCGCTGGTGTTGAATTCGGTGTTCACGCCCAAATTAACGAATCAAATACTGTTTGGCGTCAGTTACTTCAACCAGGTTTTCCATGACGCAAACAATAGCTTCAATGAGCAGGCGCTTGGTTTGTTCACCAGTCCCGGCGCTTTGATCAATGGAAAGACGATTCTGGGAGCGCCCAACATTGCCATCTCGGGCTTTGATCAGGTGGGGATCACGCCGCCGGAAGGCCGCAATGACATCACCGGCCATTTGACGGACATCATTTCTTACACCATGGGCAAACACCAGTTCCGTTTCGGCGGCGAGGTGCGGCAGGGTCGCGTGGACGAATTTTATTTCCGCCGTTCGCTGGGGGCTTTCAACTTCACCGGCACACAAGGACCTTGGGGGACTACGGCGCAATGTAGTGCCGGCGGTGTCCCGGTGTGCTCTTTGGCCGATTTCCTTGCGGGCGATGTAGCCACTTCTTCCATTGCCGTGGGTGATGCCGAACGGTTCGTCAGGGTCAACAGTTTTGATTTCTTCGGTCAAGACAGCTGGCAAGTGACGCGAAAATTGAACCTGAACTACGGATTGCGCTATGACTATATCGGGCCGCTCCACAGTCCCAATCAGGATCTCGCGGTCTTTATTCCGGGCGAGGGACTAAAGATTCAGGGGAATGGCATCAGTTCCATTTTCCCGCCCGATCACAACAACGTTGCGCCTCGGTTCGGCTTTGCCTATCAGCCGACTAACCGTGCAGACCTAGTGGTGCGCGGCGGCATCGGGGTATTTTTCGACCAAGTCAATATGAACCCGTTCCTTGATTTTCGCCCGCCCATCAGCGGAGCCGATGGTTTGCAGGATAACCCCATCGGTCCCCACCCAGTCGACAACTACAGCGCTGATTCGTACACTTGGCACGCTGGGACCTATATTTTTCCTGGGGTCACCACCTGCCCAACGCTGAGTGGCTGCGGGACCAACACCTACAACGTTTATTCGGTCAACCAGAATTTCCGCACACCCTACTTCTATAACTACAACCTGAATATCGAAAAGGGCCTCGGGAATGCCGCAGTGCTGCAGGTTGGTTATGTAGGCAGTGCGGGACACAAGCTGGCGGTGATGGAGAGTCTTGCCCCAAACACGACTCTTTACCCGAACATCGGTTCGGTTATCCAGGAGAACAGCATCGGTAACTCCAACTATAACTCCCTGCAAGCCACGCTTAGAATCAGGACTTGGCACGGGTTCTCGTCCCAGTTCGCCTACACTTGGGCGCATGAACTGGATAATATGACGGAGTATCGTGGCGAGATTTTGTTTAGCAACACCGATCCGAGGCTGGATTACGGAAGCGGGGACTTCGACACGCGCAACAACTTCACCGCGTTCTGGACCTATGACATCCCCGGATCATCGCATGGCCCGAAGATCCTGACGCACGGCTGGCAGATCAGCAGCCTGTGGTCATTCCATGGCGGTCAGCCGTTCAACTTCGCGGGTACCGATGCGTCGGGGACGCAACGACCGGGCCTGGACTTGCTCGCGGATCCGTTTGCCGGCGTCTCGCATAGTTTCTCGAAGGCGCTGAACGGCTCTACTCCCGGCGAACAATGGGTGAACCCAGCGGCTTTCTGTGTACCCGGTGCAGCAACTTGTCCGGGGCCGACGAATCCCAACGGAGATCTCGGGCGGAATGCTTTTTACGGCCCGGGCTTCGCCGACGTGGATTTGTCGGTGATCAAGAACATTCCGGTGACAGAACGCCTCCGAGTGCAGCTGCGCGCGGAAATGTTCAATCTGTTCAATCGCAAAAACCTGGCTACGGGCGCCGGATCGGTCGGGTCGGATGGCTCGGTGCGTGACACCATTGGCGACTTCAACGGCGCGCCCGGGATTGGTCCTGGTGAACCTTTTAACATGCAACTTGTGGCTAAGATTATTTTCTAGGCTGCAAGGTCCTTCAGGCTCCTCCCTGGTTGGGAGGAGCCTTTTTGTTTTCTGTGGAGATTTCGTTTGGCACCCCGGACGAGGCGTCCGGGGCTACGTGTTTGTGAGTTTTTCCCGTCACCTGGGCGGTTCGACTTCTCCTAGGGGGACGATTCTGGTTCCAGTGCGGAATTTCTTGTAGTCGCGGTAGGTGATGTCGTCTTCGACATCGAGGTTCTTCAGCAGGGCGAGGCGCACATCCACCTTCAGGCTGATGTGCTGCGGCAGCCAGACTTCGTTGTTGATGCGAGTTTGCTCGATGATGATACGCGATCCCTTATGAACGCGGGCTATGAACAGGCCCCAGGAAACTGTGTCGATGCACTCGATGTCGAGCTTCTTCCACTGCGATTCGTCTTTGTCGATCCAGGCGCGGAAGCGGAACTTGGGCAGGAATTTGGATTCTTTCAGATGCCCCTGGTAACCGGGTCGGGGTTCGGCATCGATGACGTAGGCGTCGCGTCCGGCTAGAGATTCGACGCCTGCGAAGTGGAAGTTGTAGGCGTCGGCGACCTCGCGCACGAACTGGCGGCCTTCTTCACGATCTTTTTCTTCTTTTTCCTCGCGCTTCTTGCGGTCTTTTTCGGATTCGTTCTTGCGCTTCTCAATTACCTTCTGAATTTTCTCTTCTTCTTTCTTGTTGTCTTTGTCGGAGAGGGGCTTGTCGTCTTTCGCGATCAGTCGTTCGACTTGTTCGCCGTAGAGTTCCATGATCTCGGAGGTTTTGATCTCCGTCGATTTGACTTGGCCTTTGCCGCCGAGCTTGTGCTGCTCCTCGCGCTGGATGTAGGTGTAGTCGCGCTGGCGCTTGTCGTTTTCCATATCATTTTCCGCAGTATGGCGAATGAGTTCGCGGATCTGATCCTCGGAAAGAGTGGGTGCGGGAACTGCAGGTGGTTTCGACGCAGCGGGCTCCTGGGCAAAGGCTACCCACGATATGAACGTTAGAAAGATGAGTGGAGCGCGTCTGGTGTACACAAGCATTGGTACGGGATTTAAACCCCGATGGTTCCGCGATGTTGCACGCCCTTCTTTCGAGGCGATTTGGCGATCGGGCGCAACGCCTTTCCCAGGCACTCGGCCTGGAATAATCGTTCGTCTATCCGGTGCAGGCTTTTAATCATCTGGGGACGAAGCAGCTTGTAGTGTTTGATGTCGAAAAGGTGGTTGACGATAAACCAGATCGGCTCTTCGGTGGTCATCCAGTTTAAGGAATCGAAGCGAGCCAGGTTTACCGGGCGCGAGAAAGTGCGCAGGGTGCGTTCGCGACGCATGTTGAAATATGCGTTGAAGTAGCTCATGGCCAGCTCGCGCAGAGTACGGTAGACCGGCTCGCGATAACGGCAGCCGCTGTAGTTGGATTTGGCCACGGTGCCCCAGTGCCCGTTCACGCGATAGACGGCGAGGACGTGGTCGGTGTCGTGGTCCGCTTCGAAATCGAGCAACAGGGGCGGGTAGCCGTTTACCCGCAGCGCGGCAGCGGCGAAAATGGCGCCTTCGCAGCAGTGGCTGGTATTTTCGCGCAGGACGCGGCGCGGCGACCAGGCGGTATCCTCAAGGTGATAGGGCATGTCGTCCAGGAGGCGTTGGACTCCGTAGGGGGTTTTCAGGCTGCGAAGTTTGCGTAGTTCGGCCGGGGTGAAGTTGTTCATTCTTGAATGCCAGTTTATCGTGCGGGTCGGGCGTAAGCCATTAACCACAGAGGACACTATGGTTCACGAAGTGGTTATGTGAAGAGTTCTGCAAGTTCTCGCGGGCTGTCTACGGTCACGTCTGGCGGGGCTTCGCAGAGGGTGTGCGGGGCGAAGCCGTAGGTTACGCCGCAGGTCCACAGGTTGGCGTTGCGGCCGGTGATGACGTCGACGGAGGAGTCGCCGACCATTAGAGCTTCGTCCGGACGGGTTTTGGTCTCGCGCAGGATGGCTTGTGCGCCCTTGGGATCGGGCTTCTTGGTGGAGAAACTGTTTCCTCCATAAATATGGACGAAAAAGTCGGCGAGTCCCAAGGCTTCGACGATCGCCCGCGAGGGATTGACTGGCTTGTTGGAAAGCACCACCATCTTTCGAGGAATTCCGTGAGAGTGATGAACCGCGGTCAGCATGGGGTGAATGCCCTCGTAGAGATGCGTGTGGTCGAGTTTGTGAACGCGATAGTATCCGAGGAAGTGCTCCAGCCCCTCTTTGACCAGGCCTTCATCCCGGGGATCGCCCAAGGCTCGGCGCACGAGCATGGGGGCACCGTCGCCGACGTAGGAGGCAATCACATCACCGGGGAGGTCGAGGCGGCCGAAATGTTTAAGCATGGCGTTTACGGAATGAATGAGGTCGAGGCGGGAGTCGATCAGGGTTCCGTCGAGATCGAAGATCAGGAGCTTGATCTGGTGGGGATCGAATTGGCGGTGGAACTTGATCACGCAGTTTTCAGGATAGCATTCAGCAGTCAGCATTCAGGGAGCGCAATTAGCAGTTAGCAGTTGGTCGTGGAGGGGATTGTTTCGACTACTCGGCTGAGCAGCCAATTGCTGTTCTGGCTGAATGCTGATGGCTGTTCTCAACCGGCGGTCTGGATTTACAATGGAGAAGCGATGGCGACCAAGACAGATTCCAAACCGGCTGGCGCGATGGACCAGAAAATCAGAAGCGCGGGCAAGACCTACGAAGGTCTTTCGCGCGAGCAACTGATTGAGGCCTACCGGATCATGTACACGTCCCGGCGCGTAGACGACCGGGAAATCCTGCTCAAGCGCCAGCAGAAAATCTTCTTTCAGATTTCGGGGGCGGGCCACGAGGCCGTTGGTGTAGCGGCGGGCTTTGCCCTGAAGCCTGGATACGACTGGTTTTATCCTTACTATCGCGATCGCGCGTTGTGTCTGGCTCTCGGGGCGACGCCTCTTGAGATGCTGCTGATGGCTGTCGGTGCGGCGGCTGACCAGCAATCCGGTGGACGGCAGATGCCTTCGCACTGGAGCTTTCCGAAATTGAATGTGGTCACGCAGTCATCTCCTACGGGGTCGCAGATTCTGCAAGCGGTGGGCTGCGCGGAAGCTGGGCGTTACTTCGCGACTTATCCGAGCGCTGCGAAAAAGAGCGAGGGAGACTACCGCCAGTTCAAGAATGTGAAATTGCAGCGCGACGAGGTCACCTACGTTTCACTCGGGGACGGCGCCACCAGCGAAGGCGAGTTCTGGGAGGCGATGAATACCGCGTCCAATCGCAAGTTGCCGGTGTTATTTGTGATTGAGGACAACGGATACGCGATTTCAGTCCCGGTCGAGGTTCAAACCCCGGGAGGAAATATTTCGCGGCTGGTCGCGGGTTTTCCGAATTTCCATTTTGAGGAAATCGATGGCACCGATCCGGTTGCGTCTTACGCGGCATTTGTCCGTACCGTGGCTTATTGCCGTGCCGGGGAGGGGCCGGGATTTATCCATGCGCACGTGATCCGCCCTTATTCGCATTCGCTTTCTGATGACGAGAAACTTTACCGTCCGGATGCCGAGCGCAATCTTGACGCGGCTCGCGATCCCATCACGCGCATGCAGATGTTTCTGCTTCGCGAAGGCATCCTCGACGAAAACGGTATTAATAAGCTGGAGAAGCAGGTCGAAAACAAGTTGCAGGTTGCGGTTGATCAGGCATTGGCCGCGCCCCCGCCTACTCCGGACACAATTTCGCAGTACATTTACTCGCCCGATCTGGATCCTACTTCTCCGGCGCTTCAGGCCGAGCCGGTCTCTGCTGCTTTGGCAGCGGACGGCAAGAAGCTTGCTCCTAAAACCATGGCCGATCTGATCAACTCCACCCTGCGTGACGAAATGCGGCGCGATGAGCGCATTGTGGTCTTTGGCGAAGATGTGGCCGATTGCAGCCGCCAACAGTATCTGAAAGAGAAGCTGATCAAGGGCAAAGGCGGCGTCTTCAAGCTCACCTATGGCTTGCAGAACGACTTCGGCCCCGACCGCGTCTTCAATTCGCCGCTGGCGGAGGCGAACATCGTGGGCCGCGCGGTTGGCATGGCGACGCGTGGGATGAAGCCGGTCGTCGAGATTCAGTTTTTCGATTACATCTGGCCAGCCATGATGCAGCTGCGAGATGAGTTGCCGCTGATCCGCTGGCGTTCCAATAATGGATTTTCGTCGCCGTGCGTCATTCGGGTTGCGATTGGCGGATATTTGACTGGCGGCGCCATTTACCACTCACAGTGTGGCGAGAGCATCTTCACGCACACACCGGGAATCCGGGTAGTGTTTCCCTCGAACGCACTGGATGCGGCCGGTCTGCTGCGCACGGCAATTCGCTGCGATGACCCGGTCCTGTTCCTGGAACACAAACGCCTTTATCGCGAAACCTTCGGCCGGGCGCCGGATCCGGGGCCGGATTACACGATTCCGTTCGGTAAAGCCAAGGTGGTACAGGAAGGAACCGATCTGTCCGTGATCACCTACGGAGCGGTTGTTCCGCGGGCATTGCAGGCGGCGCAGAAACTGGAACGCGAGCAGGGAGTAAAGGTCGAGTTGATCGACTTGCGCTGCTTGAATCCGTTCGACTGGGAGACGATTGCGGCTTCGGTGAGCAAGACCAATCGCGCGCTCGTGGCTTACGAAGATACGCTGAGTTGGGGTTATGGCGCGGAGATCGCAGCCCGCATCGCCGACCAGTTGTTCGATCATCTGGATGCGCCCGTGCGTCGCGTAGCCGCCAAAGATGTATTTGTCGCCTATCAGCCGATTCTCGAAGATGCCATCCTGCCCCAGGCTGAGGATCTGTTGCGGGCCATGAAGGAATTGGTGGAGTACTGATTGGTCTTTTCTGGCGTCTCATTACTTTAGCTAGTTGCTCCCAGCCGCCGTGGAGGTATCCATGCCGTGGCCGTCCCCGCGAAAGTTGTCCGCGGTTCCTGCCTCAGACGTGACTGAGGCCTCACCCTCGCCAAGCACGCGCTTCGCCTTCAGGCTGTTTCAGGAGTTGGCAGGTGCCGACGCCTCAAATGTGTTCTTCTCGCCCTCCAGTGTGATGTTGTGTTTGGCGATGCTCCACGAAGCGGCCTGCGGAGAAACTCGCCGGGCAATGGCGCAGGCACTCGAAATCGCAGGCCTCAACCCCGCCGACATAGGGCTCGTAATCACTGCTCTGAGAGCCCCATTCCGCCAGCGCGAGCATGTGGAGGTCAGAGGTGCGAACTCACTTTGGTGCAGCGACTGTGTGCAGGTGCGCCCGGAATACGCCGTCAGACTTCGGAACACTTATGATGCGCAACTAGCCACGCTCGACTTTGAAGGAGCCGATGCGGTTCCGAGGATCAACGCGTGGGTCCACGAGCAAACGAATGGCAAGATCAGCCACATCGTGGACGTGCTTTCCCCACTGACCGCTCTGGTCGCGGCAAACGCGGTCTATTTCAAGGGCAGCTGGACCAGGATTTTTGATCGGGCTTTGACGCGGAATGGGCTGTTTAGCACCGCGACGGACAAAAGAAGCAACTTAGGATGATGCACCAGTCGGGCCGTTACTTGTACTACGAAGATCGGAAGTTACAAGCGCTAGTTCTTCCCTACGAAGGCGGCATGGCCATGTATGTCGTCTTGCCTGCAGCGCGTACTGATCCCCAGCAGTTTGAGGACAGCTTGAGCTCGAGTGCGTGGGAGACGCGGCTGGCGCGGTTTGAGCAGGTTCTAGGCACGATCCAGATGCCGCGATTCAGACTTGACTACCGGGCGCGACTGGAACCGGCGTTGAAGGCCTTGGGGATGGAGCGCGCTTTCGACCGCGACCGTGCGGAGTTTGAATGGCATCCGAACCGATCTTCCTCCAGTCTGGATCGACCAGGTTTTGCATCGGTCAATCGCGGAGGTGAACGAAGAGGGTACGGAGGCCGCGGCAGCTACAGGCACCTTCACGCGGGTTTTTTCAGCAAGAAACCAGCCCCCGCCTCGTCACTTCCAGATGATCGTCGATCGTCCGTTTTTCGTTGTAATCCGCGACGAAAGCTCGGGAACGATTCTGTTTATGGGATGGGTCGGAGACCCAGAGTGCGTAGCGCTGTCATGACGGGGGCTGGCCCATGCTCCTCTGCTCTAAAAGCGGCTGCCCCATGATTATGTCGCGCACCGATCGCTAAGCGGGCGTCCCGCTGCGCTCGCTTCTTTGGGCGAGACGCTGGAGTTGCCCTGCGTGCACGCCAGCCACCCAATCGTACGTCGCCGCTGGGCCGACCCGCGGGTCGCTGGTAACATGGGCGTCACGCAAGGTATGCAAGTACGCCCGATCCTGGTCGATCCGTGCGCGTATCTGATCAGCTCCACCGATGGACCCGTGGCCGGGGATGAAGACATCGACATCGCCCGCCACGCCCTCGAGTAGCCGCAGGCCGGCGAGGTAGTTCTCGATCAGGTCAGCCGTGTCGTTCAAGTCGAGCAACGGAATCAAGAAATCAGAAATCATGTCGCCGGCGACCAGAACCCCGCGTTCCTCAATCCACAGCGCCGCATGGCCCGGGGCATGCGCTTGATGCTCGATAATCCGGACTTGAGGGCCATCCCAAGGAACCTGCGCCGCCTCAGGCAGGGCGGTAACGAGGCCGAGCAGGTCCAGCGATACCTGCGGGGCGATGTCCGGCGGTATCAGCTGGGCGGCGATGCGGGACTTCGCATCTGCGTCCGTCAGCCGCCGATCTCGGACAGTGGCCGCGCAGCGAGCCGTGCCGTAACGGGGCGCTGCGCCGAGCCGGGCGTGCCAGAGCAGGTGATCCCAATGCGGATGCGTAGAAAACCCCGCCACAACGGGCTGACCCAACTCGCGAAGGTCGTCCGCGAGGGCGGCCATTTCGTAGCCGAGTATCCCGGGGTCGATAAGCAACACGCCAGCCCGGCCTTGCACGACAACAGTGTTGGTCTGGCAGAACTCGCTCTGCTGGATCAGCACACCCTCCGCGACCTGCCTCAGCATGGGTGGCTCCCTCCGCTTCTGGTTTGCAAACGCTTGTCGAGACTGTAGTACCTGGCGGCAATAGAATGCAAGCAGTATGGGCGAAGCCTATGAGACGCGGTTGGGGTGCATTTGGCCCGAAGCTTACCGCCGTCAGGGAATAGTCGCCCCGTTGTTAACAGGACGATAGCGCTCAAAACCCTTCAAAGGTCAATGAATGGTATATGGCAATTTCCCAATCGGTATCGACGGTCAAATTGGGTAAGAAGCCGTCGTCTTCCAGATTAAGAACCGGCTGCGGAGGCAGATCAAGAGCGATCGACCATGCGGGTCATTTCGTAGATGGGCTGTCCACATCGACTACAAAGCTGTAGGTATTCGTGGCTCCGGCCTTTGCATTCCAGCTACCCTCGGCGCCCAATTGGAACACGGTTCCATGGGCAAAACGATAATTGATCTTTCCGCCGGAACCGCTGCGTATATTTACGGCGTTGGCTAGAGAGTTCGGGAGTCCCTCTGAAGGCAGCGGAAGACCCTGTGGGTACAAGTCAAACGATGCCTCGGATTCTCCGCTGCCTAGGGTGATCGTGATATGGATTGTGCCTCCATTCACAAACCGGCTGGCATCCAACAGGGTGACGTGATAGCTATGCTTTCCTCTCCCGGGCGCGACCACCGTTCCTACTCCTGTAGAACTTGTACCGGGAGTCAGTTCAATGGTTTCTGGTGTTGACGTGGCGACGAGGTCATCACCGGTGAGGACCTTCGTAGGAGCGGCGCTTTTCTCCTTGCGATTGGCACGTGCGGCATCGCCTAATGACTGCCCATAACCCGTGCTGCCGATCAGCAGAACTTCGATCAGCAGAACAATCCACAAACCTTTTAGAGCGACTTGCTGCATAGGGCTTCTCCGGCGGATAATTTGGCAAGAGGATACATCGGTGTGGCGTGAGACCGGTAGTTACGGACGTGCTCGTCGATTCTTAGTCCCACTGAACACCCCGGGTTTCTACGAAATTACCGTCGAAAACCGCGCTGAGCGCGTGTTCTGCGGGCCATTCAATGCTATAGTTCCACCCGCAGCCGAGTCCCGGCTATTTGTGTTGATCGAAACGATTTGAGGGATCCAGACATGTTAATCAAACAATTTTCGTGTTCCATCGGCAAGGTTTTGACGGTCGTTGCATTCAGTGTGATTCTCGTGAACCTCGCCTGGGCAGCGAATGCAGAAAAGGTGCTTTATCGCTTTACCGGGGGAAATGACGGGGGAGATCCGGCCGCCCAATTGATCTTTGATAGCTCCGGGAACGCCTACGGAACGACGGTGGTCGGGGGCTCCTTCACTTTCGGAACCGTCTTCAAACTGACGCCGCACGCGAGCGGCAAATGGACCGTGACCGTGCTCCATAACTTCCAGAGCGGCGCCGACGGCAAGAACCCCTATGGCGGTGTCACCATGGATGCGAAAGGAAACCTCTACGGCACGACGGTTTCCGGCGGCAATGGTGGAACCTGCACCGGCGACGGTTGCGGCACGGTTTATAAGCTCACCCGAACCGGTAATAGCTGGAACGAGAGCATCTTGTACAGCTTCACTGGTGGCGCCGATGGTTTCGGTCCCGGTGGCGGCGTGGTCCTCGACCAACTAGGCAATCTTTACGGCACAACTCCGGACGGAGGCGATATCAGCGGCTGCGGCTGCGGCGTCGTCTATCAGCTCGCGCCGACCAGGGGTGGCGGATGGAAACAGAAAGTGATCCACACCTTTACCGGGGGCAAGGACGGATCCACAGGCTCGCTGGGTTCGTTATTTATAGACAAGGCCGGCAACGTCTATGGTGTTGCAGAACAGGGCGGTGCTCACGCAGCTGGGACGGCATTTAAGCTGTCGCTGGTTTCAGGCAAGTGGAAGATGAGCACGCTCGATGAGTTCAGGGGCACGCCGCACGCCGGTTTTCCCTACGGCGGTTTGATTTCCGACGCTGCCGGGAGTTTGTATGGCACGACCTACTACGGTGGCGCGAACGGGCTGGGCTCGGTTTTCAGGCTGACATTGGGTTCGACCGGAAAATGGAGTGAGAGCGTGTTGTACAGCTTCAAGGCGGGGACGGACGGAAATTCACCGACGTCGACGCTGGTCTTTGACGCGCATGGCAATTTGTACGGCACGACTTCCGCCGGCGGTGATGCCAATGGGGATGGTACCGTCTTCAAACTGACCCCCGTATCGGGCGGTAAATGGAAGGAGAGCGTGGTCCACCGCTTCAAGAATAGCCCAGACGGTTCTCAACCATACTACGGCTTAGTGCTCGATAGGGCGGGCAATCTTTACGGTACAACCGCGATTGGTGGCGCGGGCAACGGCGTCGTCTTTGAGCTCACACCTTAAATCCGAGAGCTCAGCTTTTTCGGCCCACCGCCGCCTTTGCGGAGGCTATCCAGTGCGATTGGACCTGCGCCGAAAAATATCAACGCGAAGGCGATGGCCGCCACCGACATTGGGAACTCGAATCCACCCGGCCCCTTCAAGCCGTTGTGCCAGTGAATTTTCCAGATGGCGACCGACATGTCGATCAGCATAGCCACGGCTACGAAGCGGGTGAGCAGGCCGGCGATGATCAGGATGCCTCCAAAGAATTCGGTCGCGGCCAGCAGATAGGCCATCCAGCCGGGGAATCCGATATGTTGCACCATGTCGTGAACGTGGGAAAATCCGCCGAAGACTTTGCCATAGCCGTGGGCGATCATGATGGTGCCCAGCACAACCCGCAATACGAGAAGCGCCAGCGGTTGCAGACGGTCGAGATAGCGCAAACTTGTTTCCTCCGGTGAGAATTGAATAGATTACCGCACCGATCCCAGCTTGCAGAAGCGCGTACTGATATCACGGGCAGAACGGCCACGCAGATGGTTTTCCGGCACAAGATTCCAGGTTTTCTTGTGCACAACGGCTGCACGGGTAGTATCGGCGGAGCGCCCGCCAACTGATCGGGGGTCGCGCATTGGGCGTTCGCCGCATTCAACCACCTGATTCTGCCCGAATTGCCCAGCCATCAACGCCTTCTCGCCTGTGCCGCTACCTTCGTACCGTCTCTAGTACTTTAGTTACGGTTCCCGCAATAGGGTAGTAGCCCGTGACCGGACACTACTTCCTGTTGCGTTCAAGCTTGAAGTAAACCCCATATATAGATATCCCCCCAACGCCCAATTGGTTACTTTCCAGAAAACAGGCATAAAACCCGGTAAATCTCGGAGATTCGCCTTCGGCTGAGGTGCTTTCCGGGCTGATATATGCTCGGGACACCTGAATCTCTCGAAGGCGTTTGTAAGAGAGGTTCTTCCGAGCTTAGGCGCTGGGTGCCTTAAGTCTACGGAAAGGGTTTGGAAACTATGGCCGACTCGCGGGAAGTGATGAATATTCGCCAGGCGTCGCAGTACCTGGGGGTGAGTCCGGACACACTTTACAAGTATGTAGGCGAGCAGAAGATTCCCGCTTTCAAGCTGGGCAACCGCTGGCGCTTCAAGAAATCGAAGCTCGACCAGTGGATGGAAGAGAAGTCCAGCCAGATGGAAGCGAAGAGCAGAAAGAAACCGAAGGCGGCTGCCAAGGCTGCCGGGCAACAGTAAAGGCGGGCACATGTTTGGATTCGGATCGAAAACGATTGTTGGTCTGGATGTGGGGTCCTCGAGCATTAAGGCGGTCGAGCTGAGGAAAGGGCGTAACGGGATCGAAGTCGCGCACCTGGGCCTCGAGCCGCTGGCTCCGGATATCGTCGTGGATTCCATGATCGTGGACTCGGGCACCGTGTCGAGCGCGATCTCCAAGCTGTTTACTGATAATCAGATCAAGACCAAGAGTGTGGCTACGGCGGTCAGCGGGCATTCGGTGATCGTGAAAAAGATCTCGCTGCCCTCGATGAGCGATCAGGAACTGGCCGAGACGATCCAGAAGGAAGCGGCGCAGCACATTCCTTTCGATCTGGCGGACGTAAACCTTGACTATCAGATTCTCTCGGAAGACGCTGGCAATCCGCAGATGGACGTCTTGCTGGTCGCCGTCAAGAAGGACAAGATCCTGAACTACACCAACGTACTCTCGATGGCGGGCAAGTCCCCGGCTATTGTGGACATTGATGCGCTGGCCCTGCAGAACTGCTACGAGTACAACTATGAACCCGCGCCAGGGCAGGTGGTGGCGCTTTTGAATCTGGGCGCCAGCGTGATGAACATCAACATCGTGAAAGGCACCACGCCGTTGTTTCCCCGCGACGTCAGCGTGGGCGGGCACCAATATACGGACTCGCTGCAGAAGGAACTGGATTTGAGCTTCGATGACGCGGAGTCGCTGAAGCTGGGAAACAAAGTAGGCACCGTGAGCGAAGACGCGAAAACGCCGATCCTGCAGCAAGTGACCGAGATTATCGTGCTGGAAATCCAGAAGACGTTCGACTTCTTCCGCGCCAGTTCAGCCGGCGAGCATATCGAGAAGATTTATCTGGCTGGGGGATCTTCAAAGGTTCCCGGGCTGATTGAGGCACTGCGCCAGGAGTTCTCGCTGCCGGTTGAGATTTTCAATCCTTTCCAAAGGATCGCCCCGCCAGTCGAGGGACCGGGTGTGGAGCTAATCGAGCAAAACGCTGGCCAGCTGGCAGTTGCGGTGGGTTTGGCATTAAGGAGTTTTGAAAACCTATGATCCGAATCAACCTGCTGGGACAACCCAGACCGAAGAACAAACGGGCCGCAGCCTCAGCCGCGGCGGTCATGGAGATGGGCGAGGTTGGCTCACCGAAGCTGAAAGTGCTCCTGGTGCTGGTGCTGTGCGGAGCGCTCAATTTTGTGTACTGGTATCGCCTCGACAAGGAGAAACAGGCCATTGCGACCAAGATGCAGGTCGCAGAACAGCACAACCGTGAATTGGCCGACGTGAAGGCTCGCTATCTGGAGCGGCAGCGCCAGGCGGACAGCTATAAGCGCCGCGTGGATGTGATCGATAAGCTTCGGGCCAGCCAGTCCGGACCGGTCAACCTGCTTAACACCATTGGCGATACCATCAACGGCACCGAAGCGGTGTGGCTCAACACCATGAAGGACCAGGGCGGCAGCGTGGATATCGAGGGCATGGCGTTGAGCGCCGACGCCGTAGCCTCGCTGATTCAGAATCTGCAGAAGACCGGCTATTTCAAGAACATTGAAATCAAAGAGACCTTCCAGGACGAGACGTACAAGGAAATGCAGGCATTTCAATTCACTCTGACCTGCGAAAAAGCGAAGTCCTAAAGGCGGGAGAATATGGGGAACTTTAGCGAATTATCGGGTCTCAAGCAGTGGGCGGCGCTGGTGTTAGGGGCAGCGCTGATCACCGCCGCGTTGCATTTCACATTGTTCAAGTCCCAGCGGGAAGCAAACGCACAGGCACAATCGGCCCTGGAACTAAAACTTCGCGAGAATGCCGAACTCGAATCCTATGCGCCGAAGCTTAAGGACATGGACCGGCAACTGGCGAATCTGAAACAGCAACTGGAGATCGAACGGAAAATCGTCCCCGACGAAAAAGAAGTGGACGGCTTCATCAAGATGCTGGACGCAGAGGCCATGAAAGCGGGAATCGAGATTCGACGCTACACCGCCAAGGCAGTGTCGACCCAGGAGTTCTATACCGAACTGCCGTTTGAAATCGAACTGGATGGACCGTATTACTCGGTGCTGAACTTTTTCGACCGGGTAGGGAAGTTGGAGCGGATTGTCAACATGTCCGGCTTGCTGATCGCGAACACCAAGATGGGGAGCGTGGTCAAGGCGAAGCACACTTATCAATACGCGTCCAACGAGAGCATCGTAGCGACCTGCCAAGCGACGACGTTCTTTAGTCATGACATGGTGCCGTCCGCAGGCACGCCGGGCAAAGGCAAGGGAGGCATATGAAGCTGGCGACTGGAATTTTAATCCTGGCAATCGGGCTGGGAACTGCCGCGGCGCAGAACCCCAGCATCATCGACAATACGAAGGCCAAGCTGAATGCGGTGCAGCAGCAAAAGACGGCGGATTCCAACGCTGCGTTGGCGGCTTCACAGGCAAACTCGCAACCAACAGCAGCGGCAGCCAAACCGTCTGCTGGCAAACTCGTAAGCGCAGCTCAAGCTCAGGTGGCGCCGCCAGCACAGCCTTCCAAACAGCAGGCCTCGACCGTTCCTCCCGCGGCCGCGCCCAAAACGCAGGCCAAGGCCAAGGGTAGAACGAAGACCACTTCGGTTGTGGTGAATAAGCCGAAGCAGCCAAAACCGGCAGTCGCGGTGGAAGACAAAAAGAATCCGGTCGACCCCAAGAAAGAACACACGACAATCAGCATGGCGGGCGGGCGCCGCGATCCGTTCTTGAGTCCGGTGGTAAACCGGGGTATGGGCGGGTCCGGATGCAGCACTGGCAAGCGCTGCCTGGCAGTTGACCAGATCGCGCTCACCGGAATTGTGAAATCGGATGCGGGCATGATCGCGGTGGTGATCAATGCTATGAACAAAGCATATTTCCTGCGTGAAAACGATCCGGTCTTCAACGGATACGTGGTCAAGATCACGGGAGACTCGATCGTTTTTAAAGAGACGCTGCAGGACAAGTTAGGCAAGTCGTTTACGCGGGAAGTTACGAAAAAGATTTCGACCCCGGCGGTCTAACCTCTGAGTAGAGGACGGCGGTCGGCCCGGTGTGTACGGCAACGAAATTTGAAAGACAGATCACGAGGCGAGCAAAACGCGCGCCCGTGGGGAGAAGGGAAATGCGAAAGCAACTGCTGGCTGTTTTGCTACCGCTGCTGATCTTGGCCCTGGTGGCGGGTGCCGAGACCCAGAGCACGAGCACAGGCGCGGAGATGCGTGCCACCGTAGAGAAGGTGGACGTCATGCACGCGGATGACGGGATTAGCGTGGAGATCACCTCTCGCGGACAGGTGACGCCAAAACTCAGTACCTTGGACTCACCCGCTCGCGTCCTGGTGACTTTGCCGAACACCGTAGCAGCCACGGTGCAGAACCACATCAGCGTCGGCAGCGACGGCGTGAAGGGCGTACGCATCGGCTTCGATGGCCGCGTGCCCCCTACCACCAGCATCGTGATTGACCTGGTGCAGGCGTGTCAATACGAACTGTTGCCAGGCGGCGATAACCGAATCATTGTCAAGCTGCACCCGGCTACTGTGAAGAGCAATGCGAAGGCGGTGACGCCAGCGCCGGCGAAGCTGCAGACTAACGCCTCCGCGGTCGCGCCAGCTTTGGTTAAAACGGCAGTGGCGGCAAGCAAACCAGTTTCAGCAGTGGCGACTCCGGTCCCAGTTCCAGCCGCGGCTGGCGACAAGACTTCGAAGCAGACCGCTTCAGCAACCGACTTCGTCTTCGTGGAGCCGGCTTACCAGCCGAAGAAGGCGGCCGAGCAGACCATCGCTGATGGAGCCGCTCCGTCGGTCCGTGCAGCCGACGCGGCAGCAAGATTCGTAGACAAGCCCGAAGGGGATCTGCTGCCGGCGCCGAGCGCTGCCATGCAGCCCCAGTCAGCTCAAGCAGCGTCTACCCAAGCCATCCAACCGGCGGTGAATCTGGCAGCCGAGCAAAAAGGCGAGAGCCACCTGGTGACGCCGATCAGCGCTGCCAAGTACACTGGCGAGCCGATTTCCGTGAACCTGAAAGATGTGGATCTGAAGGATTTCTTCCGCCTGGTTCACGAGATCAGCGGACTCAACGTCGTGCTCGACCCCAATGTTAAAGGTACGCTGACGATTGTGCTGGACGACGTGCCGTGGGATCAGGCGCTCGACATCGTGCTCAAGAACAACGATCTGGCTCGGCAACTTGACGGCAACGTACTGCGCATCGCGACCGTAGAAACTCTGCGCCATGAAGCGGAATCGCGCCGGGCGGAGCAGGAAGCGGAGGCATTGGCCGTCGATAAGCAGACAGTCACGCGTTTCCTGAGCTATGCTCACTCCAAAGATGTCATCCTCACGGTGAAGAAATTCCTGTCGCAGCGCGGTGACGTGGTCGCCGACGAGCGCACCAACGCGGTCATCATTTCAGACATTCCCGCGGTGATGCCGAACATCGACCGCTTGCTTACGCAACTTGACCGCAAGACGCAGGAAGTGGAAATTGAAGCCCGCGTGGTCGCCGCAACCCGCAGCTTCGCCCGCGAAATTGGTACGCAGCTTGGCTTTGGTTGGGGAAATGCCTCGACCAATCTCGGTGGCGCATCCGCGGTAGGCACCTCACCGCTTGCGACGTTTGGCATCGCGCCGAAGTACCCGATCATTGGAACCACCCTGCCAACGGCAAGTACGGGAGTGCAGATACCGCTGTTTTCTAACTTGGGTGCGACTGGCCCGACCAGCGGCATTTCGTTCTCGAATGCCAGCTCGGCAATACGAATCGATGCCCTTCTCACCATGGACGAATCTCGCGGACTGCTTAAGATCCTTTCTCGTCCGCGGGTAGTAACGCAGAACAACATTCAGGCTCTGGTTCGACAGGGCGTGCGCGTGCCCATCGTAACCCAGGCGCAGTTGGGTGGGCCTCCGACCGTTACTTACGTCGATGCCTTTCTGCGGCTGACCGTGGTTCCGCAGATCACTTCCGAAGGCACGATCTTCCTGAACGTGGACGTCGAAAATACGACGCCTGACTTCGGCCGCACGGTCAACGGCAACCCCACCTTGATTACGCAACAGGCGACCACGCAGGTTCTGGTCACCGATGGCGGCACAGTAGTCATTGGCGGCGTGATTCAGACCAACAACTCGATTAACGTTGCCCAGGTTCCGCTACTGGGCAGCATTCCATGGCTTGGCGAGTTGTTCAAGCACACCACCGTCAGCACCTCGAACCAGGAGCTGATCTTCTTCATCACTCCGCGGATCATTCAGACCTAGTCACAAGTTAGCAGCAAAGACAGCCGTCGGTTTCCTGAAGTATCTGTCAGGAACCGGCGGTTTTGTTTTGGACCCATCGGAGTTGTATAAGGCGCGTGGCGCTTTCCCTTGTTAAACTTCCAAGATGGATCATAAAGGCCGACTGAAGCGGTTGCAAACCGTCTTCGACCGTAACTCTCTGGATGCGCTGCTGGTCACTCATCTGCCCAACGTCCGATACCTTTGCGGGTTTACGGGAACCTCCGGGATTCTGGCAATCCTCGAAACGGGTAGCGTGTTCTTGACCGATGGACGCTACAGCGAGCAGGCTCGGGCCGAGGTGCAGGGGCCGCGGATCGTGATTGCCCGCAAGCCGCCGCTGGCCGCTGCTGCCGAGTGGCTGATGAAGAACAGGAGCAAACTTGGCAGAAAGACGCCGCGCAAGCTGGGGATAGAGGGGGAGCATTTAACCGTGGCTGGGCGTACGCAACTGGCGCGTTTTCTGCGGTCGGACTTCCGGCTGCGGGAGACGCGAGGGTTGGTGGAACAGGCTCGAATGGTGAAGGACGCGGAGGAGATTGCATGTCTGCGAGCGGCTGCGGTTTTGGGGGCGAGCCTGTTTGATCGGGCGCTGGAGGTGATCCGTCCAGGCGTTAAGGAGAACGACGTGGCGGCGGAGATGGAATATGCGGCGCGGCGGGCCGGGGCGGAGGAGATGTCTTTCCCAACGATCATTGCGGCGGGCAAGCGGTCCGCGCTGCCGCATGGGCGGGCTTCGAGGGCGGCGATTCCTTCGCGGGGATTCGTGGTCTGCGACTTCGGTGTTATACTTTCGGGCTACTGTTCAGACAGGACTCGCACGGTGCACGTTGGCCGTCCGGCGGGCGAGGCCCGCCGAGTGTATGAGGCTGTGCGGGAGGCGCAAGCCGCCGCGATCGCGATCGTACGGGCTGGGGTGAGCGTGAGCGAGGTCGATCAGGCCGCCCGCAAAGCACTCAAGGACAAAGGCTTAGCGAGACGATTTACGCACTCGACCGGGCATGGTGTAGGCTTAGAGATTCATGAACCACCGCGGATCGCGATGGGACAACCCGGGATCCTGTGCGCGGGAATGGTGATTACTGTCGAACCCGGTGTGTATATTGCTGGAAGCGGGGGCGTGCGGATCGAAGACGTCGTCGTGGTTACGGAACGGGGGTGCGACGTGCTGGCGCCCGCGAGCAAGGAACTCATAACCATTTGAAGCTGGCTATTCTTAGTTCTTAGCCGGGCATCAAATACACCGCCCGGCCTCTCAAGTTGGCGAGAAAGAAGCAGAAGCAGTCCCACCGCAAATCATGAACCAGAAAGAACTGAAAGAACTCATCGAGTTCTTAATTGAAAAGGACATTGCCGAATTCGAGTTGGAACGCGGCGATGTGAAGGTGCGGATCAAGCGTGGCGCCGAACACGTGGCCGCGCCCGCTGCTCCAGTCACGCATTTTGCCGTGCACACGGCTCCGGCTGCGGTGCCTGAAATTACCGCCGCGCCCGCTGCGTCTGTTCCCGCCTCAGCTTCAGGTGAAAGCGCTGTTGCCGCACCGGCCGCCGAACAAGGTTTGCACACGGTCCATTCTCCGATCGTAGGGACATTCTATGAGTGCCCTTCCCCCGGATCACCTCCCTTTGTGAAGGTTGGGGACACGGTCGAAATCGGGCAAGTGCTGTGCATCGTAGAAGCGATGAAGCTGATGAATGAGATCGAGGCGGATGTGGCCGGCGAGATCGTGAAGAAACTGGTGGCAAATGGCCAGCCGATCGAGTATGGGCAGGAATTGTTCGTAATTCGGCCGCGAGTCTGAGGTTTTGGGCGTGGGGGGAGAGAACTTCTGTCCGCCGCCTTTGATTTTGGGTGCTGGGTTTCCGATTTCTTAGATGGTGAGAATTGAGTTCAAAAACAGCGGACACGAGTGTCCGCTCTACACTGGGCCGCACGAATGCCACCGTCTACAGTATGTTCAATAAAATTCTGATTGCGAACCGTGGCGAGATTGCCTTGCGGGTGATATGTGCCTGCAAAGAGTTGGGCATTCGCACTGTGGCGATTTATAGTGAGGCCGACCGGCACTCGCTACATGTTAAGTTTGCCGATGAGGCTATCTGCATTGGCCCTCCCCAACTGTCGCAAAGCTACTTGAACATTCCCGCAGTGATTAGCGCAGCTGAGATCACGAATGTAGACGCCATCCATCCGGGATATGGATTGCTGGCGGAGAACGCAAATTTCGCCGAGGTTACGGAGACCAGCAATATCAAGTTTATCGGTCCGCCGCCCGAGATTACCCGGCTCATGGGAGAAAAGGAAAAGGCTCGGGCGGCGATGAAGAAAGCGGGCGTGCCCATTCTGCCGGGTTCGGATGGGATTCTGGCCAGCGATGGCGAGGCCATGGAATGGGCGCGGCAGGTCGGGTTTCCAGTGATCATTAAGGCGTCGGCTGGTGGTGGCGGGCGCGGCATGCGCATCGTACGCAGTGAAGAGGAGCTTCCTGGATTATTCAAAGCGGCGCAATCGGAGGCTGCGGCAGCTTTCGGCAATGGCGATCTCTACATGGAGAAATTTATCGAGCGGCCGCGCCACATCGAGTTTCAGATTTTGGCTGACCAGTACGGCAATGTAGTAAGCCTGGGCGAGCGCGAGTGCTCGATCCAGCGACGTCATCAGAAGTTGCTGGAGGAATCTCCTTCCACGCAAGTGTCTCCGGAACTTCGCGATGAGATCGGGAAAGTATTGTCGAAGACCCTTTCCGAAATCGGCTACGTAAATGCTGGCACGATTGAGTTTCTGATGGACGAAGATCGCAGCTTGTACTTCATCGAGATGAACACCCGCATCCAGGTCGAACATCCCGTCACCGAAATGGTCACTGACGTGGACCTGGTGAAAAGCCAGATCCTGCTGGCCGCGGGCGAGCGAATGGAAAATGTGCTGCCGGGTCCGATCGTGCCTCGCGGACATGCCATTGAGTGCCGCATTAACGCCGAGCATCCAGAGAAGTTCACGCCGTCGGCGGGGAAGATCACGGCATTCAATCCGCCGGGCGGAACGGGAGTGCGGATCGACACGGCAGCCTATGCCGAAGGAGTGATTCCTCCTTATTACGATTCACTGATCGCGAAGCTGATCGTGCGCGGCAAAGACCGGGCGGAAGCGGTTTCTCGCATGTCGCGTGCGCTGGAGATGTTTATTGTGGAAGGGATCTTTACGACGATTCCGTTGCACCGGCGCATTCTGGGCGACCCCGATTTCCGGGCGGGCAATTTCGATACGACGTTTATTGAGCGATTCCTAGCCAAGAACGGGAAAGGGAAACCTGGGGCGTAGTACGCGCAAAGTTTCCTGCCAAGATTTGAAAGTTCATGATCCACCTGCCTCGCCTCTACGCTATTCTCGACACATCATGCTTTCGCGATAGCCAAAGTTTGTTTTCGACAGCCGAAGAGCTTTTGGCTGGTGGCGTCACGCTATTGCAATACCGCAACAAGAGTGGCAATGCTCGCGAGATGCTGGAGCAGGCGCGGGAATTGAAGCGTCGGCTTGGTGGTGCTGTCAAACTGATCATGGATGATCGGGCCGATATTTGTTTAGCAGCGGGGTTTTACGGCGTGCACGTGGGTCAGGAAGATTTGTCCCCGGCCGGGGCGAGAGAAGTGATTGGCGAGACAAGTTGGTTGGGGGTCTCCACGCATAAACCTGAGCAGGTCAAGGAAGCCGATCAGACCTCTGCGGACTATCTTGCCATCGGGCCGGTGTTCGCTACTAGGAGCAAGGCCAATCCTGATCCCGTCATTGGCCTCGAAGGTGTTCGAACTGCCAGGGCAATCACGCGAAAGCCATTAGTGGCGATTGGAGGCATTAACCGTGCCAACTGCCGCGCGGTTATTGATGCGGGGGCGGACTCGGTTGCGGTAATATCCGATTTGATGCCGGACCCGCGAAAATCAGCGGAGGATTTTCTTCGCATCTTAGGATAGAGTAGGCGCGCCGGAACCCGGGCAGAGTGCCCGCGCTACGCCAGAGCTTTAGGAGCCCTTTGAGCATCGACACCAAGACGCCAGGACCGGTCGCCAGCGACTGGGAAATCCATAGCCACCAGGACCGAGAACTGGTAAAGGGACTTGGCCTGACTAGCGCAACTATGTTGGTTATGGGCTCGATGATCGGCTCGGGAATTTTCATTGTTTCGGCTGAAATATCCCGAGAGGTGAATTCGCCGGCGCTGCTGATTGCCGCGTGGCTGGTGACTGGCTTCATGACCATCGTCGGGGCTTTGAGCTACGGCGAGCTGGCGGCGATGATGCCGCGAGCCGGAGGCCAGTACGTTTACCTGCGCGAGGCGCTCGGCCCGCTCTGGGGATTCCTCTACGGATGGACGCTGTTTCTGGTGATTCAGACGGGAACGATCGCCGCGGTGGGCGTGGCTTTCGGCAAATTTCTCGGCATTTTCGCCCCGTCGATTTCTTCTTCCAACTGGATTCTTCATTTCTGGCATGTGCCGCCGATTCGGATCGGGCCCATGGCTCTGGGCAACATGGACGTGGGCCTGAACACGCAGAACCTGGTGGCGATTCTGGTCGTGGTTGCGCTCTCGGTGATCAACATTTTCGGGTTGAAGACCGGGGCCCTGATTCAAAACGTTTTCACGTTCGCCAAGGTTTCCGCTCTGCTAGGCCTGGCCTTGCTGGGCCTATTCATCGGACGCAATGCTCAAGCCCTTGCCGCCAACTTCCACGGAAACTTCTGGAACAATGCCGGGCTGGGTGCGCAGCACGCCGTGCAGGTAGGAGTCGGCGGCCCGATGGTTCTGGTGGGCACGCTGACCATTCTGGCGGTGGCGCAAGTAGGGTCGCTGTTTTCAGCCGATGCCTGGAACAACGTGACCTTCACGGCGGGCGAGGTCAAGAATCCCAATCGCAATTTGCCGCTCTCGCTCGCGCTGGGCACAGGGGTCGTCATCACTCTTTATGTCGTTTGCAATTTCATTTACCTGAACGTGCTGCCGCTGGACGGCGTGGCCAATGGCGCGACCATCCTGGAACGCGGAATCAAGTATGCGACCGAGGATCGTGTCGCCACTGCCGTGATGACACAAATGTTTGGCGCGGCGGGTGGCCTGCTCATGGCCGCGGCGATCATGCTTTCCGGTTTCGGATGCGTCAATGGGCTGATCCTGGCGGGCGCGCGCGTCTACTATGCCATGGCGAAGGACGGGCTTTTTTTTCGTAGCGTCGCCAAGTTGCATCCTACTTACAAGACGCCTGCGGTGTCGCTCATGGTGCAGATGGTCTGGACCTGCGTGCTTTGCGTATCCGGAAGCTATGGGCAACTGCTCGACTACATCGTTTTCGCGGTGCTGGTGTTCTACATCCTGACTATTTTCGGATTGTTCGTGCTGCGACGTAAGCGTCCCGATGCGGAGCGGCCATACCACGCGATCGGCTACCCGGTGCTGCCGGCGGTGTATATTGTGATGGCCTTATTCATTGATGTCGTGCTCTTACGTTACAAGCCGCAATACACGTGGCCGGGACTCATCATCGTGTTGATGGGAGTTCCGGTGTTTTACTTGTGGTTGCGGCGGTCGGGAACGCTTACGTCAGCTTAGAAACGAAGGAGAAACCAATCGAATGGCGAACTTGTTTGCTACCAAGCCATTGCATCTGCTGATGGAGGAATCCCGCGAGACCGGTGCGCACAGCCTGAAGCGAACCCTCGGCGTTTTTCAACTCACGGCTCTGGGCGTGGGCGCGATCATTGGCGCCGGCATTTTTGTCATGGTGGGACTGGGCGCTCAGTACGCCGGTCCGGGGCTTACGTTGTCGTTCGTTCTATCCGGGCTGGGTTGCGCGTTTGCCGGCCTCTGCTATGCCGAATTTGCGGCCATGATTCCGCTGGCAGGCAGCGCCTACACCTATGCCTACGCCACCCTGGGGGAGTTACTGGCTTGGATCATCGGCTGGGACCTGACCCTCGAATATGCCATGGGCGCGAGCACAGTGTCTTCAGGCTGGTCAAACCATTTCATTGAACTACTGAACATCTTCCATATCCAGATGCCCCTCTGGCTGGCCTACGATCACTGGACGGCGCTGAAGACTGCGGAGAATGTGATTGCGCGTCAAATGGCATCGGCGTCGGACTCTTCTTTGGTGCCGGGCACGCAAGCGTTCCTCGACAAGATAAGTGCAATCATAGGCGCGCAGTCTCCCGAGTTGTTGCAGCGGGCACACGATCTGCTGGGCGCGCCCCATATATTTGGCATGGAAATCGGCTTCAACCTGCCCGCTTTTCTCATCGCCCTGGTGATCACGACGATTCTGGTAATTGGGATCAAGGAGAGTGCGAGGTTCAACACCGGGATTGTGGTGGTAAAAGTTTCGGTGGTGCTTTTCGTCATTGCGCTCGGCGCACGTTACGTCCACGCCAGCAACTGGGGCACGGACTGGAGTTCGTTTGCGCCTCACGGCTTCGCGGGCATTGGGGCCGGGGCGGCGTATATATTCTTCGCCTATATTGGCTTTGATGCGGTTTCAACCACGGCCCAGGAAGCCAAGAATCCGCAACGCGACTTACCCATTGGCATGATCGCTTCACTGGCGGTTTGCACCGTCCTCTATATTGCCGTGGCGGCTGTGTTGACGGGGATGGTGCATTGGCAGCAAATCAACATCGAGGCTCCGGTGGCGCGCGCATTTCTCGACCGGGGCTTAAACACCGCATCGCACATCATCACGCTGGGCGCTCTGGCGGGACTGACCAGTGTGATGCTGGTGATGTTGCTCGGCCAGACGCGCGTGCTGTATTCGATGGCCAATGACGGCTTGTTGCCGAAGAAATTTTTCGCCGCCGTTCATCCTAAATTCCGGACTCCGTGGAAGAATACGATTCTCGTAGGCTTGCTGGCAGCCATCGTCGGCAGCGTGACCCCCATCGAGGATATCGGCCGGATGGTGAATATCGGAACCCTGCTGGCATTTGTGATCGTGTCAATTTCCGTGATGGTATTGCGCTATACCAATCCCGCGCAGCCCCGCCCGTTCCGGACGCCGTGGGTACCGCTCATCCCCATCCTCGGCGTCGTCTCCAACGGCTACATGATGTACAAGCTGGGCTGGGTGAACTGGGCGCGATTGATCATCTGGCTGGTCATTGGCCTCGTGATTTACTTCACCTACAGCCGCCACCATAGCCGGGTGCAACAAATGCGCACCGAGGAACCGAAGCCTACGCCGTCAATGGCCGACTGAGGGGTCGGTCAAATGCCCGGCCTGGGTGTTGCTGGTGTAACACAGTGGGTGCCCCGTTCGGCGTCACCCGGTCAAATACCCAACATGTCCGCCAGTGTATGAGCCTTCCACCTGTTTGTTTCGGGGTTACAGAACACCAGCCCATTCCGAACCTCATTAGGTTCAAAAGTGAATGCTTGCTTGCAATGTACGCACGTGAGTTTCAATTCCTCGGGCGGTTGTGGAATCCTACCCGCAACGGCGTCACCACACTCAGGGCACGGCACGTAGGACATGTGCCCACCCCGGCTCACCGGATCATGCTGCCTGACAACAGGCCGTCTTGTGTATCGTCGCATCCGCATTGGTGACCTTCCTTAGAACGCTACGAGTGCTTCCCGCACTGTTGCGTACTTTCCAACCAACTCTTCAATCTTTCCATCGCGCAGCGCTGAGCGTTCCCACTTCACGTCAGGGTGTTGCCTCGCTCGGTCGGTGTTGATGAAGCCGATGACGTTCCCACGTTGGTTGCGCACCTCATATCGGAAAGCGTGTTGCTCATCGTGCGGCACTAGCTGCGCACCATCACCAACCCACATGATGGCCTCGCAGGTAAGACCTCGGTTGCTTGAAAACTGTTCCATAGAGCCTCCTTTCAAAATTAGATGAGGCTCAGCCGCACGGGTGTGCTTAGCACCTTGGTAACGTCGGTACATGTCCTTTAGTAACCAACTTCGCCGGTTGAACAGATCGCCGACGGGTGGATCGGGCCTTTGATCCTGCGGGCATGACCAACACAGTGGGAACGGTGTACCCAAGAGTCGTTGAAGGTGGGCCACCCCGCCACGGTCCTACTGTCAATCAAATTTCTTAAGCGACGTTGGTTGAAACCACTGAGTCTGTAGTTTCTCACCCTCGAACCAGAAGCACAATGCAGCAATGGGGTCAGTGCTACTTCCGACTCTCTCAACCGTCATCTTAGGTCCACCACTTTTCAACTGTACGGTGTCACCGGGTTGAATGGTGTCGGCCATCTTGCTTCACCTCGCAGCTATTGTAAAAGGAGTCTAACAACATGAACGAAATAATCACCTCGGTCGCAGAGCGGGCGGGTAAACTGAGGGTGACGTGAAAGTGGAGTGGGGCGCGGCGCAAAAAACGCTTAAGGATTTGGTAGCTCAGTCGGGGCATGAACTCGGCGTATTCCGTGTGGACGGACTCTACCAAACGGGACTGGGTTATACGGTAAGAAAGGTTCCGTGTAAACGTTGCGGGCGTGTTTTCACGATCACGTTTTCTCCTGTCGATGCTTTCACTGTGAAGCCTGACGATTTACATGGGAGTTGTGATTCCAATGAATTAAGCAAGGCGGTGAGTACGAAAAAACCGTGCTGTGGTCACCACTGCCCGGTGTGCGGCGCTCCGGCTCGCCCACTGGACGGTTTCTCTAGGATTCCGGGGCGTTGCCAAGACGAGAGCGACGTGCCGTGGAGGGTGAAGCTTGGGCGCATAGCTCACAAGTGCCGGGGTGAACAGCAACACCGCTTCGATGTAGACATCAAGAGCGGGCGTGGTCTGCCCGATCTGATGTATAGATCGGAAGACGGTGTCACCCACACAGCTCCAGCCGGGAGCAGAGTCGTTTGGAAAGTGTCCTAGGGGAGGAAACCGGGGACAGACGGAACGTTCCCCAATTTTTCGACGAATGGAACTTGGTGAACATCCCGTCTGTCCCCACTTTTCCAGTCCCCACTTTTCCACCCAGTTTTCCACGCGCGCCCTTTGCGCGAGAAGTGGGAGCTGCGCGAAACCCGGCTGTTCATTCTGACAACGAGTATTATTTCGCCGTCCGTTTCTCCTTGCTCTCGTTCTCCCATCCAGATAAGATACTGAAAAACGGTTAGCTATTTGAGAATAGCTGGCAACTCCTCCGCTCCTTGACAACCCGAACGCCGACAGAAGGCAGGAGCCCTCCCCGGCCCAAAACAGGAACGCGTCCGCTCTCGTCGAACCCTAAGTCCTTATTCCGGAATATTTTACATATAAGTCCTTATTCCTCAAAGATTTTGATGGTAGTCTGTTCCTAACCCCATGATTCCAAAAGATCAAGGGGGGAGGGGGGATACCCTCGTCCGAGGCGGAAGAAAACAAATCAAGTCCAGCGGATGCTGCCTGCGCCGACTGGAAGAGATGGCGAGCCGGGCATGAAAATCGTCTCCACCGCCGAGATGCGTGAGATAGACCGCGTCACTACCCAGCGCTTCGGCGTGCCTTCGCTCACGCTCATGGAGAACGCGGGAACGGCCGTCGCCGAGTTTGTTCTCTCCCAATATCCCTCCGCAGAACGTATTGGCGTGATCTGCGGCAAGGGCAACAATGGCGGCGACGGCTTTGTGGCCGCGCGGCGATTGCACGGAGCTGGCAAGGGAGTGCGAATAGTCTTGCTGGCAGAGTCGTCCGAGCTACGCGGCGATGCAGCAGAGATGTTCGCGAGGCTTCCCGTCGCGCCCGTGATTGTGCGATCGAGCGATGAACTCAAAGGCGAGCAGGCAAGGGCCGTATTCGAATCCGAAGTTCTGCTCGACGCGATTCTGGGCACAGGATTTAAGCCGCCGGTGTCTGGGCTTTACGCTGAGGCCATCAGGCTGCTGAATGCGAGTTCAGCGCGTTTGGTTGCGGTCGATATTCCTTCCGGCGCCGACGCCGATGTTATGGGCGAGCAGACCGGCGCGGTGGCCCGGGCCGACGCCGTGGTTACCTTCACCGCTCCGCGTCCAGCCCACATTTTCGGAAGGTTGACTGACGGGCCAACGGTCATTGCTCCGATCGGTTCGCCCCACGAAGCCATCGTTTCCTCGTTGCAACTCAATCTGATTACCGCCCGCGAGATTGCACCGCTCATCGGTCCGCGGCCGCTCGCAGCGAATAAGGGAAACTTCGGCCACGTGCTAGTGATTGGAGGCTCGCTCGGAAAAGCGGGCGCCGCTGCGATGGCGGGAATGGCAGCTCTGCGAAGCGGAGCGGGATTGTCGACGGTCGCTACGCCAGAGTCCGTGCTCGCTACCGTCGCGGGGTTTCATCCTGAAGTCATGACCGAGCCGCTCGACGAAACCAATGCGGGAAGTATTTCGACTCACGCTCTCGCGAGCGGAGCAGTGGATGCACTGATCAAAGGCAAAACAGTTCTGGCCGTTGGCCCGGGGATCTCGCGCAACCCGGAAACCTCCCAGTTCGTTCGCAGCCTGGTATTGAAGTGCAAGACTCCTCTCGTTCTCGACGCAGATGGTCTCAACGCATTCGAAGGACGAGCCGCCGAAGTCAGTGGCAAGGGATGCAGCTTGGTCATCACGCCGCACCCTGGCGAGATGGCACGCCTTGCTGCTTCAACCGTCGCCGCCGTGCAACGAGACCGGATTAACGTTGCTCGGACCTTCGCCCGCGAACACGAATTGATCGTAGTGCTGAAGGGACATCGCACGCTGATTGCGCAGCCAGACGGAACCGTCTGGGTAAACACTACTGGAAATCCGGGCATGGCCACCGGAGGCACGGGCGACATTCTCACCGGCATGGTGGCCGGCTTGATCGCGCAACATCCCGAAAACATCGTGGAAGCGGTAATTGCCGCAGTTCATCTCCACGGTCTTGCCGGCGACGTCGCGCGCGAAAGCATGGGCGAACATTCGCTGGTTGCGACGGATTTGAGAGAGGCTTTGCCGGAAGCCTTCCGCAGGGTGCGCGAATCAGCCGCGAACTCCAAGGTGGAAATTTGCGGCTGATGCACGTCCCACGGAATCACTAGTCCCGACGCGGTTTTCAACCGCTACCAACTACTCCAGAAATTGCTTGAGTTTGAAGTATGAACGCGCTTGCGATGCTGTTTATGGGAAAGAGAATCCTTCGGGGAGTTGTCAAAGTAGTTGCTACAGCGGCGGGTCTAGTTTTTCTCTTTGACAACAAGCTCAGCGGCGATGCGGGGACCGTGCTGCTCGGCTCTATCGCCGTTTTGTTTGTCTGCTTGTTCGCGTGGTTGATTTTCGGCTTGGGCGAAGGTACTGGGTTTTGGCCGAACAAGCCCGGCTCGCAAGTACTGGTGAAAGCGAAGCGGCACTGACTATCTGATTGACCTCTAGTGATTTACGCCATCTCTCCAAAGTAGCCGGGGCTGGAATCCGGACAAGTGCTTCCGTAATCTGCCCCGCGTTTCCCGGTCATGACATAGTAGTTCTGGCTATGACACACTTCCCCCAGACCCATCCTCAGCACCGCGCTCAGCGAGTCCAGTTTGGCAGCACCGTCGGCGTGGTCGTCAAACTGAATGACGGGCGAAGCGCCAGAGCGAAGCTGCAAACCATTTCTGAAACTGGCGGCATGTTGCGATTGGCCGGGGCCCTCGAGCAGGGCAATCTGGTCGAGGTCACCATCGAGACGGCATCGGGCGCCGTGAAAGCCATGGCGGAAATTCTGCAGCCGACGCGCAAATCGAAAGACGGAATTATGCAGCCCTTCCGCTTCATCGCGCTTGAGGACAACGATCACCGCACGTTGCGGAACGCCCTCGACACGCGGGTGGACAAGGACTTTCTCGGACTTCGTTCCAGCCAATGGGTTGCGCCAAAGAGACAGTGAACCCTCCAAGCAGCGCCCAAACGGAGCCGTTGCCAGTAACGTCTCTACAGTAAACACCCTCGTTGTAGAGACGTAGCTTGCTACGTCTCTAGCCGCCGAAACTCTCGCTATACTGGTTTCCAGCCGCCGCATGGAAACGCGAGAATTTATCACGCAATCGCCGGAGGAGACGATCGCTCTAGGGCACACGTTGGCCGGCATGCTCGCTCCACCCAAGGTTGTATTGCTTCGCGGGAACCTGGGGGCGGGCAAGACCACGTTAGTCAAAGGCATTGCGGAAGCTTTCGAGGCGGCCTCGGAAGAAGATGTGACTAGCCCTACTTTCACCCTGATCCACGAATACCGCGGTCCTGAAGCCACCCTTTATCACATCGATTTGTACCGGGTGGATACGCCGCGTCAGCTCGAGACCCTGGGACTCGATGATCTCATCGCGGAGAATAGTATTCTACTGATTGAGTGGGGAGAAAAATTTCCACGATTCGAACGCGAATGCAATGTGGAGATTGCCCTGGAAGTGGTGGGAGAGAACGAGCGACGGGTACGAATTAGCACGGGTTGAAGCGTTTATGTTTTCGCTGACCACGTCTTAGCTTGTTCCCATCCAATGACAAACCCTCAAGGGCTGATGCCCACGGCTTATAGTTCCGAGTGGCACGACTGAAGTCGTGCCCTCCCACAAGCCATCGACGATGCCCAATTCAAAATCCCATGATGTTGTATCCGCAGTCCACGTAAATCACCTCGCCGGTAATGCCCGAGCTGGCGTCGGATGCCAGGAATACTCCCGTCGCGCCGACTTCGTTGACGTCTACACTGCGACCGAGTGGCGCACGCTCGGCGTGAGTCTTCTGCATATCGGTGAAGCCCGCGATCCCACGGGCTGCCAAAGTTTTGATTGGGCCTGCAGAGATGGCATTCACTCGAATATTTTTCTTACCCAACTCAAAAGCTAAATAGCGGACCGTGCATTCCAGTCCAGCCTTGGCCACGGCCATTACATTGTAGCGAGGTACGACTTTTTCCGAGGCGTAGTAGGTCATGGTCATGATCGATCCGCCATCCTGCATCAGCGGCGCGGCGGCGCGGGAGACGGCAATGAGCGAATAGACGCTGACGTCGAGCGCAACCCGGAAGCCTTCCCGACTAGTATTCAAGAAATCACCTTTCAGTTCCTCGGCGGGGGCAAAGGCCACACTGTGGACGAGAGCGTGCAGTTTGCCATAGCGCTCTTTGAGTTTTCCAAACAGCCGCGCTATCTCAGCGTCGTCGGAAACGTCACACATGAATCCTTCCGCTCCGGGCAACGAAAGAATCAAATCCCGAGCTTCCTGTTCCAGGCGCTCGTTCTGATAGGTAATGGCCAGCTTGGCGCCGGCATTGTGCAGCCCCTGCGCGATCGACCAAGCAATGCTGCGTTTATTTGCGACTCCGAAGACGACGGCTACGCGACCTTCGAGGCTGGAAAACATGAACGACTCCTGATGACAATTGGAACAGAAAGGATAACAGCTTATTTACCGCAGAGACACAGAGTCGAAGAGGAAGACAATTCAAATAATTTACGGTTCCTCGGTCTCTAGTGTTTTGGTTTTCATTCCACCGGGCTGGCTTCGCTGACAGGCACTGCGGCCGCGACCGGCCAGCTCGCGCTAACAAAGGCAATCGCGTACACCAACCCAATCACGGAAAATCCGGCGACCAGGCTAACCTGCGCCACTGCTCCGACCAGAAGCGCCAGGCAGATCTGCAGCGCTGTGCCGGCAAAATAAAACGTGTTCTGCACGCGCCCCATAAAATGCTGCGGCACCTGTTCCATCAGGCTCGTATTGATCGCGACTCCACTGACTCCGCGAGCCGATCCCATGACCCCATAAATAAACACGGCGATGGCAAGCATGGGCGAAAGCGGCGCCAAGATCATACTGATCGTTAGGAGTCCCATGGAGATAGCAATGGAACGTCGGGCGCCCAATCCTGTGATAAGCCAGGGCGCATAAAGAGCGCTCACGAACGCCCCTGTACCCCATCCGGCATTTAGCCAGCCATAACCTACGGCACCGGCGTGAAATATTTTGTCACTCAACGGAGGCGTGACTACGACTCCGGTCATCATTGCGGCCAAAAACAATGCCCAACTGATTCCCAGAAAAACCAAGTTGCGCCTTCCGCGAAGAAACTGAATTCCCTCCCGCATCTCGCGTACGAAGCGTTCGACTGCGGTCTCCGCGGCGACGAAGTCGGCTCGCAACTCGGCTGGCCGGGGCACTACGTGTCGTCCTTTGCGCACGGCAAAGTAGCAAAGAAACGAAACCAGATAAGTGGAAAAGTCGATGAGCAGGACTCCGCCCAGGCCTATCCGGTTGTAGACGAACCCGACGATGGAGCCCGCTATCAGCCAGCCTCCCTGCACTCCCGCCAGCAGAAACGTGTTGGCGTGCACGAATTCCTCGCCCGGGGTTAACTCCTGAATCAACGCAGTGATCGTAGGCCAGAACATCCAGAAGCCAGCCGCTACCAGCGTGTTCATCAGGTAGAGCTCCCAGATTTTCGCTTTCCCCGTGAAGGCGAGAATGGAAACGGCAAGAATGATGACGGCGCGAGCGGCGTCGAGCATCATGACCAGCCGCCGGCGGTCTTCGCGGTCGATGATGACACCCGTGAACGGGAGCATCAGCATGGCGGGAATGGTTTGCAGAACGGCGAATGTCCCCAGGGCGATTTCAGAATGAGTGGCCTGCAGAATGTACCAGGCAACAGCTGCGGAATTCATGCCGCTGCCCAGCATCGAAATCACGTTGGCCGCGAAAACAAAGCGCAACGCCGGCTTCTGCAGAATGGACCGCATGATCTAATTTAAATGAAGAAGACAAACCTCGTCGACATTTTCCAGCTCGGCCAGTGGACCTGAATTCTGCGGGCCTCCCAGAAGAGATAAACGATCAGCATGATCATCTCCGGTTCGATTGGGTGTTTGTAACGAACGAAGGGCATCACCAGATAATAGGGGAGTGGATAGATGAGCAGAAAACATGCGAGCAGGAATGTTCCGTGCTTTCGATTACGAATCGTCAGCCACAACCCTGCAAAAGCCAGTACGGCTGCTAACAAGAAATTGGTGTGACGCGAGATCATCAGATCATATCCCGCGACGATAGTCGCCTGCGGAGGTGCAATCCAGAAATAAACGGCGCGTTCGACCGTATACCGCAGAAATCGTCCCGGATTTTCACGGACGAACTGCCGGACCTGTTGCCCCTTCTCTGCCATGAAGCCGAGCTCGCCCAGTTCCTGAAACTTCCGCATGGCCTCAGGGTTGTTGCCGGGATGCTCGTTGCGTGTCCATAGGCCCTCGGATTGGTCGTTGTTGGCTTCGTACATTTCCAGTGGAAGGTTGTCACGAACCAGGATGAACTTGTCAAACACTAGATAGTTGCGCACCAGCCATGGGCTCATTACGAGAACGAGGGTGAGCATGCACAAAGCGGCTCCAACAAATTGCTGGCGCTTACGGGGAAGCCGATACAGCAGCCAAAGCAAGCAGAATGGCAGCATGCTTATTACCGCAGTGTTGGTCAGGGCAATTATGCCCCAGAGCAATCCGAACAAAATCCAGGTGCGGGGGTGCGGCGGTTCGTCAGCCATGCGCAAGGTGCGGAGTAGCGCGAGGCTCAGCAAAAATGTGGTCAGACTGGTCTCCCAGACCACCCGTACCGGCCAGTAGATTGCGTACGGAAAGACAGCCCAAGTCCAGGCCGCCGCACGCGCGACTGAAATTCCGTAGATTCGCTCTGCGATTCGGTATAGCGTGAGACAGGTCAGCGCCGCGAAGACACTGTTGAACGCGAGAATTACCCAGGCCGAGAGCGCGCTGTACACGCCGAACAACTTAAATACGCTTGCCAGAATGTAAGGGTAAAGAGGCGGCGCCCATGCGCTGGGTCCGGTGGGCAGGTCCGTGGGCGAGCTGAATCCCTGGCCTTCGGCGATGGAGCGGGCGAGCCGGCCCATCTCCCAGCCATACTGGAAATGATCACGCCGAGGCGTGATCCGGTATGTATGGCCCACGGTAATCACGGCTAAGCGAAGCAACAGGGCAATCAGAACGATGAAGAGGATCGAGTGGTGAAGAGGCTGACGCGCGGACGTCTCCGTCCGGTTCGCTCCGGCGGTCGTGAGCAACTTCGTGGCGACGCGATCCTCATCGTGCATCGGCCCAGACTACAGCATTGAATCTCCCGATGCCACGGCGTCTGGGGACTATGCGTCCTCTCCCGGCGGGACGGTCGAGACGGTCGTCCTCCAATGTCAACTCGGACTTGCAAGCTTTTCCTTTCAGAGCTACTATTCGCGCAAACTGGGAGGGACCTATGAAGCGCACTCGTTGGCTGGTTCTGCCGGTGGTGGTGGTTTTGTCTGTTCTCGGGCACGCGCAACTCGACAGGATCGTAATTCCCGCAGGCACTCCGGAAGATCAGGCACTGACGGCGATTTCAAACGAGCAGGACACGCAAAAGAAGTTGGCCATGTACCAGGACTTCCTGCAGAAATTCTCGGCAAATCCAGCGGCCGTGGCTTACGGCAATTGGCAGCTTTCGCAGGCATATCAGACGGCGGGAGACCTGCAAAAAGCGCTCGAGTACGGCGACAAGGCTTTAGCAGGCTCTCCGCGAAATCTGGACATTATCGTGTCGCAGGCTGGTATTGCTCAGCAGGCGAAAGATACCTCTAAGCTCTTTGACTATTCAGCGCGGGGAGGTGAACTGTACAACTCGATCGCCAAGCAACCGAAGCCCGAAGGAATGAGTGACAAGGAATTCGTTCAGCGCATCGATGAGGAAAAAGGCGCGGCCAAGAGTTCCTACGAGTTTCTTGAAGCGGCGGCGTTCAACGCAATCGCGGAAGAATCTGATCCCAAGAAGCGTATGTCCTACATCGAACGCTTCACACCGGCGTTTCCCAGTTCACGTTTTCAGGAGCAGATTGCCTCATACGCAATGATGTCCTTGTCGGACCAGAAGGATACGGCACAGCTAATCTCCTATGCTGAGAGAACATTGGCTGCTAATCCGAACAACTTGACGGCTCTCCTTTTACTCGCCGGCACCTACGCCGATGACCCCAAAACCGGCAGCGTCGCGAAGGCAGCCACTTACGCACAGAAGGCAATCGAGGTGGCCAAAGCTGACGCACCCGATGCCGACCGCTCTCGAAAGGTCTCCGCTGGACTGGCGCATTCCACCCTGGGCTATGCTTATATGAAGCAAGACAAGACGGCAGCCGCCATTCCAGAATTGAAGTCGGGCTCGGCACTGTTGAAAGGGCAAGACGACCAGCAATATGCGATTGCCATGTATCGCCTCGGGTTTGCCTACGCCAAGTTGAACAAAGTTTCAGAAGCACGGGATGTCTTGCAAGAAGCAGTGAAGATTTCGGGACCAGTGCAGCAACCCGCGCAGGATCTTTTGGCAAAAGTAAATGCCGCGCGCGCGAAAGGGAGATAGCCGTAGCCGGCCACGGATTTCACGGATCCAGACATATCAAGCGCCTGAAGCCGAAAGCCTGCTTTTCCTCAGTGTCCCGCCAATTCGGCTGAGAGCAAGTTTGCTTTGACCGCTAGGTTGTGTGCACGCTGCACGTCTCCGCCTTTCGATGCCGTTTTTGCCTGCTCTATGTAGTTCTTGATTTGCTTGACTGTATCCTGCTGGTTCGCGCTGAGTTGGCGGCCGGATATTTTCTTTAGATTTGCATCGCTGGTCGCTAGTAATTGATTGGTGCTTTCCGTCTGGCTGGATGCTTGTTGCCGGGTCAGGCCGGGAGACAGATCCACCGTAGGGTCAGCTGTACCTCCATTGGGCACAACGGTTTTAATGGGGCCTGACTCGGCTGTAGGAGTCTTCGTCGGCGCTATTGTTTTGCGGTGGTGTTTTTTTGTTTTAGTGCCAGCCGATTGTGCCGGCTTACAGTCTGATTTCAAGGTCGAACCGGCTTGAGAATTATCAGGGCAGGTCTGGGTAACCGTGGCTGGCGGAGCTGTGGCTGAGTGGTCCGGCGTCTTACTCGGCTTGCTGTCTTGTGACGGTATCGACTGCGAGATCGCAATTGCCGGAGGCGAAGATACGACGCTGGCACGTGGCCAAGGCAGGATCAAACAAATTCCGAGAATGGCGGCCAGAGTCATATTCAATTTATTTGATTCAGGGCGACCAGCAATCTGACTATCAGCGAATTTTATCGCCGAATGGGCATCGCGGCATCATCGTATGAAGGAATTCTCGTTATAAATTCCAATCCGGGAGCCTTTTATAGAAAACAGAAGTTGCTCAGCTTCATACTCAGGAATTTGGAACCGTTAGGCTCGGTGCGACGGCCCGGCCATTCTCTCCATTTACCTCAGCTCGAATCTCGGACACCGGCAAACGAAGGCGGAAGCTAGTTCCCTGCCCTTCCACGGTCTCGAAATCAATGGAGCCATAGTGCCACTGCAAAGCTTGATAGGTTTGTGCCAGCCCGATCCCGCTGCCCCCTTTTCTAGTGGTGAAATAGAGTTCGAAAATCTTTTCCTGTAGTTCGTGGGGTATGCCTACGCCCTGGTCGCGAATCTCGGTAATGACACTATCCTCCTCCCGTCGGGCAGAGATGGTTAGCGTTCCCCCTTGTGGCATCGCTTGCATACCGTTGATTATCACATTCAAGATGGCCTGTTTCATCACGTCGACGTCCACTCTCACCCCGAGCGGCTCGCCCCCAAGCCTGCGTTTAACGGTTACGCCATGCTGCTCGGTATCGGGTGTGGCCAGCATAATCACATCCTCTAACAGCCGGCGCAGATCGATTCCTTCGAGACGCAGATCGCGCGGCCGAGTGAAGTCGACCAGGATCTGTACTACCCGGTCCAGGCGATGAATCTCATTGCCGATAATATCCATGTGGCGGCGGGTATCAGGATCGATCTGTTGCAGCTTGCTTTGCAGCAACTGTAAATGGAGCACAATGGCATTGATGGGGTTCTTTACTTCATGGGCGACCCCGCGTGTGGTGCGGCCGCTGGCAGACATCTGTCGCGACAACTCGATTTCGTCCTGAATCCGCCTTACCGACTCGGCATCGCGAAGAGTCAGTAAAGCGCCGATCGGAGAGCCGCGTTCCTGGATAAAATCGAGGGAAACCTGCACCCGTTTTGTGTTCGAGGTTTCCACGTCGCGCTGGGCAATGGGATGCCGCGATTGAAAACCGTCGAGTACCAGCGCACCTAGCGACGAGTCCCGAGCGAAAATCTCCTTCACCGTACGGCCCAGTAATTCCCTTCTGGGACGGCCCAGAAAGCGTTCCACGGAAGCGCTCACCAGAACGACTCGCGAATCTCGCGTGAACAACATCAAGCCGTCCTGCAGGTTTCCCATGATCTGGTCAACGTTGTCTTTCAAGGCCGAGAAGATTTCTTTGGCATCTCGCATCTGCCGACCCAGGTGGGCAATCTTCAATGTCACCAGTCCGTACTCATCGCTTCCGGCTTCCTGCTCGGTAACAGCGTCGGCTTCGCCGGCGGTGACGCTATCCAGACTGCGGCTGATGCGTTCCAGTGGCCCCAGGGCGATGTGCGATAGTCCGGCCGCGAGCACCAGGGAAAGCAGGATGGAAATGCCGGAGAAGATCACGGCGTGTTTCAAACGGGGGGTGATCTCGTTTCTGAGAAAGACGGTCGAAATACCCAACCGGATGCTACCGAAATATTCTCCGTTAAGCCGTAGAGGTACGCGCACGTCGTAGAGCGTGGGCTGGTTGTAAACCAACCGAAGCTGTCGGCGGAACCTGGCATCCTGCACAATCTGGAAATCAGGGCGCTCGGGGACGGTCTTGTCGACCAGTTCAGCGTTGGAATGAAGGATGGCCTTGCCATCGGCGTCCACGATGGCGGCATCGTAGATCATCGGCCAGTCGGTCACGACTGATTCCAGCATGGTGTTCAGATCGAGGTTGGTGCCCAGATATTCGGCGATCGCGCGTCGGACTTTCGCCGGATTGCTGGTGTCAACCCGGGTGCTGGTCAGATCCGGGATCGCGTTGGCGGCAAGGTAAGCGAGTTGAGAATTCAGGAAACCCGCGGTGTCATGCGCGAACGTGACCCGCTGCCGCAGTATCTGCGAAACGTAGATATAGGAGAACCCACACACCAGCGCCGCTACCATGAAGGTGATGGCGAGCACGATCTGGGTTTTTCGACGCATCCTCAGGTAGAGCTCTTACGCGAAAACGATGGCAGGTCGGGCCGAACAAGTCAATTGCTATCCCGAATGAGGAGTACCGCCCGGCTAGTCTTCCCTGGCCAGGGCGGCGTCGGCCGCCGCGTTGCCATATTCCTTCAGCTTATTGTGCAGGGTTTTCAAGCTGATGCCGAGAATCTCAGCCGCCCGGGTCTTATTATTGCTGGTCGACTCGATGGTCTTCAGAATCAGCCGCCTCTCTGCCTCCTCCACGGTCGTCCCCACCCCAAGGTGAATTGCATCAGGATCTTCGGACGAAGTGCGAATGGTGGCTTGGCCAAATCCGGGTGGCAAGTGCTTGGTTTCAATCACTGCGCCGTCACAGACGATCACGGCACGCTCCAGGGTGTTGCGCAACTCGCGGACATTGCCGGGCCATGAATAGTTCTGAAAGAGATTCAAGACAGCCTCGCTCACCACGGCCACCTTGCGCCCGTGTTTGGCGCACATGTCTTTCAAAAGGGATTCCACAAGAGCAGGAACGTCGTCCTTGTGCTCGCGCAATGGCGGCATATGAATGTTGAAAACATTCAGCCGGTAGTAAAGATCGTTCCGTAATTCGCCCCGGGCCACTGCCTCCTCGGGTACTTTGTTGGTCGCTGCGAGAACGCGGACGTCCACGGTGGTCTCCACCTTGCTCCCTAAGCGGCGGAGCTTGCGATCTTCCAGCACGCGGAGCAACTTAGCCTGGGTACCGACCGGCATTTCGCCGATTTCGTCCAACAGCAAGGTTCCGCCTTCCGCCAGTTCAAAGCAGCCGGTGCGGCGCTCCAAGGCTCCGGTAAATGCTCCTCTTTCATGGCCAAAAATCTCGCTCTCAATCAGGGTCTCCGGAATGGCCGCACAATTGATGGGGACAAACGGCCGGTTGCGGCGAGGACTGAGCTCATGGATGGTGCGCGCCACCAATTCCTTGCCCGTACCACTGGCGCCCGTGATCAATACCGACGCCGTGCTGGGCGCCACCATTTCAGTCAGGCGGAACAGTTCCTGCATTTTCTTCGACGCCCCCACCAAGCTACCGAGAGAACCCGCGTCCCGCAGCTTCCGTCGGGTGACTTCGAGTTCCACCCGAGTTCCCAATAGGGCCGAGGCGTTTTGCAGAATAGTGCGCAGACGGTCGGTGTCGATGGGCTTAGTGATGTAGTCATAAGCCCCCATGCGCATGGCTTGTACCGCACTATCAATCGTTCCCTGAGCCGTTACTACAATGACCGCGATGGTCTTACTGTCATCGGCAATTCGCTCTAGCAGTTCCAAACCTCCCATCCGCGGCATCTTGAGATCGGTCACCACCATGGAAGGCGTCCAAGCGGAAACTTTTTCGAGTCCCTCCGCGCCGTCTCTGGCGGTATCCGCCAGATAGCCCCAGGCCGAGATCAGCTCGGCGAGCCCTGTACGCTCGTTCTCTTCGTCTTCGACAATCAACACTTTTTCCTGGCTCATAGATCTTGGCTCATGGAACAGCTCTTGCAACCATTATTAAGGCTTACTGCCATTGCTGCAAGCGCTGAGCTTGCTCCGATGCGGGGAAACAAAAGCCGGGGGACTCAATTTGTTAAACAACCAGCAGCCTGTTCTCGTCATCCGATGCGATTACGTGGAGGCTAGCTGTTTTGACGGAAAATTATGCCGCACTCAATCTCAAATCAAGACGCGCTCTGCAACCTCGTAGCTGGACGGGGCGAACCGGGTTCAAGTAAAATGTTGGCTCTGAATTTCTTTTTGTGATTATGAAAACCTACACTTCTTTGATTGTCTAAAAGATATTAAGAAGTAGAGACGTTCTAAACGGTTGCCATGCGGTGGATTCCCAGTCTTGTACGTGCATGGATAATAAGCTGACTAAGTAAGTTTCGGAGGACGATATGTCGTTTCAACCCGGTTTAAGTCGCATGCGTGTGCTGTGTGCCAGTTGCTTGCTGATGTTGACCGTGGTTCTGCTGTCAGCCGTCACGCTGGCGCAGGACGTGGAGAACCCCAAGTACGAAATCTTCGTAGGTTATCAATGGCTGCACCCGGGCGGCAGTGTCCCTAGCCCGTTCGCAAGCTATAACGCTCCGGTAGCAATGAAACTCGCGGACATGCCTTACGGCGTTGGCGCCGCCTTCACTTACAACTTCCAAAAATACTTCGGACTGGAAGGCGACTTCGGACGCAACTGGGATGACTCCGAGACGACAGTTTCGGTAGGGCCTAAGGCGAGTTTCCACATGGAGGAATCCACCTTCTTTTTACACACCTTGTTGAGCTATAACCATCTTGATGTAGACGGCCTGCCCAATGGGAATGGCATTGGTGCGATCCTCGGCGGCGGATGGGATCTGCGCGTCAATCGAAGGTTCTCCCTGCGTCTCGCCGAGGCGGATTACGTGTGGGCCCGGCAAAACTATGCCTCGATCGTGACTGCAGCAGTACCCGATCTGCGGCGAGTCCAACTCGAGGGGGTTCGGCTCCGCGCTGGTTTGGTGTTTAATTTCGGGTATCCTGAGCTGGTGACGCCCACCGCAAGCTGCTCGCTGCAGCCCAGCGAAGTCATGGTGGGTGAGCCCATCACAGCCACCGCCACTACCTCGAACTTCAATCCCAAGCACACTTTGACCTACGCCTGGAGCGGTACTGGCGGAAAAGTTACCGGAAAGGATAATACCGCCAGCATCGACACCAACGGAGTTGCTGGTGGAAGTTACACCGTCACCGCGACTATTACCGACCCAAAGAGGAAGACCGGCGGACAAGCGACTTGCACCGCGAACTTTACCGTGAAGGAACCCCCGAAGAATCCGCCGACCATGTCGTGCTCGGCGAGTCCAAGCACCCTGCAGGCGGGTGGAAGCGCTACCATTACTTGCACATGCACCAGCCCGGACAACGTTCCTGTCACGGTTAGCAGTTGGACGGCCAGCATGGGCACTATCTCGGGCGACGGTAGCACCGGAACGCTGAACACGACGGGTGCGTCCGCGGGCACAATTACTGTGGGTGCGACTTGTACAGATTCGCGCGGCCTCAGTACCCAATCCACGGCTCAGGTCACGGTTGAAAATCCGCCCCCGCCACCGCCGCCGCAAGCCAGCAAACTGGCCGAGTGCGACTTTGCCAACATGGCCAAGATCAAAAAGCCATGGCGCGTGGACAACGAGTGCAAAGGCAAATTGGACGACGTTGCCAAGAACCTGCAGCAGAACGCAGACAACAAACTAGTCATCGTTGGCAACGCCGAACCCACGGAGAAGCGCAAGAACCTGGCGGCTGAACGTGCTGTCAATTCGAAGGCGTATCTCACCGGTGGCGAAGCCAAGCTGGGAATCGATCCCAGCCGCATCGAGACCCGCACCAGCAGCGAAGGTACCATGACCGCTGAATACTGGATCGTTCCTGCTGGCGGAACGTTCTCGGAAACGGACACGCAGCCTGTGGATGAGTCCGTCGTGAAGGCAGTTCCGGATCATCCGCATGTGGCTGCTAAGAAGAGGGCCAAGCCCGCTCCTAAGCAATAGGCCGAGTCCGTCGAAGACTAACCAATGGCCGGTCGAGTGCAATACTCGACCGGCATTTTCTTGTTGCGACCATTCAGATAAGTTTTTCTTTTTCCTGTGATGAGGGTCACATCCGCCGTCGATTGATGCCTTGTAGATTAGATTGGGGTTACTATGTTTTCGGGCTTAATGCTCTCGCGGTTCTCGGCGCGCATTACGGAGGCTGCGGTTGGGGCACTTGACTGGGTGGCAGAGCGGACGCTTCCGCCCGACGATGGTCCCATGCATCAGCGGACGGGCCGGCGCGGCGAAGAAGCTGCTTACTTCTACCTGCGGCGTCTCGGATATGTGATGGTGGCACGCAACTTTCGCGCCGCCCGCCGCCGGGGAGAAATCGACCTTATTGCCTGGGACAATGACGTTTTGTGCTTTATCGAAGTTAAAACACGAACCACGCGGGACGTGAAGCCTGCCGAGGCTGCGGTGGATTATGACAAGCAGCGTGGGTTGGCGGGGGTGGCAGACGAGTACCTTCGGCATGTGGCAACTCCCTGCGGGTGGCGCTTCGACGTAGTGACCGTGTATTATGAACAGCGGTCCAGCCAGCCATTGATTGAGCTGTTTCGAAACGCTTTCCCTGTAGCGTAAAATAACGGTTCGCCTTTGATCCAAACTGGCTTGCCCCAGATATATACGCATTATTGAAAGGATTTAGTCCTTGCCCGAGCTGAGAAAAGATCCAATTGTAGGCCGCTGGGTAATTATTTCGACGGACCGCGCCAAGCGTCCTACCGACTTTGCCCGTGATGGAGTGAAATTAAAAGGAGGTTTTTGCCCTTTCTGCTATGGCAACGAGAGCAAGACTCCACCGGAGATTCAGGCTTATCGTCCCAACCCCAATGGCGGGCCGCCGCCGCAGCGTGATTCACCGGGATGGACAGTGCGGGTGGTTCCCAACAAGTTCCCCGCCTTAGGTATCGAGGGCAGCCTGAGCCGTCAGGCCGAGGGCATGTTCGACCGAATGAATGGGGTCGGCGCCCATGAAGTCATTATCGAGACTCCCGACCACAGCGCCAGCCTCGCCACCCTGCCTCCCAAACGAATCGAAGATGTGCTTTGGACTTTCCGTGACCGTATTCTTGACCTGAAGAAGGACAGGCGGTTCAAGTACATCCTGATCTTCAAGAATCATGGAGAGGCTGCCGGAGCCTCGCTGGAACATGCGCACTCGCAGCTAATCGCGTTGCCGATTCTCCCGATCTACGTAGTCGAGGAGTTGGAAGGAGCCAAGCAATACTACATCTACAAGGAACGTTGCGTGTTCTGCGATGTGATCCGCCAGGAGACGGAGACCAGTACACGCGTCGTCGCCGAGAATCAGGACTTCCTCACGCTGGCTCCGTACGCACCACGCTTCCCGTTCGAGACATGGATCTTGCCCAAGCAGCATGAGTCGGCATTTGAGAATTCTTCTTCGCAACTCTTTGAGAATCTGGCAAAGGCGCTTAAAACGTTGCTGCTGAAAGCCGACCGGGTGCTGGACAATCCGCCGTACAACCTGGTGATTCACACTTCGCCGGTGCAAGATCCCACCAACGATCATTACCACTGGCACATCGAATTCATGCCCAAGCTGACCAAGACGGCAGGCTTCGAGTGGGGCACGGGGTTTTATATCAATCCAACTCCGCCGGAGGAAGCTGCAAAGTTTCTGCGCGAGGCCAGTGTGGAAGAGCCGGTACCGGCCACGGTAGGATAGCGGCGCCTACTCGGCTGCGTTTCAAGAAAAAGGGCACGGCAGCGACCGTGCCCTTTCACCCAAGGAGGTCATGCAATTCCCCCCAGTGAGACTCAGGAAGTGAAAACAGAATAGGACAAGGCGAACCAAGTCTTGTCACGATTAAGTAAAAAGCTTGTCACGCTTTGAGGATGGGATTGGACGGATCAGGCTTGTGTTCTGTCCAGGAACTCGTCGTGCCAAGCCATTTGGATGGCCTCAAGCTTGCCTTCGGTGGATTTCTTGGGATCGTCCTTGAACTCCGGCAACGCGGTTACATAGCCGTGCAAATCAGTGAAACGGATTGAAAGCGGCTCGAGTTCAGGGTGGGCTTCTGAAAGCAATATACCGATGTCTTCTGCGTCATCCCAAGTGAGGTCTTTTGGCATTTGGGCTCCTCGGTAAAACCATCTAGCACTTCGCATTAAGTTTCCAAAGGATCTTGCCGCAATGAGAAGCTTCGCTGATTAAATGCTGGGCACTAACTGCTGAATGCTCTTTTGCTAGTGTTCTTCGGATATGTAATTGCGATTCCACGCCGGGATCTCGACCACAACTTTGCCGGGCTTGGTAATCACGGCCTGGCACCCGAGACGGGAGTTTAACTGTAAATCGGCTGCCATGTCCAGACGATCGGCTTCGTCGTCGTCCATTTCAGAGAGATTTTCCGCGCCTTCCTTCACCCATACGTGGCAAGTCGTGCAGGCACAGTTGCCGCCACAGGCGTGGTCCAAACGGACGCCGTAGTTCAGGGCTACGTCGAGGATCGACAACTCCTTGCCGTGATCCTTATAGGGGAGCTTATCGCGCTCAAACTCAACGGTCTTGCCTTCCGGCAAGAAGGTTAGCTGAACCGTGTTCTCGCCGGGCGAGTCTACGGTTGCGGTTCCTGATCCTTTTGTTTTCTCATCTGCCATGATTGCTCCTGCCACTATTCAAAATCTGCTCGGGCCACGGGATGGCCCGTTTCCGATCCCTCGCCCATATCCGCTTCGTCCATGGTCTTGCCTTTGAGGGCAGTGCTCACCGCAGTGTCCATCATTAATTCCGCGAGCCGCATTGTGCCCTGGTTCAATACATCGATTGCTTTTCGAATGGCTGTATGATCGTCTTCAGCTCTTACCCCGATCAATGCTTTTTCCAACTTGGCGATCTTCTTCTTCTCGTCGCTGGTGAGTTGGCCCCACGCCGGACTTTTCTTGCCCTTCTCCAGAGCCGCCAGAATCGTGTCGGCTTCGTTGCGCGCCTCGATGACCTGCCGCTGACGAAAGTCTTCTTCTGCGTAATCGAAGGAATCGAGAATCATGCTCTCAACCTGATCATCGGTCAATCCGTAACTGGGTTGCACTTCGATCTCGGATTCCTTGCCGCTGCGCTGCTCGCGTGCCGAGACATGCAGGATACCGTTGGCGTCGATCAGGAATTTGACCTCGATGCGTGGCATGCCCGCGGTCATCGGTGGAACTCCTTTGAGATCAAAGCGGGCGAGCGAGCGGCAATCCTTTGCGAGTTCGCGCTCGCCTTGCAAGACATGAATTGCGACGTTGGCCTGACCGTCAACTTGGGTGGTGTAGTACTGCGTCGCCGAGGCCGGAATAGTCGAGTTACGCAGAATGATCTTGTCGGTAACGCCGCCCGCCACTTCGATGCCTAGCGAGAGAGGCGTGACGTCGAGCAGCAGCATGTTCTCGGTAGCTTCGGAACCTCCGCCCAGAATGTTGGCCTGCACCGCCGCGCCGAGCGCCACGACTTCATCGGGGTTTAGATCGGTATGCGCCTTGCGCTGGAACAATTCCTCGACCAGCGCGCGTACTTTGGGGATGCGCGTCGATCCGCCTACGAGCACGACTTCATCGATCTGCTGCGGCTTCAGTCCAGCATCTTTCAGAGCCTGCTTGCAAGGTCCGACTGTGCGATCGATGATCGGCTGGATCAGTTGCTCAAACTGCGCTTGCGTGATTTCTCGTTGGTAGCGTTTGCCTTGGGGCAGTTCGATATCCAGAGTTGTTTCGGCCTGCGAAGACAAGGCAATTTTAGCTTCGATGACCGCCTTGCGAATCGTAGCGACGACTTCGCTATTTCGCGAAACGTCAAGGTTCGCATCTCCGCGAATGTCGTCAATCGCGATCTTGATCAGAAGGTTATCGATATCATCGCCGCCGAGGTGCGTGTCTCCGTTGGTCGCGATGACCTCGAAGATCCCGTCATGCAGCTTGAGGATGGAAATATCGAAGGTTCCGCCGCCGAGGTCGTAAACCGCGACGATGCCGTTCTGCCTTTTGTCCAAGCCGTAGGCGAGGGATGCGGCGGTGGGTTCGTTTACCAAACGAAGCACTTCGAGGCCGGCGATGCGGCCTGCGTCTTTGGTAGCCTGCCGCTGGGCGTCATTGAAGTACGCTGGCACTGTGATCACTGCCTTCGTGACCGGCGCGTTGAAAAATCGCTCAGCGTTGCGTTTGAGCTGCCGGAGGATGAACGCAGAAATCTCAGGCGGGGTGAAAGTCTTCTCTCCCAGCGTGATGCGCAGAACTTCTCCAGCTTGCAAATCTTGGGCGAGGCGAAATGGGAAGAGCTGTAGCTCTTCCCGAATATCTTCGACGCCGCGACCCATGAGGCGCTTGATCGAGTAAACCGCACGCTCTGGCGTCTCGATAAGATACTTGCGAGCGGCGTTACCGACGATAATCTGATCGCGCTCATCAAGGGCAACAACCGACGGCACGAGGTTCAGCCCATCCTCGCCGGGGATCACGACAGGGTTGTCCCCCTGCATGAAAGCCACCAGAGAGTTGGTGGTTCCGAGATCGATTCCGACGATGCGATCAGAAGCCATTCAGTAATTTGGTAATCGAGAAATTTTGAAACCCGCGTTCAACGCAGACGCACGGAAACAATTACTCAATTACCCGATTCCACAATTCCTCAATTCTCCAGCACTTCATTCACATCCCGAACCAAATTCCTGATGTACGAGCGGCGATTTAATAGGTCCACCATTTTGTCGCGGACTTTGCGTTTGCTTTCCTCAGCGGCGTCGTCAGGGAGACGATCCCAATCGGTCCAATACGTCTTCAGTTCCTCCGACAACGCCTCGCGCTTCTTTTCCAGCTCAAGCTTCTGCTTTCCTATTTCTTCAATCAGGGCAGGATCGTCTTCGCCGAGCTTTTTCTGTGCGCGAAGTTCTTCTAGCTGCATGTTGAGTTCGAAAACTTCTTCCAGCAGGTCTGGAGGGACGACCTGTTTCTTGATCTCACCGGTGGCTCGCGCCTTTTCAGTTGCTGACTTCGACTGCTCCTCGAGTTCCACGCCTTCGAGGCGCAGCAAGTATTCCGTGCGTTTAACTGGATCTTTCAAGGTGCGGTACGCGTCGTTCAGCATCGAACTCTGCTCCAGGCTCCATTCCTGCTCCCGTTTATCGGCGCGGGCGGAGAGGTCAGGATGAAGCCTTCGGCTAAGCTCATAAAACTCTCGCTCCAGAAGCGCTGTATCAAGGTTTAACCTGCGGGGCAGACCGAAAAACGTGAAATAATCCACCGGCGCTGGAGGTTGGACCTTGCCGCATGCGCCGCAAAAGTGAACGGCGCGCATTGTGCCACACGACCAACAAGTGGCCGTAGCTTCGCCAGGCGTGATCAGAGAAGAACTCGTGTTGGATTCCATCGCCATAAATGCGTTCACCGCGAACACTCGCCTTTTCGCGTGGGCTTACGAGGCCAGAACAACGGCATCGCAGAAAGAGACCTCGCGGGCGTGGGCGCCCGCGCCACACCATCAGCCCGAGAACGAAGTGCCGCAACCACAGGACTTCGATGAGTTCGGGTTCACGAACACGAAGCCTTGCTGCATCAGCGTCTCCTGATAATCCAGGGTCATGCCGTGCAGGTAGATAAACGATTTCGGATCGACAAAGACGCGCACGTCGTCGAACTGGAAGACGCGGTCGCGCTCCCGTGGTTGCGTGTCGAAGCGAATGTTGTAGCTCAAGCCGGAGCATCCTCCGCCCTGCACGCCGAGGCGCAACCCGCCCTGCTCGGGCGAGATGCCTTCTTTGACGATAGCAGTCCGAATCCTGGCCAAAGCCTTGTCTGTGACCTGGACGCCTTTGGCCGGAGCTTTCGCCGCCTCCGTTTTGGTTTCGGTTTCGATCATAGTCCGCTCAAACTACTGGGCTGCTACCGTCGCCGGCTTCGCTACGTCCTGCTTCTTCTTCCAGTCGTGGATGGCCGCGCGGATCGCGTCTTCCGCGAGCACCGAGCAGTGAATCTTCACCGGCGGCAGCGAAAGCTCCTTCACGATTTCGGTGTTCTTAATTTGCAGGGCTTCGTCCACCGTCTTGCCCTTCACCCATTCAGTGGCGAGGGACGAAGAAGCAATGGCCGAGCCGCATCCAAACGTCTTGAATTTCGCGTCTTCAATGACATTGGTTTGCGGGTTAACCTTGATCTGCAGCTTCATCACGTCGCCGCATTCAGGTGCGCCGACAAGGCCAGTCCCAACTTCAGAACTGTTCTTGTCCAAAGATCCTACGTTGCGCGGATTGGAATAATGATCGAGAACCTTATCGCTATACGCCATGATTTGCTTTCTCCTTAAACTTGTAATCACGTGGTCGCGGGTCGAAGACCCGGTCCCACACAAAAAACTACTCAGCCGCCCACTTCACGCTCTTCAAATCCACGCCTTCTTTCGCCATTTCGTAGAGCGGCGAAAGTTCGCGCAGCCGGGTTACCGTTTCCACTACGCGATCGGCCACGTAGTCAACCTCAGCCTCGGTGTTGAAACGGCCAATACCGAAGCGGATGGAGCTGTGCGCCAGATCATCCCCGGTACCCAAGGCCTTCAATACATAAGATGGCTCGAGCGTCGCCGAGGTGCATGCTGATCCGCTCGAAACTGCAATGTCATTGATGCCCATCAGCAACGATTCGCCTTCCACATAGGCGAAGCTGATATTCAAGTTGCCGGGAAGACGGTGCTCCATTGAACCGTTGATGTAAACTTCGTCCAGTCCGCCCATAATCTTGTCGCGTAGCCGATTGCGAAGCCCGGCCAGATGGCAAGCTTCCTTCGCCATTTCTTCCGACGCGATCGCACAAGCCTTGCCCAGCCCGACAATTCCGGGTACATTAAGCGTCCCTGAACGCATGCCGCGCTCGTGGCCGCCACCATCGATAATCGCAGAAATCTGCACGCGAGGATTCTTTCGGCGAACATACAACGCGCCAACACCCTTTGGCCCGTACATTTTGTGGGCCGAGATCGACATTACGTCGATGTTGTTCTTATTCACATCGACCGGCACCTTGCCCACAGCCTGGGTCGCGTCGGTATGGAAAATGATTCCGCGCTCGCGGCAAAGCTTGCCAATCTCTGCCACAGGCTGCAGCACGCCAATTTCGTTATTGGCCCACATGATCGTCACAAGGATGGTCTTGTCGTCCATCGCCCGCTTTAGCTCTTCAAGGTCCACCAGGCCGTCTTTTTGAACCGGTAGATAGGTAACGCGATAGCCGTACTTTTCCAGACGCTTGCATGTGTCGAGCACCGCCTTATGTTCGGTAACGGCGGTGATGATGTGGTTGCCCTTTTCCCTGTACATCTCAGCGACACCCTTGATGGCCAGGTTGTCGCTTTCGGTCGCACCCGAGGTAAAGATAATTTCCTTGGTCGTCGCGCCGACCAGTTTGGCAACGCGTTCGCGCGCGATCTCGACGCCTTCTTCGCCTGCCCAACCAAAGGAGTGGTTGCGGCTGGCGGCGTTGCCAAACTTCTCCATGAAGTAGGGCAGCATCTCTTCCAGCACTCGCGGATCCATCGGAGTGGTGGCGTGGTTGTCCATATAGACAGGCAGCTTGACTCCTTCTGGAGCGATGTGTTCTGCCTGGGGAATCGTCTTTACGTCCGTACTCATGATTGCTCTCCTACTTTTTAAGTGATCGTCACCAGCTCAACCGGTTTCTTTTCCGTTTCTTCGTGCGAGTGCGTCTCTTCTCTCATCTCTGAGATACTGATGCGCCGCAATACCTGTTCGATGCTCTCATTCACCCGGCGCAGTGGTTCTCGAATCGTGCAGCGATCGGTTTGATCGCATTCACCTCGAACCGTAATGCAGGAAGTGATGAACAACGGACCGTCAATGGCCCGAATCACTTCAAACGCACTAATCGTTCCAGGATCGCGCGCCAGGGTGTAGCCCCCGTTCATCCCGTGTTGCGAATGCAGCAGCCCAGCCTTGACCAATCGCTGCAGAATCTTTGCCAGAGCTTCCTGCGGAATGCCGTAGGCGTCAGCAACGTCTTTGGCACTGCAAGCACCATGGGGCGCACGCTCGGCCAGGTGCTTCAACGCCATCAAGCCATAATCCGCTTTCTTGGTTAGCTTCAACATTCCAGTCCGGCTGGCAAATCCGACCTTTTCAGTCGGATATGCTCATTATAAGGTGAATTGAGTCGGAATTACAACCCTACGCAGGGAATGGTTGGATCCGCAATTTAACGGTAACTATTCTGTACTTAGCGGCTTAGAGATGGCGATCTTTTTGGTCGTATTGTTCGCTCGAAACGTTCAGGAGATAGATTCGAGCGCCTCCCGAATGGGCGAGCCTTTAGTCGAAGCCGATTTTCTCCGAAAGGACTTGACAAGCCTACCAGTCAGGCTAAAATACCGCCAATTTCCGGCAAGACCTCACTTCAGCCTCGCCAGGCCGATCGTGATCGCCCGGGTTTATGACTTCAATCCCGCCCTCGCAATCCCCCGATAAGAGAAGCACCATGAATGAATGCAAGCACCCGCGCGTGCAGATTGTGGCCCGCGAGGAAGACGCCGAATTCGTCGAATGCGTAGAGTGCGGCGACATCTTCGAATCAAGCGAGTTTAAGGACATGCTGATCGAAGACACCCGGCTGAAGAAAGAATCCTGAAACTCGCCCCCATCAATTTGCGGATTAATCCGGCACCGACGTGCTCGAAATGTGGAAATGTATCTCCAGAAGACAGCGAGTGAGCGGGAAAGATGTGTGACGAAGGTAACCTCCCGTGGGAGGTTCCCCTTGTTTGGACTCTTTGCAGTTTGTTAGTGTCAGCCTGGGAACAATTGCCTGCGGAGAGGTCATGTCACTGGTGGCTTTGGTTGTCGACGACTCCATGCTCATCCGGCACACCGTGTGCCGATTCCTGGAGGAGCGCTGTTTTGCAGTGGAGTCAGCGACCAACGGGCAGGAGGCTCTCGAAGTGTTGAAGAGAGTGCGGCCAGGCATCATTATCACCGATATGCAGATGCCCACGATGAGTGGCAGCGAGCTCATTACCGCGGTTAAAAGCGACCCTTCTCTGGCTGGAATCCCGATAGTAATCGTCGCCGGCAAACAGAGTGGCTTCGAGCAAACGGAAAAGCGAGCCGACTTCACGATATTCAAAGACATTAATATCGAGGATCAACTGGCAAAGGCGCTTGAGATAGTCCTGGGTGCAAGAGCGGCGAAGGCAGCAAAAGCAATTAGCATCTAGCTCGTCAAGGTTTTCGTAGCACACTGTCTCACTTCAGCACCATTCCCGCTTCCGCTGAGAAATCCATGGAAGCAAAATCACGAGCCAAAAATTTAGGATAGGCAGCGGCCGCAATCATCGCAGCATTATCAGTCGACAGTGGGCGCGAAGGGAAATATACGAAGAGGCCATCGTCGGCTGCGTCTGTCTCGAATTGCTGGCGCAATTCCTGATTCGCCGCTACGCCTCCCGTGATGAACAGCGTAGCGACGTCATAGGCGCGAGCTGCAGCCAGAGTTTTTCCCGCCAGGTCTTCCACCATGGCTCGCTGGAACGAAGCTACAAGATCGAGAGTCTTTTTGTCGCAATGAAATAAATAGTCTTCGAGTTTGGGTTGAAGGATGGATGACAGCGCTTTACGGCGCTCGGCAATCGAAGCTTGCAAATTCTGAATTTCGACGTAGCGCAGAACCGCCGTCTTGATTCCGCTATAGGAGAAATCAAAGCGTGGGCTATCGCTATCGTACCTCCGCCCGGTCTTGCGGTCATTGCGGTCTCTGTGCTTGAGCTGAGAGGGCGGGAACTTTACAGCATAAGGATCGCCGTGAGGGGCAAGCTTATCGACGATGGGCCCGCCCGGGTATCCGAGACCCAGCAACTTTGCGACTTTGTCGAAAGCTTCCCCGGCAGCGTCGTCGCGGGTGTGGCCAACGTTCTCGTAGGACCAACTTTTGTCTTGCCACTTCGCCAAGTAAAGATGAGTGTGGCCGCCGGAGACAACCAGCGCCAGCACCGGAAAACGCAGTTCGTGATTTCCCTTGCGCCGTTCTTCCAGGAGAACAGCATGAATATGGCCTTCGAGATGGTTCACGGCGATAAGCGGCTTGTCGAGAGCAAAGGCCAGCGCCTTGGCATAGCTGATACCGACCAAGAGCGCGCCGGCAAGCCCTGGCCCCTGAGTGACGGCCACCGCGTCGACCGATTGGTAAGTCTGTCCCGCATCAACCAAGGCCTTGCGGACGACCGGCACGATCGCGCGCAGATGCTCCCGGGATGCTAGCTCGGGCACGACTCCACCGTAAGGCTGGTGGGTTGCGATCTGCGAGAACACCACGTTGGAAACGATCTCTTCCCCGGATCGCACTATCGCCGCCGCGGTCTCGTCGCAGGAGGTTTCAATCCCGAGGATGTAGGTGCCGGGCATAACCTTATATTATCTGCTAGAGCCACTTCGCGGCCGTCATGCTCAAACAGTTTCCCATCTCGATAATTTGCACTTTGCGGGACCGAGGCCACAAAGCCTACCTCGTGGGCGGATGTGTGCGCGATCTGTTGCTCGGCCGGGAACCCGCGGATTACGATGTCGCCACCGACGCGACCCCCGAGGAGGTAATGCACATCTTTCCGGAGACGTATGCGGTTGGAGCGCAGTTCGGTGTCGTGCTGGTTCCGTCGCCGGAAAAAGACGTCGCAAGCAACGTTCCCACAGAGAGCTGTGGAGATGTAACTTTTTACGTCTCACCCAAGGCAAACATGGTCGAGGTCGCTACTTTTCGCAGCGACATGGGATACAGCGATGGCCGTCATCCCGACGAGGTTCGCTTTAGCAAAGATCCGCGAGAAGATGTTAAGCGACGCGATTTCACAATCAACGGCCTATTGCTCGATCCAGTCACAAATGAGGTGCTGGATTTCGTCAGGGGACGCACGGACCTCGCGGCCGGAATCATTCGAACTATCGGCAACCCCGAGCGGCGCTTCGCCGAGGACAAGCTGCGCATGCTGCGCGCGGTTCGCTTTGCCGCACGTTTTGGCTACGCTATCGAGCCCGAAACGTTGCAGGCGATTCAAAAGCTGGCATCGCAGATTCATCAGGTCTCGCGGGAGCGCATCCGAGATGAGCTCAGCAAGATGCTGACCGAAGGGCGTGCACGCCAGGCTTTTCTTCTTCTCGACGAAGCCGGATTGCTACACGAAGTTCTGCCCGAGATTGAAGCCATGAAAGGGGTTGAGCAGCCACCGCAGTTCCATCCCGAAGGCGACGTGTTTGTACACACCCTGCTATTGCTCGACAAGTTGCCGCATCCTTGTCCAATCACCCTCGCATGGGGCGTGTTGCTGCATGATGTGGGCAAACCGCCGACATTTCGAGTCGCGCCCGACCGCATCCGTTTTGATGGGCACGTCGATGTCGGCGTCAAAATGGCAGAAGAAATCTGCGGTCGTCTGCGCTTCTCTAATGACGACACCGACCAGATTCTTGCGCTGGTCGACAACCATATGCGCTTCGCGCACGTGCAGCAGATGAAGGAATCCACATTTAAAAGATTTGTGCGGATGCCGCGCTTCGACGAACACCTGCAGTTGCATCGGATGGATTGTCTCTCCAGCCATGGCGACCTTACTTCATACAATTTCACGCGCGACAAGATCGCTGCCATGACGCCGGCGGCGATGCGCCCGGCGCCACTGATCACTGGAGATGACCTGATCGCAGCCGGCTACAAACCCGGGCCGCAATTCAAGAAAATTCTTTCCGCCGTGGAGGATGGACAACTGGAAGGACGCCTGCACAGCCGGGACGAGGCAATGGCGTTCGTGGGAAGCGAGTTTCCAAGTCGAGCATGACGGATACGAAACAAGCATAAGAATTTTGCGCGAAGTGCCCCGTTCAGAATGCACCACAAATGGTGCAAATCAGTCATTCCAGCTAAATCTTGTCAAGCCCCCGCGGAGTCCTTATTTTGTCTAACATACTAATAACAATGGAAATATAATCTTGGAAAGCATGGCGGGTTTACCCTGGCAAAACTGCTATTCTGAAAAATAAGATAAAACAAGAACTTAATGGGTGCATTGGAGGCGGAAGAACGCGGCCACCAACCCCCGCACTATGCGAAGATGAAAATCACCGAAAAAGACGTTGCCTACGTTGCGGATCTGGCAAGTCTGGAGCTGACGCAAGACGAACGTAACGTCTTGCTGCGCGATCTGAACTCGATCCTCGATTACATGGATCGACTGAACCAGTTAGATACCACAGACGTGCCGCCGATGGCACAGGTGTCGGACAAGTACGGGGTTGACCAGTCCAAGACTGGCAGCGCGCGCTTCGCTTACTCCGTCCGTGAAGATATTCACGAAGGTCTGAGAAAATCGCTGCCACATAAAGTGGCGCTGCAAAATGCTCCTGATTCGGACGGAACGTTCTTCAAAGTACCCAAAGTCATCGAGAGATAAGCCAGTATCGATTTCCAGTAGCTGCGGATCGTCCAGCCCCGTATCACAAAAGTACTTTTCCGGGAGGGCCTAAGCCCAGGGACTCGACATTTCTTCTATGGACTTGAATTTACTTACCATCGATGCCGCCCGCTCTGCGATACAGGAGCGCAAGACCACGGCCACATCGCTCGCCGAAGCGTTCTACTCCAAAATCGAAAAAGAAGATCCGCGGATTGGCGCGTACCTCACCCTTTCGAAGGATCGTGCGTTGGAACAGGCGGCGCGAATCGATGCCTTAGCCGCAAAAGGCGAGAAGCTGCCGCCGCTAGCCGGCGTTCCGGTTGGCATCAAGGATGTGATGATAACTCGCGATGTGCGTACCACGGCCGGCTCGAAGATTCTGAGCAATTACATTCCGCCGTATGACTGCACAGCGGTGGCCCGCATGGAAGCTGCCGGCGCGGTTGTGCTTGGCAAACTGAACTGCGACGAATTTGCCATGGGATCGTCAAATGAAAATTCGGCTTGGCACCCGGTGCACAATCCCCGCGATCTGACCCGCGTGCCGGGAGGGTCGTCGGGAGGGTCGGCGGCAGCGGTTGCAGCGGACATGGCTGTGGCAACGCTAGGATCGGATACCGGGGGGTCGATTCGCGAGCCCGCGTCTTTTTGCGGCGTGGTTGGCTTAATGCCAACGTACGGCCGCGTATCGCGTTATGGCTTAATCGCGTTCGCGTCGTCGCTCGATCGCATCGGACCGCTGACAAAAACCGTGAAGGATGCGGCCACCGTTCTGCGCACCATCGCAGGCCGCGATCCCATGGACTCCACCTCCGCCGACGTGCCGGTCCCCGACTACGTCGCTGAACTAGAGAAGCCGGTACGCGGTCTCAAACTCGGCATGGCAACAGAATATTTTGGAGAGGGATTGGACGCCGAAGTCCGACACTCGGTCGAAGCCGCAATTCAAAAGCTGGTGAAATTGGAATGTACAATAATCCCGGTCTCGCTGCCGCACACCGAATATGCAATTCCCACCTACTACATTCTGGCCACGGCAGAGGCGTCGTCGAACCTGGCCCGCTTCGATGGCGTACGCTATGGTCACCGGGCTCAAGACGCGCACACGCTTTCCGAAATGTATCGTCGCACCCGCGATCAAGGGTTTGGCGCCGAGGTAAAGCGCCGCATCATGTTGGGCACATACGCGCTGAGCGCCGGATATTACGACGCCTACTATCTGAAGGCACAGAAAGTACGTACCCTGCTTGCCCGCGACTTTGAGGAAGCGTTCGAGAAAGTAGATGCGATCGTGACTCCAACCAGTCCCACGGCCGCATTCAAACTGGGCGAGAAGCTCGACAACCCTCTGTCTATGTACCTCGCCGATATCTATACGGTCACCGCGGACCTGGCCGGCATTCCCGGCATTTCGGTCCCCTGCGGAGAGACAAAAGAGAAGCTCCCCATTGGGCTGCAGATTCTGGGCAAGCACTTCGACGAAGCCACGATTTTGCGAGTGGCATACAGCTATGAACAGGAACGCGGAGTGAAGAACTAACAACTATGTGGAGACGGGCGACTCGCCCGTCCGTGCACTAATCAGAACTGTCATCCCGAGCCAAGCGAGGGATCTGGGTTCTTGCCTGCTCCGCTTTAGACTGGATCGTAATATCGTTCGCCGGCGCAGGCGCGGCAGAGAACCTTTCCATCACGGTGCACTTCCCGGCGAAAGTTAATTCCTTCGCCACAGACTTCGCACACAATACGTTCAGCTTTGTATCCGGGAAACTCTTCCGGAGGTAGATCGACTTTCACCCACTGAGTAGTGAAGAGGTCATCGTCGGGCATTTCACGATAAGCCAGCATCTGCTGGCTATTTTTATTTGTGAGTTCAGGATGCATCTGCCGGGCCAGCGCCTTCGATGATTCTTTAGCGGCGATGCGGACGGCCTTGCCACTGTTCACGTCGACGAAGGTCGCAGCCATTTTGCCCCAGTCGCGGAATTTCAGCGCGCGCTTTCCGAGACGGCAGCCGGTGACCACAGCCACGGCATCCGTAGCACATCGATCAATTTCTACAAAAGTGACCAGGCGTTTTCGATCCTTGCCGCGAGGATCGTCGATGCCCAGCTTCGTCAAGCCGAGCATAGCCAAGCGGACCCCGAGGACTTGGCCCGCGCAGAGATGCCCATGCGCCTGTTCCGCCTCTTGAAGATATTCGTCGAGAGATTTCATTCAGCTGTTAGTTGCCAATTGCCGCCTGCATTGCATTGTAGTCCGCGAACCGGCAAATAGTCAGGGCTCGAAACCACCACCAACCAACGTTTAAGGAGATTTCATCATGAAGTTAAGCTCACACACAATCCTACGGGCAATCTCGAAATCCAGAATTGTTCTCGCGATTATCTTGTCGATTTCGCTGCTCGCAACCGGCTGCAGCGCACAGTGGATCGGTATCGCACTCGCCGATTTGCCGGTGCTAACCCAGATGGCGCTGAATATCGGCACCATCATTACCACGTTGCAGTCCGGCCAGCAGATCAGCGCGTCCGATGCGGCTGCCATCCAGAACATCTCGGCGCAGGCCAGCGGGGATTTAAACTTGCTGCAATCGCTCTACAACGAATACAAATCGAATCCAAGCGCGAGCGCCCTGCAAAAAATACAGAGCGTGATCGCGGACATCAACCAGAGCCTGCCCGCCCTCCTGCAAGCCGCCCACCTCGGTGATCCAGTTCTATCGGCCCGAGTCGCAGCGGGAGTCAATTTAATCCTGACTACGGTTGCCAGCTTTGCTGCGCTCATCCCACAGACCTCGGCACAACTCATCTCGCTAAGGGTGGCCCACGCGGCACTTGCCATTCCTAAAGTGAACGACTTAAAGAAGCAGTGGAATCAGCAAGTGTGCGGACCGACCGGTAACTCTGCGCTGGACTTCACTGCCACCGGGTGCGCACTCAAATAGGGTTGATATTTTTCGTTTGCCGCGTCAATCCAGGCCTCCACCTTCGCTGATCCCGTGGGTGGAGGCTTTGTTTTGTCGGACGAAACCCTGATTCCTGCCCGAAAGGGAATCGCAAGGAGACAGTGATGGACCTGAATCGAGCAATTCAGTTCGGACTATTGGTGAAAGCTGCTGAAGCCGTGCTGCCCACGAACACTGCCAACGCGGCAGGTCAAACGGTTCCCGCTATGTATGACCCCAATAACATCGGCTACAAAGTTGTCGCTTCGATTGTTGGTAACGATCTCGCGACCAATATGAATCACTCACGAGGTCATCGGATCGTGTCGTTCGGTCTAATCCTCCAAGCTCCTGATAATGATGTAGTCATTGCCATTCGCGGCACGGAGGGCATTTGGGAATGGATTCACGATTGTGAATTCCTCGCCGTGCGCTGTCCGTTTCTGGCGGGCGCCGGGAAGATCGATGATGGTTTCACCACAATATACGATTCTCTGTGCGTTGCAACCTCCGTTCGGGTAAGGGATGCGCTGGCAACGCTCCCCTTCAATTACGCTACAAATTCGGTGACAATCTGCGGACACAGCCTGGGAGGCGCGCTGGCCACGCTGCTCGCCCTCGATGTAGCAGCCAACACTAACTTCAAAAACCCGACGGTCTACACTTACGCCAGCCCTCGCACCGGAGACCCATCGTTTGCGAACAAGTATAACCAGACCGTCCCGAATACTTATCGAATTGCCAATCGAGTCGATCTCGTTCCCAAGTTGCCTTTACCGCCTCTCTACGAACATGCAGCCGGACTCTTCGAGTTAAACCCGGTCAAACTGATTCCCCCCAGATTCCTGATTAAGTGTGAATTTGCCTGTGAGCACCATATGACGTCATATCTCCATCTTTTGTCGTTGCTCGCAGGGGGAACTGTTCAACCGCTAGACGCTGGATGCGTCCCGTGGTGAAACGATGGGAGAGTTTTAGGGTTGAGTCACAATTCCTCCGCTACTTGCGTTTCCAGCGCGCACCATCTTTCGTTATTTCCACCACGATGCCGCGGGCGCCGAGCTCAGCGCGAATCGTGTCAGAGACCTTGAAATTCCGCGATCGGCGCGCGGCCTCCATCTCTGCAATCTTGGTCTCAATAGCGGCGTCGGAGTGTTCATGTGCTCCAACAGCCTCGAGCAATTCCTTGCTGATCTCGTCCGCCCGGCCTTCTGCCTTCGCCCACTCCACGATGCTGCGAATTTTCGCCCCGTCGTCGTCTTTCAGCACGGCGAATAGTTCGTCGAAGCTCTGAAGCGAGGCGAGCAGCGCGGGACCGTCGTCTTTCTTAAACTGACTCGCATCCATCGCGGCATTGGCTTTCCGCACCATGTCGAAGATCGCCGCTTGCGCCTGTGCAGTGTTAAGGTCGTCGTCCATGCCGGCCCGCATACGCTCGGCAGTCTCGCGCGCAAGATCGGCCATGCTCGGGGTTGCGCCCGCCGGAAACTGTTCACTAGTCAATCGCAATTGAAAATTCCGCAACCGCTCCACCGAAACCGCGGCCTGCTTCAGTCCATCAAAAGTGAAGTTAAGCTGATTGCGGTAAGGAACCGAAGCCAGCAGAAACCGAATCGACGATGGCTTGTGTCCCCGGAGCACCAGGTCACGCAGGGTAAAAAAGTTACCTTGGCTCTTGGACATCTTCTCGCCCTCGACCAGCAGAAACCGCACGTGAAACCAGAAATGGGCGAGAGGTTTTCCGCTGAGCGCCTCGGACTGCGCGATTTCGTTTTCATGGTGAGGAAAGATCAGGTCTTCGCCGCCCGCATGCAAATCGAAGGTGTCGCCCAATTCCTCCATGGACATGACCGAACACTCGATGTGCCAGCCGGGCCGTCCCGGACCGATCGGGGTATCCCACGAAGTCTCGCCCGGTTTCGGCGCCTTCCATAGTGCAAAGTCGCGCGCGCTGTCCTTCTCGTACTCATCCACATCGACGCGCGCTCCGTCTTCCATTCCAGCGAAATCTCTCTTGGAGAGTTTTCCGTACGCGGGAAACCTCGAAATCCGAAAGTAATAGGACCCGTCCTCGGTGCGATAGGCGAATCCTTTCCTTTGCAATTCCTCGACGAATTGCGCCATCTCGGGGATGTGATCCGTGGCGCGCGCCAGGCTCGGCTGCTCAATGTTCAGCGCCCAAGAATCTTCAAGGAAAGCCTTCTCATATTTCGCCGTGTACTGCTTGACGCTCACGCCAGCGCTAGCGGAATTGCGGATGATCTTGTCATCGACGTCGGTAATGTTCATCACATGGCGTATCTTGTACCCACTCTGGCGCAGAAAACGGCGCAGAATATCCACCGCAATAAACGTCCGAAAATTGCCAATGTGACCGTAATCGTAAACCGTGGGCCCGCAAGAATACATCCGAACCTCGTTATCCTCGAGCGGCCGGAACTCCTCCACATTGCCCGAGAGTGTGTTGTAAAGATGAAGCGCCATAGTAAGAACCAGATCTGAAAAGAGAACCGTTCATTCTAGGGGGACAAAAGAACGAGGGTCAAATCCTGCTGCTCGCAGAGGGCACAGTCGAAACGTGATGAACAGCTCGTAAGCGCTGCCCCACGACCAGCACGTAGTGCATCGCTGAAATGATGGTGAAGGTAAAGGTCGCACGCAAAAACGTAAGACGAGCAATGGCAACCCATCGTGATTTATCTATTTCGAGCAGCAGTACGAAGAATACAGCCGCCACCTGCGCAAAGGTGTTCGCCTTGCCAAAGACGCTGGGGCGAAAGTCGCGCAGCCCGGCGATGGCGTAGAGCACCGCGCTGGCGAGCAGGATGGTAATGTCGCGGCTGAAAACCAGGACCGTAAACTTCCAGGGAATTTTGTGCAAGATCGAAAGCACCATAAACATCGTGCTGAGCAGGAGTTTGTCCGCAATCGGATCCAGATACTGCCCCAGCACCGTTTGCTGCTTGAGAGTGCGAGCCAGCAAGCCGTCAAGCCCGTCACTCATTCCGGCCAGCACAAATAAAATCAGCGCAGAAGAATAGTGTCCTTCAACCAGATTGATTACGATGAACGGAACGAACATCATGCGCAGCAGCGTCAGCTGATTAGGCGCACTCAAAAGTTGCGAGAGCTTCACTTCCCCTCCCCAACCGTTTGCCGAGTCACCGCAATGTGGCGGACAAGCACGGTAGCGGGATCAAGGCCCGTCTGGGTGGTGAAGCGCTGCGACAGTGAAGGAATGCTGCCGTCCGGCAGGTCGAGTTCCATGCGTTCGACGCGATGCATGGGGAGAAAAACCACGCCCGGAGAAAATGGCTCGCCATCCTTGACCAGGGACACCAAGTCGTCAAACGAAGCCAGCTCGACCCCGCAAAGGCTCAACCCTTCCGGTGTAAGCGAAAGGATGGCCCCCCAAAATTTCTCCCGAGGATTGCCCAGGGTAACCAGCACCATGATGCCCGGACGAAACGGATTCCGGCCAACGTCCGCAAGCTCATCGCCCTGACTCAAATTTCCCATCCCAGCGATTGTCGCCGGGACCCGGCCACTTTGCAACCACACGCCAAACCCGCTTCCCAGGGATTGCCGGGAGCGCCCGAGCCCCGGTACAATGAGCCTTACCCGTAGGCGCGTAGCTCAGTTGGTTAGAGCGCTACCTTGACACGGTAGAGGTCAGGAGTTCGAGTCTCCTCGTGCCTACCATTTCCTTCTATTTCGCATCCACCCCCGCTTTGATCCCCTCCCCGCGCAGCAAATGCCAGGCCTCCCGATACGCCGCATACTTATGCCGCTTGCTATCCGGCGCGAAATGCAACGAACAATTCGTCCGCCCCATCAACGCAAACGGAATGATGTACCAGGCATCAATCGGAATCAGATAAACCGCAAAAAAGTCCACCACCCCACTCGGATACCGCTCCCGCTACGGTGCCATCACATTCAAGCTGTTACCCTCCCCCGCCAGTGAAGGGCTATTTACTGTTCAGTTACCTAGGGTATACCCCCTCCCCCCTCGAGGCGAGAACATACTTGCCTCGCCCACTGGCGAGAGCATAGGATCACCTCATGCCCATTGAGTCCATGTCGCATCGAGACATGCTGTTTTGGATCTTTCTAACGCTCTTCGGAACGGGGTCTTACGTGATATTCGACCAACGGGCTTTTTGGGGAACGGCCCTAATGGTAATCGGTCTAATCGGCATGATCATTTGTGCGTTGCCGCATATTGCTCTTTGGGGGATAGCCTTGATGGCAGCAGCCGGATTGGTTGGTATCTCCTGGGTGTTGATATGTAGAAAACGACGAATCCGACATGACGCCGAGAAAGCAGCCAAACCCTCATTCGAGATCATTTTTGATCCAAAGAATCCGGGTCATCAATTTTGGTCTTCAAAAATCGACAGCAGCAAAAATTTGGGCATTGAATATCGAGTCCAAGTTTGGAACAAAACCGATAAAACGATACATAAAGTAAAGGCAACATCTGAGCGTCTCGGGCCAATGGGTGCCCTGCCCACAAGTTTGGTATTCGACTTAACAGAAGAAACGACCTTCACATTGGACCCGAACGCCAAAGCCTTTGTCAGATTATTTTTTGTGATGACCCCAATCCGCCAACCCGGAATGTTGTCAGGAGATTCTGCCGAAGGCTATGGGCCGATTAAAGTCACTGTCAGTGCGCTCAATACGCCAGCGCTAGAAAAGTTATTCACTTTCAACCCATTTAAGGAGCCAATGATTTTCTGAAAACTCCATCGGAATCCGAAAAGTTCGATGCCGTGATGCGGAAGATTCTCACTGTATCGAAAAAGGAATTACAGAAACGGGAAAAAGCATGGAGACGCAAGCGCGAACAGGCAAAGAAAAAGCGGGCTCTTTCGTAGCCCGCTTGCCACGGCCTTGCCGCCGTGTGGCCCGTGTCTGGGTAGTCCTTGCTCAATTTGGTTTGCCAGTGAGTTGAGCGAACGTTAGCCGTTTGCCGACGATCTGGGAGACCACGAGGCTAAAGCGTTCGGCATCGGTCATCTTGCGCTCGCCGTCTCTGCGATAGTTGAAACGAAATACTTGTTCGTCAACGTACCTATCGAGATGAAAAGGTTCTACAGCAACGTAGGTGCCGCGCAAGGTCCGCTTGAAAAGCGACCAGAAATTTTCAAGACCATTGGTATGCACGCGGCCACGCACGTACTCTTCGGCATGGTTCACTACTTCGTGGACATACAAGCTGGCGAGTTCGTTGTAGGCCACGGCGTCATCGGAGTACAGTTTTGTTCCGAACTCAACCTGATTCAGAATCTCAGCTTGCAAAGTCTCGCGCTTCACATCCGGTACAACTTTCGCCCGAACTTTGCGAAGATCACGGTCGAGAATGCCGATGACGGCAGTCTTGCCGGGGAACCGTTCTGGGTTTTGCCAGCGCGGGACATCATTCGCGAGACGCTGTACAGCTTCTTTCTTGTCCTTGTGCATGTTCTGAAATTTTCCGCCTACGAAGGTCTCGTCTACTTCAACTTCTCCTTCGCCGCCCAATTTAGCCCCAAAGGATTCGTCCTGCATTGCAAGGCGAACGCGATGCAGAACAAACCATGCCGACTTCTGGGTAATCCCGATGGCCTTAGCGATTTCGTAAGAGCTAATGCCATTCTTGCAGTTAGTCAGCATCCATGTTGCCATGAGCCATTTGTCGAGCGAGATGGGGCTATCTTCGTAAATCGTGCCCACCTTGACGGAGAACTCGCGCTTAGAATGGTGACTACCACACTTCCAAGTGCGGCGTTTTGCGTTGAACTGGCTCACCTTTTTGGAGCCGCACATAGGGCAGATCACCCCGTCTGGCCATCGGCGGATGGCAACATAGTCAATACAGTTATCGGGATTAGCGAAGTAAATAACTGCTTCCTGAAGGGTTACTGGCTCTTTCTCCATTTCATCGCCTCACAGACAAGAAAACAATACACTAAACTGGTGGGCGAGTCAAGTAAATTCTACCCCCCCCTCGATCTTTTGGAATCATGGGGTTAGGGCCAGACCACCTCCAAAATCTTTGAGTTTAAAGGACTTATACGCAAAATATTCCGGACAAAGGACTTAGGGGCTATTTTGTTGTCAAAGAGCTAAGTCGTAGTCACTAGGATTAGCTGGTCGGGATGGACAAAGTCAAGCGGGGAAGTGAGAGGGTCGGGCGGGCATTCCCGTTTTGGGAACGCTCCAACGGGGTGCCGCGATGTTGCTCGTGTGGCGCGAGCGTCCCTTCGAGTTTGCTTAGGGGACCTCGCCGTGAGGGTTCTTAGAAAGCAGACTTCAGTCGCGCCGTAAGCGCCAGAAAAGAAATTCAGGCCACGCATGGACAGAACAATATTTCGCGTTCGGAATAGGAGCGCCAACTGCCCTACGGAAGCCGGTGCCTGACTAGGTGCTCGCCGAATCGCAGCGTGCAAACATTGCTAGAATGATGCTCGATGCCGGGCACGGAATCCACAGCTGCGACGTCAGCGGAACATCCAAACTCAGGCCTTCTGCAGATCTGTCGCGAAGCCGCCTTGAGTACGCGCGCGGAATTGGACCAACTGCTCTCAAGCCAGATTCCAGGGTACACCTCTGAGGACACGAGTCTTGTCGTCTTCGGCTCGCTGGCCAGAGGAGAGTGGACTCGTGGCAGCGACCTCGATTGGACGTACTTGATTGATGGCGGAGCCAATTCAGACCACTTGCTCATCGCCCAAAGAATTCAGCGGCTTTTGGAAGAGAACGAGGCGAAATTCCGGCCACCCAGCCCGACCGGGACTTTCGGCAATATGGCGTTTAGCCACGACATCATTCATCAAATCGGTGGGCAGAACGACACCAATAAGAACACGACCCAAAGAATTCTGCTGCTCCTCGAATCCTGTGCGATTGGCAAGAGAACTGATGCATACGATCGGGTGATCCTTGGCGTCATAAACCGCTATCTTGATGAAGACAACCACCCATTAACTCCTGATTCAAAGAGGTATCGGGTCCCTCGTTTCCTTCTGAACGATATCGTGCGATTTTGGAGAACGATGGCGGTCGATTTCGCCAGTAAACAACGAGACCGGGCCGGCAAGGGTTGGGGTTTACGTAATGCGAAATTGCGCATGTCGCGAAAGTTGATCTTTGCGTCCGGTCTGCTGGTCTGTTTCAGTGCGAATCTGGACCCGGATTTACAAACCAAGATTTCCACCGACAAGCAAGATGGTATAAAGCTCACACTGGTCCAGCACATTAGAGATTATGTGAGGCTGACTCCCCTCGAAATACTTGCGAAGTCAATGGACCGGTACGGAGTTCCCCAGTTGATCGCGAAAGATTTGTTCGGTGCTTACACAGAGTTCTTAAAGGTTCTTAGTGATGAAAAGAGCCGCGCAGCACTTGAGAATCTTCGATCAGGCGACTCACGAGAAGATCCCACGTTCCGCGAAATCAGAAGGATCAGCGGGATATTTGAGCGTGCCCTTGATCACATCTTTTTTGAGAATAAACAAATAGCGCCACTAACCAGGAAGTACGGGGTCTTTTGATGAGGTGCATTGGATTTTCGACGGGCGCGTTGGCGAGGAACGACTTCGGCAAAGCCCTGCAGATGCTGGCTGGCAAGAACGTGTCCGCCGTGGAACTCTCGGCTCTGCGTCAGGGCGAACTTGTCCCACTTGTTGAGCAGTTGGACCACTTGGACTTGAGTCCGTTCAAGTACGTTTCATTTCATGCTCCAAGTGCAATGGAGCGTTCGTTCGAGTCGGTAGCTGTGGAACTTCTTCTGCAGGTTGCAGCTCGCAAATGGCCAATCGTCGTCCATCCGAATGCGATGTACAACCCGTCCGAGTGGCGGCGTCTCGGCAATTGTCTTTGCATCGAGAACATGGACAAGCGAAAGCCGATCGGACAGACTGCTAAACATCTGGCCGAGATCTTTGAAACCGTCCCGGATGCCTCTTTTTGTTTCGACATCGGCCATGCTCGCCAGGTCGATCCCACGATGAGCGAAGCATCTGCGATTCTTCACCGCTTCCGTGACAGAATTCGACAGCTTCACGTCAGCGAAGTAAACACCCAAAGCAAGCACGACCCCTTGAGTTTCGAGTCGATTCTCGCCTTCCACAAAGTGTCCCACCTCGTGCCCGCAGACGTTCCAGTGATCTTGGAGAGCAGAGTGGAGGAGTCAGAAATCAACGGGGAGATTCTAAGTGCGCTCAACGCATTGAGCGCTGATAATCTGCTCGCACTCACCGGGGACTAGATGGATTAGGCGCCCTCGCCGTCAGGCTTCGTGGGAAGGGCACGACTTCAGTCGTGCCATAAAGACCAGAAAACAGATGCAGGCATCGCAAACCCGCCCGACCGGACAAGAAGCAGATCGCCCGCTCACCTCTCTTCCAATCCCTCCGCCGCCCTGTGAAATCATCTCCCAAGTGATGGAATCATTCTCAATCTTGACGTTGCCGTAGGCAAAGCTACGCCGCTGCCGTTCAGCCTGCTCCGGCGTCATCCGTATCGTCCTCGCCATTTCGATCAATTCGTCCAATTCTTCCGACACAGGCGTCCCTCCACAGAGGTATTTGGATAGGATCGTTCACAGGAATTGTAACGGTGGATTGCGTGTGTACTTGCGCCTGTATGGCCTTGACCCAACTGTAAATCGTGTCTGTGCCATACCCGACGAAGCCATAGTGATCCATCTGAATGTCTACAAACTGCTCCAGCGGCGTTGTATGGGTCTGCCGGACTACATAGAGAGCCAAACGTGTGCTTAGACTGTACCTCAACTTCGACGCGGTAATAAGCGCCCTTATTGCCGCTAGTTCGGGAAACGGATTTTCTTCCAAGTTAATGTCGAGCATCTTAGTATTCATCGCTTCGAAGAAGCCGGACGCGTGAATTTGCCTAACCCCACGGCGGACAGCTAGGTCGATTGTCACGGCTTCAATATTCAGGAAGGTCGTCCGAGTGAGCGATTCGAAGTCTTTGCCGACTATAGGCAACTCCTTGAGGGCCCAGGTTTCAGACAGGGGCCACACATCGATCAACCAGCCACTGACATTCAAGTGCAACCCACCAAACCTGGTCTTACGAACAAGGACATCGTGAAATACGTTTTCGAGTTCACCAAGGGACGCTCCATCGACTACCACATCAACGTCTCGAAGACCAGACGATGCCCGATTTACCATGAGATCCCTGAGTGTTCCGCCAAAAATCACACCATGGAATCCTCTTTCGGTGAGGCGTCGTAGCGCTCTCGTCAACGGCTTTTTCAATCTGGAACCGTCAGACAGGAACCGCGACACACGCTGGCGCAGAATCATCGCGTCCGGGTTAGATTGCGCTTTATCCATTCATAAGCCGCTTGTGTAGGGTAGTTGCAAACGTATCTGTCATCCCGGCTATCTGATCCGTTACGAGCTGCAACCTACAGTATCGCTCAGGCAACTTGCCGTCTGCCAGCGCTTTCTTAAACACCTCCCGGTAATTGGGTGAAATGAGCTCGAAAGCCTTGCCTTCGAAACCATTTTTGCATTCCTTTGGAGCTGATTCCGTCCCGCACAAACGTGCCCCCTCCCAGAAGATGTCCATAAGATCATGAATAACCTTGCGCCCCATCAGTTCCAACTTCAGGGTGCCGGACGAGGGATACACATGCATTTGTCCGACCTTCTTGCACGCATCTACGAACCTTGCAGCCTCACATTCAGAATCGCTAACCAATTCCTCGTGATAGTCGCCGTTCATTATGCGCTCGTATCTCAGGCCGAAAATCTTGAACGCGGCCTCCTTCATCTTTTGCATCGAGAATGTTCGAAAGGCCTGCGCCAATTCCCCGTTTGGGACGGGTTTGTCGCCCGGCTTGTACTTAACTTTCTTCTCAGCCTCCTGAATTGCCCATTTCAGACCCGCATCGTCGGGGGCATGAGTCAGCAACTCTGACTTTAGGAACTCCCACTCCAAGGCACCCTTCCGCACGCCATCCTCCAAATCGCCAGTGGCGTAGACAATGTCGTCACTGGACTCGACGAGGAATGTTATGGGGTTTCTCGCCTTAGCAGTTCCGGTTTCGTCGGCAACTCTAGCGAATGTCTCTTGTTCCGACGCAAAGAAGCCAGGCTTTGATTTTTCGTGTATCTTCTTGCTGGCGTCAGTGTCATTCGAAGCCGCGGTGTACTTACAAGCCGCTGAGAAGGTTGCACACGTCAGGTTGATGCCGTAGAAGTCTGCCAAGACCTGAAGCCGAGAGATCAATCTTAGGGTTTGAGCGTTGCCCTCCCACTTCAGGAAATCGTTTTCATATTGGACCCTGAGAATCTCATTTTCTCTTGTCTCTAGACCACTGAAGATCGGGTCGGCGTCGTGCGCCTGACCTTGGGCGCGCGCCACTTCTTCCTCTTTCAACCGTCGCTTGAACCAAGTCTGGATCGCAGTCTCGCCTGCGTGCCCAAAAGGAGGGTTACCCAGGTCATGTATTAGGCCGCATGTTGCCGCAATCGTCTCGATGTCGTGAACCTGAACGGGCTTGATCGCGTGCTTCTCCACCTCGATCCAGTTTCCTACCTCACGTCCAAGGGTACGGGCTACGCTCGATACCTCGAGCGAATGAGTGAGGCGCGTCCTTACGGAATCGTGTATTTCGAGAGGAAATACCTGCGTCTTGTCCTGGAGCCTTCGAACCGGCGTCGAAAATACAGCTCTACCATAATCTCTTTCGAACGCCGTTCTTGAGTCGAGCTCAGAAGGTTCCTTCCCGAAAAGTTCTCCGACTCGCTTCTCGCTTAGCAATTTCGACCATTCCATAGGTTCCAACTTTCCTCCCAACACGGGAAAAGGGTCACGGCATCGCCGTGACCCCCTCACAGTCGCATCAGTTGTACTCTTTCTAAGAGATTTTGCCTAGCCACTTTCGTGCCAGCTAACTTCAGCGGCTAAAAACCGTGAGGTTGGTTGCTGTTTCGGCATGGTTGAAGCCATGCCCCTCACCGAATTTGCTTGCAACGCGTGCTAATTTACGGGGCCCATGAAATCGGGATTCCGCGCGGCTGTTGCGAGCGAGTACGCCTGCTTCGCTGCCATCAGAAACTCCTCTGTGATTGGAGTCACTCGCCCTTCATCGCTCTTACTTGGGTCAATCAGGAGAAGTCCATGCTCGGAGCACAGGAGAACGGGTAAATGCCCTATAAAGTCGGGCTGGCCAGTGCACTTGCCACAAATCGGACAGACTTTAGAAATCAGTTCTTGCCGTGACCGTTTCCCAGCGTCGGCCATCTGAATTCCCTTCTGCCTGGACGGGCGAGATGCCCGTCCCTACATCAAATCTTGCGGGCAGGAGTGTCCGTGTTACACCCTTACGAACACCCGCTCGTACTCCCGCAGCTTCCGCACCTATAGCAGCTTCCGTTGCGGGTCATGATTGATCCGCAGAAGGAGCAGGTTGGGGCGTCGCCTAGGTCGATTATTCCGGCTAGGGCGTCGGCGGCGTGGATATTGCCGGTCGTTGGTCTTTGGTCGTTCGTCGTTGGCCCGGAACCCAACGAGCCGTTTATTTCTCCTACCGCTTCTGCGGTTGATGCTGGATTCGGCCTTAGTCTCAGGTTCTCGAATAGCATTTGCTGCTGGCCGGTGGAGAAGCGCAGGTCGAGCCAGCGGAAAATGTAGTCCATGATGGATTTGGCGAAGCCGATGTCGGGGTTGCCGCTCCAGCCGCTGGGTTCGAAGCGGGTGTGGGCGAATTTTTCGCAGAGCAGTTTCAGCGGCACGCCGTGTTGCAGGGCGATGGAGATGCCGCAGGCGAAGCTGTCCATGAGGCCGCTGACTGTGGATCCTTCTTTGGCCATGGTGATGAAGAGTTCGCCAACGTGCCCGTCGGGATAGAGTCCGACGGTGATGTAACCCTCGTGTCCCCCCACGTTGAACTTGTGGGTGATGGAAGCCCGCTCGGCCTGCAATTTGTGCCTCACCGCCTTGGGAGGCCCGTTGAGATTCTCTTCTTCCGCTGGGGCAGTCGCCACCACGGTATCGCCTTTTTTCGAGAGCGCGGTGCTGGTTCCGGCGGCGCTTAGCGGTTGCGACTTTTTGCATCCGTCGCGATAGATGGCTACGGCCTTGAGCCCCAGCTTCCAGGCTTGGAGATAGGCTTCCATGATGTCTTCTACCGTGGCGTTCTCGGGGAGGTTGACCGTTTTTGAGATGGCTCCGGAGATGAATGGTTGCGTGGCCGCCATCATGCGCAGGTGGCCCATGTAGGCGATGGAGCGCGTGCCTTTGGCCGGCTTGAAGGAGCAATCGAAGACGGCGAGGTGGTCGTCCTTGATGTGCGGAGCGCCTTCGATGGTGCCGGTGGCGTCGATGTAGCTGACGATTTTGTCGGCTTCATCGTGCGAGTATCCCAGCTTGAACAAGGCTGTGGGTACGGTGTTGTTCACGATCTTGATCATGCCTCCGCCGACCAGCTTCTTGTACTTCACCAGCGCGAGGTCGGGCTCGACGCCGGTGGTGTCGCAGTCCATCATGAAACCGATTGTGCCTGTGGGGGCCAGGACCGTTACCTGGGAGTTGCGGTAGCCGTGTTTTTCGCCGTGGGCGAGGGCTTCGTCCCAGGCTTGCTTGCTGGCTTCGTAGAGTGGGGTGGGGACGTTGTTTTTGTTTATGTTGTTGACTGAGGCGCGGTGCATGCGGATTACGTCTAGGAACGGTTCGCGGTTGATGTACCAGCCGGGGCAGGCGCCGCCGGGCATTACATTGGAGCCGAGGTTGGTTTCGGCTAGGCCCTTCTTTGTGGGTTCGGTTGCCGGAACTAACGGCGGGCATTGTTCTGCGATCTTTGAGGATTGCAAATAGGCTTGGCCGCACATGATTGCCGTAACGCAGGCGGCGTAGTCGCGGCCGGCGTCGGAGTCGTAGGGGAGGCCTGCGGCCATCAGTAGCGCGCCTAGATTGGCGTAGCCCAGGCCTAGAGGACGGTAGTCGTGGGAATTTTTGCCGATCATTTCTGTGGGGTAGCCGGCGTTGTCGACGAGGATTTCCTGGGCGGTGATCAGTACGTCTACGGCGTGGCGATAAGCTTCGACGTCGAACGTCCCGTTGGGTGCGAACTTCAATAGGTTCAGGCTGGCCAGGTTGCAGGCTGAGTCATCTAAGAACATGTACTCGCTGCATGGATTGCTGGCGTTGATTCTTGCTGTGTTCTTAGAGGTGTGCCAGCGGTTGACTGTGGTATCGAATTGCATGCCGGGGTCGCCGCAGCGCCAGGTGGCGTCGGAAATTTTGTAGAGCAGGTCTTTGGCTTTCAACGTGTGCATCGGCCGGCCGTCTTTCACCGCTTTGGTGCTGAAGTCGGTGTCGCGGAGGACGGCGTACATGAAGTCATCGGTTACGCGGACGGAGTTGTTGGCGTTCTGGAAAAAGATTGATGAGTAGGCTTCGGAGTCGGGCGAGGAACCGTCGTATCCGGCCGCCACCAGCGTGTGGGCTTTGGCTTCTTCTTTCGACTTGCACTCGATGAAGTCGATGATGTCAGGGTGGTCAATGTTCAGGATGACCATCTTGGCGGCGCGGCGGGTTTTGCCTCCGGACTTGATTACTCCGGCGAAGGCGTCGAAGCCTTTCATGAAACTGAGCGGGCCGCTGGCGATGCCTCCGCCGCTTAGACCTTCGGTTGAGGAGCGTAGCGGTGACAGATTCGTGCCGGTGCCCGATCCCCATTTGAAGAGCATGCCTTCAGTTTTGGCTAGAGTGAGGATGGAGTCCAGCGAGTCCTGCACCGAATTGATGAAGCAGGCTGAGCACTGCGGGGTGCTGTAGCCAGTGACTCCGAACTCTACCCGGCCTGCCGCGGGGTTCCAGTGCCAGTTGCGGGCGTCGGAGTTGGGTTCGATGCGATCGCAGCCTACGTTGAACCAGACTGGTGAATTGAATGCCGCGTATTGACGGATGAGGATGTGACTGAGTTCGTCGTGGAACGTGGCGCCGTCTTCGGGTGTTTTGAAATAGCCTTGGGCTAGGCCCCAGTCGCGGATGGTTTCAGCGACGCGAGTTACCAGGGCGCGGACTCCGGACTCGCGCTCGGGCGTGCCGATGGTCCCATGCAGGTATTTCGAGGCCACGATGTTGGTCGCGGTCATGGACCAGTCTTTGGGGACCTCGACGTCTTTTTGCTCGAAGATCACGTTGCCTTGAGCATCTGTGATCTGAGCGGTGCGGCGTTCCCATTCGATCTCGTCGTAGGGCGAGACGCCGGGCTTGGTGAAGAAGCGGCGGAAGGCTAGGCCCGGGGCTTTTTTCGTGGCCGTTGTTTCGGTAGAGGTGTGGGCTCCTTTTGTGGTGACTTCCGACATTTCTTTTTCTCCTGCGGAGTCTTTGCTCCGTTGTTTGTAGAATCTTGCAGAAACCGTTTTGCTTCTCTGCTGGACGGGCGAGACGCCCGTCCACCATCATTATTCATTGAATAGTTTTCATAAACACACTTCTACTCCAGTCTTGGGTCTGGAGGGCTCAAAAACCGGATGGAATCGGCATTGGTGGCCCAATCTGGGCCTGTTTATTTGATGATTCGGGTTGTTCCGAAGCATCAGGGTCTGCAACGGCAGTGGCTAAAGCCGGGGTTGATCTTGCTGCGCTTGCGGCACGACTGAAGTCGTGCCCTGATACGAATCCGGCTTCTTGGGCATCGCTCTTTGATTTCAGTCCGGCACTCTCGAAGACGTTCCCTGACACGAACCCTGCCGAGCTTTGCTCGGCTCCCCGGACGAGGGCGTCCGGGGCAACGTCGCTATCCGGGGCTACGTGGTTGTCGGACGAGACTGCTTGCGGCACTCCGGAGACGGCTTCCGCTGAGGAGGCCATCCACCTTTGTAGTGCTGTGAGGGCCGTCCGGCGCTGGATTGGATCCTCGATTACTACGTAGCGGGCGAAGCAGCGTCCGCTGGCAAACCGGTCGCGCGCGGGGTTTCCGGATAAGAACAGACGTCCCAGGGCCATGCCCAAATCGTTGGCTTCCGAAATCTGGAAAAGCGCCAGCATTCTTTTCCCTTCGCCTACGGCTAGCTCGCCGGGACCGGCCACCTGTTCGCCAAGAGCGAAAAGCCCGGGCTTGCAGGGAGCTAGAACGAATCTGAAACTGTCCTCGCAGCGGAACCACTTCGACCATTGCAGGCGGCGATGATCGAAGCTGGGTTCGAAGCCGTGGCGAACCAGGGATTCTGTGACCAGATGGGCTAGACCTTCCATGCAAGCTCCTTCCAATCGACCTCGAAAGAAGAGGGCTGCGAGCCCTCTTGGCGAGGCATTTTCCACAACCTGGTTGTCAACCTGTTGTCGTTCCCCGTGGGGATGCCCGGAAGACCGGACCGGGAAACGGCCACCGCTTTTTTCAGGCTTCAGGCGCCAAGCTTCTGGAATGTGAAGCTTGACGCCAGGTTGAGTTAGCGGGGCGGCGCGGGGTCACTTAGGCCACGGCGTCCGCCCCTGTTTACGTGCACTTTCCTTGCTCTCGACCTTTGCATCGCTTCGCCTCCGTTTCCGGGAGGCGTTTACAGCCCTATGGGATGGCAACAGTACTCCCGCCCGTTGTGGCTGTCAAGAGGTAATCACTACATATTGTATCTCAAAGCAATGACTGCGCAGATGCCCATTTGTGGGACCCGTTTTCCACACCGGTCATCGGATCGAGCATTTTCATCCATTTGACGACGTTCTAGGTCTCCGGCTCAAGCTTCGTTTCGCTCCCCGAACGAGGCGTCCGGGGCTACGTGAGCCGCCTTTTCGTGTGGCTAGGCCGTAGCCCCCGACGGTGAGGAAATGCGACGCTTGGGAGCTGGCAGCGCTACGCTGGGCATTCGCGGCGCGGGCCAGTGATCGTCCGCGGGACCCATGGCTACGTAAACATCTTCAAAAATCAACCGGGGCGCGATGCGGCGAGCGCCATCGGAGGATTCCACCAGATAGTCGCCAGGCTGGCCGCGATGTTCCCGGCCCAGTGCGTCGACGAAGAGGAGAGGTTGAGTGAGTTGGCGAGCTTTTATCAGGAAGCGGGTACGGTAAATCTTCCAGGCAGCAGAGGTTCTTCTCACGTTCATTTACCCTTCGGGGGGAGGGAGAATGAAAAAAAGTTTTTCGCTTTGCGTCTGCCGATTTTCAATTCTTGCTTTCTCCAGCTCGGTCTCTTTGCCGCAGGCGTGATTATTGTTGGCTGCAAATGTTGTTGAGGACGCTGACGACTCTACCCGCGAGCAGGGTCGAGGTCAATTACCGAAGTTTGGTGCAGTAGAGGAAAAGTTGGCTGACGTTTTCTGGAAAGGACGGTGATCGATAAAATTCATAAGGATGATTGATTCGTCACGTTATGTGCGGTTTTTCTGGCAGATTCAAAATTGGGGAAAGGAGTTCCCTGGCTCGATCAGAATAATTTCCACAGAGGATACACAGGAATTGCAGAAAAACAGTCGTGAGTTCTTACCGGATTCTTGACGGACGAGAAAATCGGCCACGGATCTTCACGGATTCTCACTGATCAGGAAATTCCTGATTCGCATCGCGAGTGCGCTGGGCCGAGTCGAAGACCCGGCCCCACGCAAGTTTTGCTGGACCAGTTCTGCTGCTGCTTACCGTCCGGCTAACGCTGGTTCGTGGTGGGATTGGAAAGTCTTGAGGCGCTGGTTGACTTCATCCCAGTTGACTACGTTCCACCACGCCGCGAGGTATTCGGGGCGGCGGTTGTTATATTTCAAGTAGTAGGCGTGTTCCCAGACGTCGTTGCCGAAAATAGGGAACAGGCCCTGGGAAATTGGGTTGTCCTGGTTGGGCGTGCTAATTACTTGTACATCGCCGCCGGGTTTGCCGGCCAGCCAGACCCAGCCGCTGCCGAATTGTTTGGCGCCGGCGTCGTTGAACTTGGTCTGGAAATCTTTGAAGTTGCCGAAAGTTTTCTTGATGACGTCCGCGATTGCGCCGCTAGGGTCGCCGCCGCCCTTGGGCTTCATGATCTTCCAGTACATCGAGTGATTCACGTGTCCGCCGCCATTGTTGCGTACGGTGGCGCGGATGTCCTCTGGGACGGCGTTGAGATCGCGAAGCAGTTCTTCGGCACTCTTCGATTGCAGGTTCGGATACTTTTCCAGAGCAGCGTTCAGATTCTTGACGTAAGCCCCATGATGCATATCGTGGTGCAGTTTCATGGTCTGCGCATCGATCGTCGGTTCAAGAGCTGCATAGTCATAAGGGAGAGCGGGTAACTCATGTGCCATTTGATTCCTCCTTCATAACGATGATAACGCAAAGACGAGCGATTCGGGCGAATGAGCCACCCACTACAGGAATCGCTGTAGGTTTTTGGGGGATGGAGTGGGACGCGAGTAGCCAGACTGCTTATTGCCTGTGCTGGTACATAATCGTTCTGTCATTGAGCCACTGCATGACTTCGAGGACAATCAGAAGCATCCGAACGCGGCAGGACCGGAGGGCATGTGCACTGGCGACGCGTGCTTGCGACCGCACTGATGGTGCTGGCTTGGACTGCACAGGTACAGTCGAAGGACCTGGCCGTGATTTCAAACAAATCGAACGCGGTGGCGGCGATCACGTTGCCCGAACTGACGAAAATCTGCAAAGGCCAGATGAGCCGCTGGCCGGATGGCAAGCCGGTCAGCTTCATCACACGTGATCCGGGCGCGTCCGACATGAAGCTGCTGCTGGAGAAGGTCTACGGCATGTCGAAGGACGAAGTGAAACTCGTAATCGCGAACGCCAACCACGGCAGGACCAACCATCCGGCGATTCTCGTGGTCGACTCTGACGAGGACGCGGTGAAGAAGGTTGAATCGATTCCCGGAGCGGTGGGCCTGGTCGATGTGTATTCCATCAGCGGTGGAGTGACGGTGTTGAAGTTGGGCGGGAAGTTGCCGCTGGAGCCAGCGGTACCCGTTGCATGGAAATTAGACAGCTCACGACTATCGTCCCGAGCGAAGCGAGGGATCTGGGTGTTTGCGTGCGGCGGCGAAACTGGTAGTGTAGGCAAGAACCGGGATCCTTCGTCTTCGCTTCGAGATGACAAATGTGGTGCTTTCTGACAACGGTTTCTAAACCGCTGAAGTCGCATGAAGAGTGCGTGGCCGGACCAAGCGGAGGCATTTATCTCCAATTCGAAACCCGCCAAACATAGCGCGCGCCGCTTTCCGCGCTATCCAGTCGATATGCGCATATCGGTGCAGATCTTTCGCTCGGGCGAGACCACATCTTTATGGGGACGTTCGAATGAGTTGGGCGAGGATGGAGTCGGTGGAACTCTGACCGGAGAACTGGAAGTCGGCGAAGTGGTTTCCATGGAACTTTCCCTGCCTTTGGCCGCCTATCCCCTGAAGCTTCGCGCCCTGGTTCGCTACCGCATCGGTTTGCGCCATGGCTTTGAATTTCTTGCCATCAACGAGCAACAGCGTGACGTCCTTCGACGCGTTTGTGAAATGCTGGCAACCGGCATGCAATAACGACGATCGGATTGTGTGGCTCTTCCTGCCTGGAATTACCTCCGTAACTTTCGAGTAACTGGCTGGCAATCTAACATTCGAGTAGCTCTGGTGTAAAACCGAGGGGGATTCGAATGGGTGACCACATCACCCAGCCAGCGACGTCGGCTGAGCTTTCACGCGCGAAGTTTCTAAAAGAGGCACTTCAGCGCCGCACGCAGGCGCTTTCTAGTCCCGCCGCGAACTTCCTGGATACTCCCGAAGAAAATATTCCTGGTGTTGCAACCGACAGCCCTGAGTTACAAAAGGCGTACCTCGAGCAATTGGTGGAGTGCGCGCCGGAGGCCATTACGATTCTGGATCCGGAGTACCGGATTACGCGCGTCAACGGTGAGTTCACCCGCATTTTTGGATTCACTCCGGAAGAGGCGCTGGGACAACGCATCGATTCGCTGATCGTCCCGCCGGATCGGAGTGCGGAGACTCGCTGGATTGCGGAACTCCTGGTGAAGGGGCAAAAGGTGGTCCTCGAAACCAAGCGCCAGCGCAAGGATGGAAAGCAGTTGGATGTTTTCATCTCTACGGCTCCGATCGTGATCGATGGCCAGCAGGTCGCGATGTGCGTTCTCTATCGCGACAACTCCGAACAGAAACAAGCCGAGGCCCTGCATTCGGCGCTGTACCGCATTACCCAAAAAACCAGCACCGCAGAAGACCTGCAGCAGTTTTATTTCGCCGTTCACAGCATTGTGGGCGAGCTGATGTATGCCCGCAATTTCTACATCGCGCTGTATGATCCGCTCACCCAACTGCTGAGCTTTCCTTATTTTGAGGATGAGGAAGATTCCAGGCCCGCACCCAAGAAGCTGGGCAAAGGTCTGACCGAGTACGTGCTGCAAAGCGGCGAGCCGCTGTTGTGCAACCCTGAAGTCTTTGACGAACTGGTGAAACGCGGAGAAGTGGAGCTGATTGGCGCCTCGTCCTTGGATTGGCTCGGCGTTCCGTTGAAGGCTGGGAACAATACCTTCGGCGTGCTGGCGGTGCAGAGCTACAGCGGCAGTGTGCGTTTCGCTGAAAAAGAGAAAGAGATTCTGCAGTTTGTCTCGCAGCAACTCGCCAGCGCCATCGAATACAAGCGCAACGAGGAGGCGCTGCGGCGTTCTGAAGCGCGCTATCGCTCCCTGGTCCAGAGCGCGGTTTACGGCATTTACCGGTCCAGCCTGGAGGGCAGGTTCTTCGACGTCAACCCGGCCTTGATTACCATGCTGGGTTACGAATCGGCGGAAGAGCTGCTTGCCCTGGATCCGAAATCGGATGTCTTTGTGGATCCGACGGAGCAGGAGCGCGTGATGGGGGAATTCCAGCGCGGCACTCGCCTGGATAACGTGGAGGTCCGCTGGAAGCGCAAAGACGGAAGCGCGATTACAGTGCGTTTGAGCGGTCGCGTAGTGAACAGCCCAGACGACACTGCCGAAGTTGTCGAAGTGATCGCTGAGGATATTACGGAACGGCGAGTGCTCGAGAACCAGTTCCGCCAGGCTCAGAAAATGGAAGCGGTGGGCCGCCTGGCGGGAGGCGTCGCCCATGACTTCAACAATTTGCTGATGGTGATCAGCGGGTACACGGAAGTCTTGCTGGAACATACGCGCAAGAGCAATCCAATGTATCCGAAGATAGAGGCTATCCACCAGGCGACCGATCGCGCCGCGACACTCACTCGCCAACTATTAGCCTTCAGCCGCAAGCAACTACTGGAACTGAAGGTAGTCGACCTGAACATCATCGTGGAGGACATCGAGCGCCTGCTTCGTCCCCTGATCGGAGAAAATATCGAACTGCACACGCAACTTGCATCCGATCTCGGCCGCACTCGCGCCGACGCCGGCCAGATCGAGCAAGTCATTATGAATCTGGTGGTCAATTCCAAAGACGCCATGCCCAATGGCGGCAAGATCACAATCCAGAGCGCCAACGCCAGACTGAGCCATGACGATCTTCGGCGCGAATACAGCTACATTCAGCCCGGCGATTACGTGGTGCTTTCCGTGACCGACACCGGGCATGGGATGGACAAAGAGACCCAGTTACGCATCTTCGAGCCTTTTTTCACCACCAAGGAAAAGGGGAAAGGCACCGGCCTGGGGCTTTCGACCGTGTATGGCATCATCAAGCAAAGTGGCGGCTACGTTCTGGTCGAGAGTGAACCGCACCAGGGGACAACTTTCCGCATCTATCTTCCACGCGTCGAAGATGCCTTGGAACCAGCAGGCGCGGCGGGCGCTTCGTCCACGCAGAGCGGCGGCTCAGAAACCGTGTTGTTGGTAGAGGACGAAGAGTCCGTGCGCCAGCTAGTTCGCGAGACCCTGGAGTCGAAGGGATACAAAGTCCTGGAGGCTGACCACGGCGAAGCCGCGCTACAGATCGCTGCTGAATATTCGGACGATATCGACATACTGATCACCGACGTAGTCATGCCAGGGATGAGCGGCCGCGAGCTATCCGCGCGGCTGTGTGCGTCCTCTCCGCAAATCAAGGTGCTTTATCTCTCCGGCTACACCGAAGACGCCATCCCTCACGAAGGCGTGCTCGATTCCGGCACCGCCTTCCTGCAAAAACCGTTCACCCTCCAATTGCTATCTCGCAAAGTGCGCGAAGTGCTGGGCGAGCGCGGCTGAGACGCAGACGCCGTTACTTTACGCGATTAAAACCTTCGGCCTGCTGATCCCGAAACTGCTCGTCTTTCCCGCGCTACTCGCCACCGTGCCGGGCCGGGCACAGGAACCAGCCAGGCCCGGCAGTCGCACTGGATCGTGACATTCCAACCGGGATTTTGATTCGCATTGATGGTGGGTGGCCGTGGTTCACCACCGCTCCCGGGCAGCGTGCAACTTTTCCTGCTGCCGCGCGTCCTATCCACTGTAGAGCCGAATCCGCCAATCCACCGGGTGGTTCTTCTCGTACACTAAACAGGAAGGACTTATTAATGCTGATCAAGAAGCCTGCCGATATTCCATCGTCTGAGATGACTCCCAGGCATTTGTATCTGAACCGCCGGAAGTTTCTCGCAGGCACCGCTCTGGCTGGCGCTGCAGCCGCGACTGGCTTTGGTTTTCGCGAGTTCGCCGCTCCTTCCATGACCGCGCAAGCCAACGCCAAAATTGACGGCATCAAGAAAAGCTCCTTCTCGACCAATGAAACCATAACGCCCTACAAAGACGTCACCAACTACAACAATTATTACGAGTTCTCGACCGATAAATATGAGCCCGCAGGTCTGGCCAAAGATTTCAAAACGCGTCCCTGGACGGTCACCATCGATGGCGCCGTGGAGAAGAAGCAGGTCCTCGACGTAGACACGATCATTAAAATGGCCTCCCCCGAAGAGCGGATTTACCGCCATCGCTGCGTGGAAGGTTGGTCGATCGTCGTGCCGTGGGTGGGCTTTTCGCTCAGCGAACTGATCAACAAAGCCAAGCCCACGAGCAAAGCAAAATTTGTGGAGTTCACCACCATCGAAGATCCCAAACAGATGCCGGGCCAGCGGGCCCGCGTGCTCGACTGGCCCTACGTCGAAGGCCTGCGCATGGACGAAGCCATGCATCCGTTGGCGCTGCTCTGCTTCGGAATGTACGGTGAGGCGCTCCCTAATCAGGACGGCGCTCCCCTGCGCATCGTAGTGCCGTGGAAGTACGGATTCAAAAGTGGCAAGGCGATTGTCCGCATTCGCTTCACCGACAGCATGCCGCGAACCACCTGGGCCGAGATGGCGCCGAACGAATACGGATTTTACGCAAACGTGAATCCCCATGTAGATCATCCCCGCTGGAGCCAGGCCAAAGAACGCCGCCTGGGTGAATTCCTGAAGCGGCCGACGTTAATGTTCAACGGCTACGATCAGGTAGCCAGTCTCTACAGCGGCATGGATTTGAAAAAGAATTTCTGAAACGGTTCTTATTCCGTTTGACGCACTTGTCATCCGAAGCTACAAAGTTGTCATCCCGAGCAAAGCGAGGGATCTCGGTTCTTGCCAGCACAACCACTATCGCCGCCGCAGGGAGACGCCCAAGATCCCTCGCTTTGCTCGGGATGACAATTTGTAATGGAATACAGGAGCTGTGAAACTGGTCTAACGCTTTGATTGGCCGCTTCAAACCCGTAGTCTTTCTCGCCTGCCTGATCCCCCTGGCGTTCCTGGGATGGAAAGCCTACACCAGCGCTCTCGGCGCCAATCCGATCGAAGTCATTACCCACGCGACCGGCGATTGGACGCTGCGCTTCTTACTGATCACGCTGGCCATCACCCCCATTCGCAAACTGACGGGCCGCCTTTGGCTGATCCGCTATCGCCGCATGTTCGGACTGTTCGCCTTCTTCTATGGCACGCTGCATTTCCTCACTTACATCTGGCTGGACAAATTCTTCGACGTACACGAAATGCTGCACGACGTAGCCAAACGGAAATTCATCACCGTCGGATTCACCGGATTCGTCCTGCTGATCCCCCTCGCTCTCACGTCCACGACAGGATGGATCCGCCGTCTTGGCGGCAAACGCTGGCAAGCGCTGCATCGCCTGATCTATATCAGCGCGATTGCGGGTGTAATTCATTATTGGTGGCTGGTAAAAGCTGACATTCACCTGCCATTGGAATACGGCGCTATTCTCGCCGTGCTGCTGAGCTACCGAATCGCGGTATGGGCAGGCCCAAAGCTGTCCGAGAAAAAGCCACGTGTCTTCGTGAAGGCCGGGTAGTGTTCGTGATCATGGGCCTGAACAACAAGCTCACCAGCCTCGTCGGCCCCTGATGGCTGTTCACCCGGTTGCTTGGCAAACCGCGATTTCATGACAGCAACGGGCATCACTGCGCGCAGAATGCGACCTTCCGCACGCTGCGCTCAGCAAAGAAGCTCAATTACTGCTGCCCGAACCCTGAAACGACCGTAGTCGCGTCGGTCTCAATGACCAGCATTCCCTTGCCGCCGTTCGTCACAACAAAACTGGAATGTTCGGTCTGCCCCAATACCGTGACAGTCATTGTGCCAGTGCAGTTCGCGGCGACGGTATAGGTCCCGGAGACTGCCTGCCCAGTGAAGATCGAGCCCGCGATGCTACCTGACTCGGTTCCGCTCACATTGCCCTTTCCATCCAGCGCGAACAGGCCATCGAGAGCGACCGCTCCCACGCCAACAAAGACTCCGTCGGCCTCAATGCCGAAATTTCCCTTGAGCCCAGCCACCGTGCAAGTCGCTTTCCCTTGGGCCTGCACCGTGCCGCTCTGAACGTTCGGTGCATCCGTGCTCAGGAATTGCAGGCTCTTTCCTCCCGACACAACCACCAAATTGAAATGGTTCGTGTTTTGCCCTTTCAGCTTGCTCGTGCCCGAGCCTGTGCAATCCGATTTGATGGAGTACGTCCCGGTGAGTGGAACGTTCTTAAACACGCTACCGTCATCGCTGGCGGTTTCCGTCCCCGTGAATGTCCCCTTTCCGTTGGCGTTAATGTAGCCCAGCAACCGAATGGGATTTCCGTGCTTATCCAGACCGCCGGCGGAGAACCCGTATTTTCCTGCCAGGCTCGCATTGGAACACTGCCCCGACGCAGCCAGGCCGAGAGCGAAAACCGCGGCAACGATCAGCAAATCCCTGTGCAATATCCTGGAAATCATCGATGACCTCTTTTCTGCTTGCAGCGATGACTGGGGGGCGTTGATCGCAGGTAGAGCAAGCGGAACGGCATGTTACTAACGGAGCTGGCGAGTGTCAAGAATGAAGTTCGTTCAAACGAGGTGTTTTCGCAGCAGGATCCTGCGACTAACCTAACGGGCTTGCGTAATACGTTTTTTGTAAGTCGTACGAATCGTTCGCCTACCGCAATCCAGTTACCGCGTACGCTTCGGACAAAGTCCGCACGTAGATGTATGCATAGGCCGTGCCGTCGCTGGAAAGATAGGGCGGAGCAACCGCTGCGCCCTCAGCGCCCATTTCCTCCCCGAAAGTTTTCCACGGCTCGATCTTTCCAGTCTGAATGTTCACCCGATAAACCTTCGCGGCTCTTGCGCCACGCCGATTGGGAACTGTATAGACGGAGCCGGAGTCGGGCGTCCAGCCAACAATACTGTAGCCCGATTCCAGACCTGGGATCGGACGGAAACCGCCTCCCTCCAGCGGCCAAATTCCCCGTTTTCCATCGGGACCGCGCACCGCGATGTTCCGGCCGTCGGGCGAGATCTGCACTCCGCCGATGCCTTCGGGAGTAACAGGTTTGGAATCCCCACTGCTCACATCGATCAGGTAGTCGCGCCCGCCGTGTCCGGCTTCAATCCCGAATGCCAGCAATTTCTTGCCATCCGGAAAAAACCGGGCCATGTCGTAGCTCACGGAATCGTGCGTAAGCTGCCTGGCTTCGCCTGCTCCCGTCGGCACCAGGCTCAGCGGCCCGCCCTTCGCCGGCCTCGTCACCACCCATTTATCATCGGGCGAGATCGCGACGGCGTCTCCTTCGCCAATGCGCGTAGGAGGCGATCCATCGGTATCGCGGAGAAACACGGTGTAGTTCGCTCCTCCGCCATCGCCTTCCTCGTCGAAGATAATCTTCCGCCCGTCGCGGCTGATGTCGCGCAACTCCGACCAGCCGAACCATC